>Ga0172380_10001269_pt1 | contig 43899 bp, 65 predicted proteins | sample Leawe162metaG_FD_119747 | JGI IMG/M metagenome (GOLD analysis project Ga0172380, IMG submission 119747) | Leachate microbial communities from a municipal landfill in Southern Ontario, Canada - Leachate well 162 metaG | ecosystem: Engineered > Solid waste > Landfill > Unclassified | place...
CACAGCCGCTTATTCTAAACTGTTTCCCTGTTGCTGGGTCAACCTCGTGCACAGTAAAGCCCATGCCGCGCAACCATTCGACGAACCTTACTTCTTCTCGATGCCCACGATTGAACAGGCGCAACATCCGACCTTTGTGACTTTTACCCCATGAATCCTTATAGTCATCTTTTTTGACCCAGCGGAAAGAATACCAGAGTTTCCGGTCGCAAGCTTCTCCAATCATGGAAGCACCTAAATGGTTGCGGTGTCCGTCATCGTAAAGCGCAGCAGTGTAGGCTTCGAGTTCGCTAGCTATTTGCTTAGCCATCTCGCGTAGCTGAATAGTATTGGACATAAGTTGCTCACTGTTGGTGGACGTAAGCTCAGCTTGTGAGCCTACGTCCGGTTACATTAGTCGGTACTAAGCAGCAGGCCACGCTGGTGCAGCGGGAGCCGCAGCAGGTTGTTGGCTCCAAGCTGGAGCTGCTTGTGGAGCAGCGGCAGGCGCGGCAGCAGGACCCCAAGCTGGAGCAGCCGGTGGCTGTTGTGGTTGCTGAGGTGCGGCCGCAGGGTTCCACGCTGGCGCTGGAGCAGCGGCAGGTTGTGGCGCATAGCCTGCGTGAGGAGCCGGAGCTGCCACAGCCACCGGAACTGGCGCTGCCATAGGAGCACCGCGACCGGCTGACTTAGCGTTGTTGCCGTGAATGTCTAGCACACCTTTTATGTTGTTACGTTGGCGGTCGTTCACGTTGATAACTTGCAACATAGCGCCGATTAGCTCTGCACCTTGGTTATTCTCGGCTAAGCGGAATATACCGGTAACATGGCACAAAGCAGAAAGTTGCGAGCGAGCGATGCGCACAGCCTCAGCAGAAGGATTGTTAATGTTGTAGTTATTGACTAACGTGGCTCCGGTGTAGGGACCATCAATAACCTTAAAATGTACAGCAAGAATATCGCCGTCACCTTTTGAGGTAGGCTTAATCTCTGTCTTTGTGATCTGAACTTTATACGTGTCAGCTGGTATAAGCTGCTGACCACTTTCCGGTTCTACCGTAGTTGCGTCAAATGAGAAATATGCTCCGTTTGTCATAGTATTATCCTTGTGTTACTTTGTTAAAAATATGAGTCAAATCCGACGGCTCAAACTCCGCCAGCTTATCCCCGCGATTGCGTGCCAGTATATCGAGAGAGCCGCGACAACGTAGCGCCTTTGTTGCACCTACACCGGGTATATTGACCGTGTCTAGGTGCAATATTAGATCGTAGAGGTGCTTAACCTCTGTAGAAATCGCCTGCCCTGCAAAATAAGGCTGTCGTTTAAATACGGTACCTTCTTGGTAGCTGGCTTGTTTAGCCGTGAGATAAACATGCTTTCCGCGTGTGTAGAAGAGTAAGTTGAGGTGCGCCATCATTTTGTCAAACATCTCACCGTAGGCTTGCCTTGGGTCTTTATACTTCGGGTTAGCCAACGCTGCGCGAAGATAAATGCTAGCTTGCTCGGACACGCTATCCACACAGACGGTGTCGTAGTTAGCCGCCTCTTTTGAGGACTCGAACCACCGATAGAAGTCATCAATAGCTGCTGGGGTCATTGCCTCACACGCAGGCACATTAGTACCTTTGAGCGAGAGTGCCCCCGGCTCGCTCAAACAAAGAACAGGACGCGGCGCTGTAACCGCAAGCGGAGTTTTCCCCGCCCCCGGCGGTCCATACACCAGTGCCTTTGCACCAAAAATAGCGGCGATACTTCCCGACGAGGTAAAGCTAGGAGGCATCGTCTTCGTCCTCTTCTACTGGCGCAGAGGTGTAATCTACTGGCCAGTCAAGCAGCTCATTAGCATCACGGAGGATTTCTTCAAAATTATCCCGCAAAGTTGAGGGAGCTTTGTGAATAGTTGCCATAGGCTCCCCCATAAAATAAATGATGTCGGCGCTTACCTTAATCAAATCTTTAGCCATAACTACTCCGCTTTTTCTTTTGGTTGCACAAAATCTAAGCTAGGCGTTCCCGGTGTGATAAGCAAGACTGTGTTGACTACTTCGCGATCACCGGGATGTAACGCTTTGTAGGTACTCAACGACATCTCTGGTTTCCACTTAAATAGCAGTGAGGCCACGCCTTCAGACAAGCTGTCATAAAGCGAGGTGACGTTGTCATAACCGCCATTCTCATCTTTCTGTAGTGTGTAGTTCTGCTTCACTGTGGCTTTAAGCTTGTAACCATTACCTAAGTCCAAGGTGTTAACCCCAACCTTAGCCGACTTAAACACATGCTCAACTACATCTTTGCGTAGATTACCTTCACGTGTTTTTGCTTCAGCTAAAAGCTTGTCTGCTTTTAACCATTCCTGAATTAAAAAGTTGCGTTGATTGATTGTTAGTTGCTCTACCATATTCACTCCTCTGTGTTGTTGGTAAACAGACCCTACCAGAAAAAAAGTGCTTGTCAAACACTTTTTTGTGTGTTTTAAACAAAAGCACAAAATGACTACAGGAATACAGACATGTTTGATAAAGACCAACAGAATACTTCCTACACGAGGCTTAATTTACTTCTTCGCCCAGCTGATGTTGTAATATTAAGAGCTTTACACGCACACCTACAGAATGATACGCTTAAACGCTTATCAGACTCGCAGGTTATGCGGCAAGCTCTTCATAACTACGCAACATCAGAGGGCGTAACGTGCAAGTAGATTATTCAAAAATTCCCGAAGAAATGCGCATTTATCGCCAGTGGGTAGTCTGGCGCTATGAGCTGCGAGCAGGAAGCGACAAACCAACCAAAGTACCTTATGACGCCAAGACAGGGCAGCACGCCAGTGTTATGGACGCACGAACGTGGAGTACCTACGATGAGGCACTTAATGGTCTAGCTTTCAGTCAAGGCATTTATTCAGGTATAGGTTTCGTGCTGACAAGGCAGGACCCTTACACGTTTATCGACCTCGACGACACCGAGGGCGACCCGGTTGAAACGGCTCGGCAGCTAAAAATTCACACAGAATTTAACAGCTATAGTGAGCGCAGTCCGTCAGGGACAGGTTTGCACATTATCATAAAGGCGCATACAGCGTCAGGTAAACGAAGGCGCTCGGTAGAGCTTTATTCAGCTGACCGCTTTATGACCATGACCGGGGATGTGTACAACAATGTGCCGATAGAGCCGCGCCAAGTCCTAGCAGAGATACTGTGGGCAGAGATGGGTGGTGAAATTGCTGGGGCAGTCAATTTGATTGATGCAGCACAAATCACTGACGACACAACCCTAATCTCGCGTGCGCTAAACGCGGTTAATGGCGATAAGTTTAGACTGTTGCTTGACGGCAACTGGGCACAAGTTTATCCCTCGCAGTCAGAAGCCGATCTAGCTTTTATAAATATGCTCGCTTTTTATACACAAAACAGAGCACAAATTGAGCGGCTCTTCCTAGAGAGCGTCCTCGGGCAGCGCCCCAAAGCAAAGCGAGTTGACTACCGCAATAAACTTATTGACCGTGCTTTTGACCGCACAGTACCGCCATTGGACTTTGTGGACCTGCGCCGAGAGGTGGTGGTCGCTCCGCCAGCTTTGCAACCAATCGACTCGGTGCACCCCTTGCTTGGTACGCAAGAGCGTATAGTGAGTAGCACCGATCGCCCGATGGCAGCGCTTAACGAATTATGGACCACCCGCCCCATAGCGCCGCCCCCCGGTATCATGGGGGAAATTGCCCAGTATATTTATGCGTCTTCACCACGACCGGCGGCAGAAACAGCGATTGCGGGAGCGATCGGATTAATGGCAGGGATTTGTGGCAGAGCCTACAATATTAGCGGAACCGGACTGAATCATTACATCGTTCTGCTCGCCCGGACAGGGACAGGAAAAGAGGCTATACAGCGAGGAGTTAGCCGCCTTATGAATTATGTGTATGAGAGTGTCCCAGCTGCCGAGTCTTTCATAGGTCCAGGCGCTATCGCCTCCGGGCAGGCGCTCACCCGCCGCCTTGCTTCCACGCCCAGCATGGTTTCAATTATTGGCGAGGTTGGTTTGCTCATGCAGCGCATGGCATCCACCCGCCCACAACCAGCCGACATTGCACTCAAGAGCGTTCTGCTGGATGTGTTCAATAAGTCCGGCAAAAAGGACGTGCTTTACGAATCAATTTTTGCGGATAAAGCTAAAGAAAGTAATCGCGTAAAAAGTCCGGCGTTTAGTTTAGTTGGCGAGTCCACCCCGAGTAGTTTTTACGCAGCGTTAAGCGAAAATTTAATCGCTGACGGATTTTTACCGAGATGTTTGTTTCTTGACTGCGCTGCACGCCGCCCGGTGCTGAATGAAGCTCATGAAAGCGCCGTGCCGGATCCAAAATTTTTGGGGCAGCTAACCAGTCTTTGCGCTAATTCGCTATCCCTACAGCAGAAGGAATTGGTTATAGACGTGGCTATGACTGACGATGCTTCTGAATTTTTACGCGAGTTAAACAAGCGAGTGGATGACGTGCTTTATGCTACAGAAGAAGAAACGCTTTTACAGCTGTGGACTCGGGTGCACGTAAAAACATTGAAATTGGCGGCACTACTCGCCGTAGGTGTGGATATGAATTACCCAACAATTAGTCTTGAGATGGCGCAATGGGCTTACAATGTTATTCACAAAGATGTTAGCGGATTAACCGCTCGTTTCGTACAAGGAGAAGTAGGTTTGGACAACGAATCAGGTAAACAGGTTGACCGTGTGCTGGCAGCTTGTGACGAATATCTCAATCTTACCTGGCCAGAGGTGTCAAGATACTCCGTACCAGCAAAGCTGCATAAAACGTGCTTGATACCTATGAGTTTTCTACAAAAGCGCCTAAGCACAAACAAATGTTTCAGCAAAGAACGCAGCGGCGCAGCTGTGGCGATCAAAAATGCTGTGCAGGTGCTCATAGACACCGGCGACTTAAGAGAAGAAGGGCGCGGCACACTCGTCACACAGTATGGCTACTCAGGACGTGCGTTTAAACTAACCACTAGCAGTAAAAAGGATCAATAATGTTACACTGCCCCTCATGCAAAAGCTCAAAATCTAGCGTTAAGAACTCAAACCGTGCAGACGGTCCCAAGGATGTGCTGGAGCGCCGCAGACAATGCCTACAGTGTGGGCAACAATACATCACTTACGAAACGGTTGTGCATTGCGTTACACTCCGCCAACGTAAAGACAAATCGGATTATAAACCGGTTAAGAATCCCAACAAACTAGACCGTCAGCGTATGCTTGAAGATAAGCTGCTAGCTATCCTTGGGTGAACATCTCTTGAACTCGATACACGCCTGAACTCGGTAGGGTTGACAATCGATCAAGTTTAGGATAAACAGATCAGGCTCTACTGTTGCAGCCTTGCGGCGATCCGTGAAGTAACTCCCACAGATCGCCGCTGACTGCGTCTCTTGAACTCGGTAGGGTATAAGACTCGGTAGGGGTCACCCCCAAACCAAAATTTTACCCCCTCAAGCATCCATTTTGTATAAATGTATATACAAAAACTAGGCAGAAAGTTCCTAGTTGGTTTAAACAGCCATAAATCCAAGCACAAACGCCAAAATATTTTGGCTATCCCTACACCAGAAATATTTTTCAGGCTGTTTTTGAGGCGAAAACGGCGGTTTTCTTGCGCTTATTGCGTGAGGCTTAGTAAAGGCAAGCGGAAAGCATTGCACAAACACAAAAAAGGGAGCGGTTAAGCTCCCTTTGCGGTTAAATCAGATAGTTTTTACGGTTCTCGCCTCTCTTTGAAGTAACAACGGTTTAGAATTAAATCAAAGTCTTTTTGTAGTTTTTCTAGTCGTAAATCGATATTATTTGACGTAACTACATCAATTTTAATGATATTCTTACGATAAAACCAAAGTAAAACAAGCACCCCTAAATAAATAGGTGAATGAAAAAACCACACACAAAAAGCACTCAAAGCCATAATAAAGCAGCGTGTTGCGTCTATACTCCGCATTGTTTATGCCTCCTCTTTCTGTAAATTATTGTAAAAATCCAAGAAGGGCGGTTCCGCGCAACTAAACAAGATTTCCTCAATGCCACCATTACAGCAAAAATCTTCCATGATTTCCCATGCGTCATAGGTGGTGTTTGTGTCGCGTTCTTCTTGTTTGCAATAAGCTTCTAATAGTACCCCTAATTTTACTTCTGCTAGCTTGGTTAAATCCTTTTCCCATTCGTCATAATCGTTGGAGTGATAAGAAACAAAGCCTTCATGACTGGTGAATTGTTCGCGTACAGCTTCCCTTATATCTTTGTCATTCGTGCTATTAATAATTAGCTGCATATCTGCCAACGAAATAAGGGCAAAAATAGAACCAGTTTCAAAATTATAATATTTTGGGCTTACAAGCTCGTGAAAGCTAAGCTGTATTTCTACGCCAATCAATCCGCTTAGATATACAGCAAAATATTCCGTATATTTTGCCGCGTATTTTTGCCGCGCAAGCTTCCAATTGATACTATTATAAAATAAATCCGCTAGTTGCTCGCTTTGTTCTGTGGATAGCTCCTCTTGTTCACAGCTTAACCAGGCATCAAAAAGTGCATCGTGCGAACTTTCGTAAAATCCCTCAAACGGGAGTTTGATAGAAAGCTGTGTAAGTTGCTTGTCCACATATTGCCTTGCCTCCCCAAAATCAGCAAAAGTAACTTCTTCTTCTATTTTGTGCGGCGGTTTGACTGTAACCCTCTCCCCTACCTGTTGCGCGGTTAATGCGTAACCTTTATAAACTGTAAAAAACATTAGTTTGACTCCTCTATAGTTGTGCCTTCGTAATGATTACCATAATGCACTTGCTCTGCTGCTAGTTTAAGCTCTGCGGCTAATTTTGCCGCAAGTGTAGTTGATATATACGCGGTTATACCAGCGCCTATCCGCAAAGCTACGCGCCCTCTATGCTCATGCAAGCTTACTTCTTGCGCTTGTTCTGTCATGCGCTTAACTCCTCAAAAATCTTTTGAATTACGCCATCTAATGCGATTGCTTGCCCTGTGGTTGTGCGTCCCCAGATGGTTAAGCCGTAGAAGTCAAATAATACAGCCTCCCCACATGCTTCTAATTTGCGTCCTAGATATTCCGTCACTAACCAATACTCAAAAATTTCGCGCTGTTCCGGTTCTACTTTCATAAAGTCACAAAAAGATTCTTGCAAATTTTCTTGTGTTATATAATACCAAGTATTTTCTCTTATTTTTCCTTTATCATTATCTATTAACGAATCCTGTAAATTATCCTGTAAAAATTCGATGATATAATCAGTAGTGATTGCGTTAAATAAGCAATCATAAGCCGCCGCGTCATAATCTAGCGTTTGCATCTCCCAAAGTTCATCTTGGAATTTATCAACCGGCATCAATTCACCAACTAAACAACTAACATTAGTTAGTATTTCGCGGTTTAAAAACCTGTCAAGCTCTCTTGTGTCCATTTTGCCTTTTAGTATTCTGTTTGTAAACATTTCTAGCTCTCCTAACACATTGTTGTTATAATAAAATTTCCCTAATAAAAAAAGTTAAGTTGATAATTGCGCAAAGTAAATTTACAGCAAATACCACAAATAAGGCTATTAACCAAAAATCAGGTTTATTTTCCATGCTAAAACCCTCCTAAAATATGAGCACAAGTAACCGCGCTTTGTGTTTTTTCACATTCCACACTTGCCCCGCTCTGTGTAGGGAAAACCAGCGCAAGCAATAGCAAAATGCCTGCAATCAAAATAACTGTTTCGATATCGCGCAAAGAAATAATTCTCATAAACCTAGCTTCCTTATTTTGTCTTCAATTCGATTAATCGCGGCTGTATAGCCCTCCTCATATTCAATAGATTCTATCTCCTCCCCGTTTTCGTGCATGGCAATAAATTCCGCGCTTTGCTCGCGCATCTCTACAAGCTCCGCTTTAAGTTCACCTAATAGCTTTTCAAGCGTTCTTTGCACCTCGTTTATAACATCGTTAAGCATTTTTGAACCTTTCCAATAATTCGTTAAGCATCCAGATTTTTGCATCATTGTCCAAATCGTCAAAACTCAAAACATCAAAAACACAGTCCAAACAAGCGCCGTCTGTTAACTCACCTTTAAAAGTGTTTGACTCAATAATTAAATCCAACCGCCCTTCCTTCCAGTGTGCAGAATCAACCCAATAATCTGCCCAACGCTCCCCAGCTTCATTCTCTACATAAGCAGCAAGCAAAAGTGCATCGTGCGGAAATTCTTTCCCAAATTTAACATAATCAAAAGCTTGTGCCGCGTCATCTGCACGAGCAAACAATCTGCAATTAATATCCTGCGAAAAAACACCGTCACCGTTTAAATAAAACAATTTACCATCATATTTAACAACACATCTAAACATAGTCTTATCCTCTCTTATAAGTGTCAACACATTCAACCCAAAGCGTATATTCAACGCCATCAATCACTACGTCCAACATACCGCCGCGCTTAGTCAATACTTCACGCAACACACTATCATTAGGCACGTTAACAACACTTGGCGTTATATCATAATAAGCACATAAAGCGTCAATTAAAGCAAGCTTGAATGAATACAAGTTATGCGTGAACATAACTACACCTACGCTGTCGCTTGCGCCTTCTTCTTGTACTAAATAATAGTTACCTACTAAACTCATAAACTTAACTCCCTCTTTGTCTATAAAAACAATATACCTACATTAAACAAACATGTCACCAACTAAATGCACTTAATCACACATAATTACATTAAATAATACATTATTCCTCACGAATAACAAAAACAAAGACAAACGATGTTATCTCAAACGAACGATATTATGTAAAATATTGCGGGCAGTCAATAGGTTACGTGGTCGAAAATGACGTGTTTTGTTGTATTACAACGGGATACGGAGAGACGCGCCAAGAGACGCGATTTTTCATTATATAACAACGATTTACTGAATATGCGCGTTTTTGAGTATAAATAAAAACCCGCCAAGATACTGTCGCTAAAATGGCTTTAATGTATATAAACATGCGTGAGTGTGTATTGTACGCGATAAATGTACATTAACTGTTTGTTAATAATAGTTAATATAGAATAATATATATATTTATATATAAGTATATAAGAAGTAATAAAAACAGACACTTAACAAGAGATTTGGAGATACTGTCCACAAAATAGCCTTAATGTGCTTGTTTTTGTCATTCGTGCCTGCTAAGTGTACGTCTTAAAGCAATCATTAATTTTACAAAGTTGTATAATGTACATTATGGAAACTGTTAATACGTTATTTTTCAATAGGTTACATAATGAACACCTAAACAAAGCACACTAAACACAACATGTAGTGTTGAACCCGTAGGAAAAACACTAAACAAAACGCCTAAAACACGCCTGCATTGAACCAATATTAATGAAAACATACTACATTTAGTAGTTTTTGCTTACTAATGAACAAACAACACAAGATATAGGGGTACACCCTAGAATTTCGCTTAAAACGCGCCGTACTCACAAAATAATTCGGGACAGGTTCATTTTTCCTAGTGACACTCAGCCCATCTCTGCTACACTCATCCCTACCAACAACACTACGACACTAAACAATACGAACGAATACAATACAAACGAATGAACAAACCAAACAAAGGAGTTACTGCTATGAACGAAGAACCTATACACACTTACGACGACAACACCTCGCTCGCTTCACGCGATATACCTAAGAAAGCACCAAGCGGACGGCTACGCATTGTGGGCAATACAGGTATAGCTAACGACACGCGTATCTATACTGGGGAGGGCGAGTTACTCGAATGTGTGTCAGCGCTAACACTGACTGTTGAAGCAGGTGGCGTAGTGTGCGCTAACCTAGACCTTGTGCTTCCAGCTATTGATGTTGAGGCTGGCAAGGTTGAAATACATAATCTGTACGAGCTGAGCAAGGCGCTGCGTGTGGCCGGTCTTGTTGTTATTGATATGCAGTCAGGAAAGCAGCTGGGCACTACTGACGTCGGGATGGATGAAGCCTTGGACCTGCTGTGTGATGCAGAGCTGCTAGAGATGGTCAGTGTAGAGGCGCGGTCCCTCGGCGAGGTAGGTGACGCACGCTACCTCGCCTTACGCCAGCTAGAAGCCAAATATGTGGGCAGCGACCACGTGCGCGAGTATGTGGAGAAAAAGCTAGCGCAGTGGGGCATAGTCGAGGACGAAGATGTCACGGTGTGACCATACTATTTATGAGGAGGGGCAGGTAGTGCGGGTCACAGAGGAGCAATTTAATTTTCGCCGAGGATTTGATTTTGCTACCGCCCAGCTCGCAGCCGGTGTTAAGCTTAAAGCGCTACACATGTATCTCACAATGGGCAATGTCAACCCACGCGAGCCTTTCCGTCGCGGTATGCGTGCTGCGCTAGACAAACATACACTTAACTTAACAGAAGGACAGACTAATGGACACTAAACCAAACAATAACCTAAGTTGGCTACTTGTACTTATGATTGCACTACAATCTTGCTTAAGTATATACAATGCGTATGAAATGGCTACATTCAACGATAAACTTAAGCTGCATAAGATGGATGTAAAGGTGGCTATTGACAGTATATGGGCTAGTCAGGAAGAATTATTGCACTTAGTCGATTTATTTGTTGACAGCCGACGTTAAACAGAACTATATTACTTAAACAAACAACTGGAAGGGTTTAAAATGAATAATACAGCTTTATCGTTCGACATAGCACAAGCGACACCGGAAACACTGGCGCGTATTGAAGAGCTAATGGAAGAACAGGACGTGAGCGTGCGGGTGAGGGAGGCTGTCGAGGCGGTTAACAAAGCCGTGTCCGACGCGCACGATAGCAATTTCAACATAGAAATGTACCAGCTCCGTTACTCCGATGGGCGACCTCGCTTATTTGCTCATGTGGGTAAAAGACCTAAGCAGCTCCCGCCCGTCGTTACGCCTGAGCCTGCTCCAGTGGCTATACCTATTCCGTTTACCGCTGCTGACTTAGTGGAACTCGACTACGAGGGGCTTTATGCTATCGCTAAGTCCTACGGCGTTGTCGAGGAGCACCGATCAACTACCGGGGCGCGTCTATGCGCGCTAGTTATCTTCGGGAGTATGACTAGATTTTATGGGCAAGGACACAATCCCCAGGCAGCTGTAAGCGCTGCACTAGGTAGCCTCCTCGCCGCTCGTGAAGAAGTAAGCTGGTAGTAACATGAGCGCCCAGCCTGACATACGCAATCTGTACCAACCATGCCTACGCTGCGGTATTCCGATGCTTGGCGTGTACAAAATACAGCCGGGGGAGCGTCGCCCTATTCGCTGGTATTGTGAGGAGCATGGCGGCAACAAAACAAAATTTTCGGCAACCAATCCGCACCCAGAAAGTGAACTAGGGCGTAAAATGAAGGAGAAGCTATGACAGACACCGTCTATCTCAACAGGTTAGTTGCTATAGAGAAGTACACGGCCAGTATAGAGGCTGTTGCTTTGTCAGAACAACAGCAGCGCGAACATCTGGCAGACCTGTACGTCCAGCTGCACAAAATGGGCTGCGACTTGCGGGTGAGCTATACGGACCCGAGGCAGGTGCGCGTTGGTGGTGGCGGATATGAACAAAAACGCACCTCCGCTTTGCTCAAACGCAAAGATTTTATGGATGAAGAATTTCCCATTCTGGAAGTTATAGAAGGCAACGGCAAACGAGAAGGTATAGCAGGAGCCATCACCTGTGCTCTGCCCGATGGTCGTACCTTTAACGCAGGGCTAAAGGGTGATTATGATTATTGCCGCAACATGCTGATGAAAAAAGAACAGCTGGTCGGCAAGCAAGCCACCATCGTTTATTTTCACCGCACGCCCGATGGCATCCCTAGATTTCCCGTTATGAAAACCATAGCAGCATAAAGAGGCAACCATGCATCACAAAAACAAAGCCCACCCCATCCCCATCTGGCAAAAGCTTCTCGCTTGCATTGTCATCGCTGCGGCGCTGGATGTCAGCTTAATCAACCTAGTTTTATACCCCGACTGCAACCGCACCACTCGTGATTGCTTCTTAGTTGCTAATGCTTGGGGGCACAATGAATAATTCTAACCAAATATTCAGTCATGAAACGATTGACATGCTCGGGCTGCTTTGGGGTGGTTTAACCGTTCGGGATTTTCTGCAAGATAAACCATTAGATGATTTATCCTATGCCGACAATTTCCACTCCCACACCCAACAATTGCAAACCATCTTAAAAAGCTCAAGTCTTAGCAAAGAAGATAAAATCTCCGCCGTAAATATCTGGCATGAATTATTAGAAAACCGCCGAGAATTCCGCGCCTACACCAAAAAAGTGAGCGCTTGTTTTAACGAACTACTCAATCGGCAAATTCAATGCGATTTATGCAGCGAAGCAGGTCGTTCAACCATCAACATAAGAGCCTAAAATGAAAAACCTAAACAACCTACTGCGCCCAGAAAGCGTAAAATCATCTGATTTTTATAAAATTTTTGACGCAAATCATAAAAAGCTGACAGAGCAAGCGCAAGCGGCAAAAAAATCTGCAACAGAAAACCAAATAGCCGCCACTTCTTTTTTAGATATTGGGGTGGGGATATGAGTGAAGAGCTAAATATATCAAAAATAACAGATGTATCTTGGGAAGTACGTCAGGCACCTGCGATTAATAGCAAAGATTTCGATATTTATAAAATTGGCGTTCCAGCATCTGCAGGGAAAATTGCCCGTGTTCCTGGGCGAGAAGGGCGCAACAATATTGTTGCAGCTAACGCCAGGCTTATATCCGCAGCACCGGACATGAGGGACGCACTAAAAGCCCTACTAACCGCCAAACTTATGAAAGAAAGCGATGATCCAGACTATGAGAAATATAAAAAACAGGCATTGAAAATGGCTGAAAAAGCCCTCTTTAAAGCTAATGGTATTGAGTCATGAACATAAAATCTTTCTACATCTACGGTGAGTTCAACCATATAAAAAATCTAAAAACCCTCCGTGAATGCGCCGCTATCAGGCATCTAGGTGAAGAGGCGTGCGGATTATTACCCGAACAAATAACCTCCCATAAATGGCTAATGGGTGAAGCAAATAAACTCGGTGTTCGCATTTATGAACATAACAAAAAAATGAAAGCAAATCGCTTTTTCGTCCACCCAGACGGAGGAGTCTATTCAGGGCATCATCTATTGCTTTGTAATATTTTTGATAAAAATAAATAACTTAACAGGAGTTCAACATGGCACAAAAACGCATAAGTAAAATATCCTATAAGGGTGGTGATAACGGTGCAGCTATCAGTTTTGAAGAAATTATAAACGATAAAAACACCAAAGACACAATATTTAAATCAGTAGAAGAACCTCACGCAGATTTCAAAAACGCCCTGCAAAATTTATGCACTGCCGTTTATGAAATATTATTATTCCCCAAAGAATACGCCGAGGAGGCAATGAGAATAACCTCCGTCAGCTATAGCTACAATGAGGATGCAGACGTTAAGGGAGCGGTAATCACCGGCTTAATCACCTTAGAAACTTCCGCAGCACCTTTTTGCTTCAACACTCCACACTTAGCCTATTCTGCTTACAGCGAGTCCAACACTTCCCCCACCATGCCCGAAATGGCAATCAATCTTTTAGAAAAGTTGGAAGAAGAAGCGCTGGAATATGTAAACGGAAAACGCTCGCAAATGGCATTTGATTTTGCTGGACAAGTGGCGGCTTAGATTATGGTAAGTGCAACACATATAAAACCACCACTTGGGTTAACTCCCAAGTATGTTTGGGAAGAATTACGCCGCCGTGAAATACTAGCGGCAATGCAACGCTATGCAATTGCGGAAAAAGCCGCGCCAATAGAGTGGTGTAATGAATTGGCAGAGCTATGGAGAATGGATTTAAGGGAAGGAAAATAAAAATGCTAACTGCAGAATTAAAAGAATTTTTCCGCCAATTTGAAAACAAATTTAATAGCCTCATAGATAAAACTAAGGCTCTTGAAGAAAGATTAGAAAAAACTTCAGATGAATACTGGGAAAGCTTTGACCAAGTTGAAGAATTGGAATCAGAAAACAGAAGATTAAATATTAAAATTTCAAATTTAGAAGAAGAAAAACGCCTGCTGGAAGTGAAAATTATGCGTTTGGAGGGTGAAGAATGACAGAACCTAAAAGAGTTGATGACGAGTTGGTGGAGTTTGTGGCGGATGCTTTAAATGATGGACTCCTTAATATTTATGAAGATGAATATTATGCTTTGGCTGAAATAGCAATTAACGCAATCCAAGAATGGGACGCTAGGGAGGTGAAGAATGTTATTATTAAAACAAGCTAGTATAGCGGCTCTTTTGTCTGAGATTGAGAAAAGAACAGCTACGCACATGCGTGAGGGCGAAGTAATAGGTATAATTACAGGGGTGGGAGGAGCTTCAAAACCACGGCATATAAATGGGGCGTATGATTCTTACCATGCCGTTGATACCGTGTATTGCCAGATACTGAAAGAACGAAACCAATATAAGTTGTGTAACCTAATTAAAAAATCAATAGAGAGGGTAACGAGATGGATAACATAACTTTATCCGGGCTAGCATTTCTGCCATTTGTAGCAATTTTCTACGTATGCTATTTACTAAGCAAGCCAGCCACTAAGGTCACTCACGCGCAGGCGATGGGTAGGGTTAATTATTCAGAATTGGGGATGACACAATGAGCGAAGCTGCGCCTACTGCTCCGTGCATGTTCTGCGGAAAAACCTACCCTGAGCTTGAGATGGTCAAGGGAAGTGAATATAAACCTATCTGCGTGCATTGCACCTCAGCTACCTCTTTGTACGTAGCCTCAGTGTTACACGACCTAACTGTAGGCAAGGAGGTTCCGTGTCACCTTGGGAATTAGCAAAAAGCGGCACAGAACACGCACACCAAGTTGCCTTAATGGCTTGGGCAAATATGGCCGCTACCTACGGCTTCCGGGCAGCTAACGATGCCGCCACTTACGCAGACAAGGCGTTAGCTGAAAAATATGCGGAGCGGCGCGCTCTTAACGAGAAGTCTACCCGACTCGAGAGGCTCTATGCCATTCCTAACGGAGGACAGCGGCACGGCGTTGTGGCGGCACGTTTGAAGGCAGAGGGAGTGAAAGCAGGCGTACCTGACCTACACCTCCCAGTCGCTATGCACGGCTACCACAGCCTGTATATCGAGCTGAAGAAGAAAGGCGGAAAGGTATCCCCCTCTCAAACAGAGTGGCACATAGCGTTGCGGCTACAGAACAACTGTGTCGTGGTCTGCTACAGCTGGGAAGAAGCCGCTTCTACGCTACAAAATTACTTAACAATTTAACAACAAAGGAACTATTTATGAATATTGCAACAACTTTTAATTTTACTGCTGAAGACATCGAATTTTTGACTGAAGTAGCTGACGCCACCGAGCAAGGCAGCTTCGTTTTCGCCCTACCCAGCCGCATGGCAGCTTTTGTCGCCTTCGGACTTGTTGTAGGTAATCTAAAGCTTATCTCACCCGCTGACGGCGAAAGCATTGCCTACCGTGTGACGGATGAGGGCGCTACTTACGTTGAGAATGCGCGTGCTGCGCAAAGCACTTTAGCTGCTGAGGATGAAGCGCCTATTCTTTGGTTGAACGAAGCACCTGAAACAGCTTGGACCACATCAGCGGTCGGTAGAGGCGCGGTTGCCGCTGTTGACGCGGAGCCGCCGGCTACCTCTGTGCAGGGCGAGCTAGTTGCTACGCCTTCTTGGGCAGTACCCGCTGTTGAAGCGCCTGCGGCTATCTTCGGTGAGCTACCGGTCCTAAACACGCCTACGGTGACGGCTGTGCCTGCCACGGTCGGGCAAGGCTTTCCTATCGGCGTAGTTGGGACAAAACGCCGCTCACCTTCTCGCTCTCCTATCCCTTTTGACACTATGCGGACTGGTGACTACTACTTTGTTCCTGCTACGCCTGAGTTCCCAAATCCTGCGCGTAAACACGCCTCGGTAGTGAGCAGCCGTAACAAAAAATATAAGCACTTTATACCGACACGCGAATTTGCTGTGTATAACGTGCAGCAAGGTGAAGTCATTGGAAGCATCGTTGCTCCTTCTGACGGGGCATACATTGTTCGCATCGTGTAACTAAGTAACCAGTGTAGGCAGCTAATAGTTCTTTATCTTTTAGCTGCCTTATGCTATTTTAGCTAAAAATAGGAGAATGGTTATGAGTGTAGCTAATATTGGTCAGCGTTCGCTGGTGTCGAGTGTAGCCTTAACGACCTCAGTGTCCCCCGCTTACGGTGTTGGTGACTCTGTCGGAGGTAAAATTACTTTTCCTAATACTATGACGCCGCTTTTTGGGGGTGTTCTACAGAGTATTGAGATAAAGTCTAAAGCGATACAGTCAAACGGCTTCAAGCTTTACTTGTTCGATACAGACCTAGTGACCACTGTCACGGATAACGCGGCTGTGTCACTGAACGCGGCAGATTTGCCTGCTTTGCTTGGTGTGTACAGCTTAGTGAACTATGATAATGGTCTAGGTACAATGACTGTCTACACGCTAGACGGCATAGGTAAAATTATCGCCAGCCTTAACGAACAGGCATCCACTCTTTATGGTATATTAACCACGACCGCCGCTTTCACGGCCGCGTCAACTTCTGACCTCGAAGTAGGACTCGGAGTTATTGTGTAATGGCATTAGGCAATCGTCGCTCATTGTTGGTAGGAAGACATCCTGTTGAGGTGATTGGCGGAGCCACGTTGCATCTTGACTTCATGAAGGGACTAGACGTCCTGACAAAAAAGCCGGTTGAAACCATGCTGACCACCACCCGCGCCTCGTCTGCTTATTACACCACAGATGACGGCAGACTGGTTAATTTTCCTGCGAATGTTCCGCGCATCGGTAAGCGTGGTTTACTACCTGAAACAAACTTAACCAACTACACGCTCTACAGCCAAAATTTCCAAAATGCAGTTTGGTTTTTAAGTGGAGCCACAGTTTTAGATAATCAGGCGGTTGCTCCTGACGGAACGCTTACGGCGGCGCTCTTTAGCGAGTCTGCGAGTACAGCGGTTCATCAAATATTGCCGGTGGTATCTGCGCACACTCCAACGGTTGCGGCTATCTATCCAATGTCGGTCGTTATCAAGCCCGACCCTGCCGCACCGCTACGCTATGTCCAGTTGTGCCATTCTTTCGCGATGGGCGGCAATGCCTATGTGAACTTTGACCTGCAAGAGACAACACAAGGTACGATTGGCGCGGATATTGTTGCGTCGGGTATTGAGGTGCTTCGTGATGGCTATATGCGCCTTTGGGCGTTAGCTACTGCTGCAAACACAACCACGTCTGACTTTAGACTACTAACATTAAGTTCCCCCACAGGCGCAAGAGCTGAATCACACACTGTAACCGCTGGAAATGAAAAACGTGCATGGATATGGGCGGCTGAATTTAAGAATAGTGCGGCAGGCATAAGTCAGCCTACGAGCTATATTCCGACAACTTCGTCTGCGGTGACAAGGGCGGCAGACATTATTACGATTAACGACTTTACAAAATGGTATAACCAAGCAGAAGGTACGTTCTATGCGCGTTCTCCGGTTAACGCTGGCGACACTGGTGTGTCTGCTCTATTCTCCGTAGATGATATCACAAGCAACAACCGTATACGAATTGGGCATAATGCGGCTACGCAATGTCGTATGCCAATTGTGACTGGTGGTGTTGCTCTCGCAGATTGCTATTCACCTACATTTTTATCTCGCGCTAACCATACTTTTGTCGGTGTTTACGGCTTAAACTATGCGGTTGCATATAGTGAAGCTGGTGCAAGTATATTAGACACTGCGGTTACTATCCCTACAGTAACTACAGCGCGGCTGGGTAGCTATATTGGCGGTCCGTCCTACCTAGATAACTATCTTGAGGAGGTGGCTTATTTCCCAAGAAAATTAACTCCTGCCGAGGCAGCTTTCCTATGCAGCGCGTTTTAACAAGGAGTATAGCATGTTTGATTATTTATTTAAGTTTACTGACGAAGCCGAAGCTAAAGACGTACTGGCGTCTTGGCTCGATGAAGAAGGGAACTGGGAGGCCAGTCGTGAACACGCTGGTGTGCTCCCTACCCAAATAGTAAGAAGTGACGCGGTCGCTAATGAAGAGGGCGAGATTGTAACGCCTCGTGAGGTTGACCCTGCTTTTTGGCTGGTTATCTCGCTGGCAGAACGTGACGCAGAAATTTATGCTGTGCCACAGTGCTTGCAGGAAACGCAACGCCCTGAAACAACGCCTTTGCCTGTTTCAGCAACTATCCTACAAACTAAGCTTTCACCGGAAAGTTATAGCTCATTTTTGCGCGTTGACCCTACCTTTGCCGGGGCAGCCTATATATGGGGGGCATAATGAAAATAAACCAAGCCGGGCTAGACCTAATTAAAGAGTTCGAGGGCTTCCGCCCTCTGCCTTATCTGTGCCCAGCAGGGGTATGGACGATAGGTTATGGTCACACACGTGGCGTAAAAAGCACAACCGCTAGGGTAACTAAGCAGGAGGCGGAAAGGCTGCTACGCGAAGATGTAGCCGACACTGCAAAGTACATTAGCGCTAAAGTCGCTGTGCCGCTAACGGAGAACCAATTTTCCGCGCTAGTGTCCTTAGTATTTAATGTAGGCACAGGACCAATAGACAAGACGCTCGGGCGCAAGCTTAACCAAGGCGATTATGCCGGAGCTGCTAGTGAGTTTGGCCGTTGGTGCCACATAGGCACCGCTAAGGTGTATGGATTAGTTCGTCGTCGGGAAGCAGAAACGGCGCTATTTTTAACCCCTTAACCACAGGAGCAGGTATGGTAGCACCTTTTTTGATGGCACTTATCGACCCGATCTCGCGGATTATTGACAAAATAATACCCGACCCCGAAGCTGCGGCTAAAGCCAAGCTTGAGTTATTGAAGGCAGACAACGCGCAGTACCTAGAAGAATTACAAATAGCGCTGCAAGCAGACCAAATGCAAGCGGATATTAACAAAGTAGAAGCAGGTAGTGAGTCAGTTTTTGTTAGTGGGTGGCGTCCTTTTGTCGGGTGGGTTTGCGGTTTCGCGCTTGCCTACCACTTCGTGCTACAGCCCTTACTTGCTTTTTTCTTATCGAGCATAGGACACCCGGTGGTGCTGCCTGTCTTCGATATGGGCGAATTAGTAACTATACTTCTTGGTATGCTTGGGCTAGGCTCTTTGCGGACTGTTGAGAAGACACAGCGGTTTAGATATAAGGAGTAAGCTCGTCATGGAAACCACCACAATTTTCGGCACAATAATCGGTGTGTTAATGAGCATGTTCACTACTGCGTTTAGTGTTATTCGTATTCTGCGCGGCGAGATTGACAACAAGACCGGGCATCTGCACACGCGCCTAGATAAAGTCAAAGAAGATTATGTCCGACGCGACGACCTAAACGCCCACTTGAACCGCCTCGAAAAATCCCTTGAGAAGCTTCAGGAAGAACAGAAGGTTCTTAACGAGCGTATAGCCGCTCTTCTCAGTATATTAGCAGCACAGAATGTACAACACCCCTGAACTTAAGCGCGAGTTCGCGCTAGCCTACCTTCGCAACCCGAGCGACAGTTTTGGTGCAGCGCTTGTGGTATGCCCTCACGACCCCGGCAAAGCGCTCGAAATAGCGAGCACATGGCCGCGTGACCCAGAGGTGATAGCGCACCAGCGCGAGGCGGAGGAAGAGCTAGGCGAGATGCACTTCCTGCCTGGAAAAGCCGACCTAGCTCGCCAAGTGTGGGAAATAGGAACAAACAAGCAGATTGACACAGCCGACCGCTTAAAAGCGATGAAGCTCTACGCAGATTTGCGCGGCTATATCGAAGCGCCTTCCACTATCATCAATAACAACAATGCTGTGAGCAACAATAAAGTGATGGTGATTGAGAATTATGGCAGCGATGACGACTGGGAGGAGCGCGTTAGACAGCAGCAAGCTAAGCTAGTGGAGGACGCGAGTGTCCAAACAATATAATACCGACACAGTCTGGCAGCCTATTCCGGGAAGCTCTCAAGCTTTGGCGTTAGACACGCGCTGCCACCATACGCTCTATCAAGGCGCGAGGGGTCCCGGCAAAACCGATTGCCAGCTCATGCGCTTTCGTCGGCGGGTAGGACTAGGTTATGGCGCATATTGGCGTGGTATCATATTTGACCGAGAATACAAAAACTTAGACGACTTAGTTAACAAGTCAAAGCGGTGGTTTACGCGCTTCGAGGATGGAGCGCGGTTTCTTGAGGCGGGCAAAGATTACAAGTGGGTGTGGCCAACTGGGGAAGAGTTACTCTTTCGCGCAGCAAAAAAGAAGTCAGATTATAATAACTACCACGGACAAGAGTTTCCTTATATTGGTTGGAACGAGCTTACCAAGTACCCCACCTCGGAGCTGTACGACGATATGATGTCCACAAATCGGTCGTCTTTTCTGCCAGAGAAGGACACGCCACGCCGTTTGAACGCCTCCGGCAAGCCTATCGGTTATCTAACTCCTGACGACAAACCTTTACCAGAAATTCCCCTTGAGGTGTTCTCCACCTGCAACCCCTCCGGTGCAGGACATGGTTGGGTTAAACGCAAATTCATTAACGTGGCTGCGCCCGGGCAGGTCGTGACCACCTCCACTCGCGTATTCAATCCAAGAACCCAACAGATCGAAGACGTGCTGCGTAAGCAGGTGGCAATATTTGGCTCCTACCGTGAGAATATCTACTTGTCGCCGGAGTATATAGCTGAATTGGAAAAGATTACCGATCCGAGTAAGCGCCAAGCATGGCTTTTCGGTAACTGGGACATAACTTCTGGCGGTGCTTTCGATGACCTGTGGAAGCCATCTGCGCACGTTCTCCCTCGCTTCAAAGTACCCGCAGGTTGGCACATTGACCGGGCTTTTGACTGGGGGTCATCACATCCTTTTTCTGTGGTCTGGTTTGCCGAAGCAAATGGCGAGGAGGTCATTTTACCTGATGGGCGTATCTTCTGCCCAGTGCGCGGTTCACTCATTCAATTTGCTGAGTGGTACGGAGGTAAAGAAATTGGCACAAACAAAGGCTTACTCATGTCCGCTGGGGATGTGGCGGACGGTATCCGAAATAGAGAGAAGCAGCTCATAGAAGCAGGTTGGATAAGCACTTTGCCTCAGCCGGGACCGGCAGATAACCAAATCAACAACACAATCAATAGCGGCGACGATACGATTGCAACGCAGATGGCAGACCGAGGCGTGCGCTGGACAGCTAGTGACAAGAGTAGTGGTTCGCGCATAAATGGTTTGCAGCTGGCACGTGATAGATTAGAATGTTCTTTGCGCGGCGAGGGTGCAGGATTGTATTTCATGCAGAATTGTCGCGCCTCTCTTGAAATACTACCTACGCTGCCCCGCGACGAAGACAACCCTGACGATGTGGACACAACAGCCGAAGACCACATTTGGGACGCAGTTCGGTATCGCATCTTGCGCGGAAGCAATAGATATGCTAAGTCTATCAATATCACTTATCCGAGTTAGCCATGATACAACCTAATGTCAGCTATACTATAGTCGCTCTACAGGAGGCGCTCAAGCGCTATACGGTCATTCGTGACTGTGTGGCGGGCGACCTCGCTATCAAGGCAAAAACAACCACCTACCTGCCTATGCCTAATGAAGGTAGTCCGGACATCATGGCTAAGCGCTACAAAAGCTACCTGTTACGCGCTGTGTTCTATAATGTGACTAAACGCACGTTAGACGGCCTATGCGGTCAGATATTTATGCGCGAACCGTTTATTGAGCTGCCTGCAAAACTAGCTGCCTTACTTCTTGACGCAGATGGCAGCGGGGTGAGTTTGGTACAAGTAGCCAAGCGAGCGGCACACTATGGTGTAGGCTATGGGCGTGCTGGGGTCTTCGTTGACTACCCAAGCACTGATGCGCCGCTGACTGTAGCTGCGATAGAACGAGGCGACATACGCCCAACAATAACTGTGTATGCTCCTTGGCAGGTTATAAATTGGCGCACGACTATTCGTGGGGCGCGTAAGCTACTTTCTTTGGTAGTTATTGAGGAAGAAGTAGATAGCGAGGTGTCTACTTTCGCCACAAGCAAAATAAAGCAGTGGCGCGTGTTGCAGCTTATAGACGACGTTTACACGGTGCAGCTTTGGCGGCTAGAGAAGGGTGGCAAGCACGAACCCTTCGTCACTTTTGTGCCCAGAGATAGTGTAGGCAATACCTTATCAGAAATTCCGTTCCAATTCATAGGTGCTTACAATAATGACGAGGAGGTAGACGATGCGCCTCTATACGATATAGCAACTATGAACATTGCGCACTACCGTAACTCGGCTGACTATGAAGAGAGCTGCTTTATGGTAGGACAGCCTACTCCGGTATTAGCAGGCTTAACTGAGGACTGGGTGAAGAACGTGTTAGAAGGCACAATAGTGCTCGGCTCGCGGTCTGCCGTGATGCTACCTGTGGGAGGTACAGCTATCCTTTTGCAAGCTAGTCCGAACCAATTACCCGCTGCCGCTATGGAGCACAAAGAGAAACAAATGGTAGCGCTAGGCGCACGTATTGTTGAACAGCGTGCGGTAGTCCGCACGGCGACCGAAGCTGGTTTTGACCACACTACCGAGGGGTCGGTGCTCTCTTCTGTGGCTAAAAATGTGAGCGCCTGCTTTACTTGGGCGCTGGGCTGGTGTGCACGCTTCGCAGGAGCAGAGCCTACGGCGCAGTTCATGCTTAACACCGATTTCGATATTGCCACCTTGACCCCGGAGGCACGTCGTCAGCTCATTCTTGAGTGGCAGTCCGGCGCGATCACTTGGGATGAGGTACGCCTCAATTTGCATAAGAGCGGAGTTGCCTCTACAGATGACGCAGAAGCTCGTATAGCTATTGACGCGGAGCAAGCCGCCTTAGCCGCAACTGAGCAAGCTAGAACCTTAACTAAACAACCAACAACTAATTGAAGGAACTAACCATGCCCCCATTGAAACGTACCCTTACTACGGAAGCTTTTGCTGCGCTAGACGCGGCTATACAGCAATTTTACGAAGAGTCAGCTGACGGCGGTTATGAGCTGGCGCTAGACGGTGAAGACAAGTCGTCAGCGGTACTGCTTCGCGCAAAAGAACATGAGGTGAACGCGCGCAAAGAAGCGGAGAAGGCTAATCGTGAACTGAAAGCAGAGCTGGCTGCAATACGCGACGAGAAGTCGCGCAAATCCGGCGATGTAGAGAGCCTTGACGCCTCTTACAAAGAGAAAATTGCTGCGATGCAAAAAGAAGCTGCGGACCGTATTGCGCAGAAAGACGCATTTATCAGTAAAATTCTTGTTGACGGTGAGGCACACCGCATTGCCGCAGAAATATCTAGCAGCCCTAATCTTATTTTGCCGCACATCAAAGCGCGACTAGCTGCTGATTTGGATAGCGACACCCCTTCTACGAAGGTGCTCGACGCTACAGGCAATCTGTCAGCGCTAACTCTCGAAGACCTTAAGAAGGAATTTGTTGCAAATAAAGATTATTCTAGTATAATACTAGCCAGTAAAGCCAGCGGGAGCGGTGCTCCCCAAGATAAGCAGTCAAGTTTTAGCGGCCGTGCCCTTTTGAATGCAGGCGGTGGAGCGCAGCCTTTGAGCAGCAAGTCAACCCCAGAGGAAATTGTAGCCCATCTCCAAGCCAAGTCACAACAATAACTAGGGAGAATACAACATGGCACTATCCGATCTAACGGTGTACTCTGAGTATGCCTACAAAACACTAACCGAACTATACGCCCAAGAAGTAGACAAGTTTAATGCGGCTTCGAATGGCTGCATTAGCTTGTCCGCAGCGGCTAATCTAGGCGACTTCCAGAATGAAGCGTCTTGGCAGAAAATATCTGGCTTGGTTCGTCGTCGTAACGCTTACGGCACTGGCGCGGTAACTGCTAAAAAATTAGTAAACATTGTGGACACAATGGTTAAAATTGCGGCAGGTACTCCTCCAATCGAGATTAACCCAAGCCAATTCTTGTGGATACAGCAAAGCCCTGAGATTGCTGGAGCTACTTTAGGTAAACAGCTTGCTGTGGACTTAATGGCAGATATGCTTAACACTTCACTAGCTGCGGCTTATGCCGCAATGGTGCAGACTACAGCTATTCTGTATGATGCGACCGCAGACACCCCAGCTACCCTATCACCAGCTGCCTTGACTAAAGCCGCAGCAAAAATGGGTGACCGTTATGGCGACATCGGCGCGTGGGTTGTTCACTCTACACCTATCCACAATTTCTGGGGTAATAACATCTCGAATAGTGTGAATTTGTTTAACTACGGTACTGTGAACGTGATGGCGGATCCATTCGGTCGTCGTTTCATCGTCACTGACTCACCTTCTTTGCTAGTAGCTACTAAATACTACACGCTTGGTTTGGTTGAGGGGGCTATCCGTATTGAGCAGAACAATGATTATCTCGATAACGTGGCGTCGCTCAACGGTAATGACAACATTACTAAAACATGGCAGGCGGAGTGGTCCTATAACCTAGGCATCAAAGGCTATTCTTGGGATGCGACCAACGGCGGTAAATCACCTAACGATGCCGCAATTGTTCTTTCTACTAACTGGGATAAATATGCTTCTTCTGATAAAGATGGTCCCGGTGTAATCCTAAAAACTAACTAAACACTATGAACCAGCGAGGGTGCAGATTTTCTGCACCCTCTTCACAGGAGTCTTACCATGTCAAAAGAAACTACCGAAAAACGCGCTATATTCTTTGTTGCCGACGCGTGCCCTACTGATAAAGAGCGTGCAGCTGCCGCTGCGCTGGGCGACCCCTTTATGTTTCGTAATAGCAATTATGTAGCCGAAGACGCTACGCCTGAGCCTTGCTTATACGCAGCGGGAAAAGTACCTAAAGCGTACGCAGGTCTTACTCGCGAAGCGCTAGGTTTGGTTAAGCCGGTAGCTAAGCAAGCGCCGAAAGCAGACGCAAAAACAGTTCCGGCAGCTGTAGAAGCACCAGCTGTCGCTGATGTTGAAGCCGCTTGGGACGAAGCCGCACCTAAAGTGTAGGTAATATATGACTCTCGTCGTCGAAACCGGAGCGATTGTTGCTGGCGCTGACTCGTACATAAGTTTGAGCGCTGCGCGTACCTATGCTGCCTCGCGTGGTATAAGTATCAGCGGCGTTGATGCTACTGCGGAGGTGCAGCTACGCAAAGGTTTCGACTACATAGAGGCGCGACGTTTACGCTACCAAGGTGTCAAAGCCAACGCAGGACAGGTGACACAGTGGCCGCGCTTATACGCCTATCTTGACGGAGAGGAAATAGACAGCGCCACGATACCCGCCATCCTCCAGTACGCCCAAGTCCATGTGGCAGCGGCAATAGAAGCGGGACTTGACGTTCTGCCTAACGCGGCTAATGACGGCTTCATAACGCGGTCAAAAATAGGGGGCACGTCCGGTATGGTGGAAACGGTCTATTCCGAGCAAATATCCACTACCGGTATTCCAATTATTCGCAAAGCGGAAGAGTGCTTAGCTCCTCTTTATGCCTCCACAGGTCTAACTGCTGTGAGGGCGTGATGACAGCCTATGCACGAGAACTAGCCCAAGCCCAGCGCCAAATTGCCGCGAGCGGTCAGACCGTTACATGGCAGCAACGCGACCACGCGGCTCCAGCCGATGCCAACAAAGCGTGGATTACCGGAGCCAGCACGGTGACTACTTACAGTGCTGTTATTGCCTTCTTCCCTGAAAGTGGCGCAGCCAACGCTACCCTCAAACAGATGCCCCAAAGTGAAGTCGCCTCCTCAAGACTTGTAGGCATAATGGCGGCGCAGAGCTTTGTACCAAAATTAACAGACACCGTACTGCGCGGAGGCGTTGTTTACGGTATCGACTATATCGACGTGTTAGCACCTGACGGAACCGACCTACTCTACACGATAGGATTTTCAATATGACAGCAACTTACCTTGAAGCTGTGGATGCTATGTTCGGTTTGTTCAACACCGGCTGGCAAGCTAATGCTGGAGCGGTTGTGTCACCTGTGCCTGAGATACGCTGGCAGGGAGTAGAGGAACGCGCCTTGCCTGACAAGAGCAAATTTTGGTGTCGGGTGTCCTCGCAGATTGTAACAGAGATGCAGTCCACATTAGGCGACTATGTTGGCGCGAGCACGCAGCGCAGATACACCACGTCAGGTCTGCTTTTCGTGCAGCTATTTTGTCCCTACAGTGATGCGCAGGCGTTCGACAAAGGTCGGCGATTGGCGCAAGTAGCTAGAAATATTTTTCGTGGTAAAACGACAAGTAATGGTGTATGGTTTCGCCGAGCTAAAATTACGGAGTTGCCTCCTGAGCCGGATTGGTATAGGTTCAACATTGTAACTGAATTTGAATATGATGAACTCGCATAAGGAGTAGGACTATGCCTAATAAAATTGATTCTAATACCGTCAGTACCTTTTTCGCGGTAGAAAGTTCGCCGAAGGTGCTTCCCGGCTCACCAGTTTGGTACGAGCTTGAGGCTAACTCCTTCCCTCAGTTTGGTGGACAAATTACAAACCAAGCGCGTAAACCGTTTAACTCTTCTCGTCAGCGTCTAAAGGGTTCTCCTGTAACAAAGGACGCCAGCGGCGGCGTTAATATGGACGTGACCGCGTCTAACACTACCCGCTTGATGCAGGGCTTCATGTTCGCTAATGCGCGTGAGCACGCTGATACAGCGCCTCTTAACGGCACAGCAGTTCCAATAACCTCAACCACGGCCACTACCTATGCAGCTGCCAGCGGTCTGACCGCGTTCAAAGCAGGTGACATCGTGTTTGGCTCCGGCTTCGGGGTGGCAGCCAACAACGGCGTAAAAGTCTTAAGCCTTGCCACAGGTACCACACTAACAACCACTGGTAACGCGGTAGAAGCCTCGCCCCCCGCTACAGCTAGCGTGGAAGCAGTAGGCTTCCAGTTTGCATCAGGCGATTGCACGCTAACCGTAGCCAGCGGCGTGCTGACTATCGGAGCTACCGTAAAAAATCTAACAGACCTCGGCCTCTCCGTGGGCGAGTGGATATTCATAGGTGGTGATGCTACTATAACAAAACCGGTAACCTCGCCTGTAGGTTACGCTCGCGTAAAAAGCGTGTCAGCTACCGCGATTGTCTGCGATAAAGTTACCGCCGCTTTCGTGACCGACACCTGTGTAGGCAAAACCATTCAGCTATTCTACGGCAAATTCCTTCGCAATGAAGCGTATGCCCAGATCGTACAGAACACTTATCAGATCGAACGCCAGCTAGGTAATGACGGTGTCGGTATCCAAAGTGAATACTTACTCGGAGCTGTACCTAATGACTTTACCTTGTCCCTGCCTGTCGGCGATAAGCTAGCGTGTGATATGAGCTTCGTGGCCCTTGACCACGAAGGGCGCTCAGGCACACTAGGCGTTAAAGCGGGTACACGTATTGCAGCGTTGAACGAATCAATGTACAACACCTCTTCCATGCTGTATCGCTTCAAGATGAACATTATTGATGAAGCAACCTTGCAGCCTACAGCTCTCTTCGGCTATATAACTGATGGGTCTATCTCTATCAAAAATGGTGTGCAAATCATCAAAGCGGTAGGTGCTGTGTCGGGCGTTGACTTCTGCTTGAGCGACTTTGAGGTGAGCGGTAACGTGAAAGCGTTGTTCACTACTTTGGCCGCTGTCGATGCTATCAAGAATAACTCCAGTGTCACAATTGATGCGATTGTAGCCTTTGGTAACACCGGTATCATCTATGACATTCCTTTGCTCACATTAGGCGGTGGACAGCTGGATGTACAGATGGACCAACCAATCACAATTCCGCTTGAGATTAATGCGGCACGCGGAACAACAGGTGGTTACACGCTAGGCGTTAACTACTTCACCTATTTACCTAACGCAGCCATGCCTGCTTAGGTAATAAAGTAAGGAGCGCGGGAGAAACCTTCCAGTTAGTCGCGCTCCTTAACCACTCTCCTTGTTAGTTTAAGCGGAAAACAGTCTTTCTACGTCGAGCATGGGGCGACCGAAGGACAGATGCAGCGGTCGAGTGCTGCACGAGGACCATGCAACCTAAGGAGAATATTATGTCTATTGCGAGTAAATTTAAGACAGACCCAAAAGCCGTAACAGACGGCGCTTGGGTAGAGTTTGAGCCAAATAGCGATGGGTCAATCCCAGCGGTCAAATTGACCCGCCAGAGCACCCAGAATAAGAAGTATATGAAGGCTATGCGCAAGGTCGCTGAGCGCTTTACAGACCATAGCGGCAAGATTGACTTCGACAGCACAGAAGAACTGTCTGAGGCGTCTAATGCAGCTTTCCTCGACATCCTAATCAACGTGTCAGTGGTTGACTGGAAAAATATTCAGCCTTGTGACGACGGTGTTGAGCTGGAATACACGCCAGCTAATGCCGGAACATTATTGCGCGATCCAGCGTGGACTGACTTTGCTGCCGAGCTTCGCGCAAAAGCTACCGACATTGCGGCTTTCCGCGCTAAAGTGCTAGAGGCCCACACAAAAAACTAATTGATGTTCTTCTCTATTCCGGCGAAATGTCCGCTATCGAGAAGAACATAGTAGCCCAAGCAAAACGTAGCGGTGACCCTATTCCGAACCGCATAAAGAACAAACCTAAGCTCGAAGCAGGCTTAGACCTCTTTTTTCACGCTTTCTACGAACTCTCTACAGAGCGCCTCGGCGGTATGGGTCCAATGCCTATACCGTGGAGCGCTATTCATAACTATTGTGTAGCTAATGATATTACTGGAGAATTGCGCGAAGATATGCTACATTTCGTCCGAGCAATGGATTGTGCCTACCTAGAGCATGTTATGGAGAAACAAAAATGACGCGCACGCTTCTTGACCTATCAAAAAGTTTAGAGAAGCGTGCGCTTAGTTTTGAGGCGAAGTTCACAGCTAATCTCAACAAGATAGCCTTACAGGTCTTAGACGACTTGATAAAAGTAACGCCAGTGGATACCTCACGAGCGCTGTCTAACTGGCGGATAGGTATAGGTGAGCCGCCTTCTGGTTTCATAGAAGCTTATTTCGAGGGTAGCGAGGGATCAACCCAGATGAGCAGCGCCAAGCAAGCTTATGAGATAGGTCGCTTCGATGTGAGTTTGCGTAAGTTTGGTGAACCTATTTACATATCTAATACCGCTCCCTACATTGTTGACCTTGACCGAGGTAATTCCACACAGTTTGCCGGTGGTTTCGCTGAGCGAGCTAAGAAGTTAGTCCACGACCTTATGTCAGCCACGAAGGAAGCGCCATGACCGAAGAACGCATAGATATAATCATCGAAGACAAAATCAGCGCAACTGTAGGCACAAAGATTAAAGCCATTGCGGATGCTGCGCGTGAGGCACACCTAGCACTTAATGAGGTTAAGTCAGCTATGGCTGCGCTTGGTATAACCAAGCTAGGCGGACTGAGCACAGCTACGCAACAAGCTACCCAAGCAAACCGAGAAGCAGCGAAGGCTACTCGCGACCTTAACGCAGCAACTAAAGAACAGGCCGCCGCAGCCGCCTCTGCCCAAATAGGGCTAGGTAAGATGGAGCGGGAGGCGCAGGCACTTCGCCGCAGCTTAACTCCGCTTGCTGCGGAAATGGTCACGCTCAATAACCAGATGCAGACGGCCAATCGGTTACAGGCGCAGGGTGTGATTACCGCCGCAGAGCATGGCGCTATGACGCAGGCGCTCACGCAGCGGATAGCCCAGAACCAACAGGCGCAGGCAAAGGCGAACGCTGTCATGACGCTGGGAGGCAGCGCCTCGCGTAGTTTCCGGCAAGACTTGTGGCGGCAACAGAATATTATCTACCAGCTAAACGATACCATCGTAGGAGCGGCTTCTGGGCAAAAAGCGTTCACAATCGCCATGCAGCAGGGGTCGCAAGTCATGCAGATGTACATGGGGGCAGGACGCGGCATGGGCGGTATGTTCAAGGCTATGTGGCAAGATTTGAAACCTATGCTAGCAGGTCTGGCTCGTTTTGCCGCGAACCCGATCGTGCTCGTCATTCTAGCCACCGCCGCTGCCTTCGTCGCTATGGCAAACAGTATGAAAGAAGCCTTCAATGTAGGGCGTAGCGGAGATGCAAAATTTACATTCCTAGAGGTAGCACGCGCTACCATCATTGTACTTACTCGGGAAACTATCGCCTATGGTAAAGAATTGGTTAAGGCTTTCGAGGACGCTAACCCGGCCGTGATGGTCTTTGCCGACAACGTGGCTAACTGGGTGGGTAATGCCTTTGATACGGTGCTGGCTAAAGCTAACGCTTTCAAAAACTGGTTCAATGAACAAGATTTTCAGCTTACCAAATTTATGCTGCAACAAGGGCTACCTACTACAATCAAGTCCCCGACAAAGCGAGAAGCCATCTTGAACAGCTCAAGTTACGCTGATTACCAAGTAGCGACCCAAAGCAAAGAGAAGAGAGCACTAGAGGACAAAGCAGAGGCTACGCGCAAGCTCAAGCGCACAGAGGATATTCGGGCTGAGGCAGCTAAAATCCATGCGGCTAACGATAAGAAAGCGCAGCAAGACGCTGTTGACCATGCCAAAGAGTTGCAAAAAGGTATAGAGGATTTATACGCCTCAACGCAGAAAGATGTCCTAGCCGCTGGCATGGATGATTACGATCGCGCATTAGTGGAAGTCAACGCTAAGATTGCGGAGCTGATCCGCCATCACGGTGCGCTTAATGCAGAGCAAGCTAAGATGGCGCAGAATACCCGCGACCTTGCTCTACAGGCTGTTGCCTACAAGAAGCTGCACGACCTGATTGTAGAAACGCGCACGCCGTCGGAACAACTCGCGCACCAGCTACAGGAAGTCAACAAGACCGCAATGTGGGCAAAAACGCCTGAGCAAATAGAAGCGGTACGGCGCAAAATACAGCAGCTAACTGATGATGCCAATCCTATGGTTGACACCTTCAAGACAGCAGCTAGCGGCATAAAAGATGCGTTCACTACTATGTTTGAGAACATGCTGTCAAAAGGCAAGTTTTCTTGGAAGAACATGGCCACTGACTTCCTACAGGTGTTTAAGCGTATGCTTGCGCAGATGGCTACCTTAGCCATAGCTGCCCCAGTTATTGTACCAGTGCTAAATAGTGTAGGCAGCTCGTTAGGACTCTCGCAAGGAACAATAAGCAACACAGCCAATGGGTTGGGTCTTGGCACGATTGCGTCAGCTTCCGGGGCAGGTATCTCTGCGGCGTCTAGCGGACTTACCGCGCCAATTCTGAGCGGTTCTGGCTTTTGGACAGGTATGGACGCCTTGACCGGTATAGGGGTAGGCGCAAACACGTCTGCCACCATGCTACGCGGATTCACACCCGGCTCTACACTAGCTGGGATTGGTGGTGGGCTATTAGCTAATGCTTTCGGGCTAGGCGGCGGAGTAGGGGGTACTATTGGAGGCGGAGTAGGGGGTATTGCTGGAACCGCTGTTGGCTCACTGGTTGGGATGCCTATGCTGGGGTCGGCGGTCGGTTCTTTCTTAGGAACAGCCCTAGGCGGGCTTTTTGGCGGAGGTAAGCCAAGCGATAAAGGACAGAACGCGCAGATTGATTTAGCCAGCGGACAAATTCTGTCACGTGGCGGGCTTTCTGGTAAGAAATTCAGCCAAGAGAACTACGATGCGGTGACAGGCTTTAGTCAGCTCTTCGGTACGGTGTCAAAACTTCTCGACGCTACTGGAAAACTAACCCTTATCGTAGGCAGTCGCGATGGTCTTCGCGCAGACTACAACGGCACAGGACAAGTACGGTATAATGACCCCGGTGCGTTCATTAAAGGCGTGTTAAACACAATTAACAATGGCGCGCCTAAGGTAAACGAGTCGCTAAAGATAGCCTTAGAGCATATTGATTTCTCCAAGGTTAAAGACAACATGAATGATATTCTGAAAGATATTGACTTTGCCTTGGCGTTCGACACGCTAGGCGACAAGAAAGAAGAAGTGACCGCGACAAAGACTGCTTGGGATAGCCTGCTTGAAACCTTCAAAGAGGCGCAAGCTACTGCTGTGCGGCTAGGTTTGAGTGAGCAAAAAGTTACGGATATGCGCGAAAAAGCAATCAAAATTTTGGTGCAGTCTTTTGAAACTGAGCAGCGTAATGCGATGCTGACCGGGGTTATTCCTGCTTTTGGTGATTTTCTTTCTGTAATCCAAGAGCGCGAGGCTGCCCTCAAGGATGCGGCTATGATAGGCGCTGACACCGCCCTTGTGCAGTTGCGTTACCAAAAAGCTATTGATGCCTTAATCGTGAGCAATGGTGCAGCGCAGCAAGACGTACTCACAGCTGAGCAAGAGCGCCTGACTACCGCGCAGAGCTTAGCAAACCAGTATAGTAAAATCGTAAGTAATTTCGATGATATACTGTATCGCCTACGCTATGGTGACATGACCGCAAATAATCCTGTAGCTAACCTGAACGACATGCGCGACCTTGTGTCCACATTGAGCGGGAAAGCGCGGCTAGGAGATGCGAGCGCTGCTGACCAACTAGCGCAAGTGCTGCCTGACTTTGTCAAGCTGTCAGAGGAAGTGAATGGCGCTAACGCAAAGTATGCTGATGACTTAAAACTAGCCACGCAAATAGCCACCGACACGCGCTCAGTAGCACAGCGGCAGTTCGAGGTACAGACGCGCATCGCCAACTCTTCGCAGCAGCAGGTAGATTTGCTTCAAAAACTTGTGGACACCGGCAATCTCGTAAAAGATCAAAGATATATCACAGGGGATTTCTCCTCCGCTAAAATAGCGGATAGTAATCCGAACAAAATTGCTGTGCGTGCCATGCAAGCAGGGAAGATAGACCAAACCCAGTATGAGGCAATTGTACGCGCAGCCGGGTTCTACGGTGTATTCGGTGCAAATCGCGCTAATCAGTTCTTTGTGGATAATCCCGGGGCGGCAGCTACGCTTACCTCTATGCTACGTTCGGGTGGGCTGGCTGGATATGCGACTGGCGGCTACGTCACCGGCGGGGTGGCTGGGCGCGACTCCGTGCCTATTATGGCCATGCCTAACGAATATATAATGACAAGCAAGGCAGCTGCGGGTATAGGCCCTGCTGCGCTAAACTACATGAACCGCACAGGGATGTTGCCTCCGTCTAATGACAACACAGCGCTGGCCGGGGGCATAGTTAACCTCACCAACCAGGTGCAGGGGCTTATTAACGTGGTTGCTGCTATGGGTGAGCGCATGACCGCGCTGCAAGAGCGTACTGCGGAAGCCGGGGAGAGTCTTGCCTCAGAATCACGTTTACAGAAGTGGGCTTAGTTTATGTTAACTTACCTGTATGAAACAACTGTCTTGACCGACCCCACCACCAGCGTACCTTTGCGGCTGGCAGCGGGCGCAGGCTACAACGACCCGAGTGCGCCCGGTTATTTTTCGCCGGTCATAATGCAGGACAGCACCGGAGCCATTTTTACAAAAAGTATCTACCAAAGTCGGCTTGATTTTGGGCTGGGCGCTCTTGACGCGGGTGTCATTTCTTTTGCTGCCTCCAGTGACCTAGACTGGCTAGCTGACGGTGGCTTCGGGCAACCTGCCACGCTAAAACTGGGTGACTCGGATGCTGCCTACAATACGTTCACACTTGTTGCCACTGGCGTGGCAAGTAACGCTTTAATTGGAGTAGAAACAGGAGAGATCGGATGGCAAGACCGCACAAAGAACCTCGACAAACCAATCAGCACCAGCTTCTTTGCAGGAACCAATGTAGGCAGCACTGGCTTAGAAGGCTTAGCTACCGATATAAAGAACCAGCGAAAACCGCGTTGTTGGGGCAAGCTCGACGACATCGAACCTATCCTGCTTAATGGACCACAGCGTATATATGGCTGGAATTACACCATAGACGGTACGCGCAAAGCTACCGCGACGGTGCGTGCAGTGCGTGTGCGTGGCAGCGCTTGGACCCCTTGGACTACGCCGAACTATGCCAATGCCGCCGCGCTACAGGCAGCGAGCATTACAGTGGGTTATTACGCCACCTGCCTCGCGGAGAGCCTTATCAAGATGGGCGGGTCGGCTTCTATAGACGGCGCTGTTCGTGTGGATGTAACCATAGGTGCAACCACAGCGGCTAATTATACTGGCGCAATTGTAACCGAGATACTGACTGACATGGGCGAGGCGGCAGCTATTACTGGCGCAGAACTCGCCGCGATTGACACCGCCAAGCCGTACCTGACTGGCTACTACACAGCAGATGCCACAGCACGCGATTGCGTAACAGCCTTGCTAAACTCGGTGCTAGCTTGGGGATACTGTGATCAATATGGCGCTTACAGATTTGGGTTCATCCCTACAAGTTTAGGTACCGCGAGCGTCAGTCTTCGCCGTTTTGGGGTAGGCGTTGCCGCTACGGACACGGATGTTAACATCATCAGCTTATCGCCGTTACTGGCAGGCGCAGAAAAGGGCGTACCGGCTAAAAGTGTCCAGGTCAGATTTGGGCGCAGATGGGGGGCGCAGGAGGTGTCCAATCTAGCCACCGGACTTACTGACGCGGAGAAAGCTACCTACTCAACAGAGTGGCAAGTGACGGATATAGCTACCTCCTCTGACGTGGAAAACCAGTTCACAAATGCAGACGATGTGGTGTTTGACACGCTGCTTTACACGTCCGCTGATGCGGTTAGCTTGCGCGATGCGCTCGCTTCATTGCTCAACAAAAAAGAGAAGCGTTTTTCTATTGATGTGGTAGCCACCGCCAGCACAGTGGAGCTTTTCCGTCCGGGCATACTCGTAAACGTGTTTCATGAGCGTTTTGGGATGCAGAACGGCTACCAGTGTGTTATAACGAAGGTACGCGCAGAAGCTACAGCGCAGAACACAGCTATATCTCTTGAACTACTGGGTATTGATTATGTCTAACGGATTTGTTGGTGATAAGTCGTGGAGAACACGCATGACGCTGTCAGCTGCGGTTAGCTGGGATGCCGCTTACCCGCTCAGTAACGCCTTGACTGACGAGCTATCCCGCGTAGCGCGTAGCGGAAATTGCGCTGACGTGGCAAATACATCTTTTTTGGCAGTTTTTGATGACTACCGCCGGATTGACGTCGTAGTGCTGGCTAACCATAACTTTAGCCCTTCGCTCGCCACCGTGCGCGTCCGTGGCTTTTCTGATACTGTAGGCAGCGCACAGGTATGCGACAGTGGGCCTACGCTGGTTTGGCCAGTTGTTTACGACGAGGACGACGCGGAGGCTGCTTGGGATACTGGCAACGCTTGGGATCGCATCCTAAGCGAACTTGACCGAGAGAATCGCAGCCTAGACCACGCTGTGTATATACCGGATTCTCCGCTGGTTAGAAGCGTGCGGATTGACATCGTAGATACCATGAACCCAGACGGTTACGTGCAGTTTGGTATCTGCGAGATAGCTGGCGGAACGTATTTCCCAGTGAACTTTGACTATGGCGCACAGTATGGTTTGCAGTCGCGCACTACTTCTGTCGAAGCTGCTGGAGGAGCCACTTCTTTTGTCACGTCTGCCCCGGACAACGTGTTTAAAGGCACAATTTCCTACGCAGATCATGCCACAGTTTTAAGCACTTTTTACGAGTTCTTACGGCGCACAGATAAAAATGTGATATTCTGGTGGAGTCCTGACCCAGAGGATACGCGCAACGCTGTGCGGCACTCGTTCTTAGCTAGACACGCGGAGCTTGATCTGTTAACATACGCGGTATTCGACAAAGATACCGTGCCACTAAGCTTTAAAAAGGTACTCTGATGAGCTTCACTACGCCAGAACAAGACGCGATTGCCCGGTTAGCCCAGTATAACGGCAATCCCTACGATGCGGCCACCAACGCGTACGGTCTGTCTGGCGACGGCTACCGCGCTGACCCTGTAACAGGCTTTGCCGGTAACTGGGCCAATACCACAACAGACCAAGCCACCGTAGCTAACGGTATGGCGCGGATTGCCGACGACGCGGCTACAAGTGCGGCAGCAGCCGCTTCCAGCGCCACAGACGCCGCAAACGTGGCAGTAAACGGATTAACCACCACCAGCTCAACCTCCTTTTTAATTGGCACAGGCTCTAAAGCATTCACCACAGCGGACAACGTACTGACTACTAAGCCTTTTAAAGTAGGGCAGTTTGTGCAGATAGCCAGCAGAGCCAATACGACAAACTACATGGTAGGTACTGTTACGGCTGTCGCCACTAACACACTAACCGTTAACGTCACCCAAACAGGCGGTAGCGGTACGCTAACCGACTGGAATATTCTAGCTACAGGCGCACCAGGACCTAGCGGCGGCGTAGCCGCTTCGCAGATTATAAGCAAAGCCTTTTCACTCCCTGTAGGTGCCAATGTTACCTACACTTTGGATGCCAAGGCCGCTTTCGCTTACGCGCTAACTGGTATTCTGGGAGGTAAAACAAGCGCGGGTACAATAACAGCGTCGATATATAATGGGGCTACGCTAGTCTACACCTCGAATTTAACTACGACAGCCGCGGACAACACCTCCAATTTGGCTTCAACTAACGTGTTCGCAGGCGACAGACTGACTCTCGTCCTCTCTTCAAACTCAGGTGCTACAGGGGTAGAGCTTACCCTCCGAGCTAACCGCACTCTTGCATAGGTAATTTATGGCTAACGATGTAAAAATAAAATATGGCACAAATGGACAGGCGATCACCTGTAGCATGGCTTCGGTGGCGGATGGCAGCGCTCGCGCTTCTACAGCCGTGGACAACACGACCAACCTATTCTTAGACGCGCTAGTGCAGGTCACAGCAAAGACAGGAGCTTCGGGTGTTAGCGCGACTGGCTACATCAACGTCTTTGCTTATGCCACGTCAGACGGCGGCACAAAATATACAGATGGTGTAACCGGTACGGATGCCGCGTTCACTGTGGGAGCGCAAACAAATCTTGCCCTACTCGGCACCATCGGTGTAGCAGCCAACGCTACTTCTTACACCAGCTCGCCGATGTCAGTAGCCGCTGCCTTTGGCGGCGTGTTGCCTGACCACTGGGGTATAGTAATCCACAATAACACAGGAGCCGCCCTAGACGCTACAGAGGGCAATCACAAGAAAGTGTACCAAGGTATCTTAACGCAGGTAGTGTAATGCTCCCGGGAATAGTCGGTCATCGTCATTTTTCACACCAAGCTATAGCGCTCAATCGCTCCTCGCCACAAGCCAAGGATTTGCGCATAGCGATCCCTATGGCAGAAGGAAGAGGGCGCGGACTTACCTATTGGTCGAGCGACCAAGGAGGCAACCATGCTGGTACATACGGCGTTCCTATGCGTGCCCACACTGACTTTAGTGATGGGCAGATAGACTGGGTATCGCGACCTTCTCCGCTGAAAAAACCGAGCTTGAATATACTAACTGGTAACTCAATTCAGCCTATCTATACGCCTTTAATCGGCGCGATAGGTCTTTTCTTTCGCTTCAACGGCGCATGGACGGATGGTAACCACAGCCACTTGCTGCAAGGTGTAGCGAGTACGGCAGAATTGTTTTTTCAGAGCGCTACGAGTCTTTCTCTTTGGGGTAAGCCTAACGTGGTGAGCTTATCTACTAATGTTTTTGATGGCCGCTTCCATCATCTTTTGCAGAGTTTTGACAGCAACGGAGTTTTTCGCGTCTATGTGGACGGACGGCAGGAAGCGCTATCCGCACTCACGCCTATGGCTGCGGAGTCATACATCACACGTCTTGGGACGAATAGCGCTGGTGCAGCTATGAGCGGACAGCTTTGTGACATTCGTGTGTATGACCGCGTGCTGACTGCGCGTGACGTGCGGGAGCTTGTACGTAATCCACAGGAACTCTATAAGCTCTCCCCCGGTAAGTTCGCTCTCCCTCCTTCTGCAAGCAGCGGCGATGGCTACGTTAGCGACTGGTTCGGGGTCTAGTCTATATCGCCCCAGTTAGCTCCTCGCCCTGAATCAACCAAAGCAGGTATGCGCAAAGGCAGCGCAGTTTCCAGCACCCTACGCATGTAGGCAAAAGCTTCCTTCTGCTCTGGCGCATCAGATTTTACGCTGAAATCCAGCTCATCATGCACCTGTAACTTTGGCACGCCAATTACGTTGAATACACCTTCTTTCCAGCATTGGTGCATACCTTTTTTAATCATGTCAGCCGCGCTACCTTGGAGCACCCTATTGATTGCTTTGTGTGTATGTGCACGCTGGATATTTGCGCCGTATTCGCTGATAGCTTGGTAGTAAGGTAGTGCCTTCGCTCTTTCGTTGTAATTAATCTCTTTTGGCTCCCAAACATTAAAGCGGCTGCGGCGTCCGAGAATAGTGGTCACAAAACCTTTTAGCTGGGCATCCTTAGCAAATTCGTCCATTGTTGCTTTAACATACGGATTTCCTTTGTGATATGCGGTAAAGACTTGCTTTGCTACATCGGAGGCGATGCCTGCTTGGCGCGCTAGCTTCGGCTCACCCATTCCGTAGAGCAAGCCAAAATTAATATTCTTGATTGGTTTTCTGTCAATAAAGATGCCGGCAATTTCTTTCACTAGCTCTTGCGTCATGACATGGTAGTCAGTTTTCGGGTCGTTATTATACCTGTCCCTGCCTGCGTCAGCTCCCTGTCCGGTAGCAAAGTGCATAAGGAACCGGTATTCAATCTGGCTGTAATCGTTCTTCTCCCAACAGAGGTCGCCATAGTCCGGTATGAACATTTTACGAATCTTTTTGCCCAGCTTGGAACGCACAGGAATATTTTGTAGATTAGGATGCGAGGAGGAGAACCTGCCGCTGCGTGTACCCCCTTTGTCGTCGCGTAATGGATGAAACTCGCAATGTATGCGCCCATTCACATTACTCTCTAGGATGTAGGACTTCAAGAATGTGCCGCGTATTTTTGATAGCTCTCTAATTTCCCTCACGAGGTCAGCGATAGGATGCTCCACAGTCAGGAGAAAATCTTTCTTGAAGCTTGGATTATCTTTGGCTGTGCGCGGGTAGGCAATTCCTGCCGCGTCGAACACCTTGGCTAGATCAGGACCGCTGTCCACATTTGCCCACACGCCTGTTTCTGCGTGCAGCTTGGTGTTAAGTTGTGCTATATCACCAGCTAGCTGCCCATATAAGCTCTCAGCCTCGCGAAGGTCAATGTTCACACCAGTTAAGCGCATTTGTGTAAGCAGGTAGATGGAGTCGCACTCCATGCGGTATATATCAGTCAAGCCTTCTGCTTCCAGCAAAGGGTATTGCTTGTCTAGGATAGCTAGAGGTAAGTAGGCGTCGCTCTGCGCATAACTGCCTACAAGTTGGGGGGGCGCTCTGTATATGTTGCCTCGCTGCTTGTCATTAACGCTGCCACCGTAAGCCTCCGCCAACCACTGATAAAGCATACTGCTATCTTTACCGCCGCCAACATATTTTTGGCCGAGAAACTCTAGTCCAACGAAACCCTCCTCGTGCAGCAGCGCCTCAGCAAACTGCACGTCGTGCAGCTCGCCGTCTACAAAGATGTTCTCGGTTGTAAGCCACCCGATGTCGTAGAGGAGGTTTGCTCCAACTTTAGGTATGTTGGGTGTTTCCAGCACTGTTTTTAGCCACGCAAAGCAGATAGCCGGGTCTAGGTTGAGGTGCTGCGCTATCTCGTGCCTAACAGGGAAATACCAGCTACCTCGATTACCGTAGGCATCGTCAGCGGCAAGCGAGAAACCAACAATATGCCCTTTGCCGCGACCCCAGCCGGGTCCGTGGTCGAAGTCAGGTTCTTTGGTTTCCACATCAATAGCCAGCCGTATAGCTGTGCTTAGATTAGGAAATATGGCAGGAGGTAACCAGCCTGTTTCAGGAATAGGCGGGGGGAGCCGCAACGCCACGCGCTTCTTGTAGCCGCCTAGGTCTTCATCATCAAAGAACATACTAGACTTCTCTCGATACGGTCATAGCTCCACGCAGCCTATCCCCGAAGAAATAGGTTACACCATTTTTATTTGTGAAATCCACTGTCTGTATCAGAGGTTCTAGCAGTGCTAGGTGCTTCGCGTTGTAAGTGGCGGTAGCTATCAGTCCGGGTACATCGTGCTGTCCGCCTAACTGTGCGTCCGCATGGGTACAAATCTGCCCATCACGGAGCCTTACACGGTTGTCCTCCACGAAGGGCATGACTTGGTTTAGCGCGTGGAAGAAGCCTTCAGGCAGCGCGATAGGAGCGCAGGGGTCATTAAATACACGAGCGACATCTGGCCATTTATCCACATAGAGCTGCGTTTTCAGCCAGCTGCCGTTAGAAAAATGTAGCGTGAAAGTTGTAGAAGAGAAACCAAAACCTACGATGTCATAGTCTATTTTCAGCAACGCGTTTATGAATAGCTTAGGTATAATGAGATTAGGTGGCAAATCAAATCCATGCCAATATTCAAGTATAATCTGGTTGTTAGTTGCGCTAACTGTGTTCGCCTGCAATAGTGCAGCTGCCATCACAACACGCGGGCTATTCTCCACTATGATTGGCGTTATAGCTCTTAAGCCATCCTTAAGCACATTACTAAGCACGCCTACCTGCGGGTCAGGCGCAATACGCGGTATTAAGCCTACATCCGCGCAGCGCACAAATGCTCGAAATTTTCCAGCCCGGACGGACAGCCTTGCTGTAGGCAACTGGGTTACAGACAGAACTCCCTCGCAGCGTTTAAGCGCCGCCAGTAGGGTGAATGTGTGGGGACACGCCTGTAGCTCCTCGTCAATTGGATGACCGGCAGCTAATATACCGTCGTAGCCTACGGCCATGTGTGAATCGAGTACAACATGGGTCTGGTACGGTGCGCCCTTATCTTTCTGCGCCAAAGCCACAAATTCAAGCGCTTTGGTTAAACTTGACTCAGCCTTCGTCATCACAATTCTCCTTTTTTGCCTCTTTTAGCTCCTTCATGCGAGTAGCCGCGAGCTGCGCGTAGTGGCCCATCTTAAGCAGGTCGAGGTATGCCTCGTCTGGACGCGCATTACGCCCGAACCGCGCTGTGTATTTACGCACCTGCGCCACGCAATACTCCGGGGTATAGTCGCTCGCGTCGTCCTTAAGCTTGTCACCGTACTGGGTGAGCGTGTACACCTCGATGTGCTCAAGCACCTCAGCAGCATACACTTGCCAATCTTGACTACGGAGGCTTAGTTTTGGCGTAAAGCTCCAGCCGCACATGCCGCAATCTCGCACGTCAGTGTAGGCAGGTGCGCTGGTTGCGCTACTACATTTAGGGCATTCATCCCATTTTTCACGGTTAGACATAGTTCTCTCCTCTAAAATGGTATTTCGTCAAAGTCAAAATAGTCTGGGCAACCGAACGCTATAATGCGCGCCGGAGGTCTGGCGCTATGCTTCCTACACTGTTCGTTAGGTTCATCAAACTCAGCGCAGCTTAGACAGGAAACCACAGCTCCTCCGGGTGTTGCGAGCGCTTTGTCTATATGCTGGCGTAACGTCCTTGCCACGTCATCTCTTATTTTGTGTCTAATACTCATAGCCCAAGACCTCCGGGTGTTTTTTGTTAATATGTACTTTCACGCTATGGGGCACGCGCAACTGTGTTATAGCCCCCAAAGCCTCAACGGTTGTTTCCGGCACAAAGTCGCCCGGAAAGCGTTGCCGCCACCAATCACGCGCTTTCTTGCCAGCAAATCCGCTGTGCTCCATGCACACAAACTCGTTGAACTTGTGCAGACCACCTTCACAATAGTAGGTCACGCGAATACTTGGGGGCGACCCCGGCTTCTCGTGTAGGAAATAATGCACCTGCTGCACAGAAAAGCGCTCTATGACTGGAATGTCGCTTTTAATGAGTTCCTCATGGCTAGCCTCTGCTGTTAGCTTAGGCTGGAAAGTAAACTCCTCGCCACAGAACACGCAATGACGCGCTGAAGCATGGTTATACGTCCCACAGCTCTCGCATAGGCGGACAGGAGCCTCACCGCCGCCTTTCCCTTTTTTACGCGGTATGCAGGGGTCGTTGATTGGTCCGAGCCTGCGCGTGTTGCCTGCGAAGTCCAGCACGATGCAGTTTTGCTTGCCTGTTTCTGGTGATGGGCGCGTGCCGCGTCCTAGCATCTGTACCCACAGTCCCGGCGACATGGTTCTGCGCAGCATTCCTATAAGGTCTAGTGGGGGATGGTCGAAGCCCACTGTTAATTTGTCAAGATTAATAAGGCAACGTAGTGTGCCTGCTCTAAATGCGCGGATGCGTTCGTCACAAAGTTTGCTCGACATTCGGGTATGCACCGCAGCGGCGGAGATACCGAAAGATTGTAAGGTTTGTTCAATAAAGTTGCAGTCGTCGATACTTGACGCAAAAATGAGCCATGCGTTGCGGTCTGCACCTACATCACAGAGTTCTATGAGAGCTTGGTACGTGACATCCTTTTGCGCCGCGTCAGCTGCGAGCGCTGCCCCAGAGAAGTCGCCTGACGCGCCTATCGCGATAATATCGCTCTGTCGCTCAACCTTGGTTCTTTGCGGCACTAGAGGGGCAAGGTAGCCTTCACGGATGAACTCGTTAAACGCCTTGACGCCGGTCTTGTCATAGCAAATATCTGTGAACAAACCACCGTCTGTGATAAGACCCTGCCCAACCCTAAATGGCGTGGCAGACAGCCCGATAACCTTAACGTAGGGATTGACCTCTTGCAGCTCACGTATAATGGTCTGGTAGGTGGTGTCAGCTTTAGGCGAGAGCAGGTGGCACTCATCAATAATCACGAGGTCACGATGCCCAAACATGGCAGTGCAATTGACCACGCTGGCACTGCCACCAAAAATGATGGGCAGAGCTGTATCACGTTGCCGCAGTCCGGCAGAATACACGCCCATAGGTGCACTTGGCCATAGCGCCTGCAACTTAGCGGCATTCTGTTCAATAAGCTCTTTGACGTGCGTCAGATTAAGTATGCGCTGATTTGGCCATTGCTTAAAGATACGCTCCAGTAGCCCAGCTATAACCAGCGACTTACCCGTGCCGGTGGGCAGTGCTATGACCGGATTGCCTTGCTTCTCTTGAAAGTAGGAAAAAATGCTTTCCACAGCCTCTTGTTGATACCAGCGTAAATTCATGTCAAGTCCACCTCGACGAGTTTTATTATTTGCGCGCCTGTACCGTTGTCGGGCACGAAAGTTGGCAGAACGAAGGCGGAGAACAGCCCAGCTACCTCCACTATGTGCTCAGCTTTTGCCTTGGGACAAAGCGCAATAGCCATCTCTAAGCAGTTAACACGGAGCAGCTCTACGCTTATCAGACAGTCTTCGGGAACAAGTGGGTCAATCATAATACTGCCTTCCATGTAACACAGCCTTGGGCTATTTGTTCGTTAGTTAATTCTGCGCCGTGCTTTGCACACCACCATACTGGTTTGTCTTCATTCGTGATAGGGGTTGCCCACACGCAGCTACGGCAGCTCCTCTCGTAAGCTTCGCCTTTGTGACACACACCATTGTAGGGACAAAACTTACACGAGAAAACCGCGCTATTTTGCGAAATTTTTGGCGGCGGAAGCGGAGCGGCAATGATCTCACCGGCACGCGCTTCCATCTTCACGCCGACTGCCCAGTCTAGCGGAACAATCTCGATATAGACCTCATCGGTATCTTTATTCACGCACATATACAGCGCGTGTTTCAGCCCAAAGTGCCGGCCATACGTACACATCTGCGCATAGTGGGTAGGCTTATTGAGCTTGACGCCCTCTTCCTTTAGTTTATTGAAATACTTGGAGCTGCTCGTCTTAAACTCAAGCAGGAAGGGGTCCATTATATTGAAGTGGAAAGGCAGGTAGCAAATACCGTCGAGC
>Ga0172380_10001270_pt1 | contig 43874 bp, 70 predicted proteins | sample Leawe162metaG_FD_119747 | JGI IMG/M metagenome (GOLD analysis project Ga0172380, IMG submission 119747) | Leachate microbial communities from a municipal landfill in Southern Ontario, Canada - Leachate well 162 metaG | ecosystem: Engineered > Solid waste > Landfill > Unclassified | place...
CGCCGAACAGCTTGCGCAACCAGTCCAGCAGGCGGCTCATGCTTCGCGAGCCTTATCGACCACTGCCTGGCGGGCAGCCATCATCCGCTCACGCATCCTGACCGGGTCTTTGATGCCCTCGGCGTAGCACTCCAGCACCGCCTTGCTCATGGCGTCCTGGATGGCTGCAGCGAGCCCCTTGCGATCTCCGGACAAACTGGCCGACGCCGTACCCACTGCTTTGACCTTCATGGCGTTAGTCCAGCGTGATGACAGTGGCCGTCGTCAGAATCGGCTGGATACCCGTGCCCATGACGATGTTCGGCGTGACCGTCCCGCTGAACAGGATCTTGCCGGTACTGGTGTGCGCCGTTCCCACGGCAAAGTGCGTCGCCGTGCCTGAGCCGCCACTGCCTTGCGGGAATTCGACATCCGCCACCGGGCTCACGCTGTTGGTCGTCACCGTATGCCCGCCCGTGGTTCGCGCCACCGCGACGCGCGCGTAGTCGGTGTATGCCGCCTCGCTGGTCGTTTGGCTGCCCGCCTCGCCGGGATCAGCCGTGTGCAGCGACCACTCGATGTTGGTGAGCGGACTCGACGCGGCGTTGTCCGCCATGTTGGCGATTGCCGTGGCGTTGAAGATAAGCTTCAACAGGTCGTTTTCGAATGTGTTCCCAAGACTCATTGCCGCTACCTTTGGATGTTGATTTGGGTTTGCGCATCACCCTTGGAGGCAACCGCGCCGATTACCTTGCCCTTCGCGTCCTTCTTGATCTGGATGCTCACGGGCGCCTCTTTGTCGGCCAGCAGGCGCGACAACGCCTCGCCGTGCTGCGTGAGGGTCTTCTCGATCGTCACGACCTCACCGCCCGCAGCGATGTCGTTCGCCAACTCAGGCCTCGCTGACATCAGCGTCTTCTTGATGTCGTGGTCCTGCGTAGATTTGGAGCGCTTCTCCTCGCTGTCGTCACCCAAGAGCTTCTGATGCTCGGCGAGGCGCATGCTGGAGACTTCGCCCTTCTGTGCCTTGAAGGCGTCGAGTTCCGCCTGCAGGACGGCCATGTTCTTCTGGTGCTCGTGATCGTCGAGGATCTTGCGAGCTTCGAAGTCCTGCGCTGCCTGCGTCTTCTGCGCGTCGGCCTGCAGAGTCGCCTGCTGCTTCTGGCCGTCGGCCTGAATCTGCATCTGCGTCTTGACGATCTCAGGCGGCGGCGCGGGCTGCTGCGGCGGATTCGGCTCGCCAGGGTCGGACACGAACATTTCGTGCTGCTTGAAGCCCATGTTCACCACGACGCGCTTGATGACTTCGTAGAAGTGGCGCGGCTGGACAATCGGCCCGTTCTGCCCCGCAACCCCCATCTGCGCCGTCTTGGTCATCAGCGCGTCCAGGGTCTGCAGGTGCATCAGCGTCTGGTCCTTGTTGTTGTTCCCAAGGCCTACGTTGATGACCATGTCGTACTGGTCGCGCCATTCCATCGGGTCGAACTGGACGTACTTTCCGCGAAGCCTGAATGACAGCGGCTCGATCTGGTATTCGGTCAGGAGCTTGAACAGCCCCTTGAACATCGGCTTGACCAGCGTTTCAGCCAGCATGCGGGCGATCAGTTCGACCCGCTGCTGCGCCTGAGACACCATCTGATTCGTGCCAGACGCCGTCTTATTGAGCGCGTTCTCCGTGTTGCCCGTGAAGTACTGGCCCACCCCGGAGCGGTTCTCCTTCATCCCATCGACGTACTGGATCAGGGGCAGAACCTGCCCGCCCAGCCATTGCTGCTCGATCGGCTGATAGGCGCCGGCGACCTTCTCCCGGATGTTGACTCCGGGAGCCGTGTTCAGCATGTCATCGACGTTGACCAGCGGCACCCCGTTCTGGTCCGTCAAGACCCTGGCTCTCGGGATGACCGTGAGGTACATCGAGTTCAGCGCCATCCGAGTGATCTCGGTCTTCAGGCGCTGAAGGTCGCTCATCGTGTCCGCGAGCGACAGGCCATCCCAACGGTGCTGCCTGAGGATCGGCACCCCGTTGGCGATCGACGTGTGGTCGCACTCCTCGTTCACAAGGATCTTGCCGTCCAGCCGGATGATCAGCCGGCGCTCGGCGAGACCATCCCCGTCCACGTCCACATCGACGTATTCGTAGCGCAGCCAACCCGTTCGCAGTGACGGGTCGCCGCTCTCACCCGCGAATGACGAGTCATCGCCCGACATCGTCTCTCGCATCTGCTGGTCAGCCGAGTCGATCCGCTCGTTGCCCAGGTCGGCGGCTTCAACGTCATACCCCATCTGCGCCAGGTCGGACAGGCTGACTCGCCTCAATCGACAGACGTAGGGGCACTTCTCCAGCATGGGAGAGGTCCAATCCCGGGACACCAGCAGGTTCTCGGGCTCGAAGGCCTCGACGATGCACTTGCCCTGCTTCTTCCTGATCTGGACTTGGACGTTGTAGAGCCCAGGCTGGATGATGTTGCCCCACTCGTCCTCGACGTGCGGCTGGAGCTCGTCCGCAGCGATGATCTCGGCTTCGCCCTGCTGGCTGAGTTCCTGCATCGTGAAGGCCAACTCATCCCGAGTGACCTCACGAAAGCGCTGCTTCTCGACAATCTCGCGCTCGTCCCAGTACCAGTGGACCGGCCCGCCCCTGAGCATCAAGGCGTCCTTCAGCGCGGTCATCAGGACCATCACGCCGTCGTTTTGCGTGTAGAAGACGTAGTTGCAGGCTTCCGTCGCCTGCATTGCCCCGTCTTCGTCCGCCTGCTTCCTGGGCTCGAACTCGACCGCGTTTTCCCCGGCCATGAAGATCTTCACCAGGGAGGGAAGAATCCACTCGATGGTGTCCTGCACCTCGGAGGTCACGAACTTGGAGAGTCCGTCGTCCTCCTCGTCCGGGTACGGCTGCTGGTAGTACTCCTGCATCGCCATCTTTCTGGCGTTGGCAAGAGAGCCGTGAACGTAGTCCTTGGCGTCGTCCTCTAGCTCGGTCAGCAGCGCCAGAAGGTCGTCGTCGCTCATCCCCTTCCCCGTTCGTGGCGAGGAAGGCAGACGAGCGAGCATGCTTACTCGGTCTCGGTCACGTCCAGGCAGAACTGCGCGAAGGCAGCGATGCGCGTACCCGACCAGTGTTCGGTGATCGCGGCTTGGATGTACGCCCGAATCTGCGCAAGCGTCAGGTCTGCTTCACTGAAGTCCATCTCATTTCCCCTATAGAACGCGCCGACGGACTGTCGGCATCTTTGCCCAAACGCCAGCGCTGGCAAGCTGCTGGCTCATCTGCCCAAACTGCCTGAGCGCATCCGCCGCGTGGCTGGCTGCGTCATGCAGGGGTTCTCTGCCCGTGACGTTGCTGGTGTTCGTCACGTAGCGATATCTGCGAAGGTGGTTGATCCCAATGGCGCATTTGGTCCGGTCGAACCAAAGCGAGCCAAAGACGGACCTCAAAGCCTCGATGCCGATCGACAACTGATGCACCCTCGGCACGATGGCTGTCGTCCTGTTCAACGCCTGTAGTTGCTCATTCAGGCTCAGGCCGACGCCTAGCTCCTTGGCTGCTGCGTCATGAGGAACGTAGTCCGTGCCCCAGACGTAGGGCCTCGCCTGAAGCTCCTTCACGTAGTCGGCCAGCTTCTTCTGGCTGCCTTCCATGTAGTCGATGACGCGGGTCTGCGCACCGATCTGCTGGATGCACCAGATAGCCGTCGAATCCCGGTAGCCCAGATCCCAGAAGGTATCGACCGGCTTGGCGTCGTTGTAGGGCACGTCGGTGATGCGGCTCTCGGCATCAGCCTTGCGTAGCTCCGCTGCGTAGACGGCGCCCTCAAGGGCCTGCTTGCACTTGCCCTCCCAGACGTGGAGATACTTGTCGGGGTTGTTCGCCCTGTCGTACTCCATCTCACTGCGGAGGACTTCAGGAAAGAACGGGTTGTCCCGCCAGTTGACCTCGCAGCCGACGCAATCAGGCCGCTTGGTCAGCACGAACCGTTTGTAGACCGGATCGTCTTCCAGCGTCGGATTGAACGAGAGCCAGATTTCGCTACCGTCCTTCCTGATCGTCGGCGTCAGGATGTCCAACGAGTCGTTGGAGATCGTGTCCGCTTCCTCGATCCAGCAGTAGTCAGCGCCCTCCCACGACTTTAGGTTCTTGACGTTGAGCTTCAGCCCCTCAAAGCCGAAATACGTGCCGTTCGACCCGAGAATCTCGTTCTTCTGGACCCGGTAGAAGTCCTCCAGGCCCATATCCAGGATCTGCGATCGCAGGAGCTGGAGAACGCTCTCATCGATCGATGACTGGAATTCCCTGGCGCACAGCACCCTGATCGGCGCTTCCAGGCCCCTGACCAGCAATTCCCGGGCGATTGACCATGACTTGGCAGAGCCGCGCCCGCCGTAGAACACCTTGTACCGGCTCGGGCGGGACATGACCGCCTCGATCTTCTCCGGGACAGAGTAGTCAATCGCTAGACTTGACAATGCGCTTGACGATCTCGATGGTCAGGGGGCCGCTGTCCTCGTCGATAGCGACCGATTGAGCGGGCTTGCCGTCCAATCGGTTGGCGATCTCGGCAATGGCGTCCTTGTCGCCGTTGAATGCCGTCTTAACGTACTGATCGGCAATGCGGTTCAGGGCTTGGCCTGCTTCAATCTTGCCGTCGTCATCGAAGCGCGCCAGGGCACGGCGCAGGGCGTCCGTCCAGGGCTTGGACCTCGATTGGTTCTTGTTGGCGATTGGGGCTGGCATGAATAAAAAGCCCCGCCGACATTGCTGAGGGCGGGGCAATCCAACAGGGAGTATCTGCCGGAGGAGACGCGGTTCTGAGGCACGAACGCTCAGGCTGCCTGAACTGTAGGCAATGCTGCGACGCGATTCAAGCCAATTCGCCCTCCCCTGTTTGTGATACCGGATTCAGGGCTGATTCAAGGTGCCTGTTGAACATGATCCTGGCTGTCTCGCGGGCGAAGGTCAGCAACTGGTAGTAGTCGCGGGATGACTTGTTGCCGTACTTGCGCTTCTCCGGGCCTGGAACGAGGTAGCAGAGCCTTATCGGCTCCTTGATCGTGGGCGGCAGGACAGTGCAGAAGTAGTCGTGCCATAGGCCGATCTCGGGTTCATAGCCTCTGAGCGGGTCGTTGGTGCTGGCGGATTTGCCGGTGCGCTCGGCATAGGCTGACTGAGCGATTCCTAGGCCGTGCAGGGCGTGGTCATGGAAGCAGAACGACTGCCAGCGCAGGAGGAATTCCCGCCATTCAAGGTCCGACATTATTCAATCTCCACATACACCGGGTCCATCTCATAGACTGGGATATTCCGAAACCTGCCGACCAAGTGGTACTGATCCTCGCCATCGCGAAACAGCGAGGCCTGCCCGACATACTCGCCGTAGTCGACTCTCTGAACGAGCACGCGCCGAGCGTTGGCATACTCCGCCGCGCTCAACAGGAATTTGGTCGGCGCGGTATCCTGCGACTCGAATGCCGTCATCATCTGTTTGAATAGCTCCATGCCCTCTGATTGGCTCGAACGTTCACAATTGATCTTCATCAGTTGCTCTCCTTTGCGAATCCGTTCCAGACTGGCCTCGATGCATTGATCGCCCTACCTACCGCTGCCGATGCCTTGGCCCAATAGGGCTTTGCACGCTCCTCAAGTGCCTTTCGCTGGGCTGCTTCAATCATTTCCAGTTCATACGCCTTGTTCTCGTCCAGCCCTCTTTCGCAGGCCCGCATAGCGGCCTCTGGCGTGGCGTACTCGATCTGGAGAGACCACGGGCAGCGTATCGAACAGGTGTACAGCCCCTCACCGGTTGCATACACCTTCCCGACGGCACGGTCATCCTCGATCAGCACCCAGGGCTGCGTTGAATCTCGCGGCTTGCGCCACTTTCGTTCTGTCATTCCACCCTCACCGGTTCATGTGCTTCGTAGCCGCACCGATAGAAAACTGTTGGGGCGATTGTTCTATGACGTTCGCACACGAGCCCCGAGTCGTGCCGAAATTGAGATTGCCCGAGCGCATAGCCTTGCTTGCGCAGTGTCTGAGCGGTCTTCAGGGATGCTCCGGTACTCCAGCGGCAGGTGGCGCAGGTCATTCGTCCACCTTTGGTTTCGCATGCAATTTCCCCTCGGGGGCACATAGTCCACCCGGGGCGCGGACCAGATCCCGGACGCTTCGCGGGCCGCCCAACTTGAGTACGACCGCCGGGTGCCGGCAAACGCGGAATGTCTTGGGGTCGTAATGCAGCCATGTGTCCGAATGCCTGCAGTCTGCGCAGTCCACGACTTCCCCTGCGGCATTTGTGGCGCGGCTATAGTCCACGTCGGGCGGCCTCCATTGGCCGCGTCACGGCGTCCGCCAGATCCCACCCGCGACTGATCCGGGTTCGGTACGCCGCCACGCTGATTCCGTTAGCTATCGCAACATCCTCCCCGACTCGGCCGTCCGGTAGCGTCCGCTTCGGGCGTGCGCGGCGCGTCTTTAGACGACCTCGAGTAGGGTCTGCCGCCAGAATCTCCATCGTCCGCTCAAGCGTGACGGCAGTCATGACATTGCCGATCTCACCCTTCCTGCGGATCTTCTGCAAGGTCACATGGGCAAGCCCCGAAACCCGTTCAAGCTGCTTCATGTTTGCACTCTTTACCTGCCTGACCAGTTCGTCGCATGCTGCCTTGATGCTCATTTCGTCCTCGTAACCTTGATTCCGTCTGGTGCAATCGTCACCAGGAACCGCTGCGGCCAATGCTGGTGGCGTTTGAAGATCAGCGCCGCTATCCTGGCTCTCATGACGTGGCGCTGCACAACCCCGTGCGGGATGACGACGCTCGTTCCGATCTCTTGCGTGTCGAAGCCGTACTTGCTCGGCTTGCGCGGTTTGGTCCGGCGCGGCGGGGCGGGTTTGACCTCGACCGGCATCCTTACCCACGGTGACGGCGGCAGGATCAGCGGCGTGTAGTCGGCGAGCTGGCCGCGCTCGTAGATGCGGCTCATGCGGCCACCCTCAGCGGCGCATGCGCGTAGGCCCAGTGCGTAGGCCACACTTGCCCATGGCTCGAATACCACAAGCCAGACTCGTTGCGATGCGCGAAGTCGGGCAGACGCCCCTCGGACCAGACCAGGACACGCACGCCGACCCCAGGCAAGCGCCTGTCCTTGGCAATATCGAACCAGTTCATAGGAACTCAAACCAGAACCGCGACCACCACTCCCGCAACGTCGTCCGCAGAGATATGGGGTTGCCTATTGACCTTCGATAGCGCCAGTACCGAAGATGGCTGTTGGCTCGCGACAGGCTCTTTGCCACGCCTAGATGATTCATGAAAGGTCTTCTCTCCGTACTTGCCACCGATTACCGTCCTTGCGCCAGCTATGAATCTCGATACGAATGCCTGCCTCACGCACGCGCCCTACCTTGGGGTTGTCGGCAATCTTGGTGCGACGGGTGGCATGATTGGCGGCGCTGGTAACCTGGACTGCCAAGACTTCCCCGCGCCTAATTGCCAGGAGGTCGGCGAACTGCCACAGGTCATGGGTCACGTGCGCCATGAAGGCGTTGCGATGCTCCACCTTCTCGACCAGATAGCCCTCGCCGGCCAGCAGCGCCATCGACCTCGGCGTGAGCGCGGCGGGCTTCTTGCGCTTCTTCGGGGGCCGGGCCAGTTTGCTAAGCGACGCCTCAATCTCCGCCATACCTGGGGCGTACACATCCAGCGGCGACTGCAAGGCGTCGATGTAGTCACGCATCACGCGCCCTCATCGAGAGCGCAGCAAGCGCTAGCGACATAGCAGGGAGGTATCGCCGCGCTACCGTTCTTTGCCTCATCCGAACATTGCCGTCAGGGAGAATCTCCCGATGCGTTTCCTGCCGTTCAGGCAAGTAGACCTCTCCCGCTGGACGCGCCTGAGACATCTTCGGGATTCGTTGCACCGTTACCGCCTGGGCTTTGCGCTCATCGAACGTCCCGCGCCGCTTTGCCTCACCCATCACACGCCCTCCCGATGCTCATCCGGCTCGCTTCGCCTTGGCCTGCATAGGTACCCTATTCCCACCAGAAGGAGATTCGCGGCGAGAACTCCTAGAGCTAACCAGATGTATGCCATTACGCAGCCTCCAAGGTGCGGGAATAGACCTGCGGGCGGAACCCTTCGTACTCGACGTACTGCATGCTGTCGGCGTGATACCAGAGGGCTACCTTGCCCTCCCATTCCCCGTGGCGCTGCTTCTCGCAGACCAGCAGGGCATCGGGTTCTTTCGGGTCAACCTCGCCACCGGTTTGCGCGTCGAATTGCTTCTTCTTGTTGCGCCACACGATGAACACGTTGTCCACTTGATCGGCAACGGACCCGGAGCCCTTGAGGTCGAACTTCCCGCCGACGGCGCCCTCGGTCTGACCTTTGCGCAGGTGGTGAACCAGGTGGACATGCATCTCAGTCCCCCGGACAACCGCCGTCAGGGCGTCGATGAAATCCTTCTGCGCGTTGTAGTCGTCCTCGCCCTTCACGCACTTCATCAGGCTATCGATGACCAAGTGCTTGATCTTCAGTTCGCTCGCCGCGTAGCGGCAGACAGCAAGCATCTGCTCGGTGCGGATCGTGCCTTGGTGGTCGTAGATCCAGAGCTTGCCGTCAGTCCAGCGCCCGAAGTGGCGGATGTACTCCTGCGTCGTCGTCTTGCTTTGACTGGCCTGCCTGCACATCCGGGCCAGGGTCGCCTTTGGCTGCATCTCAAAACTGGCAATCAGACATTCCCGTTTCTGGCGCATGAAGCCCATCACCACCAGTCCGAGCAACAGGCTCTTGCCGTGGCCGTTGACCCCCGCCCACACGGAGACTTCACCCGGACGAAAGCGGATGTCCTCAGAGGTCTTGTTCCACGGCAGGATGTCGCCCGACCGATCCGGGGCGAGGAGGTATTGCTCCACCTCGGTCATGTACGCCGAGGCGGGGCGGACCTTCGCCTTGGCGTCGGTGTCCTGCATGTACGCCGTCCAGTTGATCTGGTCCGGGACGATCACCTGTGCCATTCGTAGACCTCCCCTTGCGTGGCTTGGATGACGTGTTGCACGCCGTCTTGCAACAGCCGGTCTACCCATGCCACGGCGCGGACTGGATCGTCTGCCCACAGGTGGACCCGGCAGTCGGCAGCGAAGCGCAGATCGGCCAACGCGGGGTTGTCACCGCCGACGTACACCGCAGGCAGCTCACCGAACCGAATCTCCCACTCGGCGCGGGTAGAAATCCGATCTTCGATGAACACCGCCGCAGGCTTGAAACCTTGGGCTCGCAGGGACAGGATTTGCTGGTGGCCGTTCATTTCGCGCCTACCCAGGGCTGGGCCGTGTTTGGCCTCGCCCTGCCGTTGAGCTTCGCCCAGTCGTCACGGATGGCGTTCTCGAAAGCCTGATCCCAATCGACGTAAGTCTTTCCGTTGGCGCGGCAGTAGCCGAGGAAATGCTCAAGCCGGTCGTCAAGGTGGCCGTATCCGTGCTTCGCAGCGTATTCGCGGACTCGGTCGGAAACTCCGAAGCCTTCGGGAATGACGGTTTTGCGGTTAGACCTTCGCCCTGGCGAAGGGGGTATATCCTGTTTCAGTTCCTGTTTCTGGTTAAGGAAGGGTTCCTCAACGGTTTCGCAAGGGTTGGGGTCATCAGGAGGATCGAGGCCGACCAGTTCTCCGCAGACCCGCATGAAATCAGCCTTCCAGGCACATTGGCATGGGATTGAAAGAGCGATTTTCGCGGCTGCTTTGCGTTGATTCGGGTTCTCGGGTTTGTTCCAGTCCAAGTGCTTGACGACCCACACCCATTTCGTGGTTTCGCAACGGTATGCGAAACCCTTCGCGAACAGTTCCACAAACCCTTGCGCAACCCTTTCTGTGGTCCACGCGAGGTCTTCGGACACATAGCCATCAGGCAACCGGAAAGCGCCAGCAATGGTGGAGTGCGAACACGTCAGGAGGTACAAGGAAAGCATCTTGCCGTCATCCGACATTGCGGCGATGGTGCTGCTGGTCCAGAACGACGAATGGACCTTGCCGTAGTCCCGCATCAGACGCCCACCAACCTAGCTATCCGGGCCATAGCGGCCTCATGCTCGATGTGATCGGCATACGGGTGGTTGCTCTGCCAGAGAGCCTTGATGCGTTCATAGGTGGCCCAGCGGTCATATGTAGGTGCCTGCGCTGCTATGCAGGCCGCTGACGACCAAAACCGCTGCTCAACGTCCGGCGCGTTCATTTCAGCTTGTAGACCGCATGGCCGTTCTTGATCTGCGTGACGATGTTCATTCCATCAGCCCGGAGGTCGGCAATTCTTGCGGCGAGTCGGTAGCAGCCGAACATCCGCCAGGCATCCAGCGGCGTCAGGGCCTGGCGCTTCTTGAGCGCGGTGAGGATGGCGGTTTTCTGGCTCATTCAGTTGGCTCCTGCCTGTCGCGCCTGTTTCGTCCATTGCTCATCCGGTCGCGCCTTCAAGGCACGGATGGCGCGACCAGCGTTTGAGTACGTTGCCGCTGAGGTAATCTCGTTACTGTTCTCGATGCGGCGCCGATCCATCTCTCTTGCCGCCTCCTCAAGCACCGCATCCCGAGCCACAAAGGCGTAGGCACTGGGTGAGCGGGTATTCCAGGCCGCAATGGCGCTGTCAGCGTCGTCAAGCCGTTGAAATGTCGCTGCAGAGCATTTCGTGCAGGTGACCATGACGGTATTCCTGCTCTTGACCTGGGCCTCGCTGCCGCAGAACGGGCAGGGCAGTAATCCCGGCGGCTTCCCGCTCACACGCTCTCCCCAACCACCAGCCGGCAGTCGTCAGCATTGACGTAGAGATGCCGCTCGCCGTCCTGAAGCTCCAGGATCGTTCCGTGGCGGGATTCGCTGCGGCCGATCTCCTGGCCGGTGAAGCCGTTGTAGGGGCCTTCGACGACCTGCCAGCGCTTCATACTGCGACACCCGCAGGGCGGACGACCATCAATCGTTGCTTGCGTTCGGCACGGCGCGCCAACTTGGCGTGCTTCTTAGCCTGCTCGCGCTTGTGCTTGGCGATTCGCCTGGCCTTGTTTGCGGCGGCGCGGTTGCTGGCTACATAGGCGCGCTGCGAGGGGCGTTTGGCCTGACGGCCGATCTTGCGACCCTTTGCGCCACTGGATTGCGTCTGAGCCATCAGCAAGCCCCCAATAGGCCGCTAGTGGCCTTGTAGGACTTGCCGGGATGCACTTGGGCATTCCGCTTGCTATACCGATCCATCGCTTTCTTCCCTTTGCGCCCCGGTGCCTTGCACGGCATTACCCGGGGCGCGTTTTCGTGTACTTCTTACGCGGCCTTGCCTTGCAAAATCTCCTGTAGCAGCCGCGCCTTTTCTTCTGCGCGCGCCGCCCGGGCTTCGGCATCCAAAGCCCGCTTCTCAGCTTCCGACTGGATCTGCACCAACGTGCAGCCGACTTGGTAGGCTTGCCATTCGGCGTAGATCCGATTGCCCACCATCAGACAGAACGGCCCCAGCAGATCCGCCTGCAGGGTCGCCATGCCCTTTTTCATCCGCGACAGGTATCCAGCGTCAAGCGCCAGGGCGTCGCATATTTCTTGGTCGTCCAGGCCCGAGGACTGGATAGCGAGACACAGCGCCTGCGCCGAGGACTTGGCGCGATGGATCAACTCCACCGGCACCGTGTTCGGGGCTGCCCGGCGGGCTAAATCGAGCCGACCTTGACGTTCGTCAATTTCTGGTCGGGGATTTGACGCCACTTGACGATCCCCCTCAGGCAAAAAAATGTGAGGATTCGGTCAACAACGAAAACAAAGGTTTCCTGTGACCGAAGAACAAGAATTGGCGGGGAAGGCGCCCCGACCTGTACGTCGAATCGAACCCCTCGCCGTATCGCATCTATGCCGCCAGACCAGCGAAGTGATTGGCGAGCTTCTGAACGCTGCCGATTCGCGGGTTCTCGGTTTCGCCTTGCCCGATCTTGCAGACCGTCGAGTACGGAACGCCTGATGCATCGGCAATCTGCTGCCACTCGCCCACGCGCTGACGAAGGCCAGCAACCACGAAGGCCAACAGGTCGGGCTCAAAGCTGCTTGGAGTATCCATATCTGGATATCCTACACCATCCACAAATGGATTACCAGTGGTGGCTCAATCCATTTATGGCTAGAGCGCGTGATTTGCTTGCGGGGAACCTGAAGGCGCTGAAGGAATCGAACCTTGGACTGGACACCCAGGAGAAGATTCAGGCGCGCGCGCACGGCCTCGGATTGAAAATTTCGCAGTCGACGATCAGCCGAGCCTTAAGTGGCGCGGTGGCGCTGGACTTAGACACGCTCGATACCCTGGCGCGGGTGTTCGGCAAAAAGCCATTCGAACTGCTTCAGCCCGCGATCAGAGGAATCGAGGCAGTATCGACGGGGACGGGCCAAGCCACCCCGTCAAGAAAGGGTAGGCCACGATCCAAAGCCGTCATCCCTCAAACCAAACGGAAAGCGGCGTGATACCCGGCACCACACCTTACCTTGCCGCCTCCAGCCCCGTCACGCCGCGCCGCGCCAAAGTCTGCTGGTTTCACCGAACTGCAATGCAGGGCGACGTATCGCCATGTAGGCAGTGTCCACTTCGCCGACATTGAGGTCCCGCCATGCCTGCCCGCTTGCTAGGCTTCACTCTTGCCACCTTCTTGTTGGCTGGCTGCGCAAGCAACCAGCTTGTTGTGACTTACGTTTCCGACCCGCCTGGCGCGACCCTCTACCGAGACGGTCAGCCGGTGGGGTATACCCCATTTACGTTTCGCTATAGCAACGCCGACCTAGACGCTGGCCGGTGCATGCGCAGCGCGGCCATGAGCGTCACCTGGGCGAGCGGCGCACAGGCTGGCGGCCAAGGAATCACGTTCTGCCCTTACCAGGGCACCAATCTGGTCTATGGCTTTCGCCGGCCTGACGGGCCAGGGCGCGAGGTAGACGCCCAGATCGGCATGCAGATGTACCAAGCTGCGGCTTCCCGCGAGGCGGCGGCCCAACAGGCTCGCAGTGCCGCCGCGATCAACCTGGGGGCGCAGATGATGAATCCGCAACGCCCGGCGCCGATGTTATTGCCAGAACCCATCCGATGCACCAGCCATCAGATGGGGTCATACACGAACACCACTTGCCAGTAGTCCGCTTCCTCCGCTGAATTGCGGGGTGCAGAAATTCTTTGCACGCGACCATCCATATTTGGTTGACAACCATCCAGATTTGGATAATTATCTCTCCATCGATCCTCAGATTCGGTCAGAGAGATGGAAGCAACCCCTCACAAATGCATCACCTGCGACAGCCCTGCAATTAAGTGCGTCGCCGGATCTTGGTTGTGCGCCAAGCACAAACGCCTGCGTCAAATGCGCTACAAGGCGATGTATGACGGCAAAGTCGCTCCGTCTTTGGCGGAGATGGAGAACTTGCCTGGCGCCAACCTCTGCTGCCCTGATTGCGGCGTGACCATGACATGGACGTCAGCGATTGGGCGCCGCACGCTAGCCACCTTTCAGCACTACCGTGACGGCGCCCTTGCCATCGTCTGTCAATCATGCAACTCCAGGCACGGGCGACTGCCGGGCGACATGTACCGCGATCTCGCGGATAAGTCATTGCAGCATTGCCCGTCTTGCAGACGCGTGCTGCCGCCCGCTGCCTTCCACAAGCACGCCGGCAGAGGGCGCGGCATTCAAGTCCCATGCAAAGAGTGCCGGTCACATCGGGACAGGTCACGTACGGCACGAGATCTTCGTGCTGCGTCACTGGAAGCGTAAATCAAACATCAGCTCCCTACCCGGAGCTAAGCGGAGGGCGAGATGGCGAAGCAAGCGACGCAGTACCAGTTCTGGTTCGTGACCCACGGTCCGCGGGGCGGAGCAAGCCAGCCGCAGACGATCAGCCAAGCGGAACTGAGAAGCACGCTGCGCTTCCTGCGCGCTGACGGCAAGCGGATCTGCCGCCGGCCCGACGGTGTGATCGAGGTTCCCGGGATGTCGCAGAACGCGGTGGCGATCATCCGGCCGATGCGGGAAGCCGCATGACCCCCTGGTACGTAGACAGCCACACCCAGGACGGCAAGCGCTACCTGCTGATCCGGGAAGTGAAGGAAGGCCCTGCAGACGGTCCCCGGGGCGCCATCGTGGCGCGGGTGACGTCTTCCAGCCTGTTCACAGCGGAGCAGGAGGAGGCGCATGCGAGGGTGCTGGCGGCGGGGCCGGTGCTGCTGGAAGCCGTTCACGGGCTACTCGATGCTCTTCCCTCTGCGACGACTCACCCGGCGATCAAGCGAGCTCGCGCCGCCATCGCCGCCGCCGACCTGACCCCAGGAGAGCGGAAATGAGCGGACTCACGCAAGAGCGGTGGTTCGTCTCGGAGGATGAGCGGCCCGGCATGGAGTGGAACCGCCACATCATGCGCGACAAGAACACGGCGGTTTGCTTCATGGCGCATTCCGCTGGGCGCGATCCCGGGGCTGACGCAGACCGAGCGAATCTCATCGCCGCCGCTCCGCGGCTTGCCGAGGCGCTGCAACGCACCCTGAACTACCTCAGCAGTTATCAGGGCAATGGCGCTGCATCTGCCTACGATCAGGCCCGCGCCGCCCTTCTCGCCGCTGGAGTCGCATCATGAGCGGCGCCAAGTTCATCGTTCGCCACTACGACCTGACGCCCGCCCGCAAGCAGCCGAACTTCCCGCTGATCTACGCGCTGAGCGGTGCCTGCAACCGGTGGCTGCCAGCGGTCCTCGCGGGTGCATGCGGTGCGGTCCTGGTCCGCTACTGGGATGCGGTCTACGTGTTCTTCGGGGCGGTTCAGTTTGCGTTGGGAGGAAGGTGATGGCTGATACCAATGAGCCAGCGTTCCCACAACTCGACTGCTTCATTACCGATCGCGGAGAGAGGTGCGTCACGACCCACGGCATGACCCTGCGCCAGTGGTACGCAGGGTTGGCGATGCAGGGCTTCTGCGCCAACCCAGCCGTGTTCGCGTCGAACCCGAGGAGTGGATGGGGATTGGTCAATTGCACGGACGACCAATTGGCCGACAGGTGCGTCGAACTAGCCGATGCCGTCATCAAAGCATTCAAGGAGCCTACGACCCGAGACACTTGTCGCCCGGGCGTGGAGAACGCGCAGATCGCTCAGCTACTTGGCGAAGCCGCGATGATTATCCGGCGCCTTCCTCCCGACGTGTTCGACAGTTTGCAGGTCCGGCACTTCATCTGCGATGAATTGGAAGGCGCGGCAATCATGCTTCGAGAAGCCGCCCGCTTGCCGGGCGGACAAGAGAGCCAGTCATGAGCAAAGTAGGCGGAAAGTGCAAACAGTGCGGCAAGCCCGTTGGGCCGCTGCTCACGAAGGACGGACTGCGGCCAATGCGCAGTACGTGGATGACGCGGCGCGATCCGGCCGGGCTGTTCTGCACGATGCGATGCGCCGCCGCTTACGGCGTTGCAGCCGCATCACGGAAGCCGAAATGAGCGACGACCTGCAACAGACCGTGATGGCAATGCTGGTTTACGGCGGAAGTTTCGATAAGGCCCTGGCCGCAGCCGCCCTGCGAGCCGATCCCGACAACCTGCGCAAGCTGCAGGAGGCGTTTGGGGATCTTTTCCAGAAGTACGCGGATGTCAGGAGGGTGGCATGAAGATCCAGATCCTCACCCCACACAAACTGGAACTTTCGGTAGAGATCCATGCGGAAGAATCGAGCGGTCACGTCACGAAGGTGACGGTCGGCGGAATCGATATCACGAGCGCATGTATTGCCCAGCCGTCGGCCTGGAGCGAGATTCAGGACGCAGCGTTCGACGGCGCACAGGAAGCGCTGGACCAGGTCGAACGGGAAGCGGCTGAGGCGCGGGCTTGGAGATACGCGTGAGCGCCCGGCTGTTCGTTCTCGCGCATCCGGTCGCCCGCAGGAATGCGGTCCAGGCCGTCCAGAACGCGCCAGAAGGCCACGTCGTGCGGATCAGTGAGCCGAGCAAGTCTCGTGAGCAGGAGGACTGTTACCACGCGATGATCGGCGATATCGCCAAGCAGTATCAGTTCATGGGCCAGCGCTGGCACAAGGACGACATGAAGCGGCTCATGGTGGATGCCTTTGCGCAGGCCATGAGAGAGGCCGGCGCGCCGCTGCACCACGACGGCCGGGTTGTGCCGAGCCTGGATGGCCGCCGCATTGTCCAGCTCGGCATCCAGACGAGCGACTTCTGGAAGTCCGAGGCCAGCGCCTTCATTGATTTTCTCGCCGCTTGGGGATCGGAGAACGGTATCGAGTGGAGCAACGAACGCAGCGAGGCCACTGCATGAGCTACAGCATGCCCATCAAGGCCGACGAGTCCCGACTCTACGCTGCCGTTGCCTCCCTGCCCTGCCAGATATGCGGCAGGAGCGACGTGCAGGTCAGTCACAGCAACCAGTTGCGGGACGGCAAGGGACGCGGCCTGCGGTCCTTTCCGTGGCGCGTGGCGGCATTGTGCGTGCCCTGCCATACCGATATCGATTCCGGCAAGAGCCTGACCAAGGAGCAGCGCCGCGACCTTTGGGACGAGGCGCATCGGAAGACCATCGGCGAGCTGTTCGAGCGGGGTCTGATCCGGCCCGTCGTCAAACTGCCAATTCCATCCATCGAGGAATCCTACCTATGAACGCCGTCACCACCACCGAAGCGAACGCCGTCCAGGTATCACGCCCGGACGAGGCCGCGCTGCTGTCCGTCATCAGCCGCGCCGCCGCTGACCCAACGATCGATATCGAGAAGATGGAGCGCCTGCTTGCGATGCAGGAACGCATGATGGCAAAGAGCGCAGAGGCGGCATTCAATAGCGCGATGAACGCGGCACAGGCGAAGATACGCCACGTTGCCGCTGACCAAGAGAACAGCCAGACGAACAGTCGGTATGCCTCCTACGCCGCGCTGGACAAGGCGCTTCGCCCAATCTACTTGGAGCAAGGCTTCAGCATCAGCTTCGACACCGGCGGCGAAGCCCAGGAAGGTTTCGTGCAAGTCCTGGCCTACGTCTCACACGCTGCGGGCCACACCCGCACTTACCGCGCCCTGATGCCCGCCGATGGCAAGGGCGCAAAAGGTAACGACGTGATGACAAAGACCCATGCCTTCGGTGCCGCCACGCAGTACGGCATGCGCTACCTGCTGAAGATGATCTTCAACGTAGCTATCGGCGAGGACGACAACGATGGCAATGACAAGGACGCCTACGACACCACCGACTGGCGCACCAAGATATATGACTGCAAGACCAAGTCCGAGCTGGATCAGGTCGGCGAGGAACTTAAGGCGGCGAAAGACGTACCCGAGAAGGCGATGAAGGAACTGCGCCGCTGCTGGTCGCAGAAAGCGGGAGCGCTGGTATGAGCGGACCGGTCATTCATTGGGATCTTGAGCAGAACACCCCCGCTTGGGATGCCATGCGGGCTGGCAAGTGGGGATCGTCAAAGGCCAACGTCATCATGGGCGGGCTTGAGACTAGCGGGCTAGCGAGCCTCGTTCAGGACGTTGCATGGGGTCGGGTATTCGGCCCAATCGACGCGGGCTACAGGAACGGCGCGATGGACCGGGGCCATGTCATGGAGCCGGAATCCCGGGACTGGTACGCCTTTGAGAAGAAGGCGATTGTCAGGCAAGCGGGGCTGGTCGAACACGCCACCGTGCCTCACGTCATCTGGTCGCCTGATGGGATCGTGCAACCCCGGGGCGGCATTGAGGCCAAGAACCCGCTCCACAAAGCCTGGATGGAGGTCAAGCGCACCGGCAAGGTTCCCTCTGAGTACCGGTGGCAGTCCAAATGGGCAATGTGGGTAGGTGAACTCGACTACCTGGACTTCTGCTGCTATCACCCACTGGCGGGCGGCATGATTATTACCTGCGAGCCTTCGCCGGAAGATGCGGAAAGGATGCAAGAGCGGGTCTATTTACTTGAAACCAAGGTTGCCGAATGGGTCGGCATCCTCACTGACAGGAAGGCGGCATGAACAACTGCAGTTTCATCGGGCGGGTTGGCAGGGACGCCGAGTCACGGACTATCCCCAGCGGCACGAAACTGGCCCGATGGACGGTCGCCATCGATCACGGCTACGGCGAGCGCAAGCAAACGATCTGGCTGGACTGCACGATGTTCGGCGAGCGGTCAGCCAAACTGGTCGAGTACATCCGCAAAGGCGACCGCATCGGCGTCGTCGGCGAGATGGGCATCCGAGAGCATGAAAGCAAGACCTACATCACCTTGGACGTTCGGGACGTGACCCTGCTGTCCGAGAAGAAGCCGGCCACGTCACGCGGGCCGAATGACGCACCGTTTTAGCCCCCCTCCCGGTGCTGGCGGTTCGCAGCCAGGAAAAATAGCGATGACGCCGGCGAACAGGGCCGGGCCTACAACCAAGGAGTGACGATGGGTGACATTGCCGACATGATGCTCGACGGCACGCTCTGCGAGACGTGCGGGGAATTCCTCGACGGCGATGCGCCTGGCCATCCGCGCCAGTGCCACGACTGCAGGAACCCGCCGGATCGCACTGGCAAGCTGCAGTGCTCGATCTGCGGCAAGTGGTTCGCGGGCGTCGAGGCGCACCAGTGGGCGAAGCACCCGAAGCGCATGGCGCGCGACCAAGCGAGGAAGTCATGAACGAGCACCGCCCACACGACGACTCCGAAGAGGACTGGAAGCCAACGATGGAGGTCGTGCCGACGAAGCTCTGCCTGTACTGCGATGGCCACGGCGTAGTCCCATTGGATGCCGCCTCCCCCGCGCAGGAGATCAGCGACGCATGGCAGCCGGAGCCAGAGGTTCGCCTCAACGACGACGGAACGCTGGACGAGATAGTCGGCACCGGCTGGTTCCATCTTGAACAGATGGATCACGACCATTGGTGGATGTGCTTCGAGTCAGCCGGCAAGCGCGTGGACGTGTGGTTGCAGAGCAAGAAAGCCATCAAAGCGCACTACGAAGAATCGGCGTCGATCTACGCCGCCCCACCCGCCCCCATCGCTCCTGCTGCTCCCCCGCCTGGAGAACTGCAACTGAGCGTCGAGGCGATCGACGCGCTATGGCGGGACGAGCATCTGTCCGTACCGCAGATCGTGCGTCGCCGGGCCATCGCCCGCACCGTCCTTGAAGCAGTCTGCCGGCAAGGCGAAGGCCATAGCGCCGACTGGTGTGCCGGGTGGAATGCCTGCAATCTCGCCAATGCTCGCGCCGACGACGCTACCGCCCTAGCATCCCTCTCTGCCGCCCCTGTCGAGCAGCCTGCCCTCTACACGCAAGCGGAGTTAGACGCAGCAGCGGCTCGTGCAAAGGATCTAGCCTCCCGGTTGATCCTGGACCCACCGATTGCTGTCGAGCAGCCTGCCGCCCCCAGCGCAGAGGGGGCACGAGAGCCGGATTGGAACGTGAACGCCGAAGTGTATGCGTTCATCAATGCCACCCCGCTAGTGGCAAGCCTGCTGTACGACCTTAATTTGCTGCCTGAGTGTGTGGTCAAGGAAAGCCCCGAATGGGGGCGGATGATCACGGTTTGCGGTCACATGCATTCCGCTCTAGCCGCCCAGCCGCAGCCAGCAGAGGCGTGCGACACCTGTCGCGGCACCGGCCAGATATGCGTCGGCACAAGTGGGCGCGAGGATGACGGCAACGCCCCCGAGTTTGAGCGCTGCCCGATGTGCCAATACGGCGAGCCAGACGCCGCCATCAGGAGCGCGAAACCATGACCCCCAAGACGCAGGAAGAGCGAGCCGCATTCGAGAAGTGGGCGGGCGATATGCCCCGTATGTTCGGCTTAATGCGAGGAGGCGAAGAATCTGCGTGGCCGGGACAGTACCGTGACTATCACGTTCAATGTTGCTGGGATGCGTGGCAGGAAGGACGCGCCCCGCTGCTGGCGGAAATCGACGAGCAATGCCGGCTGCTAGGCATGGGCGGTGAGCGTGAAGCGGGCCTACTTGCGAAAGTTGATACGCTGCAACGGGAAATCGAGCGGCTGAAGGAGTTTGAATGGATGTACAAGGACTTGTGCAGATGACGCCCGACCCATACGCCGACCTGCGGGCGGCTCTAGAGGCTGCGCTTGCGATTGAGAATCCCAGCATACCAAACGGGAACACCGAGCGCGTATTCCGGGAGCTGGAGGCTGCCGCCAACCCCGCCACTATCGCCGCCCTGCTTGCGGAAGTTGACGCCTGGCAAGAGCGTTTCCCACAGTATCGCTACCGCCCGCAAGACGACTGCGTAGCGCTCCAAGAGGTAGGGAAATGACTGGCGGCGGCTTCGCGGCAATCAATGCGCGCAAAACAGAGTGCGCTCATGGGCACCCTTTATCTGGCGAGAACCTACTGCCAAATAAGCAGGGGTATCGGATTTGCGCGGCATGCCAACGGGCTAGCCTTGCCAAGAGCAGAGAAAAAGCCCGGGCCAGAAGGAGTCAGGCCCGCGAAGACAACGATGGAATGCTCCCCGTCGCAAATGCACTAAAGAAAGCGGAGGCGCGGTTCCATGATAGCTACACCAGGAATGAGTACGACGAATGTTGGCCATGGCATGGCAGCTTCCTCTCTACAGGATACGGCCGGTTCAACATCTTGGGCACAACCATACCTGCTCCTCGCGCCATGCGCCTACTCATTAGCGGCGATCTCCCCCCTTCGGTTCTGGTCTGTCATACGTGCGACAACAGGCGCTGCGTCAATCCATACCACCTGTTCCTAGGATCAGTTCAGGACAACGTTGACGACATGATTAGAAAGGGAAGGAAGGTTGTTCGGCGTGGCAGCACTTCTCTAAAAGCCAAGATCAGAGAGGATGACGTCCACAGCATCCGCCAGTCCAAGGAGTCAGCGGCTGACCTCGCTAGAAAGTATGGTGTAACGCCTGGTGCGGTTTGGCATATCCGACAACGCCATACATGGGCGCATCTCACCGATCAAGAGGGGCAGTGATGGACTACATGGAGCGCCTGCTAGGCAACCTACTGGCTGTAATTCATGGTGATGGCGGTCACTACCAGAATGAACATGGCTCGTTCAAGGCGACAGAGGATGCGATAGTCGCCATCAACTCGCTAAAAATCGACAGAGATGCGCTGGCGAAGGACGCGCAGCGCTATCGGAGGCTTCGCCAAGCCGACCCTGACTCTAGCGAAGTCGCGCCAATGACCCATGAGTGCAACGATTGGGGTCAGTGGTACTGGCTCCCCGTCCTCGGTGACTCGCTAGACGCCGCTATCGATCAGGCTATCAAGGAGGGGAAGTGAGCGATATTCAATCACGCGCTAGCACCCATAGCGACGAATGCTGGGCGTTTGGACCCGGGCACTATGAATGCGCGAAGCGGAAGATCAGCGAACTCCAGGCCGCCCAGCCCGGCGATGAATGGCTGCGGGAGGCGGAAGGGCTGGCCACGCATTTGCTGCGCCAGATATCCGGACCTGATAGACGAATCGCGGCCGACGCCCTTCTCGCCCACCTTGCAAAGCGAGTAGCGCCATGACCCGCACCCAATGGTTTCCTGTCTCCACTCCGCCGACTCGGGTTGGCCGATACGGGTATCGATTTGGCAACTATGGGACGGTTTGTCGCCGATGGTGGGCCGGCGATTCATGGCGGTTCAATTCTGTGCGCGACGTGCATTCCTATGTCGGAGCCTTCGACCAGTGGCGCGGGCTAGCGGAGGAGCCGAGGTGACAATCGACATGAATTACCGCTTGCTCTTAGAGCACAGCTTCGATGTGTCTAAGCGCATGGACGAGTGCCCGCCGCGAGGCCGGTTGGATTATCTATCGCAGCATATTTTCGATTTCACCACCTACGACTCGGCGGTAGACGAACTGTTCGCAGGCAAGGCGGTCGAGGTCTGCAATGCCATCACCAATCGAACCACCTTCGAGTACATCGAGACAGAGGAAGGCAACCTCTGGTATCTGCTAATGTGCAACATGCCGTTCTTCTACCCTCGACTTGACTGGGGTACGTCCATCCGAGGGGCATGGTGGGGCAACGGCGCGATCACGTTCCAAAGTTGCGGCCTCTATGTCGAAGAAGACCAGCTTTCCGAACCGCTAACCTTCTCGCACGACGAGTGGGAATCCTTCATGCGAGCCGTCGTTGAGTTCGCTACTCTTGAGCGGGTAGCGGAGGAAGAATCCGGCAGGCGGGAGGGGGTGTAGGTGGGAGAGAAGGCGCTTACCGCTGTTCAGGTTGCTGAAATGCTTGGATTGAGTAGCCGGGCAGTCTATCTGCTGGCCGCTCCGGACGGACCATTGACGTGCTTCCGCTATGGTCGCGCCATCCGGTTCGACGGCGCTTCCGTCCGCATGTATCAAAGACGGCAGAAAACGCTCATCAAAGGACCGATACCAGACCGAGACGCCGACCTCGCCGAGCTGGCCGCTCGCGCCGTGCCCCTGCCGCCTCGCTGCGGGGTCTACTTCCTGTTCCAGCAGGGTAGACTGGTTTACGTCGGCCAGGCCATCAACATGGCCCGCAGGATCGGCCAGCATACCCACGACAAGGCGTTTGATTCCTACTCCTATATCGAATGCCCACAGGCCGAACTAAACGCCGTCGAGCAGACCTATATCCAGCGGTTCCGGCCGCCACTGAATGTGCAATGCATGCCGCCACCTGAGTTTGTCGGCCCCTATGATCCTTCGTTGATCCTCGATGACCGCCCCTGACCACCTGTCCGACGATGAGGTCCGCGATGCTTGCGCTGGCCTGGATCAGCCGGCGGCCATGCTGCGGTACTTGCGGAACGTGGTTGGCGTAAAAGTCATCCACCGCAAGCCGAACGGGATGCCGCTGGTAGGGCGGGAGGCTTACCGCCGAGCGCTAGGGGCCTCTCTGCCGCAGGAAACGCCCCAGGAGCAGCCAAACCGCGCAAGGCTGAAGGCACTGCTAGGAGGCAGGGCATAATGGCCGCCATGGGCCGCAAACGGAAGGATAACCCGCTAGGCTTGCCGGACCGGTGCTACGTCAAGCACGGGGCGTTCTACTACGTCACCCGGGACAACAAATGGGTGCGGCTAGGCACTGACCTGAAAGCGGCCATCGCCGAAAGTCTGAGACGCAACGGTGGCGTCAATTACGGCACGATGGAATGGTGGTACGGGGAATTCCTTGCGCACTGCAAGACCAGGGTCGGCAAGTCGAAGGCCCAGCGCGGCATCAGCCAGCGCACCCATGACGACTATACCGGTGCCAAAGTGCACTTAGACGCGTTTTTTGGCGATATGACACCGGTTCGGATCGGTCCGTCCACCGTTGGCGAGTTCCTACAGATCGAAGCGGATGCCGGTAGACCGGTCCGGGCGAACCGGGAAAAGGCCGCCCTGTCGGCTTGCTTCACTTGGCTGATGCTTCAGTCGGAGTCGGGCGTAACCACGAATCCATGCATCGGAGTGCGTCGCAACCCGGAGTCGCCACGGGACCGCTACGTCGAGGACGCCGAGTATCAAGCAGTTTGGGGAAAGGCGAGCAAGTCAGTCCGCCTGATGATGGGACTGGTCTACCGAACCCTCCAGCGGCCCGAGGACGTAATGAACTGGTCCCAGGCCAACATTGCCACCCGGGACGGTCAGCGGGTCATCCAGAATCGCCAAGGCAAGACACAGCACCTGGTCGAGATCGCTTGCAGCCAGGAAGTTGAGGATTTGCTAGCGACCGTCGGTGCGGAGAAAGGCGCCAAGGTGGTAGCCCTGAAACAACCCTTTGTGCACCGGCTAGACGGCTTCGCCTACACCTATGACGGCTTGTGCACGAACCTCCAGCACGCCCAGGAGGTCGTCAACAAGGCAAGGAAGAAGGCCAAGCAACCAAAGTTTCCGCCCTTCGGCTTCCAGGACCTGAAGGCTAAGGGCGCGACCGACATGTACCAGGCAGGCGTGCCGCTGGAATCGATCCGCGAGCTGTGCGGCCATGACTCAGTGACCACGACAGAGATTTACGTCAAGCGCCGCCTGCGAAAAGTCGTCTCGCCGAACGCCGTTCCGCTGTCCAATATACAGTAGTCAAAGCACGCACATCGCCATGGAAAACCGTGCTGCAACCGCGAGAAATATTAGACGGCACCGCCACTTTTTTCGAGCGCCTGCCTCACAAATCAGCCACGGTCGGGGACGGACTGTTAATCCGCAGGTCCCTGGTTCGAGTCCAGGTCGGGGAGCCAAAAAACATAACGTGTTCAAGAACTTAGGCAGGCGGCCACAAACCGACCTGCCTTTTTCTTGGGCAGAATATTAGACACGTCTAATATCCAGTGGTTATGCACCCCTCCCTCTACCCTGGCCGAGAACCGGGAAATAGCGACGACCTTGAAACGCCTGCGGGCAAATAGCCAGGAGGTAAGGAATGTGCATCATCTGCAATTGCGGCGCCAATGTAGAGGCGGCGAAGTCTGCGGACGCGTTCTTGACCCATTTCGCGAAAGCTAGCCAGGAGATGAAACAGGCGGAGGCCGCGCTTTTGGACGTTAGCCGCCAGTTGTCAGGGCATCCATACGACCGAACCCACAAGGCTATGGTTTCACTACGGCGACAGTGGAATCAACTCGAACAGCAGCGTGAAGTTCACGCCGTGCCTGCGGGCAGGGAGAAGTGATGAGAGAGTGGAAATCAGTGCCGATCGCACCCACGACAGAGATGGTAGCGGCAGGCGACAGAGCCGAATTTGTCGCGACAACTCACCGCACGTCTGCGCTTGTCTACCGCGCCATGCTCGATGCCGCTCCTCCCAGTGGCGCAAGCGAGGATGTGCAACGATTCGCAATCGAGGTTGAAAAGCTGCTGTGCTCAAAACTCGGAAGATCGTGGTCCCCTGTTGGTATCAGCATCGAGTCTCTGATCAACGAATTGGCTGAACGCCGCCTCGAAAATGTTCAACGAGGGGCGGTAGGCGTGGGATAATTCAGGTTCCCTATGACGGCTCGGAGTTGTGTTATCGACAGGGGGTCGCCGTCCTTCCCCTTGTGCCGGACAGCGTAACCGGCACCATCAGCATGCGGATTGTCCCGCGAGGGTGCAGGCACTGGACGCCTACAGGCGGATCGGCCAGCCTCAAGAAGCAGCCCGCATCCTGATGGTGAATGCCGGGTGCTGACCGGCAGCGGATGATCCTATCGAGCGGCTAGTCGGTCCGAAAATTTGACCGTAAACCGTCCCAGTGTGGTATCGCGGCTGCGTCCCGCGTATCGATGGCAAAGAGTGCGAGCGCCGTGTTTCCTTGCACCCGCAGTTGGCCGCAGTCGACATGCCGAGATCAGCGCCGGCCACCATCACCCTCTTGTCGCTCACAGATGAGACGCAAGCGGGTTTGTGTCTCAGATTCCCGGGAAGATGATCGACAAGCTACTGGCTCAATCCGCTGACCCACCGGTAGCAGGAACGATACCTCCCGGCCTCCCACTCAGCCGCCCCTGCGAGGTCAAATAGGATTCCAGAATCGTCGTGTATGTCCCGGGCGTCGTCGGCTCCGTTAACAGGTCCGGTGGGGCTTGGGGAGGCGCTGGGCACGGGATTGGGACTGCCGACGTAAGGGCGAGCGGTTGCGTTGCGCAGCCTCCCGCGCAAGCTAGCGAGAGTAGTAGCCACGCTAGCAGCTTCTTTCTCCGCCAGGGCGCGTTGTTGGGCTTCGGACTCATGTCGGGCCTTCTCCTTGTCCAGAATCGCCTGAGTGGCTTCCTGGACGGCTGTAGCGACTTCCGCGCGGGAGTCAGCCAGCAGGCGGGCTAGCTCGGCATCGCTGATCTTCTGCTGTGAGCGGACGCCTTCCTGGAAGCCAACGATGTACCTCGCCGCTCCAAGCTGATAGCCGCCCCACACGCCAGCCGCCAGGATTGCCCCGGCGGTCCCGATGGCGACATACGGATTCACGCAGGCTTGCCTGGATCAGTCGGGGTATCGATGCACTCGATCCGCGTCACCGTGACCGGGAATGCGCTCTTGGCGAGCATTGGACTGGGGTCCGCTAGCCATGCCTCGCACGTCGCTATATCAGCCATCGGCAGAGCTAGTCCGAACGGGATCGCCCCGGCAGGAGTCATCAACGCGAAGATGATAATCAGGGTGGCGAACATGGGAGCCCCTAGCCGAAGACAGCCGGTTGGCCCGGCAGGTTGAATCGCCCGATCTCTCTGACCCGGCGATTGAATAGCCCCTCGCTCACCTGGCAGCCTCGTGCAGACTGGCAGGCGTAGTAGACCCAGCGGCGGAATTGAGCCTCGCCAGCCGGGTAGTCCTGATCCTTGATCCGCAGGGCGAGCGTGCTGTTGCAGAAGGCCGCCTCGCCGACATTGCCGGCGAAGACGGTCAGCGCGTCCCGCTGTCCACGGGTCAGTGGCGCATTGCCTGTACAACGGACCACAGCCGACCCGAAGCGGTTCAGGTTCGCCCAATCGACGCGGTCGCATTGCGCTTGCGACCAGGCGATCCCCGGGACGACATCCGGCCCGGTATGCCCCGCGCACACCGTCCAGACGCCACCGATATCGGGATAGGGGATGAGACTTTCACCCTCCAGGGACCGCCAGAAGGATAGAGTCCCTGCGGTCACCAACGCGGCGACGATCGCAATCTGCCGACCGCGCTCCATGATTCACGCCCCAAGATGCCAGAGCAGCACCACACAGATGATGACGATCACCACGCGGATCACGACAGCATCAGCCCCAGCACGCCGAATACCACCGCAGCGGCAAGCGTCCACACCAGCACCTTGAGCCATCCGCTGGTCTCTTTCGGGTCCGTGCCCAGCTTTTCCCCGACCGCGCTGGCGTTCTCATCCGCCCAGGCATCCAGCCGGTCGTCTAACTCTCGCCCTTGCTGCCGAATGTCTTTCGCCAGCTCGCTCGCCGTTTCCTGCGCCTTGTTGACCGCGCTCTCAACCTTCACGGATGCCTTTCCCGCTGCGTCCTGAACCTGATCCACGACCCGCTTGAACCGCTGTTTGCTCGTTGCCATCACTGCTCCTAGAATTTCCCGCCTTTCAGCGCCGCCCAAATTGCCGCCGCAGACGCGCCAATCGCAAAGCCCCATTTCAGAATCGGCCCGAAGAACCTGCCGAGCGCGATCGATCCCTTGAACAGGCCGATCAACTGCTCCGTGTCACCCTTGATCGCTGACGTGATTTCCGTGTTGCGTTTGATGCTCGCGTCCATCTCGCCCACCTTCCTCTCCAGGGTCGATACCCGCTGCTCCAGTTCTGCATCCATCAGGCATGCCTCACGGCGTCACACCCAAGGGACGATTACCGTCCCGGTGCCCGAGGCGTTGAAGTCGATATAGAGGCCGGTCGTGAACGGGATCGCCATCGGCAGCACGATCACGCCTACCGCTTGACTGGCCGGGATGGTGTGAATCACCGTTCCCCCGCCCGCAGTGATCGAATCCCGAATCTGCAGGGCATGCGCCGACAGAGCGGTGGTGATCAGCAGCCCCTTGTAGAGACCCGGCCCAGTCTTCACCAGCGTGTCGGCGGTCGCCTGCGTATAGCCAGCGGCGGCGCCAGCAAGATCAGCGGCCGTCATCGGCTTTGTGGTCCCGGTGACCGGGTCCCAATAGTGAATCAGCATGGTCTGTCCTTAGTTTTGCTTGTACGGCCTCGGGAAACTGCGGCCTCGCAGCACCAGATAGCCAAACTCTGAATCGGTGATCGAAACGGTGGCGGTGATGTCAGTGGTCAACTCTCCGGCGACGATGCCGAAGGTCACAATTACGTCGAAGCCGGTATCAATGTCGGAAGCGACTTGCGCAGTGATCGTCGTCGTTCCATCCGCTGCGGTGACTAGCGGCGTCGTAATGCTCAGCGCATCGTCAGGAACCGCCACAGGCGTGACAACAGCGCCAGCAAACGCGAGGTCATCGACTTCGACTTTGATGCGCCAGGAGAAGGACTGGCCGGGGGCGACGGAGAGGTCGGAGGTTCCGAGAAACTGGCTCCCAATACTGGATTGGGCCTCCGCTGTTACCGTGATCGTCGATTCGTCGAAGGTCGTCAGTTCGCCCGTCTTCGCGCCTCGGATGACGGCTACTGTCGCTGTTGCAGGGGCGGTGTACAGCCCATCGCTGTCGATTGATCCACCACCGGATTGAACCGACCAGGTAATGGCCCCGCCACCCGAAACAATCCCGGTAAACTGCTGCGTCTGATTGACTGCAATCGTGGCTGCGGCAGGGGTCACGGTGACATCGGATACAGAGGCCGCCGTGATCGTCAGGGGAACTACCGCATTCAGGAACGAGCCGGCCTGATTCAGCACCGACAGCACAAGACTGGTCAGACCCTCGGAAACCCCCGTCACCACCACATTGCCGTCGGCATCCGTGAGGCTGGGCGAGGACGCGATTGAAGGTGTCCCTACGGCAGCCACAGCACCAGGAATCGCCGCACCGGCCTGATTGATCGCTTTGAAGGTCGCCGTCGATCCAACCGGGATACTTGCACTGGTGGGGGAGGCCAGGAGGCCCGTGTTCAGGTAGGTGTACGGGATCGTGTCTTCACCCGTGAGCCCCACAAACAGGACCGAGTCGTCGTCGGTGGCGTTCCCGCTGCCATCCACGACACGAGCGCGGACGGTGTAGGTGCCCGGCGGGACATCCACGAAGCTGGCAGACCAGGCCAGGTCGACCAGCGTTGCGGCTTTCGAGAATCCCTGCGCAACCAACTCCACCAGCGAGACGGTTACGGCCGCTCCACCGCCTGCACTGGTGAAGGTTCCGGTGATTGACACATCGTCATTCGCGGGCGTCACGGTACTGATCGTTACCGTCGGCGGGGTGCCGGTGGATTCGGCCAAAGGCCCTACCGTGACAGCCAGGTCGCCGCTACTGACGACGGTCAGCGTTCCCGCCTGGGTCGCGAGATTTCCAGACGACATGGGCGTTTCGAGCGGGGTCCAATCGCTTGAATGCTGGACGGCGAGGTTCCAGCACTCGTCGGCCATCTGCGCAGCGGTGAGCGGATTCTGCCCATACTTGACGTTCTGCATCTCCGCGTAGCAGCCCCGCGTTGAGATGATGCTGCCATGCAGGAGCCGAAGTGCGGTCGGCGTCCAGGTGCTGCCGCCAAGAGTCAGCGGGATCTCGGTGAACACCCCGGGCTCAGGTGAGTAACAGATGATGAGCTCGTCCGTCCCCGTGCCTGCGCAGGAGATGCCGAGCCCGACGTATTCGCCAAATGGCCCGACGGTGTCGTCCAACTGCTCCCATGTCGAACCGGAATTCTTGGAGACGCGAAACACCCGGTCTGCACCGAACCCATCGGCCCGGATTTCCAGGTTGTTGCCGGTCTTCATGAATTCGATCAGTGGCATCTCACCGGAGGTGTGCGCCTGGTGGACCTTGAACAGTCCCGTGAGCGTGCAGTCCGTGATTGCTTCAAGGCCCGTGGCGAGGCTCAGTCCGGCAACAGCGGCGGTGGCGTTGTTGATGCTCATGGGTTACACCAGCACGCTGAAGGCGGGCGGATTTGCCCGGAATGCCGCTTCGGTCACCGTCTTGTTCGTGATCGTCGAAGACGCGACCTCGCGGGTATTGGAGAGCGGCGTGAACATGAACATCTGCCAGTCGTTGGTGATCTTCGTCGGGCGGTGAGAGCCGATCCCGGGCCAGTAGTCCACCCCCGTATTCGCGTTGGTGGAGCTCATCAAGGGGTAGTAGTCGCCGCCGGAGATCATCACGAGATTGGCCGTTGACCGGTCATCGACCCCTGCCGGGTTGTCGAGGACCAATCGGGCTTCGCAGGACAGTGCAACGTTGTCGATGTCGTCTACGATCGACTGGATATTGATGCTCGGACCGTAGCCGTGGATATTGACGTGAACGCTGTTGGGGGAGAGCTTGTACTCATCGCCCCCGCCACTGACTGCAGGACGATAGATGGCCTCGCCTTCCGGCGCCCCGCTGCTTTGAGCGCCGTAGTAGTCCGCGTCGCCTCCAGAACTCCGGCCGTACTCCTGCCAGGTTCCCGTCGAGGTGCGCCGGATCTGCACGATCTGGTTTCGGACCTGGACCCGGAAATTCCCGCCCCGGTTCGTGCCGGACGTGATGTTGACGTACCACCAGAATTGCAGGCGATACCAGTTCTCGATGGCGGCCACCGTCGGGTAGCCGTACCAGTCCGGGATAGCGTCGCCCTTGGGCTTGGTGCCCATCGTGACGGCGCCACCTTGGGACCAGCCACCACTGAGGCCTGTCGGGGTCAGATCGCTGGTCCCCGACATGCCCAGGACAACGCGGTTCAGCGTGGCCGCAGTAGTCCCGCCGGTCGGCTCACCGTCCAGGCCCTCCGGCAGACTGAGATACACATCACCGATAGAGAAGCCGTCATCCGGATCGAGGTCGGCAGAGAGCTTGAACGGACCCGCGCCGCCTGCGTTGGTCAGATCGCCCTCAAGATAAGCACTGCCGTTGGAGATGCGCAGCTTCCACGTCCCGGTATCCACGTCGGCCACGGAGAAGACGCTCGGCGCCCCATAGTTCTTGGGCAGCTTCAGTTTCGCGCCGACCGTCTGCAGGGCGGGCAGGGTCGAACTGAAGACGATCACCCCGCTGCGGATCAACTGCAAGGAGCTTCCCGCAGGCAGGCCGGAGAGAACGACAGCCTGCCCGGCGGGGATCTTGTTCCCGCTGGCTGCGTTCGCCACGGCTGTGGCGATGTCACGACGGAACCGGTCTGGATAGGCGATCATGGTGGTTGTCGGAGTAGGTGTGGGCGGAGGGGCGGCCATGGCCGTATCAATGGCCGTGTCCATCACGACGGCGACTTTGTCAGCGCCGGCAGAGGACCAATGGGTTTGGTGACTGTCACCCGACACGCCGTCAGATCCGGCGATATCGAGGGCGGCGTCGTTGAAGTCGATGACGTATCGACCCGAGCCGGCTGCGCACCAGTTGATGATGGCGTTCTTCAGCAGCGTGAAGCTCGCCTGGTGGAACCACCCGAGGTTGTTCGGGATGCAGACGAAGTAGTACAGCGCCGTGGTGCAAGCGGCTGAAAGCTGATTCAGGTAATTCGTCATGTCCGTGCCGATCGACGGCATGGACGAACTCAGGTTATTGGTGCCGATCGCCGGGACTAGCGTTCTCGGATTCGACGCGGCCACGTTGGGGATATCCGTGACGAGGTTCGCAATCGTCCTGCCGCCAGCCGCGAAGACCGGGACGCTCCCCGGGTAGGCGCTCTGATTCCCGACGAACGTGTAGGTATGCCCGCCAGCGGTCAGCAGGCCTTGCAGGGTCTGCGCCGGGGCATAGAACGGCGTGACGCTATCCCCCCGCATCAGGGAATCCCCGGGAATGGCGACGTTGCCTAGATCTGCCACTTAGGCGGTCCTGGTGGTAGGATCAGTCGGGGTCATGGAGAACCTATGGATAGCTTCTGGACGCTCGTGGCAATTGCAGCGGTGGTGTTCGTCAAGCCGCTGGTCTGGACACCGCTTCTGTTCACACTCGACCGACTCGCAGGCCTGATCGGGCCGCGATTTCGGGCAAAGGTGTCGGGGCACTACGCGGGGAAGCCGTTTGGGTACTTCTACTTCGCCCAATCGCTCGGGCCTACCGTTGCGCAGCAAGGCCTGAAAGAGCAGAAGCGCCCCCAATAGTCCCGGCACGCTGGGCCTGCTCCAGCAGGAACTGCTGCAAAGCGGGGCGAGACGCTGCTAACCCTTCGGTCAGGTACTGAGCCCCCGCAGGAGAAGTCAGCAGACGAGAACCGAGCGAAGGCACAGCTACAGCAGCGGCTGTCGTCAGGGGGAACTGCATCGCTGCCGCACCGCCCAATCCTGCCCACATCGCCCGCCCAGCCGTCTGGCTGCCTTCTCGCATCTGCGGGACGCCCTTGGCGAACAGGGCAATGTCCTGAAGCTCGCCGGGCAACTTGCCTTCTTTCGCTGAGTCGCCGTACTTGCTGTAGAACTTCTGCGCCAGACGGCCGGGGTTCACGTTCCCGGTTGCCTCGTTTACGGCGTCACCGGACTTCAGCAGATCCAGCGTCGAGAACTTGATGTCGCTTTTCTTCCAGGCGGCCTTATTTCCCTTCTGCGCCGCCGTGTTCATGGCGCCCAGGAGGTCTTTGTAGATCGCCCCCGTGGCTGAGTCGTCAGCCTTGTAGGCCGCGTCTTTCGCATTGGTTAGGAGCGTTTTCCACGACTGGTACGTCTTGCCGTCCATCGGTCCCGGCGCGTTCTGAACAAAGTCCGTGAAGTCGTCGATGACCCGGCTGGCGGGGGCATCCTTCACCAGCGAGGACGGACCTTTCTGCATGGCGGCAAGACGGGCCTGCGCGTCACGAATCCCGACGAGGAGGTCCACGTCCACCGGAGAGACTTGCGCTGCCGCTTCCAGCGCACGTCGTTCCGTGTTGGCAGCATCGGTCGCCGATGCCAGGAACTTCTGATCGATCACGTCAGACTGCCCGCCAGCCGAACGTGCCGCCGCCTGATTGAGCGCGGTACGCTGCTGATCGAGCGTCTTTTGCATGACCGACTGCGCGAACGGCGTCTGCGTCAGCGTGTCTTCGATCTTCAACAGCGCCTTGGAGCCTGACCGCTGGCCTGCAGTCAGAGGGGCATTGAGCCGCTTTGCCGCGTCCAGCACATCGTCAGGAATCGAGCTGGCAGAGCGCATCGGACGGATGAGGCGACCGATCATCTCGCCGACGCCTCCTCCGACAGCACCGCCTGCAGCCCCTACTCCCGCCCGCTTGAGCCGTTCCTCGGGCGAGCCGTAGGACAGCCCCTCCATCAGCGCTCCGCCGACTGCAGGGGCCAGCACACGCCCGACGGCCGACTTCTGCCCGCCAGGGATGGCCATCAGGGGAAGTGCATCACCGAAAGCGAACGAGAGTGGGTTGGACTTCTTGAACGGTGCCGCCTGCTGATCCTGCGTTGCGTCGAGTGCCTTCAGCCCCCGCTGCACCGGTTCATCGCCTACGTGCGTGAGTTGGGTAATGCCACTGGCGAGCTTGTCGGCACGGTGTTCGATCCCCGCCTGGATCGCCGGTACGATGCCCGGCGCCTGCGGCCCTGCCGAATGAGACATGGACTGCTGCCCCTGCGAGCGAGCGAAATCCATGATCTGCTGTTCGGTCGCGCCGTCCGGGGCGTTGATCTCGAACCGCTGCCCGTCCGGAGAGGTGATCGCGTACTTTGCCATCTAGTCGATCTTCTTGATTGACCAGCCGTCGTTTGCTTTCTGGTGAGCGGACTTCGACGTGATGCCCGAGACAATCGCCTCGGGACGCAAGCCGTATTGCACTGCCCGTTCCGTGAATGCCTTGTCCGTCAACTCCTGGGACTGCACCGCCGAGGCGTAGACCTGATCCACGACGTTGTCGAAATCGGCAACCTGCGATGCGGTTAGTACCTTGCCGTTTTGCAGCGTGTTGACGTAGTTCGTCATCCGGTCGATCGCGCCCGTTGCGTTCAGCGCCATGCCGAGTTCCGATTCACGCACGACCGAGCCCGGGTCGAGGAGCTTCATGAACGACGTGGCGGCGGCGAGCGTTGCCGCTGCGGACTTGGTCGCCATCGGCAGGGCTGCTTTGATCTTGCCGACCGCCGGAAACACTTGCCGGAAGTCTTTCGACTCCGTCCGGTAGTCGTCGGCAAGCTTCATCTCGGTTTCGGTGTTCAGCTTGCCTTTTGCTGCGTCCCTCGTCGCCGCTGTCGCTGCCGCCTGGTTCTTGTTGAACTCCCGCGCCCGCGCATCGGTCATGTTCTGGCCGCGAATGGTCGTGTTCGCCGACAGCAGCGAGTTCGGGTCCACGGTCTGCGGGATCTTGTTGCCGACCAGCCCGCCCGTGTACTTGTTGTAGCGCTGGAATTCCCCGCCCAGGTCTTTCAGGTCGAGTTCCACGGGCTTGTTGATCGCTGCACCTACCGGGCGGCCGAACTTGTCCATTTGTGCCGTCTGCGGGTTGCCCATGCTGTCGGCCTGATCGATGGTCCGGGCGACTTCCGGCATCCCGAGCGTGCTGGCGTTCGCCAGCCCTTCGATGTCCTCACGCTTCAGGCCCGCCCGCAGGCCCATCAGCATCTTCATGGCGTCCCACTGACCGCCTTTCTGGCCTGCTGGCGCGGCTTTTTGCGACATAGCGGCCAGCGGGTCGAGGCCGAACGTGCCACTGCCCAGCGGGCCGTTGAGCGTGCCTGCGGGAGCTTGTGCGGCTTGGGCCGGAGTTTGCAGCGACGCCATGAACGCCTTCAGGTTCTCCTGCTGCTGCTGGGTCTGTCGCTGCTTGGCCTCGAACTGCTGGCGCTCCATGTCGGCCTGCTGCAGATACGCCTGCGTCTGCGCCTGCTGCGCCTTCATCCGGGAGTCTTGGGCAAGCCCTTGCCCGTAGCCGAGGAAGCCGTCACCCAGGCTTCCTCCAGGCCGCAGCATCTGCCCGCCCATGTTGATGAGCCCGAGACTGGAAAGCGCCATGTCAGCTCGCGTAAAGTCGGGTGTTGAGATTCGGGACCGTCGGCTGGTACTTCACCGCGTTCTGCGGCATCTGTACCCCGGTCGTAATCGGCTGGCCTCCAAGGCCGTAGCCGGTTGGTTGTTGTTGGGATTGCATGCCCATGCCCCAGCCAGCCAAACCGCCACCGATCGCCCCTTGCCAGGGGCCGACGCCTTCCTGCGTCTGGGTCGCCGTGCCGCCCAGTTGAGCAAGCCCGCCGGCAGCGCCCATCATGTTGTTGCGCTCGCCCTGGAACTGGCTCAGTTGCCGGTTGAGCGAGTTCTCGGCGAGCCCTTGCTGGGTTGTGTAGTCCTGCATGGACATGTTGTTCATCGTGGAACCGAGCGAGTCGGCAAAGGCCCGGTTCTGGCCCTCCATGAACTGCTGATGCGCACTTCCACCGAACGCCCCGCCCTGCTGGAACTGGCCCATCGACTGCGCCGCCGTGCCGTTCTTGTAGGCGTCCGTCATCCGGCCGGCTACGTCGCCCATCGCCTTGTCGAGGAACGGGTTCGCGCCTGCATACGGGTTCGTGCCAAGCCCTTGCCCGAGGTACTGGCCGTTGATGGTGTTCTGCGCCATTCCGGCGTAGGCCTGACCCGCAGGCAGCGCGTAGTCGGCCAGCCCCCGAGAGGCGTTCGTGGTCATGTCCACGTTGCCGGAGACTGCGCCTGCAATGGCTCCTAGACCGGCCCCGACGAGGCCAGGATTGTTCGACAGGAAGTTGCCCGCCTGACTCAGTAGTCCGCCCCCGGCCGCCGTTGTGCCAGCAGCGCCGCCTAGGCCCGCCGATGAGCCGCCACCCAGCCCGGTTGCTGCGCCAGCGGCCGCAGTACCGCCGGCTGCCGCAGCGCCACCGCCCAGCCCCGTGCCAGCCATCCCGCCGCCAGCAGCATCCATCGCTGCAAGTTGGCCAGCGGACATGTTTGCCGTGCCTACACCACCGGCCGCGCCTGACCCAGCGCCCCCGGCAGCCCCAGCGCCCGCATACGACGCCGCAATCGCACCGCCCGCAGCCACCGCCAGGAACGACATGAACCGGGGGTCTTGATACGCATTCTTGCCCAACTGCGACCAGCCGCCCTGGCTAAGTTGCTCCGGCTCCCAACCGTTCGCGCCTTCACGGAAGCGAATCGCCGACTCGCCGACCCGAGGCGTTTCGTAGTACGTCCCGTCCGGCCCCGACCGCTTGAACATCTGCTTGCCGTCAGGCGTCTGCATCACCTGCTGCATCGGCCGCTGGTTCGCAGGGATGTCCTGATACTGGTCCTGCGTCATCCCGAGCATTTCGGGCGGGATCGGCGTCGGTTGCCCGGCCGGCTGGAGCATTGAAGGATCAAAAGCCATAGCTATGCACTCGTTCCAGTTGCATCGACCCAATCGGCACCGTCCCACCAGACCGGGTAGCCAAGGGTCGTGTCGAAATAGGACCGGCCGACCCTCAGATCAGCGCCTACGGGCCGTTCGGTCGTCGGGCCTGACCTCGCCTCAGCCTCGTTGATCGCCTGCGCCATGAGCCGCAGATGGTCCTCAAGCGTCTTGCGAAAATGCGCGTCAGTGGGCAAGGCAAGGCGGGGGATCGGATCGACTTTCATCGCTTGCCCGCCGGCCGTGGAAGGTCGTTGCCGATCGCCGTCATCTCAAACGATCCAGGGATCGTCAACTTGGCCGAATGCCAGTGCGCGTTCTGCTGAGTGCCAAACGCGCCTTCCTTCCAGTTCGCCGTCCCGATCGGAATCGCGGTCGGCCCGATCACCGAGTTATAGAGATAATCGGTCTTGTAGAACTCAGCCGTCAGGGCGGGGTTCCCACTGAAAAACGACGTGAACCGGGGGCGAATCTTCGTGAGCGTCGAAGAAATCACGTCATCGCCCATCCAGCCGAAGCGGATCGTGCTTGACTGGCTCGGGTTCACGAGATTGCACAGAATGCCGTCTTCTACGACGTGCAAGGTTTCCGGCGTGAAGCTCAACCCGCCTGACTCCAGCGTGTACGGGATCGCTTCCTGCACCTCATGGCCGCTGACATGCCCCCATCGGCGGGTTTTGACGCTGTAGACGATCGCCTGCTTCACTGTTCCGGTCGTTGACCCCGGAACCACCACCGGATACCACCAATAAGCCAGCATCCGCTGCCGATCGAAACCACCCCTGACCTTGTCCCGCTCCCGCCACAGGAGCCGGTTGAAGAACCATTCACGGATGCCCTCGCCAATCGAGACAGGCCGCGTGCCGTCGAAGTAGTAGAAGTCATGCTCACCCATGAACACATGCGCCGTGTCGATATCGATCACCGCTTCGTTACACACCGCGCCGACGTTCTGATCGATGACCTCAGACGCCCAGATCAGTGGCACGTTGACGTAGCGCATCCGGTAGATCGAGCGCTCCTTGTAGGCGATCACCGTATCGCCCAACTCCCGCGCGCCGATGATCGGACCCGGAGTATCTAAAAGTCGCCCGTTCGCGCTCTGCGTCGCCGCTGCTGGTGTCCAATCCGACTGGTCCCGCAAGGCACAGCACGCCCATTGGTCAGTCGATGTGGAAGTGTTCAGCGCCAGGACAAAGCCGTTCGACACCACCAGGTACTTCGCCTGCGGCGACCCGCTGATATCCGCGAAACTGCCCGTCGTGGCCTGCTGGATCAGATGACCCGTCGCTGCGGCCAACGTTGCATCACCGAATTGGCAGAAGCTCCAACGACTGGTGGCCGCATACCCGCCAACCTTGGATCGATCCGTCCAGGCCAGTGCCGAATACTGATACAGCCCCGCCGTCGTTCCGACGTAGAGCTTCGGCGTGGCGTAGACCAGTGTCCGCACGAACGCAGCGCCATTCGTCGCAGCAGGCAAGGCCACAAAGGTCACCGCCAGTGGCTCAAAGGCGTTGCCATACCCTCTCGGCGTCGGCAGGATGTTGTCAGCCTCCAGGATCACCCCCGGCATCGCTGGATCGCCATCAGGCAGGAACCCGACAATCGGCGTCATACCGCGTGCCGTGGCCTCGAAACCATCGGGGTATTGCTCGGCATCCTTTGCCGTTCCGACGCCTGCTGAAGCGAATCCATCGCCTGCTTGTAGCGGCCTTCAAAGACGCCCATCAGCCCTTCGTCCTGCAGGTATCCGGCCGCTTCCAGACAGGCAGCGAACAGGTAGACGTTCGGCGCCCGATCCAACAACCAGTTGGACGTGTTGCTCGGGCTCAGGTCCGCAATCGCCGGGATGTAGTACAGCGTGTAATCCCGATCCGTTACAGGCGTTGGATACAGGATCACCGCCTGATCGACCATCGTATAAGCGACCGGGTCGCCCACCGTCGAGGTGTAGTTCTCCACGCTCTGCGGGTCGGCGTAGGGAATCGAGTATTCCGAGGCACCGATGTAGTACATCAGCCGCTGAATCGCTTCACAGTCCTCGGGCAGGAAGATCACCGCGCCGTCGAACTTCCCGTGCTTGGAACGCTCCATGCGGCGGATCAGCACGTCGTTTCTGACGCGAGCCTCAGCCAACTGAATGCACGTCGTGACCTTGCTGATGATCTTGTCGTTGGAGATCCAGGACACAACCTCGTCCTGGAGGTCGTCATAGTCCTCAATCACGGAGAAACTTCTCGAACGTCACGTTCTCGGGATGCGCCCTGAAGTAGGCCATCACCGCTTTCTCGTCAAAAGCCGTGCCATCCGCACACATCTTGGCGAACACCGCAGGCGGCATCTTGCCCACGATCCGTCCATCGCCCCAGGACTCGCCCTGCGTCAGAACCCGGTTGTCGTGACAGAAATCGGCCAACGGCTGCGCGTCCCAGATCTTCTGGGTGATCATCTTGCCGTCTTCGAAATGAATCAGGCCACGGGTGCCGGTGTTCTGGCTGTACCCCATGTCCCACGTCTGATTCGGGAGGGCTTTGAGTTCGGCGGCGTACTGTTCTTCGTCTTCCATAGAAAAAGGGCGGGTGATTAGCCCGCCCCCTCCACTCGGGTTTTACGCGGTCAGGTTGGCGATCTTGAACATGTTCTTTTCGGTCAAGACCTCCAAGCCCACGTCCACGAGCATCTGCTCGTTCGTCGAATCACCCACATCACCCAGCTTCTTAGTACGCCAGCCACGCAGGTACGCGAGCTTGATCGACTTCGGATCGAGCCCGAATACGTCCGTCCTGGCGTTCATGATGTAGTGCGGAACGAACGCCATCACGCCGAAGTCCGACAGGTAGTAGTCGGCCGCGCCGATGATGGTGGCCGCCGTTGCCTTGGTCTGCTGCATCCGGTTGGCCGCAATCCCTGCGAACGAGCTCGCGATGGTCTTGTGGTTGGCCGACATGACCACCATCGGAGGGGTTTTCCCTGCGGTGTTGAAACACTGCTTCGCAGCCGTCTGCAGCAGCCCCACCGCGAAGGTCCGATCCGTACCGGCCGTGATCGCCACCGTCGGAGCGCCGGAGGTATGAGCCGCCGTCGCGCCCGCGCCGTTGTGCAGCGCGTTGGTGTAGATGTGAACGCCCAGCCCGCCCGACTTCGACGCCACGCCGCTCGAACCGCTCGCCGCAACGTTGTTGGACAGGATGGAGGCCTCGATGTCGCGCTTCACCTCGATCGCGGCTTTGGCCTTGTTGTAGGCCATCTGCGAGGCACGTCCGGCCTTCTCGACCGCCTCGGCACGACCGGTCACGCTGATCGTGTCTTGGAAGATCTGGGCATAGTTGCCCAGGCGAGCGGTGTCGGTGCGGGCCGTTGCGACCGCCGCATCACCGTCGATGGCCGCGTTGTCGGCGTTCGGCGAGCGCAGGGTATCCCGCTGGTACTCGTGGTACGTCTGTTTGGCCGTTGAGCGGCCGATACTCGACATCACCGGGGTTTCTTCCGGGTCAGTGCGAGAGATTTTGTCGATCAGGTCTTCCCGGACGCCGTTGTTGATGTCGTACCGGTCTTGCGCATTGGTTGGCTTTGCCATGACTATTCCATGAACGATGCGGCAAGGTCGTCGCGCGTGGCTTTCCCGGCACGGAACCGTGCCTCACGCTTTTCGTCGCTCTTGCTCGCGGATTGAATTTTTGAGGGCGGCAAACTCGGCGCTTCCCTCAGCTTTTGGGTGATCTGCGGCTTCTTCGCTCGCAGCGCCTTGAGTTCGAGTGCATCTTTCAGCGCAAGGACTAGGGCTGGATCGCGTAATGCCGCCAGGGACTGCGGTTTGACTCCATAGGTTTTCACCATGGAGTCGTAAATCTTGGAGATGCCCTCTGCGGGCACCCCGTGGCGAGAGAGTTCTTTCTCGGCGGCGCTGATGGCCTCTGCATCTGCCATCTGCTGCTGGTGGGACAGTTGGGCCTGCGACTCCTGGATGCCCCGCTGCACCTTCTCAAGCTGGCGCACACGCTCCAGGGCGCCGACGTAAGCCGTCGGATCGCTCGTGAGCGAATTCATCTGATCGAGGCTGACCACATCCAGCGCCTGGCGAACCATCGCCTCGTGCGTGGCAAGCTGTTGGCTCAGGTTCTGGAAGCTCTTTTGCGCCTCGACATAGACCTCTTGCCGAGCGGAGAAGACCTTGCTATCGACCTCGGCGCGGACGGAATCAACATCGCGCCCTTTGAGGTAGCCGGCCTTCAGTTCGTCGAACGAGACATGCTGTTCAACGTCATTGCCGCTCGAATCCTTGACCGTCACCTTGTAGCGGCCGGCGGGCGCTTCTTCAGCGTCTTCCTCTGGCTCGTCCTTCTCGCCTTCGTCGCCTTCTTCCTTCTCAGCAGACGCCGCTACTTCCTCTTCCGGCTCTTGCTCGTCAAACAGCGAGGCAACGTCATCCACCGGATCAGCCGATCCGTCCAGTTCTTCAGCCATGGGTATTCCTAAGTGAAGCGGCGCAGCGTCCGCGAGATAGGCCCGTCAGTGCGGGCCGCGTCGAGTTTTTCCCACTCGTGGGCGGCTAACTTGCCGTCCTCCACAAGCTGGCTCATTGCAGCCTCGAAGGCGTCAACGACCTTCAGTTGCTGATGCAGGACGGCGAGGCCTTCCGGGTCGCGCAGCGAGCACGCACGCATGCGCTCATAGATGCCCGACCTCAGACGCTCTGTCGCCGTCGTGAACGCCTTGTTCTCGCTGAGCGCAATCGCATCCCGGCCCAGGTCCATGCGTTCGTTGTGGGTCATACGAGGGCCGCCACGGCCATCAGGATCAGCATGTCCTCGATCTCCGTGTCCATCTGCCGATCAGCCAGCAGAGCCGCCATATCCGTCGAGAAGCGGTTGTAGGCGACATCCGGCGCAACCGGGTCAACCCGCAGTTCCGCCTGATACCACCGCGACCACAGTTCCCGCAGTCGTTCGACAGCGCCGTCGTCCTCGACGTTGATCTCGGCGACTTCCTTGAGAACCCGGGCTTTCGTGCGAGCGACTCGCGACGGCTTCGCGGGGCGGATAGGCCGCGCTTCACGGTCATCAGACTCGCGTTCGAGGAACCTGCGGATCTTGTCGTCTTCGATCAGGAAGCCGATGCCGCCGTCTTGTTCGGCTTCTTCGCTGATGCCGTCCGCTGAAGACGAACCCGCAGCGACACCCACCGCCCGGGCAATCGACCGACCGACCGCCGCAGCGGTGGAAGTACCAGCGGCAGTGCCAATCGCCCCCGAAGGGGGCAGACCAACGTCGCCAGTCGCTGAGGCCGATCCGGTACCAGCGGCAACGCCTACCGCCTTGGCACGCGCCGCGCCGATCGCCACTGCGGTACTCGTGGCGCTCGCGGAGCCAGCAGCATTAACCTCAGCACGGCCCACGGCGATGGCTGAGCTAGTTCCCGATGCCGACCCTGCCCCGCTGACCAGCGCTTTGCCAGCCGCCGTTGCCGTCCCCACACCAGCGGCAGATCCAACCGCGCTGGCAATCGGTGACTCGGCGATGCCAACGACCGTGGCGGCGCCCGATGCGGAACCGGCAGCCTTGGCGATAGACTGCCCGGCTGCAGTGGCGTCCGACGTGCCCGCCGCCGAACCGACCGCCCGGGCAACCGACCGGCCAGCAGCAACTGCAGTGGAGGTGCCAGCGGCCGAACCGACGCCCCGAGCAGCAGCCTTGCCGACCGCCGACGCCGCACCGACGCCCGCAGCAGCGCCTACAGCGGCCTTCGCAGCCTTGCCGACAGCGACAGCGGTACCGACACCGGCCGCAGCGCCAGCGGCCGATTTGATGGCCTTGCCGACCGCTGTGGCGGTGCTGGTGCCAGCCGAAGTTCCGGCCGCGCTCTTAAGTGACTTGCCGACTGCGGCGGCTGCGCCAATTCCGGTGGCAGAGCCAGCGGCGGGCGACCCGGATACCGGCTCCCCAGCCTCAAAATCGTCCAGCCGCAGAGTCGTGCCGCGCCCGGAGAATCCGGCTCGTCCTGTGCCCGTGTATGTCGAGTCGGTCCTGCTTGTCTGCAGGACACCGTCGTAGTAGACCGAGAGCGTCGAGCCGACAGCGCGGAACTCGACGACCTGACCCGCGCTCGGCAGCGCAAAGGCCGCGCCGAGGGTCGTTCCTACGCCTCCGTCAAATCTCCGAATCCGCGCATCAGCATCTGTGGAAAAAATAACCTGATACCAGTTGAAACTGGTGGTGTTCAGCCGCAGCAGAATCGCGGTGTAGTTCGTCCCGGCGTTGGTGCCGATATTGACGAACGTCGCCTTTACATAGCAGTCAGCAGCAGGCGTCCCTCCGTTCCAGTACGAGAGCGCATCGGTCGATGGCAGCGCGCACTGGTTCGACGCGATCGTCGGCGCGGCCCCCAACTGGGACCAGTTCGCCCCAATCGCACCATTGGCCCGATTGAAGTTGTCGGTGAACAGAGCGGCCATTGCTACCCTGCGTACCCCGGCAACTCAACGACGTAGCTATCCACCGTCGGCCCGCCGCCCCAGTCGCTGCCGAACACCATGCGGGTGCCGCTCGGGCTGATGTTGACGTGCGGCTCTGCCCAGTAGCCGTTCGGGCCGTCGCCGCCGGCGGAGCGGTGCCGCCCTACCCGGTAGACCGTCTTGGTGTTCAGGTCCACGAGCAGGAGTTCCTGATCCAGTAGACCCTTGCCGTTCGGATTGCCCGTCACGCTGATCGCAAGCAGCCCAGGCGCGCCGAACGCATGGCCGGACATATGAGTCCCAGTCGGCGGGTACGGATAGCCCGTGGCGGGGCCAATGACCGTTTCCACGGCTCCCGTGTCCAGGTTCTCCGTGACCAGGGTTCCTTCGGGGCCGTCGAACTGCACCGATGCCCACACGTCCTGGCCGTTCGCAAGGCGAAGGAAAGAGCCGTGTTCCGCCGACCCGACAGAGCGCGTGCGGACTGGTTGGTACGTCGATGCGTTGACGACCTGATTGCCTGCCAGCGCGAAGCGACCCGACGGGCTGATCTGCGGCGCATCCCCCGCTCCGCGCGGGCTTTCCTTCCTCGCCGCCAGGTCCAGGATGTAGCTCTGATCGCTGTTCGACCGGCAGCGGATGCCGAAGATGTTGTTGTCGTAAGACCCATAGACCGGATCGCCGCCAAAGTCCGACCGATACCCACCGCCGGTGAAGCTGTAGACCGATTCCTTCTGGCTGGTCGAGGCGTGGTATTTGATCAGGGCGCGGATTGGGGTGCCGGACTGCTCATAGGCGAACGGGTAGAACAGCACGTCCGGATCGGTCGATGACCAATAGAAGTGCTCCAAGTCAGCAGGCGCGATGTCCAGTTGCCGGATGTAGGCGTAGGTTCGCCCGTTGAACAGCACATGCCCCTTGCCGGCGATGTACAGGATCAGCAACGACTCATCGCAGTTCCACGCCGGGATCGTCGAGTAAGCAGGCTTGCAGACGTTCGACCCTGGAAACTGGGTTGCCACGTCCGTGATCCGCCGAATCGTCGTGCCGAACTGCGGGTCCGTGACGAAGCCCAGCCGGGCGGGCTTCGCAAGCGCCGTCATCGGGCGCACGATCTTGTCGCTGATGAGCGAGCCAGACGGAGGTGGCGGAACAGGCGTCGGAGTCGGTACTGGAGTCGGGGTCGGGACAGGCACCGGCACAGGAACCGGCGTCGGGGTCGGGACCGGCGTTGGAGTGGGCACTGGGGTAGGCGCAGGCGTGCCTGCGGGTGGCGGCCAGCTATTCGCTGCGGCAACCTGCTTGGCCTGGGCGAGCATCGCTGCCCTGACCTGTGCCTCGGTCTGGCTGCGGTACGGCTCGCCCTGGAAGAAGGCGATACCCTGCACCAGTTCGAGCGTGCTGATCGGACGGCTCGTGACCTTCGCCATCTCCTCGCGTGCCCACAGGCCGACCATCGCATCCGTGCGAACGGGAGCGGGCGGTGGAGGCGGGGATGCAGGAGGCGGCGAGCCTCCGCCGAACAGCTTGCGCAACCAGTCCAGCAGGCGGCTCATGCTTCGCGAGCCTTATCGACCACTGCCTGGCGGGCAGCCATCATCCGCTCACGCATCCTGACCGGGTCTTTGATGCCCTCGGC
>Ga0172380_10001271_pt1 | contig 43863 bp, 56 predicted proteins | sample Leawe162metaG_FD_119747 | JGI IMG/M metagenome (GOLD analysis project Ga0172380, IMG submission 119747) | Leachate microbial communities from a municipal landfill in Southern Ontario, Canada - Leachate well 162 metaG | ecosystem: Engineered > Solid waste > Landfill > Unclassified | place...
ACCTAACCCTTCTTGTCCGCTGGGTTGGGCCGGTTGAGCAACAGTTTGCTCCCATTGCTTGCAGAATTCTGCTGCCAATTGCTTAGCTGCATGACCTTGATCCGATGCCGGATTGAATTGCTGAATCACCGCTTTGATTCTCTGGATATGGCTATCAATCCCCATGAGCTTGTCATGGTCTTCTTGTTGTTTAATAGGATCGTAGCTGCCATCCGCTCCTAATTGTGGCTGTTTGCCAGTGCGAATAACCTCTGCGGACGCAGGAAACCGTGCCTGCTGCATCATTGAAGAATCGTTCTCAAGCCATGTTACGAAGTCGGTGATCATAGAATTATTTAAGCGTAAGACCTTGAGATTCTTACACTTATACATTAAACTTCGGTCCTAAACATCTGGACAGTAGTTTATGCTTCAAAATCTCAAAGACAAACACTTCATCCAACGCAAGTCTGCCTCAGACGAAGTGACCTACGCACTTACACAATTGCTTGAAAAACTCGGGCACTGGAAGATCGAAAGGTATGCCACAAGTGAAGAAGACCAAGAAGAACTCGTTGATCTCTATGTTGAATATCCTGATAAGCCGGGCATCATTAAGCCCGTCCAATTCAAAGTGCGTACTGATCCCAAGTACAGAGACTTCATCGTCGCACGCTACCAGCCCTGCTACGGCTTAGATCATGAAGTTGTGAACGACCCCCGCCAAGGAAAGACATGTAACGGCCGAGATTGGCGTGGATTGCTTAATAAGAAGTCGTTTCGGTACTACGTCGCAACTTTGTCCAAGGATCGTATTTTTGATGAGATTTCATGGTGTAAATCAGACGTTCTTTGTCGTCGTGTGAAAGAACTGGACACCTTATGGGAAGAAGTGACCGTTAAGAACAAGTTCAAGTTTACATCTGAAACCATCGATAAGATGATGGCTCGTGGAGTTCCAAGAGAGAAGGTTCTTACACATACAGATCGGTGCGATGAGGTTTGGTATCAAAAGAATTACGGTGAACGACCCAAGTTCTTGATGTATATTGACAATGCCATAAGGGAAGGTTATGTTTCAATCCATAACGAAGTGAATGAATTGGAAAGTTTGAAACAGCAGTTCAAGGAGACTCAATGCACCACCCAATAACAGGATTTGAACACGCACACCGACACAGCGATTTCTCGCTTCTGGACGGACTCGCTAAGGTTCACGAATACGCCGAGTATTCAAAAGAAGTCAATCAAAAGTATCTCACTATTACAGATCATGGCGTCATGGGGGCTGTCCCATCGCAGATCACAATGGCTGATAAACACAAACTTAAGCCGATTTTCGGGATTGAAATGTACATCAATCCCATGCAAGAAAAGATGAATTCTCGCTCGGAATCATCAGAGTTTCGTAAGAGCCTCGATGAAGTTCAAACCAAGCGATTCGATAAGTCGAACCATCTTCTTGGTCTGGCATACAATTTCACAGGCTATCAGAACCTTGTCCGTATGTCCTCTTGGGCGTGGATTCACGGCTTCTATAAGCGACCCCGCATCAATCACGAAATCCTCCAGCAACACAAAGAAGGAATCATCTTCACTTCGACGTGTGGCAACAGTGAAATCGGCCAAGCCTTCCTCCGTAACAAGGACGATCAGGAAGGTTTTGCAATGATCGAAAAGTATCTCGAAATGCTAGGGCGAGATCACTTCTATCTTGAACTCATGATGCTCGACTGGAAGGAGCAAAAGCCTTACGACGCATTCCTCGTGCGTGCTCATGAGAAATACGGCATCCCACTCCTTCTGACTCAAGATTGCCATTATTGTAAGAAGGAACACTCTCGGAATCAGCAACTCATGTTGATTCAACAGAATGGCAAGACGATCTCTGAAATCGAAGCCCTTGTGGCTTCTGGCTCAGACGACATTTTTGAACTTCAAGACACCAACTTGTGGATGAAGTCTGAAGATGAACTTAATGAAATGTGGGAGAAAGAATTCCAAGACGTGATTCCATACGAACTCTTCATGCAGGCAAAGGCTAACTCTGTTGCTATTTGCCAAAAGTGTGAAGGCGTTGAACTGGATCGCAGAATTAAGCTCCCGGAATTGGAATCTGCTCCGAAGATCCTTATGGAAAACATCATGAAGGGTTTCGAGGAACGCAAGCTTCCAAAGACCAAGAAGTATCTGGAACGCATCAAGGAAGAGTACACGCTCATTTGTAAGAAGGGTTTTGCTTCTTACTTCTTGATCCAGAAAGACATGACTGATACTGCTCGTTTCAAGTCTCCAGAAATTCTTGGCTGGGGCGATGGAACGGAAGCGGTCGGGCCGGGCCGTGGGTCGGTTTGCGGTTCACTAATCGCCTACTGTCTGCATCTTCATGATGTCGAGCCGGTGCATCACGATTTGCTGTTCTCAAGATTCTTGAGTCCGGCTCGTGGTGGTAAACAAATGAAAACTCGTTTCACAATTCCCTCACTATAAGCAAGGAAACTAACATGAGTCTTTACCAACATTTCATTGAAGAAGCTTATTTGCAAGCTCAAAACAGCCCTGATCCGTCCACTCAAAATGGAGCCTTGATCGTCAAATTCGGATATGAAACCGAAATCATTGGACGAGCTTGCAACACCTTTCCTCCGGGTGTTGAGAAAACTCCAGAACGTCTTGTTCGGCCACTGAAATATCAGTTCGTCGAACACGCTGAGCGTGGAGCAATTTACGATGCGGCTCGAAATGGCAAGAGCACTGTTGGTGCTACAATGTTTGTACCGTGGGCCGCTTGTGCAGATTGTGGTCGAGCCATCATCTGTGCTGGAATTTCAAAAGTTGTTGTTCACCGAAGAATGATGGATGCAACTCCAGATCATTGGAAAGAGTCGATCAAATCGGCGATGATCATGCTTTCTGAAGCAGGTGTTGTAATTGATTACCTTGAAACAGGGATCATCAACGAAAAGTACGCCATCAGATTTAACGAATCCAAATGGGTTCCTTAATAGAAAAAGCCGCATCATTTGATGCGGCTTTTTTGTTGAATCGATCATAAGAGATTAAACTCTTAGGAAGCTTTTCTTAAGAGAATGGCGGAAGTGCTCAAGAGCACCGGCCATCGGTGGCTGCGTTTGTGGTGTTGGAGGAGGAAGCGGACCTGCTCCGTCAGCACCAAGATCGCCTTCTGGTGGCGGTGGAGCATCTTCGCCGCCAGCATTTGGCCCAACGAGATCGCTAATGTCGCCGCCGCAGTGAGGGCAAGTAACTTGTTCGCCGCCAGCACCGGGACCGCCGAGTGGGTCATCGCCCAAGCCGTCGTCCATTGGTTCTTCCATTTGGCCGTCGTCGCCTCCAAGATCACCACCGGGACTACCGCCAGCTTGTCCGAATGGAGGAGCAACGTCTTCTTTCATAGCACGAGCGAAACGATCGCAAACAACAGGGCCGTAGGTCTTGTGAGCCATAACTTCGGCTAGATGTTCGAAAGTTTCCTTGTAACCGACGAGTTCACCAACAAGAGCACCAAGAAGACCAGCACGGCCTAATTGATTAACAAGGTGTTCGAGAGTCGTTGGGTTTTCAATAATTGTATCACAAACTTTGTGAACCAACTGGAAACTTTCGGCAGTCGGGAGCTTGGCTGGCTTTGGCGACTTGGAAGTATCGTAAATCAAGTTTTTGTCACCTTGATCACCGAACCCTTTTTCGCTACCCTTGCCTTCTGAGACGTTTTTACCGTCTTTGGAGAATGGCTGCTTGCCGTTCTTCATTCCGACGCCCTTGGGAGCGTCTTTGCGTTTGCTTTCAGGAACATCCACCTCATCAGCCACGAGTTTGACCTTGGGCGTGTCCTGCATAGCACCTTTGCTGTTCAAATATTCGTGGAAATCAGTGAATCCCATGCGACTTTCTCCTTGTTCCAGTTTTGACAAAATTTGGATTGTGCGTATTATTTAGGGCAGAAAGCACAGAATTTCTCAGAGGAAGACAATGAATCCGTATAGCGTACTCGAACTTGACCCCAAGGCCAGTGAAGAAGTGGTCAGAGCCGCATACAAGGCTCTCGCCCACAAGTACGCTCACGACGACAAGCACTTCAACCTCGTTACCAAGGCAAAAGACAAGATTCTTGACCCGAATTGGCAAGCTACACAGAATCAATCTTCTGTCAAGGAAGGGGTGTATGTAGGAGACTATAAGCTCGTCTCCAAGATCGCTGAGGGTGGATTCGGTGTTACATATTTGGCACACCACAAAATCCTTGGTAGCAAAGTTTGTATCAAACACGCTCTGAATATCAGCAAGACCGATGAAGAGCTTCTCTTCGAGGAAGCCAAATCCATTTGGGACTTGCGGCATTACTCTATCCCAGCTATTCGGGATATCGTCCGATTGGATGATGGAAGTGTGGCTCTTGTCATGAGCTACATCGAAGGGCCTACTCTGCATCAATTAGTGGAGAAAAGAGCACTTGATGCAGAACACATGGCATGGATAACAACACGAGTTCTGAACGTCCTGAAATACTTGCATTATCATGGCATCGTACATGGTGATATCAAGCCTCAGAATATCATCGTCCAACCCAAGAGCCATACTGTTGTGTTGGTGGATTATGGCCTCGCTGCCATTCGCCCAAAAAACGGCTCAGGCAATAAAGGATATACACCCCTGTTCGCTGCTCCCGAACAGGTGGAAGGCAAACCCTGTATCCCTGAAACAGACTTCTACGGTCTTGGCATGACTATGTTGTACGGGATGGGCGGGGACATTTCGTCCCTTGTTTTCCCGAAGATGCCGTCTCCAATGGAGAAGTTCGTCAAGTCCCTGATTCCGTTACAAGTTTTGTCACGGCCTTCATGGGAAAGAGTGGACATCGAAGAGGAATTTGCTAAAGTACGTGAGAAGTCATTTGGAAGCCGTTCTTCCAATATGAAGAATCTCGATTTCGATCTGTAGGAGATCACAATGAATCCTTTCAAACACCCGATTCTCATGTCTGAGTCCGGTGACTACGATCCGGGGCCTTGGGGCGGGTACGATTTCAAAGAAGCTCGTGCCAGCTACACGTCTAACGTCGTCAATCGCAGCTACGATGACGCCAAGACGAGTAAAAAAACCAAAAAAGATTACGTCCCAAAGAGCATTACAACCGACAGCGAGGCTCCTGTCCTCATTGTGTGTGACGTAACGAACAGCATGGGAAGCTGGCCCGCTGACATCTTCGCAAAGCTGCCATACCTTGATCTTGAAGGTAAGGAGTATCTCGGCGACACGATGGCCGTGTCCTTCATCGCTGTCGGTGATGGATTCTCCGATACCCATCCACTTCAGGTTCAGGAGTTCTCGACTGGCAAGGACATGGAAAAGTGTCTCAAGAACCTTGTCATTGAGAAGGGTGGCGGAAGCGGTTTCCGTGAGAGCTACGATCTGGCGGCTCTCTACGCCTTGAACAATGTTGAGTGTCCAAAGGCAATTCGCAAGCCAATCCTCATCTTCATTGGCGACGAAGCTCTGTATAACTTCGTTGACAAGAATCTTGGGGAGCAGTGGTGTTACACAAAGATGAAGTCTTCAATGTCCATTGAGGAACTCTTTGAACAACTTCGGAAAAAATATTCGGTTTACGCCATCCTGAAACCTTATGGCAACTCAGGAACCAACGTCAACGAGTACAGTGGCACTAGCAAGACCGTCTACGAGCAGTGGGAAGGTTTGCTCGGTGCGGATCGCATCGCTATGCTTCCGGAAGCTGGTCGTGTTGTGGACGTAATCTTCGGTCTGCTCGCCAACGACACTGGTCGAATCGAATACTTTGAGGAAGAACTTAAAGGCCGTCAGACCGGTGCTCAGGTTCAGACTGTCATGCGGTCGCTCGCCACGATCCACAAAGCTCCTGTCACTGTCCCGAAGGCCAAGAAAATTCCCAAATCTCAACAGCCGCAAGGTCAAGTGCAGCATTCAGTGACTCGCCGTCACAATGATGACGAGAACACCAAGAAGAGTAAGTCACTCATTGATTGAGTGACTTTTCGGTCAGTAGCAGGGAGGCAGGAAACTGCCTCCCTTTTTCATTGAGAACACCATGTTTCAATCTTTGCTCCAACAACTCGTCAAGCCTTTCATTTACACGGAACCTGATCCGCTCCGATTGGCCCGGTCGCCGATTCCGGAGCTTCAGGTCACACTTTGGCCGTCATTCAAACACTTCAAGCGATTCTCCACGGACAAGCGGCTCCAAGGAATTCGCATGAACAGTGCGATGATTAAGTGTGCGGACTTGGATCGTGAACTCCCTCTCATTCCAAAAGGGAAACACATTCCCCTTTACTTTGATATCAAGGGACGACAACTGCGAGTTGTGGATGTCACTGCAACCAGATCGACTTTTGAACTCATTCTGAATCACCCAATCGATTGTCCAACACCGACGACGGTCTTCTTCAAGGCTGGCGAGGATATGGCTCGATTGGCCGAGATTCGCCAAGGAACACACCTGATCTTCGATCTATTCCCAAAGTGGAGCGTTCATCCCGGAGAATCGCTACATATCCGTGAACCGAAGCTCAAGGTCGGCGGTCCCATTTTTGTAAACGCTGAACTTGAAAAGATTGAAAAGGTCAGGAAAGCCGGTTTCGATAAATGGTATCTGTCCTATGTCGAAGACTGGCAAGAGGTGAATGAACTTCAGAACCTCATCGGGAAGGATTGCGAAATTCGACTCAAGATCGAGAGCAAAGCCGGTCTGGACTTTGCCGTCAACAAGTTCAAGAAACGAGATAATCTCAGTCTTACAACGGCTCGGGGTGACTTGTACGTTGAAGTGGAACGCCCGCACCATATCATCAAGGCGTGCGAAGATATCATTCGCAAAGATCCAGATGCGACTGTTGGCTCTAGAATGCTGCTGTCCTTGGTGAAGGACTCTTGTCCAAGTTGCTCTGATCTAGGAGACTTGGCTTGGCTCTACAATCTTGGATATCGCAGGTTTTTGCTCTGTGATGAATTGTGCCTTCATGAAGATATGATGGCACGAGCCGTTAATGTGTTCGAAGCATTTCAGGAGACTTGTGGTTAATGGATGAACCTACAATAGATAAGCAGTTTCGATCTGGTGCTCGTCGTCAAGAATGGCATGATGAAAACAACTATTACCATCGAGACGGCGAAAAACCAGCTTTAATCGTGACGGCCGTTGCTCAGTTTAGATTCTCTCGTAAAGAATGGTGGATTCATGGCAAAAAACATCGCTTAGACGGGCCAGCCATCGAATATGAAGAGTCCGCTCGTCACAAAGAATGGTGGGTCAACGGTAAGCGTCACCGATTAGACGGTCCTGCTGTTGAGAATGGTGATCATAAAGAGTGGTGGGTGAATGGTCGGAGAACTGCCGCAGACTACACTCCACTCATAGGGCCACGAGAACCTACACCTAGACAACCAGTCACCAGACCGGGAAGAGACGAAGAACCAATTTATGATGAGGAGTGGTACAATCTAAATTGGTCGCCAATACCGGGTTATCGGCAATGGCGACCCAGCCCTAAAGAAGAAGATGTGGATTGGGCTAAAGAAGGATTCTGATCATTAACGCAGGCGATACCAAAGCTTTCCGGAAACTGAAACCTCGCCAAGCACTTCTGTCACAGCATGTCGAGTTCCCTCTTCTTCCCAATTGTACCCGCAGATCAAATGGGACGCTTCGAGTTTCGGCAAGGCGGTTGCAAGCAAATCTTTAGTTTGCTCGTAATCATAGCTGTCATTCACATGAAGCACCTTGATTGTCTGAGACAGTCCGGCAATGAATGGAATTGATTCAGACTCCACTGAGACATAATTGCCATCAGTTAGGTGGTTCATGTTCTTCGACAATTGATCCGAAATCACTTTGTCCACACAAGTGACCTGTTTGTCAGGAAGAGCATTCGCCAGATAAGAAGAAACTCGACCCTCGAAACATCCAAGGTCAATTACTGCTCCAGTGCCATTGAGTGTTTTCGCAAGATCGAATATGTGGTAGAGATTACCACAATCATAAGCATATCGAGAATATCCAGCTTCGCTACATAGATGCTTGTAGCCGCCTTCCTTTAATGCTCTTGGGAAGGAGAAATCCTCAATCTTAACATACTTCCAATATGGGTCGTTGCCTCTTGGATTGGTATCTTTGAAATCATCCCATGCTGCTGACCCAAACCGGACAACAAGAGCAATGTGTTGATCGTTTATGATCTCTGGCTTATTGAATTCTTGATGAGCAAACGATTGCAACTTTTGCTTCACCTTCTCGTAGCCACCCATGTACGACATGTGCCAGCCGCAATTGTTGATCACGTCTTCAACGCCCGACACTCGTACCTTGCTCAAATTGCCGTTAAACTTGTCTCGAAGAGATTTGAAACGCAGAGCCTTACCCTGAATCCAACGAGGTTCACAGATCATATTCAGATAATACCAAGACGAACGCATTTCGAGTGAGGTAAAGCCATCACCGATCTGTTTGAGTTGTTCAATCATATTGGCATCGTAGATTTCATCCGCATCAGTTGTAATGATAATGTCATCATCCTGACAGCGAGGTTGAAGAACTCGATACATTGCATTACGCTGATTGCGTTCCCGAGTCCAGTTCATGTCCCAACCCTCTTCTTCTCGAATGGGATCGTCTGCCACAACATGGATGATCTTATCCATGAACGGAGCAAAACGAGCCTTATTCTCATAGAAATAAAGAGGCTTAGGTTGACCAGAGTGTGTAAGCTGAGATTCAGCCACCACAAAACGGTCTACGACATTGTAGAGTTCTTTGAAACGAATCTCGATAATGTCGAGTTCGTTAAAAAATGGGAAACAATCATAAATCATTATTCGTTCACAATCATAATCTTGACGGCACTGTCTTTGTAATCAGCAGCAAGTTCGAAGGCATGCTGAATTTGATCTAGCGGGAATCGATGAGTGATCATCGCATCAATGTCTTGATCTTTCTGGTAAAGTCTGTAAGCTTTATCCAACTTCTGGTTGGATCGGCGAGAATTCGTGATCGTAAGTTCTTTTACTCGCATTTGGTGCGGATTGAGAACAAGATCATCAATCTCAGGGATTCCGACGATACACACCTCACCAGTTGGTGCAACAACCTTGATACATTTGCTAATCGAGTCTTGTGTGCCTACGGCATCGAAAACGACCTTGAATCGATTCTTAAACTCATCGACCTTAGTGTTTTCATTGTTGACATGCACCTCATCGGCTCGCAGGAATTTCGCAACATGCAAACGATAAGTGAGCGGATCAAACATCGTGACCTTGCAACCCATCTTCTTCAATACTGACAAGATACACAAGCCAATCGTTCCTGATCCAAAAATTGCTACCTCATCATCCAACGCACAATGAACACGATCAACGGCGTGAAGAGCGACACCAAGGGGTTCAAGAAGAGCGGCCTTCTCAAATGGCATATCGTAAATTTTGAATAGACGCTCTGGTTCGAGGATGATGTAATCCCGGAATGCTCCAATATCATTGGCACCTAGAAACTTTGTGTTTGAGCAAAGGTTATGGAGTCCACGGTTACAGTATTCGCACTTACCACAGTTGATGCCCGGCTCGATGGCGACTCGGTCTCCAATTTTGAACTTGTCAGATGAACTCAAGACAACTGTTCCGGCAGGCTCGTGACCGATATGGATTGGCAATGGGTTCTTAAACGAACCAAGACCACAGTGGCGGAAATAATGCAGATCAGAACCGCAGATTCCAATTGCTTGTATCTTCACAAGGATTTGGTTGTCCCCAAGCACTGGCATTTCTTCTTCGAAGATTTCGATCTTGCGTTCTTCAACAATCTTTGCAACTCGGTTAATCATACTTCCTCCAAGACCTTACATGTGTACAAAACTTGCTCATCTGTTAATTCCGGATAGAGCGGCGGGCAAATATGGTGTTTCGAAAAGTGACTTGTAATCGGGAACGCCTTTGGATCATACAAATGTTGCCAAAGTGGTTGTCGATGGACTGGAATCTTGTAAACCTCGCCCGTTAAGCTGACGCCATTCTCCTTACACTTGGCTCGATACACGTCGCTTGGCTTATCTGTCTTAACGATAGCCTTATAGTACGTGTTGAAAATGTTCTCATCATAGAAGACATCGAAGCTCGGAAGATTCTCTTTATAGAGCTTTGTCAAGTATCGGCGTCGTTCGATACGACCCATAACTCGACCCATTTCCAAACAGCCCATTAACGAAGTGAATTCTGAGACCTTGTAGTTATTCCCAAAGTCTCTAACACAAATACCAATATCTTTCAGATCCCGACCAAAGTTCTTCAAGGAACGTAACTTGTCAGCGAGATCGTCGCTATTCGTCGTGAGCATGCCACCTTCCCCGGTTGTCATAACCTTTGTTGGGAAGAAGCTAAAACATCCAATGTGACCAATAGAACCAGCCGTATGCTGTTCAAGTAACGGCCCCCGACGAGATCCTTGAGCATGGGCGGCATCTTCAATTAAGATGATTCCATTTTCGTTACAAATTTTGAGAATCTCATCAATGTGTTTGGAGATAATGCCGCCGATATGAACAATGATCACAGCTTTTGTTAGTGGCGTGATCGCTTTCTTCAAAGCTTCTGGACAGATTGAGAATGTCTCATCTTCCATATCGACCAATTGCAAGCAACCGCCTGCATTACGCACTGCTGTTGCTGTGGCAAAAAATGTATTCGAAGGGATGATGACTCCCTTGCCTTCAACATCCACGGCTTTCAAAGCAAGCTCAAGTGCTGCTGTTCCAGAAGTTACGGCAATACCATGTTTAGCATTAGATAGCTTAGCAAAGCGTTCCTCGAATTCCTTGGTATATCGATTTTCCGAAAGGAAGCCGGTCTCAAGGATCTCTCGACAACCCTGAGCAAATTCATCAACCATTTCAGGTTCAAACTTCAGGTCAAATATGTTAACTTTCATATTTCTTCTTTCTAACGGCTGGGATGCCTGCGTACAAACAATTCTCTTCTTCAATACTTTGAGTCAACACAGCACCAGCACCTAACACGGTTTTATTAGGGATACGCATGGATGGGATGACTGTTGCATTAGCTGAGATCATGCAGTGACTCCCCACTTGAACATATCCGCAAAGGACTGCTCCGGGAGAAATCTGAGTGTAATTGCCAATTTGGTTGTCGTGTTCAACGATGGCGTTAGTGTTAATGATGCAACCATTTCCAATTATTGCATTGGTGTGGATCGTCGCTCCACCCAAGACCAAATTGCCGTATCCCATATGGGACATTTTGGAAATACTTGCAGTTCGATGAATCAGGTTAGTTGGATAGACGCCGGTCTTGGAGATAATGTATTTGGTGATTTTCTCTCTAAGAGCGTTATCGCCTGTGGCAACGAAGTAATTTTGGATACGTTCCAAATTGTCGTCAATCTTACCGGGAATGACATGTTGAGTCAAATACGGGTGATCTTCTTTACTGAAGAAGGACTCTAAGAATTTGACTTCGTATCTTGACAAATGATCATAAGAGCGAAGGCAATTATTGACAATCATGTCATAGCAAATCAATGCTCCAGCCTTACCGCCCACAATGATCAATTCGTTATAGTAACTCATTATTGCCTCGATTGATCTTCGAGCATTCCGGGAATCGCTCAATCGCAAGTCCAGCAGTGTCCAAAGACCATTTCAAAATTGTTTCCGGGTGGAATCTCCTCCCTTCATTCATGTATTCGTCAATGCGATATATCTTGTCACAGTAAATATTCATCGCTCGATCTCCACCAAAAGCGAAACGATCATTGATGCCCGCTCCGGGAATGGAGTTGGGATGATCGTGGCCCGATGGAATGTAAATCTTATTCGGATCACATTGACTCAAATCTGGAATATCGGCAACCATTATGTTGTCCAGACGGGTTCGAACAATGAAGTCATATTTGATTCCCGTCTTCAACTCATGTGCTCTCCGAAGCTCATTTGCTAGACGGATGAAATAAAACTGACGTAACGTATTCTGGACAATCGTCTCGCCATTCTTACACTCGTTATATGCTTTCTCGTTGATCCAAACATCTTCCTCAAGAGCAACCTTTGTGAAAGAGTATTCCTTGAGAGTGTCATTAGGAGTCGTTGCCACGAACGTATCGCAATCGTACTTACTGAAGATGCGTTCATACGAAGGGTAGCATTCTCGAAATGTCCGGATCATTCCGGAGAAACATAGGGCGATTTTCATGCGAACAACTTTCTGTATTCTTCAAACGCTTGATAAGAGTGAGGGAACTTTTGTTCCAATGCTTCGGTTGGATGATTGATGAAATCGAGGTTGTTTGTATAACCATGCAGTTCGTTGTTCATGTTTTTGAATAAACACTGGAGATTACGCTCCTGATACACGCTGGCACGGCTGAATACAATATTTGGTTTTAGTTGGTCTTGCAAAATGTACGATCCCCAAATGTCATCCATACGGCCAACAAACGGGATCATCATGTAATGTTGTAGGCAGCGACGAGTGATAAACGTGTTCTGGCTATTGAACACCGTCATCTTGTTGACGGCATGGTAAGGCGAGACATTCTCGAAATGAACCATTGGGCTAAAGATGATTCGTTCTACAGCGTCGATATCTGGATCGCCATCCCAAAGACCCGCTTGAATATCAACATAAACTTTCTGTCGTCCAAGGTATTGCACATGATTCTTGGTTTTGATGAGTTCCCAAGGATAGCCACGATGCCACAATTGCTTCTGGTTGGTAACGGATAGTGGATCGAAAATCGAATTCTCACAGGAGAAGATATCCACCTCAGTTAATGTTCCGGCAATTAGGTCTTGGCCCCAATCATCATAAGGAATGTTATCGTCGTCTACTGTGGCAACGATATCGGCTCCCATTTCATAAGCAGCTAGAAATCCAAAGTTTCTTCTTTGGATACAGTTGAATTGAATCAGATTGCTCAATGTGGGCCATCTTTGTTCTTGTTCGTCTGGATGAAGATATGTCAATCCATCGATACCAGAATACGCATCATGGGGAGTCTTTTTATCTCCGACTACGATGATGTTCCAATCCTTCATGGCAATGAATTTCTCAAGAGCCTTGGTGATAGGGTTGATTGTCGTTGTTACAATAACTTTTTTCATTGCGAGTACCTTTCGTCTGATTCCTTAACTTCTTCATCGATCCACTTATAAAGGATAGTCAAACCATCGATCAATTTTGTTGAAGGCTCCCAACCCAAAAGCTCTTGAATCAATTTGTTGTCTGAGCTACGGCCTCGTACACCCTTCGGGGCATCAAGCTTATAGTTTCGTTGACAGGTGATTTCAGCAAGGCCCTCAGCCATAGTGACGAGTTCGTTGATAGAGACCATTTCACTTGATCCAATATTGATTGGAATGCGGATATCTGAATCCATCAGGCGACGAACACCTTCAATACAGTCGTCAACATACATGAAGGATCGTGTCTGTTGCCCGTCTCCCCAAATCTCAATTTCATGAGTACCAGAGTTTTTGGCTTCGATAACCTTGCGGCAGATAGCGGCTGGAGCTTTTTCACGTCCGCCCTTGTAAGTTCCAAGAGGGCCGAAGACATTATGGAAACGAGCGACACGGCATTCGAGTCCGAAGTCTTCCATGAAGTGCCGACACATTCTTTCGCTAAATAGCTTCTCCCATCCGTATCCGTCTTCAGGAAGAGCGGGATAGGCATCCTCTTCTTTGAGGCCGGGGTTGTTGGGATCGGTTTGTTTGGTGCCGTTGTAAACACAGGCTGACGAAGCGTAGAAAAATCGTTTGACACCTGCTTCTTTAGAAGCTTGTAGGAGGTGGGTGTTGATGAGAACGCTCAACATGCAGAGAGCTTTGTTGTTCTCAATGAAACCCATACCACCCATATCTGCGGCGAGATTGTAAACTTCATCGACGCCGTCACAGACGTTCCGGCATTCGTTGAGCAACTTCAAATCGGTGCTTGGGTAATTGGTGGTATCATAGACCTGATACCATTGTTGTAACGGCTTGATGTCAGCAGCTACGACCGAATGACCTTCGTCCAGCAACCGCTTGACGAGAAAGCCTCCAATGAAACCGCCAGCACCCGCCACGAGGATGTTTTTCTTCATGGCTGTATATATGGCCTGCCGGAACTGGTTCTCTGGAACGGCTTTCAGCAGAATTTCTGTCAGAAAAACTTCCACGAATTCCTGACAAGTCGGTTTGACATTTCCGGGTGGGTTCGTATATATTTCAGGTCGGTGGGGCAACCTGCTGACAGCAAACGGGGCCGACAGGCATCGAATGCATGTGGATTGGCGTAGTTGCGACACGTGGTTGATCAGTTTGCCACGTTAAAAGCTGATCGAACAACAACTGTTGAGGACAGCACTCCTCTTCGCCTCGCTGCGTAAGCAGTACCAGCCCTTGGGCTGGTAGCGAGTCTATGTTTCGACTCCGATAGGAGCATAGACCCATATCGGATAGCTCGCAGAGACCGTGCCGTAGGTCGAATAGAGCGAAACCCCCAAATCGGCTGGCTGATCAGTACCTTGCCCTTGAGGGACTGTCCCAGCGAGATCAAATTAAGGGATACTGTCGTAGAGGCTTTCCTATTCTGCGTGACATGACCTTGGTTCAATTCCAAGCGGTTCCACTCAAACCCTCGCAATCAATTCTGGTTGCGAGGGTTTTTCTTTTGGGCAGTACAAATTTTGCTCGCCTATATACCTTGATGATCTCATTCAAGGAATGGATTTTGGCTCTCTTTGAAGTGGCCGATCCAGTGACACCATCTGGCATTCGCAAAAGCAATATCTTACGAGATAAGGGCACGATGAAGGAACGTCCAGCACTCCAATTCCGCTGGAGAACTAAACTCGGTAATGTCGTTAAGCTTCAATTTGAGAAGACTGAAGATGCTTACGGCGTCCAGTTCTATGTCAATGACACAATGGATGACAATGCCAGTCAGACCGATGCCTCGATTCGAGATCCAGAGATTCTTGGCGGCGTATTCCAGACAATGAAAACAAAAGCCGATCAACTTGGTACAAACAAGCTTTTGTTTAAGGGATTTTCAGGGCAGGGCGATCAAAAGAAGGTTTTCAATATCGACATTACACAACCAAAGGAACAACTTTTGGCTGTATTACGGCAATTCTATTCCGCTCTTAAAGCTCACGTTGTTAAAGAGATTCCATACACTGCCGCTCAAATTCAGACTTGGAATACATTTGGTTTTAAGAAAAGACCTGCAACTCGTCCTGACTTAGATAGAGATGCTTATATTCGTACTTGTGGCGAGATTGCTCGTTACCTTCAGGCTAATCAATCTGTTCAGATTTCCGGCCCTGTTGATGCCCTCATTAGCCATGCTGACAGTGGTTATCTCAATGCCCTTGCTAATGGTCCACAGTTAGTGCAACAATTGTACGCCGCAATCCAAGCCTACAATCGAGCTTGGTACTCTAATACTGAGCAGGGTTACAATCAGGTTCGGAATCGCCGCACCGCCATCTACACAAAACTTGTGCAACGCTACTTCGCACAAGATTGGGATATTTCCATTGATGACAATTTTTTTGCTTTGACAAGAAAAAATCTCCAAAACTAACTGTAATATTTCCATACACACGAAAGGAGTGTTCATGGAAGTTTATTACAGTATTGGTGAAACGGCCAAATTACTTGGCGTTACCACTAAAACTCTTCGCACTTGGGATAAGGAAGGTACATTCCAGCCAGATCGTAAAGTTGATCAAAACCGACTCTATTCCGCAGATCAGATCGAGGCCAAGGCTGGCAAACCTATTCGATTGCTTAAAGATCCTGTTCGGAACCTTACAAGGAAGCATGTCGAATATCTAACGCCTCGTATCTTGCGGAATAATACGTTCAATGATCTGACAATCATTGAGAAAGCACGTTTACTGGAACAGAACCTTGCGTTCTACACGCACCAGATGCGACGGCATCTCGATAAGGCTCCTTCGGTAATTATCGCCAGTCCAGAAATTTGTTCAATGTTCGAATGTGCAATGGCCGGATTTGCTCCGGAACCTTGGCACTCAGCATCAATGGAAGATGAAACATCATTAGTTGGCGTTCTTTCGAGAAGATGGAAACTGTATTACAGTTATCATCTTGAACAAGGCGAGATTCTACTTGCCACACCTGCAATCTTTGAATTGTCTATGGACGATTGGGAATTGGCGGGCAATAAGTTCAAATTATCTGTTAACGCCGCTCACATTAGGCTCGGATCTGTCTTGTTGAAGATCCCAAGCACATCCCTATTCAAATCTGACTTTGCTCTTGAAGGAGAAACCTATGCCTGATATCTGTTTTGATCACGATGACGTTAAAGAACTATTGACTAAGCCAAGTTTCACTGTATCTTCTTGTTATGATGCGTGGCTTGGTGAATGCATGAGCGAGAAAGCCGTCGCCCTATCTGTCAAGCTTGCTGAACTCACTGCGGTGCTCGAAGCTAAAAGAGCTTTCGGGTATCCTTGTATTGTCATGAGTCCTTCGATGGCTTCTTTTGTTTCAACTGGAAGTACATTTAAGCTCACAAATCAGTGGTGGCCTCGAAACAATAACAACTTGTTTGGCGTTGGTTACATTGATACAAGTTGGTATTGTGTTGTTGATCCACAAATCGATATTGACACCTTACTCATATTCTTCTCGGTAACAAAAGAAGATGTTAAGCCAAATGGTGGTCTCTGTGCCAAATTCAAATTGGACGGCTTTATTGCTTAAACAAAAACACCCGGTTTAACCGGGTGTTTTCTTTTACATGTGGTAGTAAAGAATCAGGTCGCCATCACTGGTCTTATCGATACCGTGGAAGTAAATGTTTCGACCGCTTTGATCTTGGAACAAACTGTCGATCTCTTTGCGAACGCTTTCTGCCACAATAGCAACCATTTCAGCTTCTTCATCTAGCTTGTATTGCGATTTGTATTTTGGTGTATGCTCGAACTTCGTATGGAAGAAGTATGTTTCAGCGTCGTCTAGGTTACCACCAAAGATAATGTTATTTCTTCGAAAAGCTTCTGACTCAGAGAGTGCTCTTACTACAAGAGGGATAGAGCATCGTTTGAATTGAGGATCTTGATCCTCGACTGTTTCATTGAACTCAAGCTGTGCCTGAAGGCAATCTGCTCCGTTGATTTGTTTTGCTTCTTCGAATGCATTCAAGATGCGGGTCGTGACCCAACGATCATAATTTTTGTTCATGGTGTTCTCCTAATAATTAACTCACCGTGCTCTTATATAGGAGCAACTGCCTGAGAATATTGGAGAATGCATGGACGACATTGCTACATGGGACTACTTGTTAGAGAAGTCAGGCCAGAAACTCATCGTTATGGAAGATGGACAGCAGAAGGTTAAAGATTGTGAAACAATCTGTGGTCGTCCGGTCTTAGGAAAGATTCTTGTGCTTCCGAAACGAGCCTTTGAAGAGTTCTCAACAAACAAGACATGGGCCTGTATCAGTATTAGCGATACCTTCACTTTCGATGCTGGTATGTTCCCTGTCATTACAGAAGTCAATCGTTCTTATATGATACGTCTTGGCTTCGATGACATCAGTCGCCCAAAGCCGGGTCTGACTGAAATGGATATCGAGCAAGCCAAATCGATTTGGGACTTTGTGGATCAAATCTGGAACGAAGTTGATCTACTTGTGATTCATTGTAACGCTGGCATGTGTCGTTCACCAGCCGTTGCTCGTGCCATTGCTGAGAAGTATTACCCCGAGACTGCTGAACTTTACAACCAACTCTACCATCCGAACAAGTTGGTGTATCGACTCATGAAAGAGACAATCAATGGATAACAACACTTTCGTACAAACTTTGTTATCGAAGATGGAGTCAGTTAGACCCGGCCCTATTCGGGCCGAGGATGTCCTCACTCCAGAATTCTTTGAGAAGCATACCAAGTTCAAGAACTTTCAAGAAATGGTACAATTGGCAACCAAAGAGTCCGGATTGATCGAACAGTATGCAAAGAGACTCAAAGACGCTCTTACAGGGGGCGGCGAGACTTCACCGAATCCAAAGTGAGTCTTGAACCCGGAAGTTCATTGTAGGTACTTTGGCCCAACGCTGTTCCGATAACACCGAGTACCTGACCAGCAAGAGTATCCCACTTGAACAATTCGGCCTTGACGACATAGACTCTGTAAGCCTTAACAGAAACTTCAACAATGCCCGGAATAGCGAAGAGATTGTTGATGAGTGTGCAGCGTTCCTCTGGCAAGTAGAGGTTGTACTCTTCCTTGTCAATCAATTCTTGATAGCAAGGCATATCGATCTGAGTATGAACGAACATACCTTCATCAGATTCTTCTCCACGGAACCACTCGACCTTAAAGTTTAATGCCATTTCGTATTGACCTCCAAGTGTAAGTTATATACGATTTGGCCCTACAAGGATTCATTCATGAATATCGAAATGATTAGCAAAGAAGAAAACGAACTTTCCCGCCTCCTTCTTGGCGACGAAGACCCCGGCAACGATCCTTTCGCTCCGTCTCTCAGAAATGACGCCTTTGGTATTGATGTTGAAGACAACTGGAACAAGCGAGAGCAAGATGCCGAGCGATTCGCCCAAGGTCATTGTCAATGGGCCTCTTCTGATGGCCGAATCTTTGTTCCCACTGGCAAAACTCAAGACAAGTTGATCCCCGGTGTTTACGAAGCTAAGTCCAATCCAACTATTGGACTCTATCTCGAAAAAATCCCCGTCCGCACGGAAGACCTTGTCCGATTCCCTGACAGCAACTCAGACCTTGTTGTTGGTGAAATTCAGAAGTTTTGGGAAAAGGAAGAAGAGTACAAGAAATATGGCATCACATACAAGCGTGGCATTCTCTTGTGGGGGCCTCCGGGAAGCGGCAAGTCTTGCACCATCCGTCTCATTATGGAAGACGTGGTTAAGCGAGAGGGTATCATTCTCCGCTTTGACGATCCGGATCTTTTCCTTGAAGGGATGCGAGCCGTTCGCAAGATCCAACCAACAACGCCGGTTGTCGTTATCATGGAAGATATCGACTCGATCATTGCCAGCTACAGCGAATCGGAAGTTCTCAACATTCTTGACGGTGTGAACAATGTTGAGAAGACCGTCTTCCTCGCCACAACCAACTATCCCGACAAACTCGGTAAGAGAATTGTCAACCGACCAAGTCGTTTCGATAAGAGATTCAAGATTGGATATCCTTCCGACGAAGCTCGAAAGGTCTTCTTCGAACACTTACTCAAAGGACATGCGACTGAAATTGACCTTAACAAGTGGGTCGAAGATACCGATGAATTCTCTGTTGCTCACCTTCAGGAACTCTTCACTGCTGTTGTCATCCTTGGTGACAAGTACGAAGAGGCTCTCGAAACTCTCCAAAGCATGCAAGAGAAGATTGATGAAAAGGATGCCCCTCTTGGTTTTGGAGGAATTCCTCCAAAACAGACTCGTCGAGTCTGAATTTCGGACCGAAACCGTAAGATCCATATTGTAAGTTCTTACACATCTGATTAACATCGCCCCCTGTCTTAAACAAATAGGGGGTATTTTCATGTCATATGAAAAACTACAAACACTCTGCAAGGAATCACTAGTCGCTAAGGGCATCGATGACGACGTACATCGTCGCCGTTTGGATAGCGAACTGTATGAAATCCAAGCTCAAGCAGAGGAGGATTATTTCCTCAAGCTTCATGAATCTCAGACACGCTTTGCTGAGAACGAAAACAATCTTCTCGTGGCCTATCTTCTCGACCTTGCACCAAGCGTCGATATCAATGCAGATTTTGCATTCATTCAGGGTGAGTTTCCGGATATCGACATCGACTACAATCCGGAAGTTCGTGACTACCTGAAAAACGAATGGGCCGCAGAACACTTTGGTGTTGACAACATCTGCTCTATTGGTACTTACGGTACAATGGGCATCAAGTCAGCAATGCTCGACATGACGAAAGTGTATGGCTATTCAAAAGACGAGATTCAAGCCATCACCGTCCGTATGGAAGATAAGGACGACGAAGGTAAGCTCTTGGAGTGGGACAAGGCTCTCGAACTCTATCCAGACTTTAAGAAGTATTGTGAAACCTTCCCGGAAGTGGCTGATTCAGCAAAGATGTTGATTGACCGGAATCGTTCTGGCGGTGTTCACGCCGGGGGTCTGATCATCGCTGACTGTAAACTTTCTGACTTCGTGCCACTGGAAGTTCGCTCTGTCAATAAGGACAATCCAAAGGGGGTTATCGTCTCGGCATGGACAGAAGGACAGGCTACACAGGACTTACAGCCAGTCGGTCTGATCAAGTTCGACATGCTCGTCGTTGCAGGTCTCAAGCAATACTCGCTCGCTGCAAAACTTGTAAAAGAGCGGCATGGTCTCACGGCAATCTGTGCTCACGAAGGTGGCAAAGACTGGTCTGATATCTCTTATCTCAACGATCCAAAGGCCATTGCTTTGGCTAACAAGGCTGACTTGAAAGGTATTTTCCAGTTCGATTCCGAAGGTATTCGTAAGGTCGTACAGAAGGGTGGCGTTTCTAATTTCGATGACATTGCAGCCTATTCCGCTTTGTATCGTCCCGGCCCCCTCAACGAAGGAATGGACGAAACCTTCTGTAATCGGAAGAAGGGAGAAGAGAAGTATTCTCTGCATCCTTTGATCCGACCGATTCTTGGACTGACTTACGGGGTCATGATTTACCAAGAGCAGGTTATGCAGATGCTCAATATAGTGGGAGGCATCCCACTGATTCACTGTGAGAAGATCCGTAAACTGATTTCAAAGAAGAAGGAAGAAGAGTTCGCTAAGTATAAAGAGCAATTCGTTACCGAAGGGCAACTAAGGCTCGGGGTAGATAAAGAGTTTGTAGAGAACTTGTGGGCACAAATCGAAGCCTTTGCCGCTTATGGGTTTAACCGTTCTCACAGTTATGCTTACTCTTACATTTCTGCTCGGCAGTTGTGGCTCAAGGCCCACTACCCGTTGGAGTTCTACACCGCCCTGCTCATGTGCGAAAAGGATCAATCCAAGATCAAGGAATACAAGCAAGACGCTGCTCGTCACGGCGTTGAAGTTGCAGGCGTCCATATCAACAATTCGAAGATGAACTTCGTGATCGGTACGGACAACAAGATTTACTTCGGATTCGGAAACATCAAGGGGATCGGAACCGATATCGCCGAGAAGATTGTTGCAGGACAGCCTTACGCTTCGTTCGGAGATTTCCTGACTCGGTTCGGAACAGAATCTAAAGTGCTCAAGCCGCTGATTGCTCTCGGTGTGTTTGAAGAAGACTATGACAGAATCGCTCTGTTCAAGTTCTACGAATACTTTAAGGACAGTTCCAAAAAGCGTAAAGACAGAACGAAGCGTAACGAAGAAGCTTTAGTCAAGTATCAGAATCAGCTTGATGAATTGCTCATGGAATACACAGACAATCCGAATGATGTTCCGAGTATGAATCGGTTTGAAGATGAATGTTACGATCTCTGGAAGAAGCATTTCGGCTCAAAGGAAGTAGCCGAAGAGTTCAAGTACAAGGGAGAGCTTCGAACACGAACGATTACCGTGCTCAAGAAGCTCGAAGACGTTCGTCGTAAGCGTGATAGCAGCATCCGCCTCTATAAAGAGAAGGAATCTGACGCCGAAGAGCCGATTTCCATGACAATGAAGGGATTTTCCCCAAGCTTGATTAAGCTCGACAAGGATACGGAAAAGCTGTTGGCAAATACGAAATCAGCCTTCCGTGAAGCACAGTCAGAGTTCTACGGATTCCAGTGGGTACACGAACTGGAAGAGAGTCCAGATTACACTGGCCTGACATTGGAGAAATTCGATCAGTCTGGACAGGCTGCTGGGCCGATTGAGGTAAAGATCGTCAAGAAAGAAAACCGCACATCTAAGTCTGGCAATCAATATTCGTCACTCAAAATTGAATATGCTACAAGCCGACAGGGCAGCATCACGATTTGGGAGGACGATTACGAACGATTTGCGGATGAGTTCGTGACTGGCAATCTGATTCGAATTCAAGTGAAACCGCCGTGCCCTCCGTTCCCGTCTTATAGTATGGACGGGCCAAAGAAGCACGAAAGAGCGAGAGTTTTACCAAAGGATAAAGCTTACGATTATCGAGTTTACTTGATGAGAAAAGCTCCTGAAGAGATAGAAACCAACAAGAAACATTTGGTTGATCCTGCTCCAACCAATGTTCAAGAATTCGACATTCTCGTCTGATTCCAAACGCTCCTGTTTTTCACAGGAGCGTTTTTATTATGAACTAACTCACCTATATAGAGGTGAATGTTATGAGCGAAGAAATCGAAATCACAGAAGAGAACTTCTCTGAGTATTTCCGAGACGCTAGGAAGTTCAAACCGCAAGCCGGTGAAGTCCTAGCCAAGTTTACGGCCATTGCAAACTTTGTACCAAGTCAAGCCAAGAGAGATATTATCTATCTCCTGAAGCTCGATAAGGCAAAGGAAGCAGCCCAAGTCATGAACCGCATCCACGGGGCTAAGCCACCTTGGAGTTATCGGGTTCCTCGACTGATGGCCCAAGACCTGTTGAAGAAAACTGAGAAAGAAGTTGAAGAGACACCATACGAAATGTTGGTTGAATATCTCTTCTGGACTAAGAAAGAATACGTTCCGAAGGGTAATCAACATTGGGAGCTATTGGATGTTCTCCAATATGACCCCGAGACGAAGACCTATAAAGTTGAGATTTAAGTTATGATTGACGATCAATTCAGTTCGTGGGTCTCTTTGTGGGACAAGGCTCGCAACACGAAAGACTTCCAAGATGAATTACCAGCTAAGAGCCAAGCTGAAGAAGATTTCGCTCCTTCGAGTGCTCAGGATGACTATTGGAATTACCTGAGCAGTAACGATCCCGAACTTCTTCAGGAATCGAATCCTGTTGGTCTTTCGACACTTGGCAAAGACCAAGACCATCCGAGACCAGAGTGGGTTCGTGAAGATTTGCTTTCTGAGATTGAAGAAATGAAGAATAAGCTGTATAAGCTTGAGGTTCGGTTAAACAAGAAGGATGCTGGCGGCGGCAAATGGGTCGAAAAGCCAGTTCGTCCAGATGACAAGGCTCTACTCAAGGATTTGTCTGAAATGCGTAAGCGTATTGATAGTCTGAGCAACTTCCTTGGTCAGTAAGAGATTGTATGAAGAACGCATTCTACATTATGATTGTGCTCTTAGCACTTGTCCCGTTGGGCGTGCTGGTGTATACTCAAAATATGCCAGCCCCACGACAACTAGTTCCGCCCGTTGCCACGATTGATTATTCCAAGCCAATCGATGCAAAAATGGAGAGCGGTGCTGAATTTCAGGTCAAAGCTGTCCGAGTGAAGGACGGCTTCCGCTATGACCTTCTACTCGAAAATGACGAATGGATTGAAGCTCATTTGGCTCGGGCGACCAAAGAGGAAGCAACTCCATTTGTCGTGGAACTCATGAAAGAGGCCACCAACCCGTCGGTGATTTTGCACCGAAAAATCGACAATTTCTGGATAGTTGATATGATCCTAGAGCACAAAGACTTTGCGTCTGAAGCCCGATTCAGCTTGGGAAAATTGCTGGGAGAAAAAGGCTTGGCGTTTTGACATTTGGAATGCAAAACGTACAATTCTTTTCCGCTTGGTTTTGAGGAAAAAATGCCAGATCAGATAGAAGACAGTCCTAGTCCGAAGGACACAAAAGACAACTATTGTTCCGAATTTGGACGGGTGATTGAGCAAAAGTTGGAAGCGTTCAAGAAATCGAACGTCGATCCAGAAAAACGTTTCAAAGCAGCGATCTTTTCGCATGCCTACCCCGATCCAGATGCAATCGGATCGATGATGGGGGTTCAGTGGATTCTCCAGAAAGCATACGGCATTGAGTCCGCAATGTTCTATGCAGGTGAGGTTTCTCACCCGCAGAACAATGCAATGATCAACCTGCTTGACCCCGCAATGCGTCGTGTAGACGACGAGTACAATGCTAGTGAATACAACTTTCACGTTCTCGTTGATACCGTGCCAAAGAATGCCGGTGTCGGTACGAAGGAAGTTTGCTTTGACGTGGTGATCGACCACCACAAAGACTCCTACCTGAATGGCTTCAAGGGATTCTTTATCCATGTGAAAGCAGGTAGTTGTGCATCCATTGTATTCCACATGATGGAATGTCTTGTTCCCGAGAGTCATTGGCTAAATGAGGACATAGACGCCGATACAAGAGTTGCAACGGCTCTTTTGACAGGCATCGTCACGGATACTGAATATCTCATGTCCGATGACAGCACAGAGTTGGAATTCGATGCTTTCAAGAAGTTGTTCGAATTCCGTAATTCGCAAAGCTTAAGGGACATCGTATTCTTTAAGAGGCCGAAGGTTTGGATCGATACAAAGGCTGCTGCCTGTACTCAGGCGAAGACCAATGAAGATGGAGTTGCCATCGTCGGCCTTGGTCTTATCGCTGAGAAGCAGAGAGACATGGTCGCCGATATGGCTGACGAAATGCTCTCTTGGGCATCGTGTGAAACTTCCATTGCCTTTGCGGTAGTCGGTGGGCAAAAGATCGTTGGGTGTGTGCGTAGTACCAATGCTTCTGTAAGCGTCTCTGATCTGTGTAAACGCCTTGGTGGTAAACACGGTTCAGGCGGCGGTAAACAGGGCAAGGGAGCGTATCAATATTGTCTTGGTCAAATGGGTGTTGACCTTGATGATGATGACGACTACCTTCAGAAAATGTGGGAAACGTTCAAAGACAACGAGTACCGCCGAATCTCTAAACTGCTTGAGAAGTAGGTTTTGACTTTTTGTTTCAAAGTCGATAAAGTTCCGACTGAGTTTCTGTCCTCTCTAGGAGTCGAACGTGTCTGGTAACAAAATCACCCTCTTTTCTAACGGCATGGCTCATGTCGTGCGGTCTCAAGTCGTCAGGCCCGGCGAACCGCAAAAGGTTCTTATCCCTTTCAAGAGCGAACACCTCAGCGATGCGGCCACGTCGCTGAATGTGTTCGGTAAGGGGGTCAAGCTGGCATCGCCCCCAAGTTTTACGCCCAACAATGCCGATATTACGTCGCTCAATATTGACCCTAAGAACGTGATCCTGTCGCTGTGCGACAAGCTCTCTGGTTCAACTGTTGAATTGAGGACTCTTGTCGGCGTAGAAAAAGGCAAGCTTTACGGTCGAGACAATCAGGAACTCAAGACAGATCAGGGAACGGTCGTGAAGACGTTCCTTGTGCTTGAGACTGAAGGTCAGAAGATCGTTCGTGTTGCTCTGGACGCCATCGTGGATATTCACTTTGTTGATGAAGCCATTCGTGGCGAAATCAGCAAGGCTCTTCGCCAGAATTTCCAGCGGATCAAGCCGGATTCGACGTTTGTCGAAATGTCGCTGTCCACGGAAGTTGAAGGCGGCACCGAAGCTCAAATCAGCTTCACCGTTCCGGTTGCCGCTTGGAAGATGCGGTACAGCATCCGTCAGGAAGGCGACGCTTTCTATCTCGAAGGTGCAGTTGTCGTTGATAACAACACTGACGAAGATTGGACGGAATGCACTCTGTCCGTTGTGACCGGCAATCCGATCAGTTTCATGACGGATATTGCTGATATCACCGTTCCGAACCGCAAGATGGTCAACCTCGTTGATCGCTCTTCGCTTGGTGAGGTGAATGTCGGCGAAGTTTCCGTCGATTGCTGTCTCAGTGAATCGATGTTGGAATCCTCGGCTCCTCGTGCTCGTGGCGGCATGATGAAATCGTCTGTGCTTAGAGCAGCACCGGCGTCGGCTGGTTTTTCCAACACTACAAGTTTTGGAATGGTTCAAGCCGACGACTATGATGGCGGCGGAAGTGCTCAAGACTTGGCTGCTATCGATGGTGTTGATACACAGGAAGTCGGCGACTTCTGTATCTTCACCAGCAAGGCTCCGATCTCGGTTGCCTCGAAGAAGTCGGCAGTCGTCCCCATGTTCAGCATGCAGATCAAGAGTGCTGGCGTGGTCTGCTACTACAAGGAATCGAGCCATCCTCGCCGTCCATACCGTGCTGTGAAGTTCAAGAACGAATTTGATCACACACTTGGCAAGGGTAAGGTCGTGGTTTACAACAGCGGCGTCTTCTCGGGCGAAGCTGTAATGGAAACCACCAAGAAGGGTGAAAACCGTATTCTCCCACACTGTCTTGAAAACGGCCTCAAGATTTACAAAGAAAACTTCCAGAGCAGTTATGCTCTCATCGGAATCAACATTTCGAAGAGCATTCTTATTCAAGAACACCTTTCCACGTCATCTGTGGACTATCAAATTCGCAATACGAAGAACGAAGAGTTCAGCGTCATTGTGGAACACACGAATGTTCTGAATAAGTCTGGTGGCAATGTCAAGAACTCCATCAAGGTTCCTGACACCCTCCGAATCTCTCAGGAAGAGAAGACGAACGATGGCGTTCGCTACTACTTCAAGGTTCCGGCGAATTACAGTGGCTCGATCACTGTCACCGAAAACCTCGTTATCTCACGTCAGATGGGCCTTGGAAATCTCCAGATTGTTCAAAGTCTCGTTGGAAGCAACGGCTTTTCTATCGAAGAAAATCCAGCTTACAAGGCGTGCAAAGGCGTCCAGACGAAGATTGACGAACTCAATATCGAATGGCAAGATTTCCAGACCAAGAAAAACAACCTCGAACGTGTTGAAGAACGGAATCGAAAGAACCTTACTGCTGTGAAGGATGTCAACTCAGCTAGTGCGACTGAGTGGGCTTCTGAACTCAAGAAGGCCAGCGATAAGATCGCTGATATCGAAGACGTTCAATTCCCAAGAATTCAGAAGGAAATCCGTGACCTTCAGGTCACCCTTGCTGAAAAAATTGCGGAACTCTCTGTCGCTTGGAAGTCGGCGTAAGACTTCATCCCACCCTGTTCTTTGACAATTTGATCGTCACCAGCCCTGCATTGGATTCCAATGCAGGGTTTTTCTTTGAATTTACGTGATCTCCTTGTGTAACTAACTATATTAACAAGGAGCGTATCATGTCAGACCTAGTTCCAAAGAACTTCATTATTCGCTGTCCTTCCTGCCGTTGGGCAAAATCCACGTCTGGAACAAAGGACGATTTAGTCGGACTCTACGAAGTCAAACGAGCCTGTGCAACATGCCACGGTAATCGTAAGTTTCGTTGTCCGAAATGTGGCTCACCAGCCACAATGCAGCGAGTTCGGGGTAACGCTCAAAAGCCACCGATCAAAAACGGAGAATAGCGGTGCCATTTGCTTTGTTTCATTCTAAAGAAAGTGAAACACACCCAACCACTAAAAGCGAAGAGATGTTACCCAACGTCAGCTTCGTCACTCATAAGTTCAACAACCGTCCAAAACCGAAAGACAGAAGCCGTATACTGATCATCAGTTGCTTCTCTGAATTCGGTTGCGAGACGGTTGGTATTACTTATTGCATCCCGAGATTGATTAAGAGATTTCCCGGTATGTATATCATTGCAATGGGCTGGTATGGTCGTCAATACCTCTACCGTCATCTGGTTGATGAGTATTGGGAGATCAAAGAAGATTACATGCATCTTCGAAATAGGACTTTTGCGTTCCACCATAAATCTAAGAATCTCTCGCAGATCGAAGAGCAAGCCGCCAAGCATGGTCTTGTCATTCCCACCTCAACACTTGGTAAATTTGCTGTAGGGAATATCTGTCGTACTTGTGGGTATTTTTGGAATGAGTGGAGATTCGCTACAGCCAAATGCCCTTATTGCACCAGTACCGTTATCACAAACTCTTTGTTTGGGAATGCAGAAGTTCACAAGTCATCTGCTGTCAAGGTGCCTAGGCCATCGCCAGCGAAGCTGGAATGGGCTAAGAAGCTCCTTGGAGGAAAGAAGTCTGTTGCGGTATTCGCTCGTGGTCGGAAGACCTACGGACGAAATCTTGACGCTGAGTTCTACAAGCGGCTTTTACAACTTTTGCAATCCAAGGGTTATAACCCGATTTGGCTTGGGGAGAAACAAAGTACGCTCCCATGCCCTGTAGATGATGTTTACGACTTCTCACGCAGCGAAGACGCCCGAGACCTTGAGAAGACGTTTGCAATCATTTGCAATTGTGATTTCACGATCCAATTCTGGACGGCAAGTTCTCGTCTGGCGGGATTGATGGGCGTTCCCTTTATCTTGTTTGAGAGTCCTGAGCAGATTTATTGTTCAGGACATCAACCGGGACAAGAAGGTCGCCGATTAGAGTTGACGACGTTTGGCGGGAAGAAGATTGTCTTAGCTCACTATCTCAAATCTGCTGACAATCCTGATATGGTGCTTTCCTATACTGACCAAGCGATTGAAGAATTGAAAGCAAAGAATTACGACGATCTGATCTCTGAGTTGGTGGATGTAGAATCTACTAAGGATTTACAAGAGACATATCATGCTATGATCGAAGGAAAAATTTAATGGACACTGTGGTAGACTTTCTCAGTAGAGCAGCGAATTCAACGGGGTTCGAACGCACAACTTACACCGAAAAGAAGATGCCGACCAACTTTCAGAATTTGTTGGTCGTTCCTTTCTTTGGTGATATCAAATCAACATTTATTCTATCCTCTCTATTGCTCAAGAGGATTAAAGAAACACGTCCCAACAAGTACCTCATTCTATGTTCTTGGCCGGGGTACGAGACCTTGTTCCCTTATGTAGATGAGTTTTGGCGTCCCAAGGACATGGGAAGTTTGAAGGAAATGGCTTTGGCCGCTGGAAGCTTCTCGAACACGTCGGATGTCAGTGCGAATTACACTAGATCGCTGATTCAGAGGTTTGACGATGTTCTGACAAACGATAAGCTTCGAGAATACTACAATTCTGGCTTTCAGAAAGCCTATTTGGAAGATTTTAAGGATATCAAGCGGTTTTTCCCTACTATAGCATCTTCGAGCAGGATTAACGATACTCTCAAACAGGGTTTAACGCAGCGATCCGGCCACAAAGTTGTTGTGTTTCCAACGCTGAAAGCACGCTCTTGGCAACGAGGTCGTACAGAATATTGCTCAGTTAATAAAGAATTTTGGGTTGCTCTAGTAGATAGATTGATAAGCGAGGGGATTACACCCGTTGTTTATCAGAACCAGTTTTCGCATGATATTTCAAGAGACTTTGCAGATAAATGTTTGTACCTAGTCTCTAATAGTCTAGAGGAAGTTTTGGCTTCCTTCAGATATATCGGATGCGTTCTGGACGTTTACTCTGGAATCAGCCGATTCGCCACGGCGGCTCGGTGTCCTTATGTTTGCGTTGACGAACGGATGCGGTATATCTCGGACAAAGAGTATGAGATTGATGATATTTGCAGTGTAACAATTCCACGCCAATACATTTTCTCACTCTCCGGTGTCATGTTGTCTGGTGATGTTTCCGACTGGAACAGCAGCGTATTTGACAATATTGTGGCTCGACTCAACTCGTTCTTGCCGAGCCTCAATAGAGATACATGGGATTCAACGAGTGAATCCGAAGTGATTGTGTCTTATGATACCATCCGCAAATTGCAATCAAAACGGTTAGGGATGAGATTCATCCGCAAATACTGAAATTATGGAGAAATTCAATGGCTGTTAATGTTCGTGTCGAACTTCGTCTTGGACGAGGAAACAATTCACCAGTTGACCGAGATCGAGCTTTCAAGATGTTGTTGAAGGAGTTCAACAATCGGGTCAATGAGACTGGTATCCTTCACGCTATCAAAGAGCGTGAGTTTTATCAGAGTAAGAGTGAAAAGCGACGTAAGAAACGTCATGAATCGGCTCTCAGGATTCAGCAAGAGAAGATTCTCGACGCTATTGAGCGTGGAGAAAGTCCTAAAGGAGCAAGCAAATTTCTCAAGAAGAAGAAAAAGAGTCGTCGAGACTAAGACGGAGAATCTATGAGCAAGAAAAACAACAAAAAGGTTATGTCGATTGCAATCGAGCCTGAACTTCACGATAATGTGAAGGAGTACGCAAAGCGTCGTGGAACGTCTGCAAGTGCGTATATTGGTGACCTAGTCAAGAAGGCCCTCAAGATCAGTATTGATGAAGAGCCAATGGTCATTGGAAAACCATCCGATGAAGAAGTGATGCCGGTCGTTCTGAAGATCCCTTCCAACCTCAAAGGTAATCAGGAAGGTCTCACAGAGTGGCTTACTGCTCAGTGCTCAGCATTGACTAAGAAACTTGCACCTTAACTTGACACCTGATGACAGGATTGTGTAAGATGAATACTGAATCACAAGAATATTGTGTTTCAAAATGGGCGAAAGCCAAGAGTCTCAAACTCGTGCCTTTGGAACAAATTCCAAAGGCCGAGGAGATTCGTGAAGTACCATTAGATGATCTAATGGATGTTTTCAAAATTTGTCAGAAGATGGAGAAGGTGTGCCGTGCCGAAGATGGCATTGGCATTTCAGCGGTACAGCTTGGAATTCCTTATAAGTTATTCATTGTTAAGGGGTTCCAAACCAAAACTGAGCCACAGCCTTTACTGTCCTCGAAATTTAGCTACTTTGTTAATGTAAATTATGTACCTATATCTGAGAAATCGTTGATGTCGCTAGAAGGTTGTTTGTCTATTCGGTCGCTCGGCGGTCAATTACGACACTTTCAAGTACCTCGATTTCCTGTGATCACCATAACAGGTCACAGATTGCTTTTTGATATTGACTTACGTTTGGAAAAAATCCAAAATTTGCAACTCACGGTTGATGATCTATCTCATGTCTTCCAACATGAGATAGATCATCACTGTGGGATTACCATCGATCAGATTGGTAAGGAATTGTTCCTCTGGCAATAAGGAGATTCGCTATGCTTTCCAAAGCTCATATCAAGGATGTTTGTTTGCTCCACGGTGGAGCGGACGAGTGCCGCTATTTGGACGATTCAACTGGCGTCTATATCTGCAAGAAGAAGTCCCTTGAAAAGAAGGACATCGATGCAGAAGTAGATGAGCATCTTGCAAACAACAAGAACAACGGCAATGTCTATTGGTCACCGCCGCTCGGTGATAATTGCCAAGGTTTTCTGCCTCTCGAATCACTGCTTCAAGGATACGATGTCCCCTAACAAAATTGTTGAACTGAAAGTTACTCGCCCTCTCGTAGGACAATTTCTCGAAGAGTGGATGGGCAAGTATGATCAACGAAGGTTCAACCTTTTGGACTCGAAAGACCAAGAAGAATTCTGTATTGCTCTAAACGAGATGACGAAGCACTTATCACATGCTTCGTCATCTTCTTCTATATCGGTTGTTTTGGGTGATCAGGGAGTGAAAGCTCTCTTCCTTCAGATCGACTGACTTTTCTGACTTTTGGTCACTAAGTTGTACACAGTCTCTTCTACGTCTGTATACATTGCCGCTTTGAATACTTCATCTTCCAAAGATGGATCTTGGTGGCTTACGATCTGATCGGCAAGCAATGTTGCTGCTTTTTCGTTCGAAACCGCCCGCTGGCGATAATGCAACATGATGATGAATAAGGACAAGATCCCTGTTAGTCCGAGAAATAAGCCGCCGTTTCCTGATAGTATCTGAATACCACTGTTTTCGTTGTGCTCATTGATGATACCCTGTTGGATCTTCTCGCCCTGAACTCTTAGTTCATTCTTAATGGAATTTTGATTGTTTTCGATCTCGTCGATACGACCATTCTGGTTGTCAATCTGCTGACGTAGTTGTGGATCAAACCGAGGAGATAGATTCCCGCAGCCCGCAAACGTTAACAAAAGTAGAGATAGAAGTAGTTTCTTCATTGGAGCCTCCTCAAACTTATCTATCCCGCCAAACTCACTTTACAAGTTGCCAAGACTTCGTAGAATTCAACCGCCTCCCAACAAGTTTTGAAGGAGCAAAAATGGACGACACGTTTGTGGACGAAACCTTCCAACCATCCTATAACGACGAACTTGACTTTGCTGAAGATGCAGAAGAACAGCATTGGCATTCAGAGGCCATTCACCACATGGCTCAATACTTCAGTGGCCGTCAACTTCACTGTGGCGGGCCAATCCCGCCCAAACACCTCTTCTCTGAAAAGAACATCGGCTTAGTGCGTGACTGTGATTTCGAGAAAGGGATAGATGCTTGTCACAACATTCTGGATGCAAATATTGCAAAGAAAGATCGGGAACGCACGCTGCTCAAAGCGATCTACGATGTTAAACGTGGAGGAGTGCCCAAGCACCTCCACGCTGGAATGGTTTTGCTCCATTTCAAGTTCTGTCTCGGACTGCCGTTTCCAGAAGGAATCTACGAGTACACAAAAGTTGACAACACTGTCGCTATCATAGGGCATGCAGAAGGATCTTGATTTCTTGTCTGGTGAGTTCCTTGATTTTGAACTCCCCAAAGACCAAATTTACTTGGCTAAGTATTTCGATAGCGACATTCAGTTCGCTTTCCTGAAATACTATTTGGTCTTTGGGGATATTGAGCACTTCACCAACCACACCGGTATTCCGGCAGACAAGAAATATCTTAAGAAACTGATCACTCGATTAGAGAAGCTTGTTGCAATAAGGAATACGGCCAAGAAAAATCTTGACTTTGATCTGCTTTGGAGGATCGAAGCAGGCCGCTACAAATACGTTGACATTCCATCATGAGTTGTGATAGTGTACTCTTGTACCGGAGACACTTATGCAACCACTCTTTCAGTCGGCGAAACTCGAATTTCTTAAAACCGAGACCGCTCGCACCATCGGTCAAATGGCCGATCTTGAACTCAGAATCCGCATGTGCATGGATCACAAGGCGTATGATTCTGAGGACATTGAAAGCCAAGCATGCAGTTTTAAGCGTGAAATGGCTAGATACTCTCGTCACATGTCCGAATTAAATCGGGAGTTTCGAGAGTTACGCTATGAAATTCAAAAGCTTTAAGGATTGGTTCAACTCGCAAGAGTCTTCTGCATTCACACGAGCACGCACTGCTGCGTTCTTGGGGTTGGGTCCAAAAATTGCAAGTCCATTCAGTCGTTCAACACCGCCTCCAGCAATGGTAGATAAATTGGTCAACGACGTTGAAGAAGACCAGCCCAAGAAGAAGAAAAAAAAGAAGAAAGACAAGGACAAGAAGGATGAAGCTCATCATGAGCGTATGCCCGATTACTCTTTCGACTCTTTCGTTCGCAAACTTCAACAGGCCAAAATCGATACAGATAAGGATCTTGCTGATGCAGAAAAAACCGAGAAGGACTTAGACAAGAAGCTCAAGGCGAAGAAGGATCAAGACAAGAAAGATCAGACCAACGATAAGAAGTTGCGACCTTTCGGAAACAAAGATCAGTCGGATTCTAAAGATGCCGACGAACCAAACGATAAGAAGCCTCTAGACAACCGTAACCGGAAGAAGTAAACTCATTCCTCTCGCAGGAGGTGAGTTATGAAACCGATAAAACTTAAAGCCAAGCCAATGATGCCTTGGCAGTCCTTTACACAATCTTTCTATGCAGTGGAAAAGATGCAGACGTTGTGTGAGCACTTCGCCAAGGACTGTAGAGACATCAAAGCTCAACTCGAACTGAAGCAAGACTTCGTTTCGACAACTGTGATCGCCGTTGCAGTTGGTCATGAAGATTACATGAACAACTCGTATCTGATTCAGTGTAATGGTGGCAATGCTCTTAATCACAGTTGTTACAATGTTGCTCGTGATGCCTATGAGGTATGTGCCGTCGAGCACATGATCGTCGGAACCGTACCGATTTGTTATCAACTCGAAATCACAGGAATCTTGGATTTCTCCCTTGATATCCCGCTTCCCGAAAAGGTTTTCTCCCGCTATCTCACACCAGATGAGATTCTTCGTCTCAAACAATTCAAGAAGAGATTCAATAAGGAAGACTTCGATGTTGTCTTCTTACAAATGTTGAATTCTTCGCCGCCCATGCCGGAAGTCTGTATCGACGTACAATTCCCTCCTGCTCCTGTTATGATGGAGGAGTTGGAAGACAACGACGACGAAATCTCTGAACAAGAGCAATACGAAGATGATCTTCACTTCGAAGACGAAATAGATCAGGATGAAGATTTTGACACCGAAGGATCGCCTAGTTGGTAAATGGAGTTACAAATGGTTGTGCTATCTGAACTTGGAAAACATCGAAACGTTCCCAATCGGGAGCAACGGTACATGGGTCTCGCTTGGATTATGGCTGGGTTTTCGAAAGACCCTAACACCCAAGTCGGTGCGTTAATCATCAATCCAGAAACTAACGAGCCTCTTGGCTGGGGTTATAACGGCCCACCAGCCAAAATCAACGATAAGGCGATCTCATGGTCTCGGCCCGCCAAGTATGATTATATGGTGCATGCCGAGCAGAATGCTATCGATCATTCTTGCGGCTCTCTGGAAGGTTCGCATGTATATGTCACGCACATGCCTTGCAAATCTTGTATTCTGAGACTTGTGACTAAGAAAGTGTCACAAGTCTATTACATGAATAAAGTCAAGGATATGAACTCCACATTGGCAAATACTGCCGACAAGGAGAAGGTCGAAGAAATCGCTAGACTTGGGGATGTAACTCTTACCGAATTCGATGAGAATTTGGGATGGTTGCAGGACTGGACTCTATCCCTCAAAGAACTAGGCGTTTTCAGCATTGTTTAAGGACGAACAATGGGTTATGAAGTTTTGTACCATCCGGCTAAAGTAGGATACTTTAACGGATCGGGATTTTTCAGACATGAGTGGCGAGAAGCAAATCAATTGCATCGCTCCAATGGCCCTGCCGTGGAGCGGTTCTTCGACGATGGAAGTTATGCTTTTGAGTATTTCCATCATGGTATTCGTCACCGCTTAGATGGCCCTGCTCTCCAGTATAAAGATGGAGGCCAAATTTGGTACATCAACGGTGAAACTAGCCGTTTAGATGATGGCCCTGTTTGGACTAAGGGTGATGGTACACAAATTTGGATGGACAAGAAATCAAATCTTCACAGAGTTGACGGTCCTGCTGTCATTTATCCAAATGGCTCTCAATACTGGTATCAAAATGGTAAACTTCATCGTGAAGACGGTCCGGCCATCACTGATGTTCATGGAACGCAGGAATGGTGGATAAACAACAATCTTATCGATGTAAAGTTCCACCGGAAGACTTACGAAAATGTCCACTGGCAGTCTGAAGGCTTCTAATCCGGTAGCTATATAAGGGTATGGCTATTCAATTCTCTTTCCAAAACATGAGTCGAGGCCCCTGTGGGACTTCTTGCAATCAAACTTGTCCTGATAAGTTCGGTTGTCCGCCGGATCGTTGCCCTGATTTCGTAATTCGTCGTCACGATACGAGACCGCCTTTCCGTGTTTCTCTTGAAGATTGCGATGGCCCAATGGACGTTCAGGGCCTTGTGGTCGAAGTCAACATGTGGGCAAAAGGAAGACTCAAGAAGGCAATTGGAGAGGATTGTGAATACTTTGGTCTGGCCGATGGTATTGGATTCGAACAGATTATGGTTGGCGATATTATCGTCATGGATCGAGTGCGTGGCCCTGAATACATGCTCGTCATTGGATTTGACGAGTGTAATTCCCTAGTCCGAGTTCAAAGAGGATATCGCAATACAACACCTCAGAAGTGGAAGAAAGGTACTTCGATGCGGATCTTCCGCATCATGAGTGCTCCGGCTCAAACTGAAATGATCTTCGAAGACATTAAGAATCCAGACGGCACAGTCGATAAAGACGTTCTTTCTGAATCTTATGTTGTGTATGAATGGCAACCAGAAGATACTTGCCTTCCGGGTTGTTATTGGTTAGAGTTCAAAGTTCTTAAGATGTTGGGATTGGTCTTATACCTTCCCGGAGGTTACTGGACTGGTCCTGTTCACCAACTTTCCAATGGAATCTTCTATACTGGTACAATTCAAACAGATAGTTCGGTTCCCCTTTCATATAATGCCGTTGATGACCAATATGTGATTTCACCAAATCAATGGCAAGGAGAAACACATCTTCACTCAGCACAGTATTATACTGGTACTACAAACAATGATGGTTCGGTTGTTCTCGATAGAAGTGACCGGCCTGTAGATGACACAACAGCGTATTCCGTAATCTCGAATGAGATAAGCACTGGAGTGATCCTAGAAGCCGATAGTTCGGCATCTTATCCCTCGACAATCCCAGCGGTGTGTTCGACGGTTAATGCAAGTTGTGACATAAGTTTTACCGACTCCAACTTGTCACCAAGAGACTTTAATTGTACAATTGGTGAAGGAGTCGAATGGGTCAGGAGATTCCCAATGAAAGGTGAAGGCTTCCTGATCAAGATCGAGAACTCTTTTACTGCGGAGTTAGAATGACTCCGCAAGGAGACGCATGATGGCGAGTGTATCTGAATTTCTAATTGAAAGACTTAACAGTGCCGGTGTGAAACACGTATTCGGAATCCCCGGCGACTACGTTCTCGATTTTTACGCCAAACTTTGTAATGACGACAATATTGAAGTCATTAACACAACCGATGAAGCTCACGCCGGTTTCGCTGCCGATGCCTACGCTCGGCTCAATGGCATCGGTGCTGTTTGCGTCACCTATAATGTTGGTGCTCTGAAAATCGCCAATGCTGTGGCCTGTGCCTATGCAGAACGCTCTCCTCTTGTTGTTATCTGCGGCTCTCCGGGAATGAACGAACGCAAGGATGATATGCTTCTGCACCACATGGTCAGATCATTCAATTGCCAGAAAGAAATCTTTGAAAAGATCACCTGTGCAAGTGTTGTATTGGATGATCCAAATACCGCTGGCTTCGAGATCGATAAGGCTTTTGAGGCTTTGAAACACAACAAACAGCCAGTCTACATTGAGTTGCCAAGAGACATCGCTAAGAAGTCCATTCGTTACGATGTCTACAACTACGGCACTCCAGATAAACCTCAATCGAATGAGCAAAATCTCAACGAAGCTTTGGAAGAGGTTACAGAATGGCTCAAGAAGGCCGAGAAGCCGACGATCCTCGCCGGAGTTGAACTTGCTCGCTACGAACTCGGCAAAGACCTGATTCGATTTGCTGAACGAGTTAACATCCCGGTCGTCACAACACTTTTGAGTAAGTCTGTTGTAGATGAACAACATCCTTTGTTTGGCGGCATCTACCAAGGAGCAGCCAGCAAAGAAGAAACTCGAAAGCTTGTTGAGGAGTCTGATTGCCTCCTTATGTTCGGTGTTATGCTGACAGACTTTTCTTTGTGTTTCAAACCTGCAAAGTTTGCCAAACGGCAAGTGGCATCCTGCTCTGTCAAGGAGCTTCAGGTTCGGTCGCACACATACCAGAATGTCCAGTTCATCGACTTCTGCAAAAAGCTCTTCCATGCAGACGTTGCGAAGAAGAAGTTCGATCCAATCATTAAGGCACCAGAAGGACTTTCTTTTACACCGAAAGAAAACGCCAAGGTCACAGCCGCTCGTTTGTTCGAAAAGATCAACTCGATTCTTACAGATGAAATGGCAATCGTCGCTGATGTAGGAGATTCCTTGTTCATGGCCGGTGATCTGCATGTTCACGACCGTAATGCATTCCTCAGCCCGGCCTTTTACTTGTCGATGGGATTTGCGATTCCGGGAGCCTTGGGTGTCCAGACAGCCAAACCCGATGTAAGACCTATTGTGCTCGTGGGCGATGGTGCATTACAAATGTCGATCTCGGAAATCAGTACAATCATTGATCGAGGATTGAACCCGATCATCTTCGTTCTGAACAACGATGGGTATTCGACAGAACGGTTCCTGAAAGACGGCAAGTTCAACAACATTCGCCGTTGGAACTATCATGAGATTACTCAACTGTTCCGAGGCGGTAAGTCTGCCAAGGTTCAGACTGAGACCGAGCTTCATCAAGCCGTTAAAGAAGCTCTTGACAGTAAGGAAGTCTACTTGATAAATGTCCTCTTAGAGAAAAATGATGTTTCTCAGGGCATGAAGAGAATGACCGAAGCACTGGCAACGAGGGTGTGATGATTGAGAGCAAAGAAGATCGGCTACGTCGCCAATGCACGGAAGAGTATTGGAATCGTGCCGAAGCACCGTATGGTGTGGATAAACAAGGTCGAATTGTTTGGCCTCTATATCCAAAAGAGGGTGATGTATTCACATGCATCAACCCTATGACTGGTTGCACATGGAATCATTATGTATATTTCATGGGCACATGGCAGTTTTGGAAGAACGATTAACTTTTAACAAGGAGATTTCTTGAACCAGTATCCCGATAAGAAGAAGATGGACTTTATTCGAAAGAATGAGCAAATCCGTCACCCGCAAGTGTTAGTTGTGATGGATGGAAATAAGCTTGGTGTTTACTCTTCGAGAGACGCCCAAGCAATGGCACGAAATGAAGGGTTGGATCTGGTCGAGGTTGCTCCTCAAGCCAAGCCGCCTGTATGTGCAATTGTCGATTTCGGCAAGTACATGTACGAGCGTAGCAAGGCCAAGAAAACGAAATCGAATACCGTGAAGGAGAAAGAAATCTGCTTCCGGTATGTTATCGATACCCATGATCTTGAAACAAAGATCAATCAAGCTAAGAAGTTCTTGAGCAAAGGTGATCGAGTCAAGTTGATCGTCAAATTCAAAGCACGTGAGAATGCTCACCGTGATCAAGGGTTTGACGTTATCCGCTCTGCCCTTGATATGCTCAAGGATTACGCTGTCGTTGAAAAGTCTCCTCTCATGGAGGGGAACAGCATCGTTGCAAAACTTGTAACCAACGGCAAGAAGTACGAGAAGGCGGACGAAGATGATCTCGATGAAAAGACCACAACGCCGCCTACGAACAAAGAAGAACTCAAAGTCGGTGCGTGAATACCCGTTATTTCAAGTTCTCATGAACAAGGACTGTTCAGAGGTTAACCAAACGTTACAGAGTGGTTATCTCGGGCAGGGGCCAAAAGTTGTAGAATTTGAAGGGTTATTCTCGAATTACCTGCATTCGCCTTACGTGTTGGCCCTGAATTCTTGCACGTCGGCATTGCATCTGGCTTTTGAAGTTTTGAAGGCTAAGGTTGGAGTAGGCGAAGTGTTGACTTCGCCTCTCACCTGTTTCGCTACAACTCAAGCAATTCTCCAAGCTGGTTTCACACCTCGTTGGGTTGATATTTATCCATCCAAACTGACGGTCAATATTGACGATCTCATGAACAAGATCGGCCCAAATACCAAGGCCATCTGTCTTGTTCATTTTGCAGGTCGCTACATTGATTTGCCAAATGTCAATATCCCCATTGTTGAAGATTGTGCTCACTCTTTTGGCACTAAGCATGTTGCGTCGAATTCAAACGCTCTAAGCTGTTTCAGTTTCCAAGCTGTCAAGACGCTAACCACTGGCGACGGCGGCTTGTTGAAGCTCAATAACGAAGACGATTACAAATTTGCTAAACGTCTTCGTTGGTATGGTATGGATCGAGACGCTCCCCGAGATCAGGATATTACAACGATTGGTTTCAAGTACCACATGAATGACGTTGCAGCATCTATTGGGATTGCCAACTGGAATTTGGCACATGAAGCAGTAAAGATTCAACAAAGAAATGCCGCTTTATATCATGAAGCAATCAATCATCCAGACGTTTACATTCCAAGTCATTGTGCCAATAGCTCGAACTGGCTCTTTCCTTTGCTTGTAGAGCGAAGAGAAGATTTCATACTCAAGCTCGCTGAACATAGAATTGCAGCCTCACCTGTGCATTATCGCAACGATAACAATTCTTGTTTGAAACAATACAAGGAGCGTTTGGATGGAATGGACTTCGTTGAAAAACGACTAGTTTGTATTCCAAATGGCTATTGGATCGACAATGAAGCTGTCTCTTATATTGCCGGTATCATCAACAAAGGCTGGTAATGTATAAGCACACAAACGGCATTACACTAAGGAAAATCAATCAAGATGATCTTCCTGTGCTGCTAAAGATGAAAGAAGAAGGTTGGTGGGGTACACATCGTCCTTTGTTCGCCAATTTGAGCGACCAACAGCGATGGTTCGAATCAATTTCCTCTAATTCGCTTTTCATGATGGCCCTGCACGACGAAACAGTCGTAGGGTTCTGCGGCTATACGGACATTCGATGGATTGACCGGATCTGTCAAGTCAGCGGTGGCTCTCTCAGTGCTTCTACAAAATTTGTGAAAGATGCATGGGCCTGCGGACTTGATTTTGCGTTTGAAGTCCTCAATATGTTCCGTATTGAGGCGGAATGCCTAGAATACAACTATCCAGCCCAACAATTGAACATTGTTCAGGCTGGGTTAATTGTGGAGGGCAGAAAGCGTCAAGCTGCGTATAAATGTGGTGTATACTACGATTCCCTTGTACTCGGCCTACTCAGGAGTGAGTGGGAGCCAACTGGATCGTTTTTCGATCACAAAGTAGCCAGTAAGATGATTGCAAGAAGCCAGCGTAACATCCTACAGTTGGGAAACTTGCAATAACTCGACAGCATCGGAGTAGCTATGAGTTACATCTCCAACGAGGACTTCTTCACCGAGAAAGTCCACCTCAACAATTCTATGACCCATGCTCTTGTGGAGCGTCTTCAGAGCATCATAGACCCAAGAACAACGAAGACAGTCACCAAAGACGACACGAATGTCTTGGCGGCGGTCGTTAATGATGCGACTATATTCACCAAGAAAAAGGTGGCCCTGTTCTTCGATGTTAAGGAGATTTGCAAACGTAAGTAGATTATGTTGCAAAGGAACACTTGAAAACTTAGGCGGAATCGCTTCAGGGTAAAGCAGTCCTGTTGCCATCATAACGTTGTCTGCACTGAGTCGTTCATAGACAGCCGACGTGATTTCCGCAATGAATCTAGACTCAGTTGAACCTTCTACATCAAAGTAGAGTGACCCAAGTGCTCCAGTATTTGAGGCTCCTTTTACGAGCAAGACTTTATTTCTCAATAACATAATGAACTCCTTTTCTATAATATTACTCTAACGCCTTAAAGAATGCAAATGAAAATCCTAATCCTTGCTCTGTACTACAATCGGCCAAAGCTGCTTCGTAATGCTTTACAGAGTGTGCTCACTGCCCACGAGCATTACAAAGATTGGGAACTTGTCTTCGGTGACGATAACAGTCCCGTTCCCGGTGAACCAATCGTCAGAGAAATACTCCATGAACACATGGATCGAGTAAAATGCATCAATTCCAAGATGACACTCGAAGACAAACTCTCCAAGGGCCTCATGGTCGGGCATTACGCCAATCAGGCTATGCAGTCTTCCAATGCAGATTTGGTAATCACTCTCTGCGACGACGATCAGCTTGTACCGACTTATCTGAGAGATTTAAGCATCTATTTCATATCACACCCTGAAGAAATGTATGCTTATTCTCATGTTTCAATCTATAACCCTCTTTTTGAAATCCCTAAAGAGTTCCATACAGAGTGTTCTTACAACATCAACACAACACCTATTAATCCAGCAGGCAAGGTGGACTCTTCTCAAGTTGCTTTTCGTAGAAGAGTGATTGACGATGGTGTGTGTTACCCCGAATCCAGCCGTTCAGACGAGAAGATGCCTTGGCTGGAAAATCCAGACAGTTCACTCTTTTCAAAACTGTTTGAAAAATATGGCCCGGCTCGTTATACTGGCCTAGTTGCCCAATACAAGGGCATTCACGATTTTCAGCTTGTTTGGCACAAAAAGAACACAGTCGGCAACCTTCAACAGTATGTGGAGAAGGTTGATATGTTGGGAGGAAGTCTTTTCTAATGAGTACGCACTACGAGATTTTGGGTGTTGCCAAGGACGCTACTCAAGCGGACATCAAGAAGGCATACAAAAAACTCACAAAGGAATGGCATCCAGACAAGCATCCTGATGAAGCGAAGAAGGCCGAAGCCATCGAGAAGTTCAAGGTGATCAATGGAGCCTTTGAAACTCTCTCGGATGAGCGTAAACGGGCTGCATATGACCGCAGCTTAGAACCAAGATCCTACCACAATTCCTTCTTCGATCAGTTCTTTGATCAGCAACAGCGTGGAGAGAATGGTTCGCACATTTTCATGCAGTGCGATATCACTCTCGAAGAAGTGTACAAAGGTTGTATCAAGGATATCAGCTTCGAAAGAGACGAAGTTTGCCCTTCCTGTGATGGAACAGGCGGAAAAGTCACTGTCTGTTCAACTTGCAAAGGTGCCGGATTTGAAGAGATCGTCGGCCCGAATATGATTGTTCGGAAGCCGTGTATCTCTTGTCGTGGCTCTGGAACGGCTCTTGCCAACACTTGCAGCAAATGTGGCGGCGAAGGTTACTCTGGAAAGGAAGCATCGTCTGTCAAGATTACTGTGCCGCCGGGGGTGTTTACAGGACAACAGATGACCTTCCGTGGGGCCGGGAATCCCGGTCGTCAAGGTGGGCGTGCTGGTCATTTGGTAGTTAGCGTGGTTGTGTCTGAGCATCCGTTCTTTGAACGTGATGATATCAATCTCATCTGTGAGGTTCCGGTTTCCTTCACTCAAATGGTGTTGGGAGCCAAGGTGGATGTTCCGACGCTCGACGGTAACATTGAATTGAAGATCCCTCCATATACACAAGCAAACTCTAAGTTCCGAATCAAGGGCAAAGGATTGCCTGTTTTCCAAGGTTCGACTGTCGGAGATTTGTTCCTTATTCCCAAGATTCAGGTGCCGACCAAGGCGGGAAAGGTCTATCTGGAGACTTTGGAAGACCTTCAAGCTATTGAAGAACCTACCGAGAAGATGTTAGAATTCACAAATAAAATGCAGGAAAACCATACATAATAGGAAAGAGGTAGTATCATGGAATTCTTTAAGCAACACAAAGACAAGTTTATTATCGGGGGTATTGCCCTCTTCATCATTAACGTCGTCGTCATCTTATCTTTCAAGGTGCTGATTCCGTCGATCAAAGAAGAGATCAAGAAAGAACTCCGTCAGCCTTATGGCCCAAGTCCGTTCGGCCCGTCTGTCAACCAAGATTCGGTTGTTAAGCGGGACAAGGCTTTACAGCTACCAACTTACGGTTCATCTCAGTATGAAACTCAGCAGTTTGGTGAGCGTGTTCAACCTCAAAACTACGGTAGCTGGGTTGGGAATTGGGAACTGTCCCGCAAGAACTAATCTCTAACGATTGCTTTAACGATCTTTGATCGTTCTCCAGAGGCATCGTTTGGGTGTCTCTGGAATACAATCGTCATTGTTTTGCCAACGGCTGGCTCGCCACCCTGAATCTTGTGGTATTCGTCGTAGGTAAAGAAAGCTTCTGTGCCGTCTGTAAGACGCACGTAAATTGGGTTCTTCTTGTAAAGCAAGACCGCAATTCTTCCGGTCTTTTCGACCTTTGGGATTGTCAACGAATTCGTTGGCAAATTCATACCTGAAGTCGGGTCATCTACGGGCGACGGTGTAGAGTAATCCGTCGATACATAAGCTCCCGTATGACCTTGGAAAGCTGGGTTATCGAATACCTTGTTGATTTGCCCGCCTAGATTGGCAAGGCCAAATTCTTCGTTGATAAAGCTTTTGAAATCCATAGTAGTTAACTCTCATAGTATGTATGAGGACTACTCTAAATCATGTCTGAACAAAATGTTGCACTTGGCGTCAAGGTCAAAGATATTCGCTTCTATACGCCAGTCCAAATCGATCTTGAATTTCTTAATCTAGACAATAGCGATCGTATCGGCGAACCGGTAACGCTAGATGGCGGGATTGATCTCGCAAGAAAAACCCTTCAACTGAAGGGTGACACCGTTAAACTGCATCCCGAGATCGTTCAGGCGATTGAGGAAAGTGTCTTTGCATTTCTGCACGAAGTCACTTACTTAC
>Ga0172380_10001272_pt1 | contig 43857 bp, 43 predicted proteins | sample Leawe162metaG_FD_119747 | JGI IMG/M metagenome (GOLD analysis project Ga0172380, IMG submission 119747) | Leachate microbial communities from a municipal landfill in Southern Ontario, Canada - Leachate well 162 metaG | ecosystem: Engineered > Solid waste > Landfill > Unclassified | place...
GGACGGAATTCTTCCGGCGTGAATCTTGCGGTAAGTGTGTGCCGTGCCGAGAAGGGACTCTCCGTCTCAATGAAATTGCAAGCAGATTGCAAGACGGCGAAATTTCTGAGCGGGATAGAGCGGCCTTGGAAGATATATTATGGACCCTGGAACATACAACTTTTTGTCCATTGGGAAAATTCGCGGCAGTGGCGATGCGGGATGCGGTGGAGAAAGGCATCCTGACATTTTAACATTTAATCATTTCAATAAATGCCTAAATTGGATTCTGTTAATATGCTAAGATGTTAGTAGGTCAATATGATTTTATGCAAATCAAAATAAATAAAAAAGAATACGCGGTCAAAGAAGGTGAGACTGTTTTGGATGTGTGTCGACGGGAGGGAATCAGAATTCCGACGCTGTGTTCTTTTGGCAAATTGAAAAAAGAAGCGGTGTGTCGACTATGCTTGGTTGAAGTGAACGAGTCTGGCAGACTGGTGACTTCTTGCACGACTAAAGTAGCTGAGGGGATGACAGTGGAAACGGAAAATGAGAATATTCAAAAAGCGCGAGCTATTAACCTTGAGTTGTTGTGGTCGGATCATGCGGGAAAATGTGCGAAATGCAAAAAAAATCAGCGGTGCGAATTGCAAAAGCTGGCCGAAGAATATAAAATTGAAAATTTCCATTTCGTGCCGCGGAAAGGAGAAATGACTAGCGCGGAGGAAAGTGAGCTGTTGCGCGACAATTGGTCGCGGACAGTTCTGGATGATCGCAATCCGGTGATTGAGCGCGATTCGCAATATTGCGTAGAATGCCGCCGCTGCATCAATATCTGCCCGGTGTCTTCCTATGGTTTCAATCATCGCGCCGGAGATGTCGTGGTCGGCACGCCATATAATGAGCCGCTGGATTGCATTTTTTGCGGGGCGTGCGTGGCTCATTGTCCGACAGGGGCACTCAGCGATCAGGGAAACATCCAAAAAATCATTACAGACTTGGATGACATTAATATTTTGTCAGTGGCGCTGGTAGATCCGGCTGTTTTGAAAAGTGTGGAGCAAGAACTCGGCCTTCAAAACCCCTCCGCAACCCCTCCCCAGCCCTCCCCTGATTACAGGGGAGGGGGTATCGATGCTTTGGTTGGCAATTTGCGCGCGTTGGGTTTTGAAAAAGTTTTTGATCTTACGTGGGGATTTGAAAAGTATTTTGAAAAAACATTGGAAGAGATTCATCCATATCACGCTGGGAAAAAGGCTCACGCAGGACGCTCTAAATTCATGGCTGGTTTTTGTCCGAGCGCGGAACTCTATGTCAAGAAATTCCATCCAGAATTGGCCAAATATATCTTAGAGACAAAAAGACCGGAAGAACTGATGGCGGTAACGGTGAAAAATGAATATGCCAAGCAGGAAAAAATTGATCCGAAAAACATCCGCGTGATGTTGGTGTCGGCTTGCACGGCCAGAAAGAAGCTTAAAAGCGCAGCCATTGATCACATCCTGACCGTTCGTGAGTTGAGACGCGTTGCACGGGAGAAAAAAATTGAGAGCCTCAAATTTGCCGGCTCTGCTCCGGATAAATTTATGAACGGGGCAGACGCTAAATATGCCGAGCTGTATAAATATGGACAACTTTCCCGGTTGCTGGCTGAGAAAATCAAGGGCGCTCTTACCATCGGTGCGGCCAACGGCGTAGCGGAAATCGAAAATGCCCTTGGTGCCGAACTGAAAAAAGAAAAGAGATATGATTTTTTGGAAATGATGATTTGCCCCGGGGGATGTGAGAAAGGCGAAGGACAGTCGATAAAGTAGAAGGTAAAAAGTAAAAATCAAAAGGAACTTAATTAGTTAAAAGGTAAAAAGTAAAAGTTAAAAGGACAGGGATTAAAGAAAAGATTTCTTTTTACCTTTTCCCTTGAAACTTTTACCTTGAGCGAAGCGAGTATGTGTCTTGCAATTCCAGGAAAAATCTTGAAAGTCAATGGGCAAATCGCCGAGGTTGATTTTGATGGTATCCAAAAAGAAGTAAATATAGCCTTGCTCAGTGATGCCAAAATCGGAGAGCATGTTATTGTGCATGCCGGGTTTGCGATTGAGAAAGTGGAAGAGGATACTGTTTCTGAAATAGAAAAATATTTGAAATAACTAAATCTGTCGTATTTCAAGGAGGCTCAACCTCCCTTATGGAGGTTGAGCCTCCAAGGGGTTACCATAAATCATACATCACGAATGGATAGTCTCATCAAAAAAATAGATCGACTAGCTAAAGAAATTGGTCGAGACGTAAACCTCATGGAAGTCTGTGGCACCCACACTCAGGTCATCAGTCGCTTTGGCATCCGGGAGATTCTGCCGAAAAATATCAAACTGATTACGGGTCCTGGGTGTCCTGTGTGTGTGACGGCGCAGCGGGATATTGATGCGATTGTGAATTTAGCGTTGGCGGGAATTCCAGTGGCTACTTATGGCGATGCGCTGCGGGTTCCGGGATATTTTGGGAGTCTTAATGAGGCGCGCGAAAAAGGAGCACAAGTTTTTGATGTCTATTCGGTGGCAGACGCAGTGGAACTCAAGAAGAAAATTCCGAATCTGGTTTTTTTCGGCCTTGGTTTTGAAACGACCACGCCGATGACGGCTTGGGGAATCCAAAATGGTCTCATAGTCTATAGCGCGCATAAAATATTTCTGCCGGCTATGGAAGCGTTGCTTTCAATGGGAGAGATCAAAATTGACGGTTTCATTGATCCGGGGCACGTGAGCGTGGTCATCGGCACGGCGCCGTATGTCAAACTGAAAATCCCGCAGGTCATCACCGGTTTTGAAATGCAGGATGTCTTGGAAGGGATTTTATTGCTTCTGAATCAGATAAAAAACAAAGATACGCGCGTGCTCAATCAATATTCCCGCGCCGTGCGTGACAAGGGGAACGAGAAGATCCGGAGAATAATTTCCGATGTTTTTGAAGCGGCTGACGGCGAGTGGCGCGGTTTTGGCATCATTCCGAAATCGGGTTTGAAAATAAGGAATAAATATAGACAGTTTGACGCCAAAGTGAAATATGGAAATATTCTAGCCAAGGTGGATTTTTCTCGCTCCAAAGATCCGGCAGGATGTAAATGTGGGGATGTTATTCGAGGGCTCATGGAATCGAAAAAATGTCCGCTGTTTGGCAAAGTCTGCATGCCGGATAATCCGGTGGGACCGTGTATGGTGTCGGTGGAAGGGGCGTGTAGCGTGGCGTTTAGATATAATAAGGCATAGGTTAATACTGGATCCAGATTATTAAGTGCTGGTTGGTTAATTTATTAAATTCCAAATTCCAAATATCAAATTTCAAATAAAATCCAAATGACAAAAATCCAAAAATAATTCAATAATTCAATAATTTAATTTTTTTAGCAATATAATGATGAAAGAATCTGATAAAATAACTTTGGACATGGGAGGAGGTGGCGCGAAGTCGGCGGAGATTATTGCGGAGATCAGGAAGAATTTTGTTGTGAAATCGAAATGGAAAAATACGGGGGATGATGGGGCTGTGTTTGAGTTGCCTTCGAAATCATCCACAACCCCTCCGTCCCGATTACGGGACACCTCCCCTGAGTACAGGGGAGGGGGAAATGCACTGGTGTTCACGACGGATGCGTTCATTGTTGATCCGATTTTTTTCCCGGGGGGCGACATTGGGAAGATTGCGATGTGTGGGACGATCAATGATCTCGCGATGATGGGCGCGCGGCCGATTGGGATCGGACTTTCCATTGTTTTGGAAGAAGGTTTTCCGATGAGCGATCTCAAAAAAATTATGGCGTCGATCGGGAAAGTTTCGCGCGAGACGGGCGTGCCGATCGTGACGGGCGACACTAAAGTGACGGAGAAAGGCAAGATCGACAAAATTGAAATCACGACTTCCGGCGTGGGACTCGCGAAAAATGTCATTTCCAATAACGGCATACAAGCCGGGGATTACATCATCGTTTCCGGTGATTTGGGCGAGCACACGGTGACGCTTCTGGCCAAGAGATTTAACTATAAAACGAAAATTCAAAGTGACTGTCGACCTCTGAACGTCGAAATTGAAAAAGCGGGAAAATATCTCAATGCTTGCAAAGATCCGACGCGCGGGGGGCTAGCGGCCAATCTGAATGAGATGGCGGAGAAATCCAAGGTCAAAGTGATTTTGGATGAAAAAACTTTGCCGTATAAAAAAGAAGTGGTGGCAGTGACCGAGCTTCTTGGCCTAGACATTTTTTCGCTGGCGTCCGAAGGCCGGTTCATCGCGGCCGTGTCACCCAAAAATGTGAAAAAAGTTTTAAGCATACTTAAAAAATTCAATCCCGAAGCCAAAATCATTGGGCGCGCCGAGCGTGGCAAGGGGGTATATGTTAAAACCGAGCTGGGCGGACTGCGGCGCATCGAAGTGCCGAGGGGGAAGCTGGTGCCGAGAATATGTTGACAAAAAACTAATTTCCCAACATTCAATGTTAGGAAAATAAATAATAAATTACTTGTCCGAAACTTAGTCCGGCGTCGCCACGCGGGACCCCGTTGAATTCATTAGAATTAACGGGGTAAACTTTTTCATTGGTGTAAGCGCCTTGTGAAATTAGATAGTCGGAAATTATTCTGTTGTTGGCGAGGCCGCCGGAAAAAAAAATGTTGCAAACCTCACGCAACCCCTCCCCAGCCCTCCCCTGAGTACAGGGGAGGGGGCAATGCTTTTGAATTATTTCATGCAAACCTTCTGCAATATAAAGTTGGGCGGTAGCGGCTAGGCGGCGCTTATCTTTTTTATGCAAGTAATTAATTACGTAATTAAATAAGTAACTCGTGTCGAGGATGTATTGCCCGTTGGCATCTCGAGCGATCTTTGGTTCCAAATCTTTGTAGGGCGTAGTGGAATTTTTTTCGAGTAGCTCAATGGGTGCGTGCTTGTATTTTCGCTCATTGCCACAAAAACCTAGCAGTAATGAAACGGCATCAAGCACGCGGCCGGCACTGGAAGTTTCTGCGCAGTTGAAATTCTGTTCAAGTTGATTGTGGAGCAGTCCAAATTCGTTGCGAGTGTAATATTTTTTGATGAAAGGGTAAATTAAATCTTTTTTCTGTTGTGCGGTGTTTCTCTCCCGCTCCCAACCCCTCCGTCCCGACGAGTACGTCGAGACCCCTTCCCTGAGTACAGGGGAGGGGGATGATGCAGAAAAAACTTTGTTCAGAATGGCAATGAGCATGCGGGCTGGTTCGCGGATGGCCAGTTCTCCGCCAATCATTATTTGATTTTCTAAGTGTCCGATTCTCTGCACGCATATTTTTTGTTTGGAAATTTTGTCATTGGAATTTGAAAATTGATTGGAAATTGGAAATTGAAAATTGGAAATTGCGAAGCATTCTCCACCCCAGATCTTTTCATCTTCGCCATAGCCTGTGCCATCCATGGCGATACCGTAGAAAGTGTGGGGAATCTTTCTCTGTCCATCCGCCCCATAACCCCTCCCCAGCCCTCCCCTGAGTACAGGGGAGGGGGCAATGCACCCCAGCCTCTGTTTGAATACAGGGGAGGAGGTAAGACACTCTCCTACGGATGAGAAAATGTGGGCGTGGTGGTGTTGGACTTGGATATGCCCAGCTTTGTATTTTCTGGCTAACGCTTTGCCCCATAAAGTCGTTTTCATCAGGGGATGTAAGTCGGTGAGAATGATGTCGGGTGTGAGATTTTCTTTTTTGAGGAAAGCTAGAACGGACTTTTTAAATCTGGTGAAATTGGCTTCATCCAAAAGGTCGCCGAAGTCTTGGGAAAAATGGATGGTGTCGTTCATCGCTCGGAACCCCTCCCCAGCCCTCCCCTGATTACAGGGGAGGGGGAAATGCACCCCAGCCTCTTTCTGATTATAGGGGGCAGGGCAATACACACTGAAATTGCCGGCGGATTCAGCGCCGAGGGCGAGGATGGTTTTTTTGTTTTTGGTCGGGAACGAGAAAGTTTCCATAAGTTTACTAAATTTTAGCAGAAAACCGTTGATTGTTCCATTTTTTAATTCAAATTATTTTATAATTGTAAAAAATATGTTAGAATATGGAAGTGAAAAATAAAATTAAAATTTTTAAAAATGGAAAATAAAAATTCCCGCAAAATTCTGCCTACGGCAGAATCGCGAGACAAGAAACCCAAAATTGCCATTGTCAGTCTGACTTCCTGCGAGGGCTGTCAATTTGCACTCCTTGATCTCGGCGAACGATTTTTGCAGTTAACTGAAATTGTGGAGATGGTAGATTTCCGTTTGATTGAAGATGAGGAAGATGATGGGTCAGATCTGGACATTGTTTTCGTGGAGGGTAATCCGATGACCAAGGCGAATGTTGAAACATTGGAAAAGGCGAGGAAGCGCGCCAAGCTCTTGGTGGCTCTCGGAAACTGTGCAGCCATGGGGGGCATTCCTGAAATCAAGAATTATCATGAAAAAACTAGCACCATAAAACATGTTTATAAATATATCCAAGGTATTCAAAATGAGGAAGTTAAAGAAATTGATAATTTTGTGAAAGTGGACTTCACTTTTCCGGGTTGCCCGATTAATGCGGAAGAATTTTTGAAATATTTGCCAGAGCTTTTAGCTGGTAAGATCCCGACTATTCCCGATTCACCGGTTTGTGTGGAATGTAAAAAAGCGGGAAATCGTTGCCTTCTTCTCGACAAGAAACCATGTTTCGGGCCGATGATTTTGGGTGGTTGCAACGCCGTGTGTCCAACTTCGCGCATGATGTGTCAAGGTTGCCGAGGGCTGCGTCCGACGGGCAATGTGAAGGCTATGCGGGCGACACTCAGCCAGATGATGAGCGACGAAGAATTTGAGAATACGACGGAAATTTACGGCTTGAGGGATGATATTGAAGATTCTATGCGAAAATAGCAAAACAATATCCATGAAGAAATTTTTACAATATCTGCTGTTGGTCATCTTGTTTTCTTTTTGGGGAATAATGCTGACAAACAGGGAACAGACGCGCGAAGTTGTGCAGGAGGTCAAAGTGGTGGCGCAGAAGAAACTGGGAATCGATCGGCCGTGCTCCAGACCTCTGGAATATGCTATCGGAAATGTTGATCCAAAATTCAGCATCTCTCAGGAAGAATTGGAACAATTGGCTTCTCAGGCGGCGAAGGTGTGGAATGAAGCTGAGGGAAAGACTCTTGTTGAATATGATCCTAACTCGGATTTCAAGATAAATTTAGTTTATGACAATCGGCAAGAACAGTCTGCTGCAGTGGTGGAAATGGAAAAAAATCTGCAAAATTTGGAGGAGGCAAATAGCGCGCTTTCAAAAAAATATAATTCTCTAAGTGCTGCGTATAAGGACAGAATAGATGATTATAATAAGGATATAGCTGAGTATAAAAGTAATTTGGAAAAATATAACAAAGATGTCGAGTATTGGAATAGTCAAGGGGGTGCGCCGGAGGATGTTTATAATAAATTGAAAAGGACAAAAAGCGATCTAGACGATGAGTATGAAAAAATCAATCAAGAAGGTGCCGCTATTGATTCTTTAGCCAAGGAAACAAACAGCGTGGCAAAAAAGGAAAACCAGATAGTGGCTGACTATAATAGCACCGTTTCAACTTATAAAGATCAATATGGCGATATGCAAGAGTTTGAAAAAGGGATTTTTGACGGGCGGGAAATTGATATTTATCAATTTAAAACTACGACTGATCTGCGCCTAACACTGATACATGAGCTGGGTCATTATATCGGGATGGGTCACGTGGATAATTCAAGTTCTATTATGTATTATCTCATCGGAGATCAAAACATGAATAAGCCGACGCTGACGATGGAAGATAGGACAGCGCTAGGGGGCATTTGTAAGGCAGAATAGGTATATTTTAATTAAATAAAAAGTATAAGGATAATATGTTACTCAAAATAAATCATATTGCAAAGATGGAAGGACACGCTGGTTTTATGGCGAGCGTTTTAGGTGGCGATGTAAAATCCGCCAAGCTGGAAGTGCAGGAGGGCATCCGTTTGATCGAAGGCGTGCTTATCGGTCGACAATACAAAGATATGCCAGTAGTGGCGCAACGGATATGTGGAATATGTCCTGTGGTACATAATCTGACTTCGATTAAGGCGTTGGAAAATGCTATGGGAGTTGCAGTCACGCCGGAAACGGAAAAATTGCGCACGCTCATGGAATACGGACAAATCATTCATTCGCATGCTTTGCATCTCTTCTTCTTGTCACTGGCCGATTTTTTAGATATGGATAATGATATAAAATTGGTGCAAGAATATCCGGAAGAAACCAAGATGGCCATCCGGTTGCGTGAATATGGTATGGAAATCGTAAGAGTTATCGGTGGACGAGTGGTGCATCCGTTGACTAATGAGTTGGGGGGTTTCAAAAAAGCGCCAGATGCAGAATCTCTCAGAAAGTTGTCGGTTGATTCTGATAAGATATTACAAACTGCCAAGGAGGTGGGAAAATTTTTCAAAAGCATTAAGATTCCGGAATTTTATCGTGAAACAGAATATGTCTGTCTGCAAAAAAAAGGAGACTATGGAATTTATGATGGTGATGTGGTTTCTAACCAAGGGTTGCATATTCCAGTGAGTAAATTTGAAGCCAATTTTCACGAACTTCAAAAGCAAAAAGAAGTGATAAAACGGGTGGAGCATGGGGGAAAAAGTTATATGATCGGAGCTATTGCCAGAATTAACATAAATCGTGATAAATTAAAGCCGGAAGCGCAAAGATATCTGGACAGTTTGGGATGGAAATTTCCATACTACAATCCATTTGGGAACATCTTGGCTCAGATGGTGGAAGTTATCCACGCTATAGAGAATTCGGCGCAATTGATCCGTGAGCTTTTGCACTCTGATCTGGAAAGGGCTGTTACGCAAAAATATGAGATCAAAGAAGGCACGGGCGCGGCAGCGATAGAAGCGCCTCGCGGAACCCTTTATTATTATGTGGATGTGGATGATAAGGGTTATATTAAGAACGTGAATATCATTACCCCAACCGCTCAGTTTCTGAGTAACCTAGAAGATGATATAATGGAATATATCCCGAATATTGTCGGTTTGGGAGATAGGGAGCGTGAAAAAAAATTGCGTACTTTCATTAGGGCGTATGATCCGTGCATCAGTTGCGCGGTTCACTAAGAATCGGAGCTGATGATTGTTGCATGAGTAGCCTGATTGTACTGAATTAAAATATGTTTAAAAACATTTTTGTATAATAATTAATAATAAAAAAATGACAGAAATAAACCAGATTTATAAATGTAATGTGTGCGGAAATATCGTGGAAATGGTCCATGGTGGCGCGGGAGAATTGGTCTGTTGCGGGCAACCGATGGAGTTTAAACAGACGAAAAGTGAGGATGAGGGTATGGAAAAACATAAGCCAGTGATTGAAAAGACGGATATAGGTGTAATTGTCCGTGTCGGAAGCATAGCTCACCCAATGGAAGCAGAACACTATATCGAATGGATAGAATTAATCACCGAGCACCGGGTTTATCGGAAGCATTTGGAGCCAGGATCTGATCCGGTGGCGGAATTTTGTTTGGAGGCGGAAAACATCAGTGTGCGGGCATATTGCAATGTACATGGATTGTGGCAGAGTTAGTCAGAACCACTGATTAACACATGATTCTCCTGATTGCACGTGAATTAAAATTAAGTCAAATTAAAGAGGGGTAGTAGTTTATATTTTTATGCATGATTTTCTGTTAGCTAAAGAAATAATAGATGAATTAGTCCTCATCGCTCAAGAGAAAAAACTTGAATATATTGCGCGTGTCAATTTGGAAATCGGGCAGATTGCTTTGGCGCATGATGGTCACCCTGAACATGTGGAGGATCTGAGCGAGGAAAATCTGCGTTTCGGGCTGGAAACTGTGGCGAAAAATACGCCTTTTGAAAAGACTGTATTTGAGATCAAAAAAGTCGCCGGTAATCATTGGAAAATAACCGAGATTGAGATATAATAGAAGCAGTAAAATACTTAATCCAAATAATTCTATGACTAAGATTGCAATCAATGGTTTCGGTCGGATCGGCCGGCCAAGTTTCAAAATCGCTTTTGCCAAAGAAGATATCGAGGTAGTGGCGATCAATGATCTGACTGACCTTAAAACCGCCGCGCATCTTTTGCGCCACGATTCTTCTTATGGAAAATATGAAAAAGAAGTTTTGGTGGATGAAGCTGCGTCAGAACTGATTGTAGACGGAACTAGGATAAAATATTTTATGGAAACGAATCCGACCAATCTGCCCTGGGCCGAATTGGAAGTGGATGTGGTTCTGGAATGTAGTGGGGTCTTTAATGATAAAATGAAAGCGCAAAAGCACATTGATGCCGGGGCAAAGAAGGTTGTCCTGTCCGCGCCGGCCAAAGATGACACGCCAGTCTATCTTTTGGGAGTGAACGAGCATGAATATGTCGGAGAATCAATCATCTCCAATGGTAGTTGCACGACCAATTGTCTGGCGCCGGTCATCAAAGTATTGGACGAAAAATTCGGAGTGGAAAAAGGTTTTATGACGACCACCCATTCCTATACCAATGATCAGCGGCTGCAGGATCTGCCGCACAGTGATCTGCGGCGTGCGCGGGCAGCAGCTTTGAACATTATCCCGACAACCACAGGTGCTGCCAAAACTGTAGGTAAGGTCATCAAGCACTTAGCGGGACAGTTGGACGGAATTTCCTTGCGCGTTCCGACCCCGGTCGTTTCTATTACGGACTTTGTTTGTACGCTCAAGAAGGAAGCCACGGCGGAAGAGATAAATGGTCATTTCCGTGAAGCGGCGGATAACGGACTCAAGAATATTTTGGGAGCGACCGATGAAGAATTGGTCTCAATGGATTTCAGGATGGATCCGCGCAGTTCGATCGTCGATTTGCCTCTTACGATGGCCAATGGTAACTTGGTGAAGGTGGTTGCTTGGTATGATAATGAATGGGGATATTCGAATAGATTAGTGGAAATGGCGGAATACATATCAAACAGTTAAAAGTTTAAAATTAAAAATGCAAAACTGCAATTATCAGTTTAAAATTGATTTTGAAAATCGAATAGTTTTAAATTTTAAATTACAATTTTTAACTTTGTATTTTTAACTTTTAATTAAATCTATGTTCGATATTTTAATCAAAAATGGCACAGTCATCGATGGCAGCGGGGAGGCGATGCGGGAATTTGATATTGGCATAAAAGGTGATAAGATCGTTGAGATTGGAGAATTGCACAACGAGCAGGGCGAGATCGAAATCGATGCCAAGGAGAAGATTGTTTGTCCCGGCTTCATCGATGTGAATAATCATAGCGACACTTATTGGCAGATATTTTTGGAACCTGATTTGGATAGTTTGATCCATCAAGGCATCACAACAATCATCGGCGGAAATTGCGGTTCGTCTTTGGCGCCTTTGGCCTCCTCGAAAAATATCGAGTCCATCCAAAAATGGGTCGATTTGTCCAAGGTGAATGTCAATTGGCTGAGCACGAAAGAATTTTTCGATTTTTTGGAGAAAAAGGGGATGACCTTGAATTTCGGAACATTATCTGGCCATGGAACGATGCGACGTGGTATCTTGGAAGACGAGATGCGCAGTCCGAATCCGAGAGAGTTAAGTTTCATCAAGAAAAAATTGGCAGTGTCATTGGAGGAGGGGTCGTTGGGGATGTCTACGGGGCTTATCTATACTCACGCTCGTATGGCAACAGTTTCCGAGCTTACCGAGCTGGCTGAAATTGTGCGGAAATATGGAGGCGTTTATGCCACGCATATCCGCGGAGAGGCAGAAGAATTATCAGAGTCAATTGAAGAGGCGATTGCGGTGGCTGAAAAATCAAAAGTGAAACTGCATATTTCTCATCTCAAGGCTGTGGGGGCTAAGAATTGGCCGAAAATGGAAGAGGCATTGGCTACGATAGAGCGGATGAGCCAGAATGGAATGGAAATATCTTTTGATATTTATCCATACACTAGCACTGGTTCCGTTCTCTATACGTTTTTGCCGCCTTGGGTGGCGGAAGGCGGAAGGAAAATGATGCTTAATCGTCTCGTGGACCCAGTCATTCGAGCCAAGGTCATCACTGAGATGAGAGAATCTGTTTTCGAATATGAAAAGATAGAGATTGCTTCTAGTTCATTAGATAAGTCCTTGAATCGAAGAAATGTGAGCGAGATCGCGGTTTCTCAAAATAAAACAGTGGAAGATGCAGTCCTAGACATTTTGATTGCTTCCAATGGACGAGTGATCACCAGTGCGGAACTTTTGAGCGAAGGAAACATTCGCAAAGCCTTGCAAAGCCCTTTGTCGATGATTGCCACCAATGGGGCGGGCTATAGTGTGGCGCACAATGACACTGGTGAGATGGTGCATCCGCGATCGTTCGGGACAACGATGAAGATATTTTCCCAATATGTTATGAGTGAGGAAGTTCTGACTTGGGAGGAGGCGGTCAGGAAAATGACCGCAAGTCCGGCGGAAAAATTCGGGATAAAAAATCGTGGTAAGATAGCAGAGGGATATTTCGCCGACGTGGTCGTTTTGGATAGGGATAAGATATCCGCTGATGCGACCAATGATAACCCCTATCAATACGCGCGGGGCGTGGAGCAGCTCCTGATCAATGGAAAGATCATCTTGCGAGATGGAAAGGCTGAGGGGGGAAGATATGGAAGAATAATCAAGCGTTAGAATATGAATATAGATGATTTGAAAGGTAAAAAAATTACGGTTATGGGTTTGGGGCTTCATGGCGGAGCGGTCGGCACCGTCCGTTTTTTGTCTGAGGCCGGAGCGAAGGTAACAGTGACAGAAATAAAATCAGAAGAAGAATTGACGCCTTCCTTGGAAAAATTAAATGACTTGAAAGATGTTAAATATGTCTTTCATCAGCACCGTCCGGAGGATTTTGTTAAGGCTGATATGGTGGTTAAAAATCCCGCTGTGCCGTGGTCGAATAAATACATTAAATTGGCGTTGGATAATAAGATTCCGGTAGAAATGGACTCCAGCCTGTTTTTCAAATTTTGCAAGAATCCCATCATTGGAGTGACAGGAACCAAGGGCAAGACCACAACATCCAGCTTGATTTATGAAATATTGAAAACGGCCGGAAAGAAACCGCTAAAAGTCGGCATCGGGCAAACATCAGTGTTGGACAAATTGAAAGATTTGAAAAAAGAAACAATTGTGGTTTTCGAGCTTTCCAGTTGGCGATTGAGTGCGTTGGGACACGCCAAGCTTAGTCCGCAAATTGCGGTTATCACCAATATTTATCCGGATCATTTGAATTACTATAAAACTTTGGATGAATATATTAAAGACAAGAAAAATATCTGTCTTTATCAGAACAAAGAAAATAGTTGTGTGATATCGCTCGACAATAAAATACTGGATGATTTTTCTTTGGAAATAAAATCACATTTGATCAAATTTTCCAAAAATAAGATAGTTTCTGGCCGTGGGGTATATATTGAAGATGGAAAAATATATTCGAACAATGGCATAGATGAAAAAAAGATACTGGATGTGTCCGATATCAAGTTAAGAGGAGAACATAACTTAGAAAATGTCTTGGCTGCTAGTGCGGCTGCTGTGGCGGTTGGAATTGATTTGGCATCTGTCAAGAAAGCTATTTTGGGGTTTGGCGGGGTAGCTCATCGCTTGGAGATGGTGCGTGAAATTGATGGAGTCAAGTATATTAATGATTCGGCAGCGACTACGCCGGAAGCGGCCGCAGCAGGTATCTGCTCTTTTTCTGAATCAATCGTGCTCATCGCTGGGGGATCGGATAAAAATTTGGATATGACGCAGTTGGCCAAGGCTATTTGTGAAAAAACTAAAAGCGTAATTTTTTTGAAGGGGGCGGCTACGGATAAAATAATTTCCGCGATGGAAAAAGAGGACATAGGATTGGAGAAACACGGTTTTAAGACAGTGGAAACGATGGATAAGGCTGTGGAGCTAGCAAGAATGGTTGCCAAAAAGGGCGATGTGATTTTACTCTCGCCTGGCGCGGCCAGTTTCGGACTTTTTTCCAATGAGTTTGATCGGGGGGATAAATTTAAAGCCGCAGTCAAAAAATTGAAATAAATAAAAATCCCCAAACGGGGATTTTTTTGTGGGCGCACCAAGATTCGAACTTGGGACCTCGTCATTATCAGTGACGCGCTCTAACCAACTGAGCTATGCGCCCATATATCATGCAATCATATTAACATTTTAACATATTAACAAAAGAAAAAACAACAAAACCTTGTTATTGTTGACATGCTAAAATGTTTAAATGTTGAAATGACTAGGTGGACCCTATCGGACTCGGACCGATCACCTCCTGCTTGCAAAGCAGGCGCTCTACCAGATGAGCTAAGGGCCCAAAAGCCTGAAAATAGGCCAAGTGATAACTAAAAACTATTATACACGATTGTATGGATTTGTCCATATATCTGGTAATCTAGGTAATTATTTCTTCCCGGTTACAACTAGGTTCCTATTATTGATCACGCATACCTCGATTTCTTTGAAGCCGGCTTGGGAAAAGATTTTTTTTATCTCGCCCTTGGTGTAGGCATGATGGAAGCGGGTGAAGATTTCTCCGGTATTGTTTTTGAAAGGGATTTCGCAATCCAAAAGATCCAGACTACTTTTGCCAATGAGGCGCCGGAAAATATTTCGCCAGATGTATTGGCGATATTTTTTCTGCCACAAATTCCAAACAGTGATGATAATTTTGCCATCGGGTTTGGTGATGCGGTAGAGTTCTTGCGCCATAGCTAGGCGGAAATCTTGGTCGGGGAAGTGGTGAAGGACGGCGATGGAAATGACCGCGTCAAAAAAGTCATCGGGAAAATCCAGCTTGGCTCGGCCGGAAGTTTTTGCAATATTGCCGGCCAATTCCTGATATTTATTCTTGGCTAGGTCGACTAATTTTTGCGAAACGTCGACGCCATAATATTCTATTTTTTTATTTTTCAAAATTTCCAACAGTCGTCCATTGCCGCAGCCGAAATCGAGCACCCTATCGCCGGAGTTGATTTGGTCCTTGATGAATTCCAAATCACGCCAAAAAAAGGAGCGCGTGCCGGAAAATTTTTCCGCCATTTGATCGTAGCCGGCTTCGGTCTGGGATAATATTTTTTCAAGGGCATCTTTTTTCATATGGGGAAGTATAGCAATTATTGGTTAAAAACTCAACGAAACCAAGGCGAGGCCTTGGGAAATTCCCAAGGCCTCGCCTTGGTTCTTGGTTAATTTGCATAATATGTAACATTCCTCTAGTCTTGATATATGCGAAAAATCTATGCGGAATTCATAAAAATGGCAATTAGCGAGGTTTCTCAGGGAGCTGAGGATTTTTTGCGCCTGAAAAAAGATATCTGCAAGAAATTGGGGGTGCAGCCGCCGACCAATCCGGATTTGCGGGAGTTCTATGAAAAAATGGTGGCGTGTAAAGAAATTGTGAGAAATCCGGCGTTTGAAAAAAAATTGTTCAGTAAACGTGTGCGCACGCAGTCGGGCGTGGCGGTGGTGGCGGTGTTGACCAAGAGTTATCCTTGCCCCGGGAAATGCATTTATTGTCCGACGGAAAAAGAGATGCCGAAAAGCTATCTGTCTAATGAGCCGGCGGTCATGCGAGCCATTGCGGCTAGATTTAATCCATATCGACAAGTGCAAAATCGCTTGCGCGCCTTGGAACTGAATGGCCACAAAGTCGAAAAGATTGAGCTGATTGTGATGGGAGGCACGTTTTCCTATTTACCGAAAAAATATCAGACCAAATTTATTGCCGAATGTTTTCGGGCGGCGAATGATTATGGAAAATCTGTTCATAGAAATGTCGCCCGTAGAGACGCGATTAATCGCGTCTCTACATTGGCGTCAGAACAAAAGAGAAACGAAAAGGCGAAATGTCGCATCATTGGACTGACCTTGGAAACACGGCCGGATTATATTGATGCCAAAGAAATTGTGAATTTCAGAAAGCTTGGATGTACACGCGTGGAACTGGGCGTGCAATCAATTTTTGACGATGTTTTGAAGCTGAACAAGCGCGGACATAATGTTCAAGAAACTATCAGGGCGACCAGACTTTTGAAAGATGCTGGTTTCAAGATTAATTATCACATCATGCCGGGGCTGCCTGGCTCGGATTTGAAGCGTGATTATCAGATGTTTAAAGAGCTTTTTTCTAAATCTGATTTCCAGCCAGATATGCTCAAAATTTATCCGACGGTAGTGATTAAAAATACCAAATTATATTCAATGTGGAAAAAAGGGGAATATAAAGCGTTGGGCGATAAGGAATTCGAAAAGTTTATTTTAAAAATCAAGAAAAATCTCATTCCGCCGGTAGTCAGGATCGCTCGCTTGGTGCGCGATGTGCCCGGTTCTTCCATCGAAGCTGGGCCGAACATTTCCAATCTGCGTCAGTTGATCGAGAAAGAATCAGTCTGTCAGTGCATCCGTTGTCGGGAAGTGCGGGGAGAATATGTGCTGAATGAAAAGATCATTTTAGATCGAATTGATTATGACGCTTCGGGAGGGAAAGAAATTTTTTTGCAATATGTTTCCTCTGATAGGCAAAAACTTTTTTCGTTGTTGCGGCTGAGGATTGTGAACTATGCTCAGGACTTCTCCGTTCAGAACCCCCTCTGTCCTGAGTACCGGACATCTCCCCCTGAGTACAGGGGGAGAGGGCAACTCTCTGTTCTTGATGGTGCGGCGCTTATTCGGGAGGTGCATACTTATGGCAAACTGACGGGGATTGATAAATCAGACAAGAATTCCCCACAGCACATTGGCCTCGGTAAAAAATTGCTCCTAGAAGCAGAAAGGATTGCGCACGATGAATTTGGGATGAAAAAAATTGCGGTCATTTCGGGAGTCGGAGTACGGGGATATTATCGGAAGGCGGGGTATAAATTGAAAGATAGTTATATGGTGAAGGTAATATAGGCATATTAACATATTAGCATTTTAGCAATTTAAAGTAGGACATTTAAGTGTGTAAAAAGTATGTTAAGATGTTAGTATGCTAATATGTTAAAATGATTTAAAACTATGCAAAAAATAATGATTGCGTCGGGGCCGGTAATCGTGGAGGAGGGGAAGGTTCTCTTGAATCAGCACGGAGATACGGAGTTTTGGAAGTTTTGTGGGGGAAGATCAATGGACGAAACAGAGGGACTTAGGGAAATTGCAGCCAGAGAGGCTAAAGAGGAGATGGGAATTGACATTGAATTTTTGGATGAAACGCCATTCTTTTTGTACACCGAAAAAGAAACACCAGAAGGGAAGATTGATGTGATCCTAGTGCACTATCTGGCGCGCCGGATTGGCGAAGTGCAACCGGGAGATGACATCCGCGAGTGGAAATGGATGTCGCTTTCAGAATTGGAAAAAGAAAATTTGGCGCCGAACATTCTGCCGACGCTGAAACATTTTGGGTTTGTGGAATAGATAATTTATTTTTTCAGAAAAGAAAATGGACATACCAGTTGAGACCGGTATGTCCATATTTTTTGCGGTGATTATTGAGTGGATGCTTCGTGTATAACCGAAGCGCGACAGTGCTTTTTTCGGGAGCGATGCATGAGGCCGCATACCTCATTTTCTCCTAAATAGGCAGTCCTGTTAGACCCTCCTTGTAAGGGCCAGGTAACCGAGGTATCAGCTGTTTGCGATCCATGATTGTCCGATGGTGGTCTGCAGGCAGTGGGAGGTATTACCGGCCGCGGCTTTTTCGATAGCCATCTTTGCCGTATTAACCAAAGTAGTGGAAGAAAAGCCCGTGGTGCTGCTCATGATTGATGCAAACGAGGATCCTTTGTTGTGCGTCTGTTGCATGATCAGGTCTCCTTACAAAAAGATTCCAGTATATCCTTTGCCAGCTTTCCGACCAACACTGGTCGGTGGCAGAGAAAAAGAACTACGCAATACGATGAAATTCTATCAAACCTCCTTTTGGCTGTCAAGAGCCATTCTGTCCGTTGGAGAAAGATGTTTTTATTCTGGTAATTATATTTATCACGATCAGAAGAGCTAGAGCAATATTGGCGCCGATGAAAAGGTTTCTCAAAAGCAGGCCGCTCTTAAGATCCGTTCCGATGGCTAAGGCGTGGATGGTGACAATTATGAACATAAGGATGTTCAAAAAATGCACGGCTCGCCAAATTTTTTGTGAGAAAAATTTCCTGAAATAGGAAGTGAGGATGAGAATGAGCATAAGATATATCCCCAAAATCCCCAAAGTTATTTCAGTGGTATAGGTTTGGCTATGAAAAGGCATAATGAGATCGAGAAATTTAAGCTGGAGATATTTGTCCCAAAGCAAGGCGCCGGAATGGAAAAAAACCAAGATCAAAGCCTGTACTGAGAGCCAGGCATGCGTTTGATAGGAAAAGGCCGGCGAGAAGATTTTTTTGATTCCCGGAGTCCGGATAGCGAGGCCGAAAAACATTACGAGCCAAAGCAATAGGTAGGCCAGAAGACCCGAAGCGCGAGAGATGTACCAAGCCCAAGGGGTTTCATTTTTGGCCAGAGTTTCTTGGGTGCTGATGGTTCTTAGGGCACTCGGAGAAGCGTTGTTCAAGGCATCGGCCCCTCCAATGATTTCCGCTCCATCCAGGATCCCATCACTATCTGTGTCTGGATTTTGCGGATCGGTCTTGTAGATATTTTTTTCTCCCAGATCCGTCAGGCCGTCCAGATCGCTGTCGATCACGACATCGCTCCCATAATCCAACTTGTTCTCATTTTCAACTTGAGCCAAAACATTCGAGCTTGTCATAAGAAAGGCGAGTAGGATGAAAATGAAGCTGCTGAGTTTATATCGCATAAGTTTTTTTTAACTGATTTTATGACGTTTCCATCTTGTTCGAGAAAAAAAGCGGTTATCTTTTTTTCTCGAGCTTTTTCTATTCCTTTTTCCAACCCCGAAAGAAACAGCACCTTGGCCCACACGTCGGCTCGTTCAGTGCTCTTTTCCACTACAGTCACTGACTGCAAAGCGAAAGAGAAATCATTCGGCCGGCGCGGATCAATGAGGTGATGAATTTTTTTTTCACCTTTTTGCCAATTCCTCCGGACATTTCCGCTGGTGGCCACGGCCGCATCAGAAATTTCCACAAGGGTTTCATCCTCGTTATGGGAGCCTTCCAAGGCGATGCCCCAATCGTTGCCCAAGCTATTTTTCCCGGCGGCAAACATATCGCCGCCGGAATCGATCAGGAAATTCCGGAAACCTTGCAACTGTAGAAAGTCTACGACGCGGTCAGTGATATATCCTTTGGCAATGCCGGAAAAATCTAGCCGCTTAAGGAATTTCATCCTACCATTTTCTACAACCAGATCATTTTTCAGATCAGCTTTTTCCACTTCTATTATAGCTGCAATCCCATCGGATGAAAAATCTTCCTTGGAAAAACTTCTGTCATAACCGATCTTTTCCAATGTTTCCAAAATTCTCGGATCAAAGAGGCCATCGCTTTCTTTGAAATAGTCTAAAGACTTTTCGGCTACGCGCAAAATATCTGAAGAACCATCAAAGAATTTTCCGAGATGAGAGTTTATTTTCGACAGCTCACTTTCCTTATCGAAGCGGCTGAAAATTTTCTCTTGCCGCTTATAGATATCGCTCACTTCTAAGAATATTTTTTCCATCTCGGATTTTTGACGGATATCTCCAATAATCTGTAAATAAATATCCGTGCCGAGCGCGCGCCATTCTTTTTCAAAAGTTTTTTCCGCCATAGCTATTTTTCAAACTGATCTACGATGCCGTTCCGGTTGTTGTCTTCTACGATGTATATTTCCGGAATGGTCGGGTGTGGGTCGTCTTTATCCAAAAGACCATCGCCATCGCTATCGCGGAGGGTCGTGGTGGTTGTTGAAACGGATGTCGTGGGCGTCGTTTGCGTTTTGGAGGTGGAAACGCTTGCGGGTTGGATCGTTTTCACCACGCTTTCTTGATAATCATCGTCGCCTTCATCGTCTTCCGCTCTAGCCAAAAATTGAACGGCAAAAGCCGAAATGGCCACGAGGACGAACAGGCTCAGGAAGAATGTTCTTTTCTTTTCCATAATAAAAGATTAGGACGTTTTAGTTTTCCGGCTGGGGGTCGCAGCAGAACTTGTGGTTGGCGCCGGCGGCTGGACGGTGGTGGTTGTTCGGCTGCTCTGAGTGATGCTTTTTGGAGAATTGTTCAGGCTGCGCAACTTGTTCTCCCTGTCGGTGGCAATATCGGATTGTGATTGCAAGATGTTTTTGTCTAAGGGCGTCGTAGTGTCGCTTTGGGCAATTTCCGTAGCAAGATTATTCTTCGCGTTCTCTTTAATGCCCAAAACGATCAGAACCACCAAAAGCATGTTGACGATAAAGACAAATATTTTCTGACAATGTTTTTTAATATCCATCGGTCGAATAATTTGATGAATTTAGGATCAGGTCATCCACTAGCACATTCCGGCGCGTAATTTATTTCAAAATGTATCAGGAGCAATTCTTAGACTTCAATTTTGGAAAAAAGATAACTGCCGACGGCGAGAGTCGCGAGAGCGAAAGCCAAGAGGACGAGAAAGTCGGTGTGCAGCGTGAAGTGCATCTGGTTGGAAAGGATCCCGCGGATACCGTCCACGCCATAAGACAAGGGATTGACGCGGATGATCAGCTGGATGGCTTTGGGAAGGCCGGTGAGTGGGAAGAGCGCCCCGGAAAGGAAGAAAAGGGGCATAATGAGAAAATTCATAACCAGTGGGAAAGCCTGCATATCTTCCATCGTGGAAGCAATGGCTGTTCCCAAGGCCGTGAAAGACGTGGCAATGAGAGCCATATAAATCAGGGCGAATGGAGCGGTGAAAATATTTTCCGGTCGAAAGCCTACTAGTAACGCTATAAAGAAAACTACCAGACCTTGCAAAGTGGCCACAGTGGCTCCACCTAAAGTCCTTCCAAGCATAATGGTCCAGCGGGGGACCGGAGCGACGAGCGTTTCTTTCAGGAATCCAAACTGGCGGTCATAAATCACTTCCATGCCGCCAAACATAGCGGTGAAGATAATGCTCATAGCGATAATGCCGGGAGCGATGAATTGGATATAATTGCCACCGCCGGCCTTCTGATAAATCGGCCCAAAACCAAAACCCATCGCCACTAAAAAGAGAGTCGGCTGGGCAAGGGAGCCGACAATCCTGGCGCGCGACCGCGAATAGCGTTTCAATTGGCGCAACCACAGGATATAGATTACTTTGGAATATTTGATCATCTTCTCCATACGCGTCCCATAGTTCTTAATTTATCTACAGCGTTTGCGCCTTCTTCGCGAATGGCCTTGCCGGTCAGTTTCAAAAAGGCATCTTCGAGCGTGGCCGAAACCGTGTCTTCTTTCAGCTTTTGGGCGGTGCCTTCAGCCACAATACGCCCGTTATCAATGATGGCGATGCGATCAGACATTCTGTCGGCTTCTTCCATGTAATGCGTGCTGAAAAAGACCGTGATGCCTTCCTTCTGGTTCATATCTTTGATATAGCTCCACAGGTGATTTCTGGTTTGCGGATCCAACCCGAGTGTCGGTTCGTCCAGGAAAATTATTTGTGGATGATGCAAAAGGCCGCGGGCGATTTCCAATCTTCTTTTCATCCCGCCGGAAAATTCTTTGACCAGATCATCGCGGCGTTTTTCCAATTCTACAATTTTCAAAAGTTCTTCAATCCGCTCACGCCGGATTTTTTTCGGCACGTTATAGAGCACGCCGTGGAATTCTAAATTTTCAAAGGCGGTCAGTTCGTCGTCGAGGCTCGGGTCTTGGAAGATGATGCCGAATGAACGGCGCACGCCATTGGGATTTTCGACTGGATCAAAACCATTGATGAGGATCTGACCACTGGTCGGCTTGAGGAGGGTGGTGAACATTTTGATGGTGGTGGTTTTGCCGGCGCCATTGGGTCCCAGAAACGCAAAAATCTCACCCTTTTTCACGTTGAAAGAGATATTATCGACAGCCGTGATATTGTCGAATTTTTTGACTAGATTTTTGACTTCGATGATGTTCATAATTTCAATTAAACCATATTCGTGAATAACTAGCAATATCATAATCCGCCTAAAAATCCACCCATTGACACAATTCCAAAATTCATATATTATGGAATTAAGAAAAAAGCCCAGACGGGGCTTTTAAAAAAGCTTCAATTATGAACAATTTTACCCAATTTTTGAAAGAAGCCCGCGCCGAACTGCTAAAAGTCAATTGGCCGACGAAAGAAAAGACCATTAATTATACGATGGTGGTGATTGGTATCAGTATTGCGACTGCGGCCTTTCTCGGAGGATTAGATTGGATTTTTGAAACGTTATTAAAAATGTTTATATTAAAATAATTATGGCCAAGCAAACTCAACATCATGGACGGGCGTGGTACGTTCTCCATACATACTCCGGTTATGAAGACAATGTGGCGCGCAACTTGAAACAGAGGATCGAATCGATGGATATGCAAGACGCGATTTTTGACGTGATGGTGCCGATCGAGAAGAAAATCAAGATCAAGGCTTCGAAACGGACGGTGGTGGAAGAAAAGATTTATCCTGGTTATGTTTTGGTGAATATGATTGTGACAGATGCCTCGTGGTATGTGGTGCGCAACACGCCGAACGTGACGGGCTTCATCGGTCTTGGGACCACTCCGACTCCGGTTGATCCGGCTGAGATTGAGATGCTCAAAAAACGGATGGGTGTGGCTGAACCGAAATACAAAATCGATGTTATGAGCGGCGATTCAGTCAAGATCATCGACGGACCATTCAAAGATTTCGATGGCAAGGTGGACAATGTGGATGAAGAAAAAGGTAGAGTCAAAGTCCTAGTGTCTATTTTCGGACGTGAAACTCCGGTAGAATTGGACTTTTTGCAAATCAATAAATTATAATTTACTCAATATGGCGAAAAAGATAAAAACTATCATCAAACTTCAGATCCAAGCAGGGAAAGCCAATCCGGCGCCTCCCGTCGGACCGGCGCTCGGACAGCACGGGCTCAACATTCAAGAATTCTGCACGAAATTCAACGACCAAACTAAGGATAAAATGGGAGACATCATTCCGGCGGAAATCACCATTTTTGAAGACCGCACTTTCAGCTTTGTATTGAAGACTCCTCCAGCATCTGATCTGCTCCGGAAAGCTGCCGGTATCCAAAAAGGTTCCGGGAGTCCGTTGAAGGAAAAAGTCGGCAAGATTACCGAAGCGCAACTCCGAGAAATTGCGGAAAAGAAAATGCCGGACATCAATGCGAATGACATTGAAGCGGCCATGAAGATCATCGGTGGCACGGCGAGAAGCATGGGGATCAAGATCGAAGGTTAATTAATAATTTTGTGGGAGATCTGATGTTACGTCGGATCGCTATCACCACGGAAAATATATGAAACACGGGAAAAAATATCGAGCGGTAGTCGAAAAGTTTGATAAGTATAAGACATATTCTTTGGAAGAGGCGATCAAATTTTTGAAAGAAAACAAGATTTCCAAATTTGACGAATCAGTAGAGGTGCACATCCGTACCAATATAGATCCGAAAAAGACCGATCAGCAACTGCGCGGTACGACAGAGCTGCCACATGGCACCGGCAAGACAAAAAAAGTAGTGGTCATCACGACCACGCACGCCAAGGATGCGAAGGAAGCTGGCGCGGACGCGGTGGTGGGAGATGAATTTATCGAGAAGATAAAATCCGGTAAGGCTTTCGCGGGAAAAGATGCTTTTGATATTTTAGTAGCGACACCGGAAATGATGCCCAAGCTCGCTCCGGTGGCCAAAATTCTGGGACCAAAAGGTCTTATGCCGAATCCCAAAACTGAAACGGTGACGACTAAGATTAAAGAAACAGTGGCGGCTCTCAAGAGAGGCAAGGTGGCTTTCAAAAATGACAATGGCGCCATCGTGCATCAAGTCGTGGGCAAATTGTCGTTTGAAGAGGCCAAACTCATTGAAAATATCACTTCTTTTATCAGTAGTCTCGAAAAATTCAAGCCGACCAAATCAAAAGGCAAGCTTATCACTGGGATAAGCGTATCTTCCACGATGGGAGTGGGCATGAAGGTCAGTATTTAGTATCTAATATCTAGTATGAAAAAACGTCGAAAGGCGTTTTTTTGTATTGACGCGGAGAAAAAAGGCTGCTAAAATTATCAGGTGTTTTAGAATAAGCCAAGAAAGTATTTAACTGAAATTTTATGGCAGACAGAATTGTTATCGGGCTCATTGGAGAAAAAGGTGCCGGCAAAGGCACGGTGGCGGATCACCTGATTGAGAAATATGGGGCGGTGCATTATGGCACGAGCAAAATTTTACGTCGAACTCTGGAGGACATCCATGTGCCGGTGACGCGGGACAATCTGGTGAAATTGGCCCTGGTCCTGAAAGAAGGTTATGGCCCGTCCATCATTATTGATTCTTTGATCACTGACATGGAAAAAGCTGAAGCGGACATCATCATCGCGGACGGCATCCGGATGCATGGAGACGTGGAACCTTTCAGAAAAGAATTCGGAGAAAACTTTTTTTTGGTCTATGTGACGGCCGATCTGAAATTGCGTTATGCGCGTACCAAAGCTCGGAAACAAAATGCCGGCGAAGGCGAAGCGACGCTGGAAGAATTTCTGGAAGAAGAAGGGCGCCTGACCGAAGTGTCCATCCACGAGATCGGTAGGCTTGCGGATTTCAAGATGAACAATAATGGCACAGCTGAAGAACTCATCGCTCAAACGGAGGAGATGATGAAAAAAATCACGAATATCCACGGATAGGAAACGAATATGTACGAACGAATTCACGAACGCCTCCAAAAGGAGGTGTTTTTTTATGACAAGCTGGTTAGTTTTTATGCTGATTATGGCGAGGTATGTCAATTTTGACCGTTTAAGTGAAAGATAGTAAAATTAGGGAACTGGTATGAGAAGCAAAGAAAAGAAAATTGTTTTGGCGATTGCTGGCGACATTGCCGCCGGCAAGAACGCAATGGCCGACTATATTGAGAAAAAATATGGTGGGCACAGTTATCGTTCCTCGGAAGTTTTGCGTGATATTTTGCAAAGGTTGGATCTTCCGGAAAGTCGGGAGAATATGCAAAAAACTTCCACGATGATTCGTGAGCATTTCGGGAAGGATATTATTTCTAAAGTTGCCGCCTTCGATCTTTCTAAAATCAAGAACAAAATCATCGCCATCAACGGTGTGCGTCGATTGTCCGACATCGAAGCGCTCAAGAAAGATTTCACGGTGAAACTGATTTATGTCGAAGCTGACGCGAAAAAAAGATTTGAACGGATCGGAAGGCGCAAAGAGAACAGTGATGAACGTCAAAAAACTTTCGCGCAGTTCAAAAAAGACCATCTGAAAGAAGCGGAAGGGCAGATCGGGAGTTTGAAAAAAGAGGCAGACTTCGTGATTTTGAACAATAGTACTAAGAGAGATTTTTATAGGGAAATAGACGAGGTAATTAAAAAAATAATCAAGTAAAAAAATGGCAAGCAAAAAAAAGTTCAAGAGTACGCGGATAAGTTGGGATGAGACGTTTATGAATATGGCTACGCTGCTGACGCGGCGAGTTTCTTGCATTGTGGTGAAGACGGCGGCTGTCTATGTTGATCCGGGTCACAGAGTCGTTTCTATCGGGTATAACGGTCCGGTCAAGGGCGGATATAATTGTGATGAAGTCGGTTGCGCTAAGATAGATGGCAATCCGAAAACTGGCAAACTTGAAAGATGCCGCGGGGCGCACGCTGAAATCAATGGTATCATTAACGCGGCCAATCCGAGATCCTTGGAAGGAGCGACACTTTATACTGTGAAATATCCTTGCTTTGACTGTATGAAGGCTTTGGCCAATGCTGGAATAAAAGAAATTATATACTTTGAAAAATATTTACGCACTCAGACTGGCGGAGAAAAATTTGAAGAAGAGACTGAATCTGAGGATTTGGCCAAATTGAAAAAAATCAAAGTCAGAAAATTCAAGGGAATTGTGCTTTGTCCACCAGCAGAAAGCTTTGATTCGAAAGAAAATAAGAAAAGAGAAAAAGAGTGTTGTTAATTATTTAGCTTTAAAATTTTTATGACACAAGATAAAAAACATCCTGAGTATCAATATCTGGATCTTTTGCAAGATATTATGGATAACGGTTCGGATAAAGAATTGTTTTTCACGCCGGAAGTCCTGGAACAGTATAAAGACAGAGGAGTGGAGGCTCCTCATATCCGCTCTCTTTTCGGGCGACAGATTCGTTTCGACCTTTCCAAAGGCTTTCCACTGCTGACCACTAAGAAAACTTTTTTTCGCGGCATTGCCGTTGAACTTCTGTGGTTTCTGAGCGGATCTTCCAATATTAAATATCTGGTTGATAATGATGTGCATATTTGGGACGAGTGGGCTTGGAAGAGATTTCACAAACATTGTTTGGAAAATGAACTGGATAAAGATATGCTTCAGGCTGACTTCATTGCTAAGATCAAAAGCGAACCAGAGGACAGTGAATTTGTGAAAAAGTGGGGTGATCTGATTACAATCTATGGACGGATGTGGCGGCGTTGGCCGGGCAGCGGTGGGCGTGAGATTGATCAATTGGGTTGGGTGATTGCAGGACTCAAAGATAAGCCCTTTCGCAAATCCTATGTCGTTTCCGCGTGGAATCCTGATTTCATCTATGCAATGGCTGCGCCGGAAAATCGGAGCGAGGTGCCGCCTTTTTGTCACACTACTTTTCAGTTCGCCGTGACGGAAGGGAATAAATTAAATCTAGGACTCTATCAAAGGAGTGCGGACAGTTTTTTGGGTGTGCCGTTCAACATTGCCAGCTATGCTTTACTCCTTCAAATGGTGGCGCAAGTGACGGGATTGGAAGTGGGAGAATTTGTGCATAGTTTCGGCGATGTGCATTATTATTCCAATCATCTGGAACAGATTAATGAACAGCTGAAGCGCGAACCAAAACCATTCCCGACTGTAAAACTAAATCCGGAAATAAAAAACATTGATGATTTCAAATTGGAAGATATAACTTTGGAAAACTATGACCCACATCCGCCGCTCAAAGCCGAGATTGCGAATATTGGGGGATTCTAATTTATGAACAATAAATTAAATGAAACTTGAAAAGGAATTGGAAGAAAAGATAAAAGAAGAAATTATTAGTCTTTTGGAAAAGGGGAAACCCAATTGGGACATCCCACACACTCTTTCTGCGGTGAAGTGGATGAAAAAGTTAGTCAAGGAGACCGGAGCGGATGAGAAAATTATGGTTACGGCTATATATTTTCATGACACCGGATATCCAGAGCTTGAGAAGAAATATAATTTTGAGGAATCTATAGCCGCTAAAAATAATCATGCCAAAAGAGGAGCTGATTTTGCTAAGAAGTTTTTAAATGAATTGCGCGAATTCTCCGAAGGTGATATTGAAGAGATTTGCAGATTGATTGAAAATCATGATGTGCATGACAATATAGATGAAGATGATTTGAATCGACAATTGATATTTGAAGCCGATGGTTTGGCGCAGTTGGATTGGGAGGCTTGTCCACCAAATTTTGACAAGGAGAACTGCTTGAAATGGATTGAAAAGTATTTTGAAATTGAAAGACCATTGAAACTTTGGAAAACTAATCTGGGGTTGGAAAAAATAATAGAACTTAAGAAGAAGACAGAGGTTTATTGGGATAATAAATAAAACAATGAAAATTATTTTGGTCATGGCGGCTACACTGGACGGAAGGATTGCCAAAACGAGCAATCATTTTCCAGATTGGACGAGCCGCGAAGATAAAAAGTTTTTTCAGCGGGTTTCCAAGGAAGCTGGCGTGGTGATTATGGGCGAGAAAACTTTTGCCACTTTCCCATCCCCCTTGAAAGATAGGCTGAATGTCGTTTTCACTATGGAAGAAAATCAACCAGTAATAGAAGGTGTGAAATGGGTGAAGGGCGAGCCGGAAGAGGTACTAAAAGAATTGGAAAAAATGGGATACGGAACAGCTATTTTGGGCGGTGGCGCGGCGGTGAATGGAATGTTTCTCGAAAAAAAGTTGATCGATGAAATTTATGTGACTATTGAACCGAAAATTTTCGGTGATGGATTGTCGCTGTTCAAGGGTGATTTTGAGGTGAATTTAAAACTGAAAGAGATTGAGAAGATTAATGATAATTCGGTGGTGTTGAAGTATGAAGTTTTGAAATAAAAAAATATGAAAAAGATTTATGTTGCTCATGCGAGTAATTACTCGGATTTTAAAGAGACATTATACTCTCCATTAAAAACGCTTAAGGACTTTGAATTTATTTTTCCTTATGAAAAAGAAGGCGAGATGGAATCAACTAAGGGAATTATAAAGGATTGTGATTTGTTCATAGGAGATGTATCTTTTCAGAAATTGGGCACGGGAATTGAAATAGGTTGGGCGGATTCTTTTGATGTACCGATACTACTTGTTTATAAAAAAGGTTCGAGCCTTTCCAGATCTCTAAATATCGTTACAGATAATTTTTTAGAATATGATAGCGTGGAAGATAATTTAGTAGATATAGCAAGCGCAATTAATAAAATAATCTAGCAAACCTTATGAAATACGAAGTGGAAATCAAAAGTCTTTTGCAGACAAATGAGAATGCGCAGAAACTTAGGGATAAGTTGGCTGAGCAAGGGATTGAAATCAAGAACAAATACAAGCAGCTCAACCATTATTTTTTGAATGATGGTGATTTTGCCAAATTGGAAGAAAAACTTTTAACATTGTTTTCTGATGATAAAAAAGAAAAACTGAAGAAAATTCTAGAAGAAGGCAAAAACCATTCCTTGAGAACGCGCGAGATGAACGGCGAGGCGTTCTTTGTGGTCAAGGCTTCGGTGGATGACACCACTTCGTCGAATGGAATCTTGCGCATGGAATTTGAAGAGGCCGCCGGCATTCCGATGGATGCTCTCGACAAACTTTTGGAAGAAGCAGGCTTTTCCTATCAAGCTAAATGGTCGCGCGAAAGAGAAGAATATGGCAAAGATGATTTCTACATCACCATCGACAAGAATGCCGGTTATGGCTATTTGTCAGAATTTGAAATCCAAACCGAAGATGAAAATAGTCTAGCTGAGGTGAAACAAAGAATTCTTGATTTGATGAGCGAACTGGGTCTCGAAGAACTTTCTCAAGACAGACTGGAGCGGATGTTCAAGTTTTACAATGAAAATTGGCGGGAATATTATGGCACGGAAAATGTTTTCAATGTGGAGTAGCTAAATATTGCTAAATTTGAAGATATTGGCTAGAATAGTAGAGAAGAATAATAGTTAGACATATTTAGATATGGCCAAATATACACCAGTTATTGGGATGGAAGTGCATGTGGAGTTGAAAACCAAATCCAAGATGTTTTGTGATTCCAAAAATGGTTTGGGATTGGAGCGGGAACCAAATGTGAACATCTGTCCGGTTTGCACGGGTCAGCCGGGGACTTTGCCGGTGCCCAACTCCCAAGCGATTGAATTTGTGCAATTGGCCGGTTTGGCTTTGGGTTGCACATTGCGTTTGGATTCCAAGTTTGACCGCAAGAACTATTTCTATCCGGATCTGCCGAAGGGTTATCAGATTTCGCAGTATGACCAGCCGTTGTGTGAAGGGGGAGTTTTGGAAATTGGTGTGCCCGCCACAACCCCTCCCCAGCCATCCCCTGAGTACAGGGGAGGGGGCCGTAGAATTGGAATTACGCGCATCCATCTGGAAGAAGATACGGGGAAACTCATCCATCCGAAGGGCGTCAATTATACCTTGGTCGATTTCAATCGGGCCGGGGTGCCGCTCATGGAACTCGTAACTGAACCGGACATTGAGACGGGTGAAGAGGCGCGGCTGTTTTGTCAGAAGTTGCAGCAGATCTGCCGATACCTCGAAATTTCGGACGCGGATATGGAAAAAGGTATGATGCGGTGCGAAGCGAACATTTCACTATATAAAGAGGGCGAGGATAAATTATCCGGCACCAAAGTGGAAGTGAAAAACATCAATAGTTTCAAATTCGTGGAAAAAGCCATTGCCTTTGAAATTGAAAGACAGACTGAACTTTTAGACAAAGGGAAAGAAATCGTGCAAGAGACGCGCGGGTGGGATGCTAATCGGGGTGAAACAGTGTCGCAACGAAAAAAGGAATCGGCCCATGACTATCGCTATTTCCCAGAGCCGGACATTCCGCCGCTCAGATTTGATGAGAATTACGTCGAAAATTTAAGAAAGAAATTGCCGGAATTGCCGGATGCTAAAACTGCTCGCTTTGAAAAAGAATACAATCTGCCAGCGGATGATGTGACTGTCCTGACGGCGCAAAAGGATTTGGCGCAGTATTTTGAAAACGTAACGAGCGAACTTTTGGAAAAGATTGAAAGCGGCGAAGTGAAAGCGGAAAAAGAAAAAGCGATCAAGCTGGCAGTCAACTATATCATTACAGAACTGCGCAAGCATTTGTCGGAACATGGCCATGGTATGAGCGACATCAAGATTACGCCGGAAAATTACGCGGAGTTCATCGGCACTGTGGCGGACGGAAAAATCAATTCCACCGCGGCACAGACCGTGTTGGCCGAAATGTACAAGACTGGAGGCGATCCGTCACAAATCATTGCGGAAAAAAATCTAGCGCAACTGGATGGTGGCGATGAAATGGAGGCAATGGTGGATAAAGTGCTGGCGGCCAATGAAAGCTCCGTGGCGGATTTCAAAGCCGGCAAAGAGAATGCCTTGAAATTCCTGATGGGACAAGTAATGTCGGCTACGCAAGGAAGAGCTAACCCCATGGCTGTTAATGAATTACTCAGAAAGAAATTATCAGGCAATACAGATGTCAGATCCGCCTCTGGCGGAAAAGAATCGGGCGGCAAAGCTAATCCGAAGAGTGCGATGGATATGATCAAAGAAAAATTATCACAATGACATTTGAAAAGCTTTCCCATTGACGGAAAGCTTTTTTTATGATAAGTTAGGTGGAAGTATAAAATAGGAGGAAGTTGCTCCTTAACAATCAATGGGGAGAAAAGTATGGTTTCTGGAGAAGCTGAAGGCACGGAGAGTGGTCAAAAAGCAATTCTGAAAACAAAATTCAGAATAACGATGTTTGTGTGTTATGGCGGAAAACTTATTGGGATGATTAATCCAGCGGGGAGTGATTTTCCCGGTCAAATCGTTAAAAGTCCTTTGTGTGGGTTAACTGACAATTCTGATACGCAATGGCTTGTTGTTGCGCCAAGCGTTTCGGGTAATGGATTGTTGGATTCTATTAAGGCGGTTTTTCCGAAACTGAGAGATGGGGTTGTAAGTATAGAGGAGGTGCAAGTGGGAATGCCGGAAAGCCATATTGAGTCTCCCGACATTCTTTGCAGATGCTGATGGTGTGTAAAACAATCAACAAAAAGAGGTGTTAAATGTGTCTAGGAATGGATTGTGTTCGTGAAAATGTCGCAGGATGTCCTACTATTAATGGGTCTCTTGCCAAAACTAAACATGTATTGAAAAAGGTTGCGCAAGAGTCGGCGGATATTGCTGAAAATTGTATAGGCAGACATGGGATGAAAGGTTCGTCTGCTGGTACAATTGTTATTCATAAGGGTTGTCAGCGTGTTATTGCGGACAGCAAAGGTAAATGAAAAGAGTATGAGTTTCTTTTTGAAAAGGCGGTTATCCGAATGGATCAACCGCCTCGATTTTTTTATAGCTATTATTTTTCCAAAAAAAGTTTCACTTCTTTTTCAATTTCTGGATATTTTTCTAGCCATACAATGCGCGCGTCTTTTTTGAACCAAGTCATTTGCCGTTTGGCATAATCTTTTTCGGCCAGATATATTTTTTCCAGCAAGTCTTCTTCGCTTCCAATTTCCCCGCGCAAAAATTGCGGGATGAGTTTGTAGCTCAGTCCGAAGCTTTCCATTTTTTTCCAACTCAAGCCGGCGGCGTGAAGCTTGCTGACTTCTTCGATCATGCCAGCAGCGAATCTTTTCTTCACATTCAATCTTATCCGTTCATGCAGTTCTTCTTTTTCTCGCAAGATGCCGATTTGGAGGAAATCATAAGCCCGATTCGAATCTACGAATTTGGGATGCGAATCTACGAACTCTACGAAACTTTGTTTTGTTCGTAGATTCGCAGTTGTTTCGTAGTTTCGCATCGGTTTGGGCACTTTGCCTATGGCCTTACATATTTCAATCGCTCGGATAAGTCTTACTGGATTTTTGGCGTCGATATTTTTCGCGCGTTCGGGATCTAATTTTTCAAGCTGGGCGAAAAGTTCTTCGGTTGTTTTGTTACGTAGCATGCTACGTAACACCGGATCAGGCGCCACTTCCGGATAAGTTATGTCATCGACGATGGCTTTGATCCAAAAACCGGTGCCGCCGGCAATGATGGGCACTTTGCCGCGTGAGAAAATGTCGGCGATGACTTTGTCGGCATATTTTTTAAATTTCGCTACACTGTAATCAGTTTTCGGACTGACGATGTCGATGGCATAGTGAGGAATGCCTTCGGAGATGAAAAAGCCACCCCTCTGTCCCGACGAGTACATCGGGACATCTCCCCTGAGTACAGGAGAGAGGGAATTGGAATCCTTCTCTACTTTCCCCGTGCCGATGTCCATTCCGCGATAGATTTGACGTGAGTCGGCACTTAAAATTTCGCCGTTAAATTTTTTGGCGAGGAGTATTGCCGCACTGGATTTTCCACTGGCGGTGGGGCCAAGAAGGACGATAATTTTTGAGGAGGTGGGCTTGTTTTTAGTAGGCATAATTGTCAAATCGCGTGATATCTGGGCCTTTGGAAGTTAATTTAAGATAAGGTATCATAATATATAGATAAAATCAAGAAAATTATTTTTTTCAGTTGTTGAATCAGTTAAAAGGGAGTAATATATAGTTATGGATAAATTTTAGTTAAAACAAAAAATGAAGAAACTGAATAGGATTGTTCTGATTTTGATAGTTTTTATCTCTTCGGGACTTTTTAGGACGGTCTATGCCGCGCCTGGAGACATCGATACGACTTGGAGCGCGGGAACGGATAGCTGGGTTGACGCACTGGTGAAACAACCGGATGGCAAGATCATCGTGGCAGGTGAAGGGTTTACGGAATATGACGGCGTGTCAAGGAATAATATTGCTCGTATAAATACCGATGGCTCTATCGATAGCACTTTCGATCCGGGATCAGGAGTTGACTGCGGTATTAACTCTGCCGCTATCCAATCCGATGGCAAGATTGTCATAGGCGGATGTTTTTCTGTCTATGACGGAGTAGCGCGCAACCACGTGGCTCGACTCAATTCCGATGGAAGTCTGGACACGTCTTTCAATCCGGGTGTTTATTTTTCAAATCAAGGATTGAACTTGCAAATATATGCCATTTCTGTCCTATCTGATGGCCGGATAGTCGTGGGTGGAAAATTTTCCGCTGTTGATGGCGCTTACAGCACGGCGGCTGTGGCTCTGATCAATCCGGATGGATCCTTGGATGAAACTTTTAATACTGGTGGCGGAGCAAATGATTGGGTTATGGCTATCAAGGTTCAACCTGACGACAAGATTATTTTGGGCGGACTCTTTACTACATATGGTGGCGCGAGTGCGGGTGGAATTTTGCGCATTGATACTAATGGCTCAATCGATCCTTCATTCGATTCAGGAACCGGAGTTGGTTCCGGAGTGTATACCATTGCTATCCAATCTGACAATAAAATCATCATAGGTGGTGATTTTGTTGAATACAATGGTACGCCCAGAAACGGGATTGTCCGAGTCGGCGCAGATGGGTCGCTGGATAATTCATTTGATCCCGGACAAGGCGTCGATACGGGTGAATATATCGGAGCTCTGGCGATCCAATCCGATGATAAAATTATGATCGGAGGATATTTCACTAGCTATGACGGGACACTGATGAATAATATCGCCCGCATTAATGCTGATGGTTCTCTAGACAGTTCTTTTGTGGTTGGAACGGGAGCTAATGATGAAATTCTTTCGTTCTTGATCCAGTCTGATGGTAAGATCATCGTTGCCGGAGGAGTTACGGACTATAATGGCACTTCCGTCGGTTATATATTCAGAGTGCTTCCGGGAACACCATTGATCGTCGCTCCGACAATTTCAACTGCATCGCCAAGCGCGTCTAATGTTTCCGATACCGAAGTGACTGTCACTGCCAATCTTTCCGATACGGGCGGTGAAGACCCCTCTCGTGGGATTGAATATGGCACTGAAACTGGAGTCTACACCGTGGGATCTTGTACTGCCGGCACCGGCGGTGCTGGCGATTACTCTTGCGTACTCACTGGTCTCACCCCTGGAACCACTTACTTTGTTCGTGCCAAAGCCACTAACTCGGCTGGCACAACCTATGGAACGGAAGTCGAAATTACCACTTTGGCTGCCGGTGAAGTCATAATCACCGAAGAGGATAATTCCGATCCCATGGACAGTTGTAGACCGTCCAAGCTCATAGCCAAAGGCATCTCAGCTACTCAAACCAGACTGACATGGAAGGATAATTGCCATGACGAAGACAGTTATCAAATTGAAAGGAAAAAAGGCAAAGGTAGATTTAAAAAAATTGTCACGGTCAAAAAAAATCACGAGTCATATACTGATGAAAAACTGCAATTGGACACCAAATACACCTATCGGGTGCGGGCGCATGACGGTAATAGCAATTCCGATTATTCCAATGAAGATACGGCTAGGACATTTAAAGTGTCTGATTTGGCAGAGGCTAGGACTGACAGGGATATTTCAATCAGCAATGCTTCAAGCATCGATACCGCGCCCATTGCCAGCGATACCACGGATACGACTATGAGTGTCGAAACGCCCAGTGATCCGAACGGCGGCGGCAGTCATCCGGTGTCGGCGGACAAAATCAAAAGGGATCAGGAGAAGGGAGATTCCGTCGCGGTACGAAAGACCAATATTCTGGGTGATTTCATCGGAAGTCCTATCGGCCAGAAATCTTCTGCGGCTGTCGAGGCGTTGGGTCTTTTGATGGGGGCGATAGCGATCGCGGCGACCAGCGCCATTCCGCTTCTGGCCTTGTCTTCATCGGCTCCTTTCACCAGTGGGCTGCCTAAGGGGTTCAGTTTCTTTGGAATCTTAACGCCAAGAGAGAAGAAAAAAAAGTGGGGAGTGGTTTTTGACAATGATACGCATCAACCGATCGCCAATGTGATGGTTTCCATACTGGATGCTGAAGGACGGGTGCTCGATTCTATGAGTACCAACGCTTCTGGAAATTTTGGCTTCTTAGCGGCTCAAGGCGAATATAGCTTTAGAGTGTCAGCTAAGGATTACGCGATGATCACTGAGAAAGACACAGATGAATTTTATGGGAAAATATATGATGGGAAAATTTTTATCATAACCGAAACGGATGTGGCGGAGATGAACATCGCGCTCAAATCGACCAAGATCGATTGGTTAGAACTTTCCAGAAGAAAAATTGCGGCGTATAAGCTGGCCCTTTCTATCGCAGAAAAATATGTTTTCATGTCCATCTTCTATGTTTGCTTCGCGATTTCCCTCGGCATCCTGTATTTTTCTCCTTCCATCTTTAATGCAGCCATAGTTTTATCGTATATGGTTATGACGGCGTGTAAATTCTTGTTCAGTGTGAAAAAATATGGATTGATAACCAGCCAAACCGGCGAACCACTGCCATTCACCATGATCAGTGTTTATGATAAAGAGGAGGCCGGGAGAAGAGTGGCATATTCCATCAGTGATATTTTGGGAAGATATTTTGTTCTGGCAAAAAATGAAAAATATATGATGAAAGTGCAAGGACGAAAATTGGGCGGGCAATCGTTCAAAAAACTTTTCAATATTAATGTGAGGGATGGAGTTTTCAAAAAGGATATCCGGATAGACGAAAAGGACTTTATGGAGACTTGAGGCTGTTTGCTTAGTAATGAAACCCCGCGGAAATATCCGTGGGGTTTTTAAGTTGTGGTATTATACTATTTTTCCTTCCAAGTTCCAAATGTCAACCCGCGTAATCTTTATGTCGATGATTTTTCCGACCAAATTTTTCCGGCCAGTTTGGATCTTCACATTTTTGAGCGTTCTGGTATATCCGAAATAGTTGCCGTTTTTTTCGCTCATAATAAGCACCGGAAAGATTTTCTTGAGATACTGCTCATTATTTTTGAGGGCCGAGGCAGCCAGGATTTCATTGAGATATTTCTCGCGCCTGACTTTTTCTTCTTTTGGAACATTATCTTTCATTTTAAACGCGGCCGTCCCAGGGCGGGGAGAGAATTGACCGAAAAAAACCATATCATAGTTGACTTTTCTCATGACTCCGGCGGTTTTTTCCAATTGCGCTTTGGTTTCGCCGGGAAAGCCGACAATGATGTCGGAAGAGAGTGAAAAAATTTGATCAGGTTTATTTTTAGCAAAACCTTTTTTAATTTTCTCAATCAGTTGTAAATAGTGCGCCCGGGAATATTTGCGGTTCATATTCTTAAGTACCGCATCCGCCCCTGATTGGATCGGCAGATGCACCGCTTCGCAGACTTTTTCAAGGCTAGTGATTGTTTCAATCAATCCATCGGTCATATCCTTGGGGTGCGGGGTCATAAAGCGTATCCAGAAATTTCCCGGTAGGGTGTTGACCTTTTTTAATAATTTTTCAAAATTATATTTTTTTGATTTATAGCTATTAACATTCTGTCCGAGGAGTGTGATTTCTTTCACGCCGGATTTAATAAGTTTTTTTATTTCACTTAAAATTTCCTCCGCCGGACGGGAAACTTCGCGGCCGCGGGCATAAGGTACGACGCAGTACGAGCAGAAATTGTTGCAGCCGGTCATGATAGGTACATAGGCGGTGTGTGGGGTGGAATAGTTGGGTGTTAATTCAAGATAGTCGCAGGGTTGGTTGGAGGAATTTTGAATTTTCAATTTTGAATTTCGATTCAATTTTGAATTATCAAATTTTGAATGATTATTTTTTTTCGAAATTAAATCATTAGAAATTGGGATTTGATTTGAAATTTTAAATTTTAAATTCGAAATTTTCTCTGGAAAGTCTTTGATTTCACAAAACAAAGCTACTTTATTTTTCAACTTCTCTTGGATATCTTTCCGATTGGCCAGACATCCTGTCACGATTATTTTAGTTTTTGGATTATTCTTCCAAAGATTGTGGATCTGGCCGTAGGCACGGTCTTCGGCCATCTTGCGCACGCCGCAAGTGTTGAAAATTACGATATCCGCCTTGGGCATATCTTTGGCTGGCAGGATTTGACGCGCTTCTAAGAAACCGGCAATCCGTTCCGAATCGCTGACGTTCATTTGACAGCCGAAGGTTTTGATGAAGTATCGCATTATCCAAAACGCTGTAGGAACAGGGCGATGCCCTGTTCCTACAGTGCTAAACGCATAGACTATTTCTTCTCTTTGATTTCTTTTCTAATTTTTTCCAAAAACTCTTCTGTTTGCATAGTCTCTTGATTTTCTTCTCCTCGAGTACGTACGGCGACGCTGCCACCAGTCGCTTCTTTTTCGCCTACCACTAAAATGTACGGCACTTTTTGTTTGACTGCGGTGCGGATCCTCTTGCCGAGGGATTCGTCGGAAGCATCAACGGAGGTACGCACGGAAGACGCGATAAATCGCGTCTCTACGGATGCGGCATAATCCTTAAACTTTTCCGAAACCGGTAGGACCATCACTTGGACGGGGGAGAGCCAAGTCGGGAAAGCACCGGCGTAGTGTTCGATCAAGATGCCCATAAAGCGTTCGAAGGAGCCCATTATGGTGCGGTGAATAAGAACAGGCGTTTTAGCTTGGCCGTCCGCGTCGATGTAGTTGCATTCGAATTTCAGCGGCATCTGGAAATCGAGCTGGATGGTGGCGCATTGCCAGGTGCGGCCGATAGCGTCTTTCAATTGGAAATCGATTTTTGGTCCATAGAAGGCACCATCTTTTTCCTTGAGGCCATAATTTTCGCCGTACAGTTCGCCGAGAATTTTTTTGAGATCTGTCTCGGCTTTGTCCCAAACGGCGACGTCGCCCATGAAATCATCCGGCCGAGTAGAAAGAAAGGCTTTGTATTCCAAGCCGAATGGCTTGTAAATTTTGTCGACTAATTTAACTACATTTTTAATCTCTTCTTCCACTTGATCGGGGCGGATGAAAATGTGGGCGTCATCTTGCGTGAATTGTTGCACACGGAACAAGCCCCCCAGTTGGCCGGATTTTTCATGGCGAGTGATGAGTCCCGGTTCGGCGTAACGCAAAGGGAAATCGCGGTATGACTTCATCGAGTTGTTATAAATCATGATGGCGCCAGGACAATCCATCGGCCGCAAGGCGAATTGTTTGTCGCCCTCGAGACTGGAGACGAAATACATATCATCTTTGTAATGGTCCCAATGGCCGGATTTTTTCCAGATGGAAACGTCCAGTATCGACGGACAAAGCACGGTATCATAAGCGAATTCTTTCTGGGCTTCCATCCAGAAATTTTTGAGTTCATTGAAAATGACGGCGCCTTTTGGGTGGAAAAAAGGTATGCCGGGAGCGACATCGTGGAAAGAGAAAAGATCCAAATCACGGCCGATTTTCCGGTGGTCTCTTTTTTCCGCTTCTTCGAGCATATGTAAATATTCTTTCAAGTCGGCTTTAGTGGCAAAAGCCACGCCATAGATCCGTTGCAGCATCTTATTCTTCTCATCGCCTTTCCAATAGGCGCCGGAAATTTTAGTGAGTTTCAGCGCGTCAGACCTGATCTGACCCGTTGATTCCAGATGCGGGCCGCGGCACAGATCGATAAAAGCTCCCGTCTTATACACGGAAACTTTTCCCTCGCCGGCCTTTATGAGGTCTTCAATTATTTCTACTTTGTAATCTTGCCCAGCTTTTTGGAAATCTTCGATGGCGGTGCCGGCCGAAACTTCCACGCGTTCAAACGGATGGTTGGCTTTGATAATAGCCATCATTTTTTCTTCCAAGATAGGCAAGTCTTCCGGAATCAAGGTTCTCGGCAGGTCGAAATCATAGTAGAAGCCGTTTTCGATGGCGGGACCGATGGCGAATTTGGCCTCGGGAAACATTTCAAGGGCGGCGGCGGCCAAAACGTGCGCGGCTGAGTGGCGCAACACCTCTAAATTGTCGAGGGTATTTTTCTTTGACATAATGTTGTATTAATGATAAATATTTATTACTAGAAACCATTTTTTCAAGGAGGAGGAAAGTATGGATATTCAGGAGAGATGTAAGAAAGAGGATGTTTTTCTGGTTTGCCCTGACTGCGATGGGAGTATTCCGGTATATATGTATCTGGATGTCTCTAGTGAGATACGTTTCAGACCATTGGGCAAATGTTCGAAATGCGGGGTCTTCTTCACCGAAGAAGTCCTTAGCAACTTATCCAATCGGGAGGAGGATGTGGGATAACGAAAACCCCGTCTCAAAAATCTTTTGATACTATTGCAAAAATGCAAAGTATGAATGAAAGATTTCTGGGACGGGGTTATTTTTTTCGCGTCTCATCGACGGATAAAATTTCCTCGTGGTTCCACCCAAATTTCCTGTCAGTCGTGACTGGCAGGACGCTCTTTCGACCAGATGCGTCAGGTCGGTACGGAAGCTCAGCGGTTGGTAGCCGCGTCAAGGCTTCTTTTCAAGTGTTTTAATTATACAAAAATTTGAAGAATAGTCAAACGGGGAAGCCTCGTTTTTGATATTGGCTCACTTATGCTAGAATAGTGGGTGGATAATCAACTTTTTTAAGATAAAGCCTATGTATAGCATCATATTGTGCGGTGGCTCCGGCACGCGTCTCTGGCCGCTGTCGCGCAAAAATTTTCCTAAACCGTTTTTGAAATTGTATTCCGACAGATCCCTCATCCAAGAGACTTTTTTGCGGATGAAGGGCGTGATTGCGCTGGAGAATATCTATGTCGTGACGGACAAGGACAATTTTTTCAATGTTTTCAACCAGATCAAAGAGATTTTTCCCGACTTTAAAAAAGAACAGATCGTCACTGAGCCGAGCCCGCGTGACACGACGCCCGCCATTATGCTGGCGGTGAAATATCTGGAAGACAAGATCGGCATCGACAAAAACGCGCCCATCATTGAGGTGCACTCTGATCACTATATTGGAAAAAAAGAAGCTTATGGGACTTTGGTCAAAACAGCTTTGGCGGCCCTGGGGAACAATATCGGACTCATCGGCATCACACCGACCAAGCCGGACACGGGACTGGGATATATCGAAAAAGGGGAGCGGGAAAATGGCTATTTCCGAGTGTCCGCTTTCAAAGAAAAGCCGGATGTTGAAACGGCGCAAAAATTTTTGGTGACGGGAAAATATGTCTGGAACGCGGGAATGTATCTGTTCAATGCTCAGACTTTCGGGGAAGAATTGAAAGCGTGCGATCCGGCGATGTATGCGATGTACGCGGCGCCATATGACAGTTTTCTGGAAAACTTTGCGTCTCTGCCTAAGATGGCGATAGATTATGTGATTGCCGAGCGTTCCAAAAGAGTCATTATGTTCGAAGGCGATTTTGATTGGAGCGACATCGGATCATTTGATGTGCTTTCGGAGATCGCTTCCGGCAATGATGCCATAAACACCAATCATCTGGCATTCGGATCGAAGAATGTCTACACCAATTCCGCCAATAATCGATTGATCGTGACGGTCGGAGTGGATGACATTAATGTCGTGGAGAACAATGATGTAATCTTGGTGCAGAAAAAAGGCCAGAGCGGCGAAATCAAGAAAATCGTTGAATATTTGAAAGAAAATGATTACAAGGAGGTGGAGCACAATCTGGTAGGCTATCGTCCGTGGGGAAAATATGAAGTGCTGGTCGACGCCGTGAATCACAAAGTGAAAAAGATCATTGTTTCTCCCGGCGCATCGCTCAGCTTGCAGTCTCACAAGAAGCGGGCCGAGCACTGGATCGTGGTCAAAGGGACGGCCAAAGTGGTGAATGGCGAAAACCTCTTGACGCTGCATGAGAATGAAAGCACCTACATCTCAGCCGGATCCAAACACCGTTTGAGCAATCCTACCGAAGAAGACTTGGAGATAATCGAAGTCCAGACCGGCCACTATTTCGGCGAAGATGACATTATCCACTATGAAGACAATTACGGACGCCTTTAGGCGCAATTTTATGGCAATCAAAAAAGATAGGAACTCCTTATGAAAGGGGTTGTATCGCTCAAGGAAGTCGGATAGATAAGATGAGTTGTGGATAAGTCAGATTTGCTTTATCTTGGCCGAAGGGTATACTTGAAATGCATTACAATTCAATATTTCATTAAGAGGCATTGATTCGCGCATAAGAAATTCAGAAGATCGGAAGGATTGGTTGCTACTGGATGCGCGAGGAGTCGAATGGCAAAACCGGCTTAGATCAAAAAAGAAGTTTTTTGATCTGGGTCGGTTTTTTATTATCCGGCTTATGGAAGAATGGATCAGAAAAGATAAGTGGATAAAAATACGGACAGTAGAGGGCTGTTTCGGAAAATACGGGTGATGAAAGGATTCTTTGGGGTGAAAAAGAATAGGTTCGCTCAAGAAAGCCGATCGCTTTTTGTTACGTTTGCGGTATAACGAAAAACCATCGGTTTTTTTAATTCCTTATAGTTTAATTTTTTTAAATAATTTAATCAAAACTTAAACAAAAAATATGATTGGAAAAATTTTTGGAAAACGTAATTCAAAAACAAGCAAAAAAATCGTAGCGAGCATAATGATGCCCATCTTTGTGCTGCAGATGTGTTCATTGAACTTGCTGTTGGCCAGTCCGGCTCTGGCGGAGTTTACCGCAGTCGGCCCTCCAGTTGACACTAATTGTTCCGATTCCAGCTATACCGTGGCAGTTAAACATCATAATGGTAGTATAGATAGATGTTTCAAAACTATCCAAGCGGCCGTTGATGATTCAAGCACTGAAACGGGAGACAATATCAATGTCAAGAAGGCAAAGTATGAAGAAAAGGTGACGGTGAACAAGGGTGTGACTATTTCCGGCGAAAAGGACGCCGATCTTACCGGACAATTCACGATCAGCTCCGACAGCGTGACGGTAGAAGGGATGGACATTACCAACTCGGGTGATAGTTTTGGAATCATTGCCACGGACGTGAGTCATCTGACATTTAAAAACAACGCCATTCACGATATCGGAACGACGCTTGATAATGGCTCAGCTCAAGCAATCGGCATTGTGAGTAGCGCGAAAGATGTGACGGATGTCCATATTGAAAAGAATGATATTTCGAATATTGGCAATAAAAGTATGCTACATAACGGTTCGGATGGCAGCAGCGCCAAAGGAGTGTATCTCGGGAATTCAGGCGGATCGAAAACTATTTCTGATGTGACAATTTCTGACAATGATATGACCAAGATATACGCTTCGACGGCAAGCTGGAAAGGTTCTTCTGTGGGGTATGGCGGCGGCGCTGGAGCGTATGGAATTTTAGTCAATCACAAGACAGAGAATCTTAAAGTGGAGGATAATAAAATTAATATCTTAGAAGGACTTTGGTCGCACGCTATCGGTTTGGAGGCTGATACGCCGGATGCTGAAGTTTCGGGAAATACTATAAACAATCTCAAGGATCATAAGAACGGAGCTGATTCGATGGCTTTGCGATTGGAATCAAATCCGAGCGCGACGGATATCACATTGGACAACAACAAGTTTAATGGCAAAAAGCTATCAATTGATACCTCGACTGTATTTGTGAATGCTGCTTGGGTGTCATTAAAGCCAGATACATCAAACACTTATCCGGAAGTGCTTAACGCCCCAACATATCTGTATTATGGCATTAACGCTTTTTCCAACATTCAAGACGCCGTGAAGGGAGTTGCCAATAAAGGAACTATTAATGTGGCAGATGGAACATATGTTGAAACCGGTCAGATAGTTATTGATAAAGATTTATCTATTGTCGGTCACAGCAAAACAAAAACCATAATCAAACCGGCGCAGGATACTGCTGGGACTATCCATGATCCGTCCAGTGGATGGTTTTCGGTGGTTTCCGGCAAGACTTTCAATCTGAACAAAGTCACTTTGGACGGTAGCGAAAAAAATATTTTAGCAGGTATATTTTCCAAGGGACACGGAATAATTGAAAATACTAATTTCAATAATATCCATTACGCCAAATATGCAGGTATTGGGATCGAACTTTACGGATCAAATATGACTATCAGTGAAAACAGTTTCAACAATATCGAGCGCATCGGAGTATTCAATGGAAATAACACGGATTCAAAGATAATTGGCAATGTTTATACTGGCAAAGGCGAGGGCGATTGGCTGGACTACGCTTTCGAAGTCGGTCGCGGTAGCAAGGCGGATATAAATGGAAATACTATTTTAAATAATAAAGGTGTAGCTTACGATGGATCTACTTCTGCGGGCATCCTTGTGACTAGTTGCTATGGCCCGAGTTCGTCTCAAGCCACAATCACAGGAAACAAGATTTCCAAATGTACTGATGGCATCGCTGTCGGATATGATGCGAATGATACCAGTGTGGTGGTGGCGCATAAGAATAAGCTGAGCGGAAATGTCAATGGAGTAAGCTCAACCAAACCTTTGGTTGACGCGACTGAAAATTGGTGGGGAAGCGCTAGTGGTCCAACAGATAAAATTTCCGGTGATGGCAGCTACCTCGATACTAATCCGGCTGGCAAAGGCTCGGTGGCACTGGGCGCGGTCAAATACGCTCCTTGGTACACCAATGCCGGAATGACGGATGAAACCTCTCCTAATGCCATCACGAAC
>Ga0172380_10001273_pt1 | contig 43854 bp, 54 predicted proteins | sample Leawe162metaG_FD_119747 | JGI IMG/M metagenome (GOLD analysis project Ga0172380, IMG submission 119747) | Leachate microbial communities from a municipal landfill in Southern Ontario, Canada - Leachate well 162 metaG | ecosystem: Engineered > Solid waste > Landfill > Unclassified | place...
ATGATCGAATCAATTCAATAGAAGAAAAACTCTATGGATTCATCTACTGGTTTTCGAAGCTGAAGAACGAAAGGTGTACGGCCGGAAACGAAGCACTTGCGGATCTTGTGAAGACATCGCCGAGAGTGATTCAGAACGCCCTCACGAACCTCGAGAAGCGAGGATATATTCTTCGAACATATAGGGATCGAAACAAGAGAGTGAGAGACGAAATAATGCCTCTCATCGACTTCAATACGATTCCTCAGCCTCGTGACGACGACGATGCACACGCACCGGCGAAGCGAAGGAAGTCTGCTGAAGTGGTCGTAGCGGAGAAGAAGGAAGAGACTCCCGGAGCGGGATCTGAGACCAATGACATGATCGCTCTTTTCGAACCGGTGAATCCGTCATTCGAAAGACTGTTCTCGAACAAGACTCAGCGTGCAGCGATAGATCGGATGTTGAAGAAGATGGGAAAAGAAAAGCTTTCAGGCACGATAAAGTTTGCGTGCGAATGCCAGGATCAGCCGTATGCTCCATCGATCACCACTCCACTTCAGCTCGAGACGAAGCTTGGTCAGCTCATCCAATTCTTCAAGAAGGAGAATCAGAAAGGCCCTAAACTTGTAACAATATGAGTACAGAAATATCAAACCCTCAAAAGATAATTTATATGAAGAGCAAGCTCCCGATCTTTATCGATCAGGATCGTGCTGAAAATCTTGAGAAAATTTTAGAGATGAACTCAGGACATCGATTCATAAAAGTTGGAGGTGAAGGAACGGTGATCAACACAGCGGAGATCGAAGGAATCTATACACCGGCACAGTACGATGAGCTTCAGAAGGTGAAGGAGGGATATCGAAAATGCGTGAACGGTGTATGGCATGGCCGGAAAGAGGAATGCTCGTGTGCGAAGGAAATCGCTCGAAAGGCACATGAAGAAAAAGAAAAGCTTGAAGCCATGAAGGATCGTGCGTACTCGCTCATCTCTTCAGGAAAGCTAAAAGGCAAGCCTCTCGAGGTTTTGAAATGTCGATTCGGTTACAGTGATGGAAAGATCAAAGATGTTGCTCAGACCGCTGAAGTGATGAAACTCACTGAAGAAAAGATCAGAGAGCATCTTGCGACCGCAACCGGCGTGCTTCACGAATGGGAGAAAGAGAAAAACAAACTCAGTCCTGAACAAGCCGAAGCGAACAGAAAGTTTATGGAGAAATTTAGAGGCGGCAGATCCACCGAGGAAGTAGTTGAACCTGCGGAAGACATTATTTCTAATCAAGAAATCGAAGATGAGCAAGAGATCAGCAGCCTCGAAGAGGCGGCAGAAGGAGCGGAGGAGGAAGAAGAAGCAGACTAAGGCTATTTAGGGCGGTGTGGATAAACTACTAGACAAGTAATGCCTAGTAATATATACTCTGAATATGGTCGATTATGGTGGTGAAGCCACCAAGAAAGACGAGATTATTAAAGGGTAAAACACACAAAAAAATGAACAAGAAATTAAAGTTAAGTTTGTTAGCAACACTAGCCATTGCGATATCTCTCTTCTCGATATTCTTCTTTGCGAAACATGACGAGTCGAAGCCTCCTGTATCGGAAACTCCGAGCGAAGTTGCTACGACTACTGAAGCAACATCGACCACTCCGGTTATCGATGAACTGATTGAAAAGCTTGAGGAAGTCAAAGAAGAGCAAGAAGCTGTTGAAGAACAGATTGCTCAGAGTGATCACGTAGAAGACACGACGGTTACAACCACAACGTCTGTCGAGGTTGAAAGGGAAAAGCCGGGAGAAGTTTCAGGAAAGAAAATCACCGAAGAGAACATTCTCAATGGTGTGAACAAGATTCGATATGAAGAGGGTCTCAATATCTTGAAGCGAAATGCGGTGCTTGATGCTGCAGCGGATGCAAAGGCAAACGACATCATCAAGCAGGATTATTGGTCTCACACAAACCCGCAAGGAAAGAAGTTCAGTGCATTCATCATCGAAGCCGGTTACAACTACAAGTACGCCGGTGAGAATCTCGCAAAGGAATTCGATACGGTTCAGGGAACGATTAATGCGTGGGTGGCATCGCCGACTCACTATGCGAACATCGTCCAGGGTAACTATACCGAGACCGGTATAGCAGTTCGTGGAGATCTAGTGGTTCAAGTGTTCGGAAGCAAGTAAAAAGAGTATAATTGTAGTGACGGTCTTATCAGTTTAATCAACACATTTATGGTTTATAAAATTACAGGTGGTATCTTCTTGATTCTGTTAGGCATCAGCCTTCTTGGAATCGCAGGAGTGCCAGACGTTATTACCGGAGTGTTCGGATTAATTGCGGGAATCGCATTGCTCGCCGGAGTTTAATTCAATGCAAACACCGAAGTATAAAATTCTTTATACACCGCCTCCCATCATCGAAAGAGCGAGGGAGGCTTTCGGTATAAAGTGGGAAGAGAAGAACGTGGTGATGGTCTACGGAGACACGATTCACCAATCGTTCGACTACCCGATGGACGATGATCTTCTGATCCACGAGCTCGTGCACGTGAGACAGCACGCAGAATATCCGGGAGGTGCTTCGGCATGGTGGGATAGGTATCTCATCGATGCTGAGTTCCGTCTGTCTCAGGAGCTCGAGGCATATCGCATCCAGTGGCAATGGGTGTTGAAGAATGAGAAAAATCGCCAAACTAGGTTCTTAATCCTCCGTCACTGTGCCTCAGACCTCTCAGGATCGATGTACGGAAACCTGATGGGATTTACCGAGGCAATGCAAAGGATAAAAGCCTGAGTTATACACATCCTATGTCTAGTGAAAACTATTTGACGGTGATATAATATCCATAGGTCGAGAGAGAAATTTACTAACCAATCAACACACTTTATGTCTGATGAAAATATTGAAAAGCAGGAAGGTGTAGAAACTTCTGAACAAGAGAACTCAGAAGAGACTACCGCCGCTCCTGTAGAGGAAGGTCAGGTTTCCGAGGAAGCCGCTTCAACCGAAGCTGCTCCCGCAGAGGAATCAGCCGACCAGGAAGCAGAATAGTCTTTCACCGGAGAAATCCGGTATGGAGGTGAAGCAGAATCTTGGTGGGGGCAGTACCCACCATCTCCACAGTCAGTCATTATTAGAGATAAAAACACACAATGGAAATAAAATTATTTGGAAAGAAAGTGTTCGAGTTCAGAACAGCAAAACGTGACAGCTTCGATATGCTCGTATCGCACGAGAGGAAGGAATCAAAGTATTTGCCGGACTTCCACTCGATGAGTTCGGGAAGTGGGGAAGAGATCATGTGGGTAAGCGATATCGCTTCGGTATCAAGCAATACCATAGCTACACTTGAGGATTCAAAGAAGGTGGAAGAGAAGCCTGTCAAGGAGAAGAAATTGCCGACACCGAAGGAGATCTTCAAGCTTCAGACGTTGAATGACGGAGAGTACGAATTGAAGACCGATGATGAGTATGTTGATGCACAGCTCGAGAGCTTCAAGGATAAGCTAACTCTCATCTCTTCAGAGGAATACGATATGAGACGTGGAGTGACTGAGATAACTTCAATCGTGATGCGACTCGAGAACCGAAAGAAGTACCCAGAGCATAAGGAGTTTTACGAGACCTTTGCATATACGACCTCAAGCAAGATAAATGCCTTGCTCAAGGAGCAGGAACACCTCAAGCTCGGACAGGTAGCACAGTTCTTGGCAGACATGCCTGCAGAGGCCGTAAAGACCATGAAGGATTACAACAAGGAGACTGAGAAGCTTTGTGGAAAGCAAGCAGTCTTCTACATCATCGCTGATAAGAAAGATTTCAAGAAGTCCGATACGAGACGAGATCCTATTCTTCTCGCTCAGTCGCCATTCGCACACGCTTGGCAGATCCTTGGAGCTTGGGATGAGGAGATGATATTTCTTGAGCAACTATAATTTATGAGAAAACGAAAAGAAATCGAGATAGATGCGAATACGCTCTTCGGTGCAAAGCCAGGAGAGAACGCAGGAGAGGGGATTCGCCGAAAGAAGCAGGAAGGGCTATTGCTCGAAGTGCTTCTCGACATCAGGGATCTCTTGGAGAACCCTCCAATAGAGATCACCGGCCAGGAGATCAAACCGGAGGTGAAAGAAGATAACGACCAAGACGATGAATAGCGAAATGTACACAGCTTATAGGTTCTTCAAGAACAGGAAGAATCCACTGGTGATGAAGGTAAATTTAACACTAGATCAGGCAAGGGCATTCGTCGAGTCTTACCTGAGCACGAAGAACTCATTCGTAGGATTTAAGAAAAACATATGAGCAAGCGAACAATGGCAAAGCTCGGCCGGACGTTCTCAGCACAGCTCAGAGACGGAAGGGTAAGCGTAGAACGTAAGGAGGCGGTCGATCCTCCTGCAGGGAAGGAAGCGGTGACGATAGAGTACGGAGGCATAAGCTTCATCGAATACTGCTCTCCCGGACAGATTATCAACAAGAGGAAAGCCTTCGATAGGGAGATGAAGAGACGAGGGCTCAGATAACCACACATTTTTATGAAGAAGAAGGAAATCAAATACGTCTACAGGAGTGCGAAGAACGGCAAGTTCGTTTCAAAGAAGTACGCCATCAAGCACCCAAAGACGACAGTGAGACAGAAGGTGAAGTAACGCACGCAAACCAATGGCATCAAAGACCAAATCCAAAACAAAAAAGAAAGATAAGAAGGTGGCAGATACCAAGTCTGTCACCCCTTATGCGTACACGATAAAGGATGCGGCCTTCGGTGAGCTGAACATACTGAATTCGGCTAATGCGTGGTGGATGAACACGAGAAAAGTCGAGGATCTGATAGCGGCCTTCAAGTTGGATGCCACATACGAGGAAGCCTGCGTAAATGCGGGCATAACGCCTGCACAGCTCAGGTACTTCATGGAACAGCACTTGGAGTTTTCTCAGGTAATCGGTGCATGTAGGGAATTGCCGAATCTCACTGCTAGGAAGAGCGTGATATCGCAGATGGAGAAGGACGGGAATCTCGCACTCAGGTATCTTGCGGTGAAGAAGAGCGGGGAATTCGGCCCTAAGCCTCCTGTCGTTGCGGTTCAGATCAACATGGCAGAGCAGATACAGGATGATCGGGAGAAATTTAGCAAGGTGACGGTTAAGACGAGTACACAATGAAAAATGTAGAAGAAGATATAACCGATGAAGAGGCTATGGAGATGTTGAGGCAGTATCAAGCCTTTGAGTCGGCCGTTGTCATTCTGATCATAGCTGTGGTCGTGTTGGCGGGTATCGTTTGGAAATTATTATCTAACTAAATATTTTATGAGACTCACCACTGAAGAAAAGAACAATGGATGGAAGGTAGGCTTCGCATTCTTGCCGGTGCAGATTGGCAACACGTGGGTATGGCTCGAGAGATACATCTATCGATCAATGGGTCATTACACCGAAGTGAATTACTACGAAGGGTGTGCTGAGAGAGTTGGTTACCCATGTGACTGTTTTAGACATGTTGATGGTGCAACCAAGAGAGATCTGTCAAAACCAAAATCGGTATTAAAAAGCATCACCATCACTGATTCTCTCGCTGCTATTTGCAAGAAAGAACAGAATGGCACAAAGATAACCAAGATCGTTGCTACCGGTGAAGACAATATGGATGCAAGCGATGGATATCATACCTTCACTGAGCTGTATGATCATCGCATCACTCTCTTCATCGCTCTTTGTCGCAAGATGAACGATCTCTATAACTTTAGAGGCGAAGGTCTCTATCCTTGGAAATCGAAGCTGCATAGTGACGGTACTGGATATGATGGTTGGTTTATCATGGGAATGAATGTGACTCCAGGAAAGCAAATGACATATCACCTTCCAATGAGTAGGTGGGAGGAGACTGAATTTGCGGAGACATTATCAAAAGCTCCTGAGTGGGATGGTCATACTCCCGCTGATGTTTTGGAAAGAATCAAAACATTATGAAAATAGCATTCGACATCGACGACACTCTCATCGTTCCTGCAGTGGCAACAGGAATGGATAGAGACACGCCAAACTACGAGACGATAGAGATCTATCGTTATTTTCAGTCTATAGGCTGCGAGATGATCCTGTGGTCAGGCTCAGGCGTTGATTGGGCGAAGACATGGGGAGAGAAGCTCGGCCTCGTGCCTTTTACAGTACGCATGAAGCAGAAGAGCGAGGATGTCGACATAGCCTTCGATGATTGTGTGGTCGATCTCGCAAAGGTGAACGTGCGGGTGAAGAGGATCAAGAACGGAATCTCTCGTACTGAGTGGAATAAGAACAAGCAAGATCCCGAATGAAAGTCCTCTTCCTAGACATCGATGGGGTGCTCAATAGCGAGAAGTGGTTCAAGGAGCGAACCAAGGAACAGCAATTCAGTCACGCCTCAGAGCTCTGTGTCGAGCTCATGCACCTCTTCGACGAGATAGTGGAGCAGACAGGCTGTAAGGTCGTCCTATCGTCAACATGGAGGCTCTCACGCACATGGAGGGAGGATCTAGAGCATCAGGGTCTCAACACCAATTCGATCATCGACAGAACGCCTCACATGCCACGTCCCGCAGGCACGAGCGTGGAATACTGCGAGAGAGGAAAGGAAATCGCACAATGGCTCTCAGAGCATCCTGAAGTGACCGTCTATGCGATATTGGACGACGACAGAGACATGCTTCCTGAGCAACCGTTCTTCAGGACAACATGGAAGATAGGACTCACCGAAGAGATAAGGGATAAAGTAATCGAGCACCTCAAATGAAAACCACCAACAAAAAAGGAATAAACGTACTCTCGCTCTTCGATGGCATCTCGTGTGCTCGAGTCTCATTGTCGAAGCTTGGAATCAAGGTGAACCGGTATTACGCAAGCGAGATAGATGCACACGCCATCGCCATTTCAAAAAAGAACTACCCTGACATAATCCAAATGGGGGGGGGTACAACGCATCTCGAGGAAGACGGTAAGGGAGAATATCGATCTCCTCGTAGGTGGCTCTCCATGCCAGGATCTCAGCATTGCGAAGAAAGGCCGGAGAGGGTTGAAGGGGTCGAGAAGCGGTCTGTTCTTCGAGTACGTCCGAATACTCAAGGAACTGAGACCGAGATATTTCATATTGGAGAACGTCGCCTCTATGCCTAAAGAAGCGATGGAAGAGATCAGCGAGATAATGGGAGTGAAGCCGATAATGATCGATGCGGCTCTTGTCTCAGCTCAGCGAAGGAAGCGATTGTTTTGGACTAACATACCGAAGGTTCGACATCCTGAAGACAGAGGCATCATGCTCAACGATATTCTCGAGGATGCCACTACCGACAGAGAGAAGAGCTATTGCATCGATGCGAACTACTTCAAGGGTGGCAATCTGAAATCATATGCGAAGGGAAAGAGACAGCTCGTCACTCCGAATCGGTCGGAGGTTTTTCAATATCGAAGGAGCTATTGGAGAAAGACCAAGGGCGGGAAAGTTCCCACTCTCACAGCGAACATGGGCACTGGTGGAAACAACGTGCCATACGTGAGGGTAAAGGAAGCGACGAAGAAAGGATATGTCGATATCAAGTTAGGAGAGTGCGTGGATCTCACTCAAATCAACAGCAAGACTCGTCGTGGCCGGAAGATGAAAGAAAAGAGCAACTGTCTCACCACGCAGGACTTGCAATACTACAAACTGACGGAAGGAGGATTGAGAAAGCTGACACCGGTCGAGTGTGAGCGTCTTCAATCGTTGCCGGATGGATATACGGAAGGGGTGAGCGATACCCGCCGTTATCATGCCTTGGGAAATGCTTTCAATGCGGATGTCGTCGCTCACATAATCAGCCACGCAAGATGATTGATATACTTCAACATGGAACGGCAGGTGCGTTGATCGCTTTTGTTACAAGCAGCAGAGAAGACAGGAGTTCGATTCCCTATCGGATCGGTGCAAATCCGGCATTCATAGTCTGGCGACTCTTCTTGGATTAATTATCGTTCGAATCGATACGTTCCACATGGCATTTAATTATAAAAAATTCATAGAGACCTACTTCCTCATCGATGAACCGAAGATGGGTAGGCTCGTGCCCTTCAAGTTTCGAGGGGTGCAGAACAAATACTACGAGGAGCTTTGTCGTGATTACAACATCGAGGAGCTCGGCATCGCCACGCCGGTGCGAGAGATCATCCTGAAGGCACGACGAGAGGGATTCTCATCGCTGATCCTGGCACTATTTGCGGCCGATGATCTTTACAGCCCGAACCCGACTGAAACTCTCGTGATCTCGTACACCGACGATGCGACAGAGACGTTCAGGAAGCGATACCGACTCTATCTCACGAGCTATTTCGCACAGAAGATGGGATATACCGAGGAGCAGATTCAGCAGAGCCCTGCGATCCTAGATGTGGCAGCGAAGCATTACCTCTCATCCGATGGGTCGGAGATCGAGATCAGCCACAACAAGGCTCACTTCTATTGCGGTACGGCTTCAGCGAGAGTGGGAGGCCGAGGAGGTGTGCTTCAGAAGCTTCTGTTCTCCGAGGCAGCTCACTATCCTGACACCGAGAAAATGACGGCATCGGAAATCGTGGATGGAACGATGCGACAGGTCGATATCGCATCGGGATTCGTGTTCATCGAATCGACGGCCAACGGTTACGGAAACTATTACGAGCAGATGGAGTCGGCCGCATTCAAGGGAGAGACTCGATTCAAGTCTCGCTTCTACGGATGGGAGGAAATGTACACGCCGGAGGAATTCGACATCATCGCATCGGAGTTTACCGACAAGAAGATCCTGAAGCAGGAATACCCGAAGACTCGAGAGGAGGCATATATCTTCTCCGGTGCTGCGTATTTCGACAACGACTCGATTATGAAGATGGTGGAGAAGTGCGAAGAGCCGAAGTGGAAGGGAAACATCATACTCGAGTGTCAGCACGACATCCCCTGCAAGCAAATCACCGTATGCGAGTTTAAGAAGCCGAAGTTTGAGGAAGATCCGAACGGAAGCGTGGAGCTGTGGGAGAAGCCTCAGACCTATCACTCATACATTCTCGGTGGAGACGTTGCGGAAGGTGCGGGAGGAGACAACTCGATCGCAAAGATCATCGATGCGAAGACTCTCAAGACCGTTGCGAAGTTCAAGAGCAACTCTACAGATCCCGGAGTATTTGCAATCGTGGTTTTTGCACTTGGTGCGTGGTATAATTTTGCGTATACAGGTGTCGAGGTAAACAAGGACGGCCTGTGGGTGAATACGGAGCTCTTTAAGATGGGATATCCGAATCTCTATTTCAGAGAATCGATCGACGATATCACGAGGTCGGTGTCGAAGAAGTTGGGATTCAAGACGAGCGAGACTACTCGGCCGGTAATCCTGACGGAACTTCGAAAGACGCTCGTAAATCACCCGGAGGCGTTCAACGATCGTGCGATGTTGGGAGAATGTCTGGTATTCGTTCGAAGCAAGGCAGGTCGGCCTGAAGCAATGAGCGGAAAGCATGACGACGAGATCTTTGCGAATGCGATTGCACTCGAGATCCGAAGGAATGCACCGGAAGCATTCGAAGAGCCTGCGAAGGTAGCACAGACAGGAGAGAGCTACGTGCTCTCACGTTTGGAAAAGATCAAGGCCGGTAAAAACAAAAGCGGTATACCAACACAAGAAGATTATCTTTCATAAAAAAACCTATGCCACAATTATTAAATAAAGAAGAAAACAAGACGGAGAAGAAGCCGTATGCTCCTGAAGGAGACGAGAAGAATATTCTCGACCACCTCGAGTTGCGTATACCGGTGCTGAAGCAGACGAAGAAGAAGATCATCAACGATATCGACTTCGAGCAGATAATGAAGGATGCTGATCGAGAATATCAGCCTCACTCATTGAGAGAGAAGCGAACGAGCTCGAGCAATGTCATGCTCGTTCAGGATGAGGTGAAGGGATTGCGAGGAAGCCGTATCGTTCCCATCACCGGAAAGGAAGGTAGCGAATGGAGGTCGGACGTTTCAGAGCCGACTCTTTTGGTAAAGATTCAGACAGCAATTTCAATACTCGTGGATCAGAACCCTGAAGCTGTCTTCAAGGCCGTTCTGAAGAAATACAAGCCGACATCAGCAATCGCAAACGCAATTTGGAAACGATCATGGAACATCGCTCGATCGAAGGAACAGCTCAAGCTTTTCATATTCGACCTCGCAAAGTACGGATGGGCGGTAGGACGCACATACCCTCGCATCGTTCAGCGTGAGAAGGAGATTCTCATTGAGCTTGACGTTGAGCATCCTGAGAAGAACAAGTACAAGAAAGTCACCATCACCGAATTCAACGATATCTATCGAGAGAAGCTCGATCCGTATCGAACATGGATCGATGATATGACGAACCTCACAGATCCTTGGTCTCTCGACGACTGGTATTTCGAGATGGACTTTTCGAAGGACGCTTTCGATCTAGAGTTCGGACAGTATGAGAATGCCGACAAGGTTACTTTCGGCCAGAAGACCTCTGAAGCAACATCGGATGAGGAAGACGGAGACAATGAGCAGAAGAAGCAGCGAACGGATCTCATCACCGTTGGATTCTACGAATCGAAGAAGAAAGATCTCTATGCGATCTATTCTCCGAAAGACAAGGTGGTGATTTACGCAAGCCCTCTTCCGAACGACGACGGAATGCTTTCGTTGTGGCACACGTATTGGACTGAGCGAGATCCCCGAACTCCTTACGGAATCGGACTCTACGAGATCATCAAGAACAACAAGGTGATGTACGACCGACTCGATAACATGGATATGGATTCGCTCGTGATGAGCATCTACACCATGCTCTTCTTCTCGGGATCGAACTCTCTCAACGGAGACGGAAACATCACTGTGTCTCCTGGACTGATGAAGCAGAAGCTCCCTGGAACTACAGTCGACCAAATCAAGATCGATTACACCGGAAAGGGTCGTGAGGGTGCACAGCAGCAGCTCGAGCGAATGGACGAGACCACCGGTATCACGCCTACCCTTCAGGGTCAGGTGGAAGGAAAGACTCTCGGGGAGGTTCTTCACGCAAAGGATGCCGCACTCAAGCGTCTCAACATTCCCCTATCGAACATCGCAAGCGGATTCATCGAGCAGGATGCGTATATCACGCTCTCATGGGCGAATCAGATCTACTCGTTGCCTGAAGTGATGGAATTCGTGGACGATGCGGATCTCGAGGAATTCAAGACCGACACCGAGCGTGAGCCTACGCAGGTTACGAAGCGTGAGGATGGAACGATAACGGCTGATTTCCCACGAGTCCTCGAGCTCTCGCTTGATGATGATCGTGACGGAACTCTTATCGAGTCACCGGAGAACCGATTCTTCATCATCGGAAAGGATATCGAGAAGAAGGCGATCAAGTGGAAGGGTCAGATCACTGTAAATCCTCAATCGATCATCGCTCCTTCACAGGAACTCGATCGACAGCGAAAGCTCGAGCTCTTCAACCTCGTTACACCTATCGTGCAGGTTATCGCCACATCAATCGCTCAGGGAGCATTGGCAATCGCTGCAGCAATGGCAAAGCCTGTCGTTCAGATCCTCGAGATCCAAAACGAGAAGCCTGAAGACTGGTTGCCTGATGAGATCATCGTAGTGCTCAACGCCCCTCCTGGATCCGCAAAGAAGATCGAGGAGAAGCAGAAGGCGGCCGCTGAAGCAACAGCTACGGAGGAAGCACCTCTCTTCGTCGATCCAAACAGCCCTGAAGCCCAGGCACAGGCCGTAGCTGAAGGAGGTGCACCTGAGTTGCCTTCAACGTCTCCATCAGCCCCAGGAGGCGTAGGATCGGAAATACCAAGTGCTCCGAGCGAGAACGGGCCGGGCATCAATCCGGTAGTTCCGCAGGATGAGGTGACAGGCGGTGGAAAGCGTTCCCTTGATATGGCATCTTAATAATTAATCGTAAATTTATGTATAAAACACCAAAGACAAAGATTACCGACACCTTCACTCCCGATAGCATTCGTGGGATGAAATCTATGGGAGCGATCAGCGACAAGGAAGCATCCGGCATTGCAAAGAAGGCCATGATGCCAATAAAGAAAAAGAGTATCGTATCGAAGATCAAGAACAAAGTTGTCGACGTAACGTCAGATATTTTGAGTGCACCGGCGAGATACAAAGCGAACAAGTCCATCGCTGAATCGAACCGGGTGGCCGATGCAATCAAAATGACTCGAGAGGCGAAAGGTGCACAGGACGGTGGAGACTACCGAGATCCTCTCTTCCGAGCTCGAGCAACCGCAGCAGCGGCCAAGGTATCAATGAAGCCTAAGAAGAAATAAATTCATGTCATTTACAGATCAACACAGAAAGCAGTTGCAGGGCCTCATGGAAGATCCACGATGGGGATCCGTTGAGGCTTTTCTTGATGATTACCTTCTTCGAAACTTCGCATTAGGATCGATCAAGCGAGCTACCGAATTTGACACAGTTTGGTATGCGGCTGAAGCCGAAGGTGCGAAGCGACACATCGTTCAGATATTCAAGGAGATGGAATTAGAAGCCTCTAAGGTTGAAACGAAATGATAAGCGATCCATTGAAGTTCCAAGTCGGCAAGATGTCAGTCGATGTGAATTGGAGCGAGAAGGTAAAGCCTTGCAAGAAGATACGTTTCAAGTTTGATGGGAAGACGGAGATCATAGACAGAGACGAGCTCTATTCCCTCCTCATGCTCTTCGGAAACGACGAGCAACAGGAGAAGCTCATTCCAGTGAAGTCGACGAAGATGGTGCTCATCGAAAGGATGCTTCACATCATCGCAAAGAAGGACATCAAGGAAGGAGATCTCATCACCGTTCCGTACAAGTATTCAATGACGGAAGAAGCATACGACGAAGCGGTGAAAGAGAATCCGAGATCATTCAGGAAAGTCGAAGAGAAGGTATCAACAGAAAGTGCCTAGAAGGGCTTGTTGACAAAATTTAGAAGAGGTATAATTCGTAACAGTATTATCAGACAATCTTCCGATCTTCCAGGAAGTAAAAGAGGAAGTAAATTAAAATGTCTACACCAACAAAAAAAACAACAAAAAGAAAAAGTCCTGCGAAGCCTAAACAGCAATTCGTAGGCCGAGAAGAGTTTGATGCGTTTCGAGAGAACAATGAGAAGACTCAATCAGAGATCCTTTCGCTCGTTCGAGACATCGCTACCGGAAAGGCTGAAGTGAAGACCGATGCTACCGTTACCGATGCAGGAGCCGCACCAATCGTTCAGACTCCCCCACCTGCTTCAGCAGTCGAGGCAGCAAAGCCGGGAGAGCCAAGCTATCTCTTTCCTCAGTATCAGAAGGTATTCGAGAAATACTTCGATCCCGAGGATGGATTCACAGCACGATTGGTCTTCCCGGAGGTCGATGAGAAGACAGGGGTTGAAGCCGGTGGAATCAATTTCACCATCTTTGTTCCTCTCAAATTTAGCAACACTGACGACGGTTATCGAAAGATGTACAAGCAGGATCTACGCACACGTGCGTTGCAGCCTCACAATATCGCCAAGGGTATCGAGGATTATTGCAAGGCAGTAGCCAACAACCTGAAGTACAACCGTCACATTAAGACCAAGTAATTTTATGGAAATAAAAATCACCATAATCCAGGATCAGAAGCCCTCAGTCACTCGAGATTTCGCATTCGCAAGCGATGCAATCGAGTATCTGTCCGGCATCGTTCCTGCTGAATCGGAAGCCAAGATTGTCGAAGACGAGAAGGTTTCCGATGAGTCAAAGGATTTCACCAATGATCAGGAGTTCGATATTGGTCAGCGAGTAGAGTTCTTTTCGACAGAAGATCCTCAGTTCAATGGGGTTCACGTGATCGAAGAGGAGCGTCAGGAGGAGGTGGGTCATTCTTACAGAACCGACCGATCAGGAGATGGATTCATCCATGCTCACTGGTTCAAGCCGGTGCGTGAAGCGTAGGTTATCCACAAGGCAAGGAAAATCATTTACTAATCGAATTAATTAACGTATAATTTCAACTAACATGAGTAATCAAAAAACAACTCTTCAGCTAAACATCTCAGAGCGAATCAATGCTCTCAGTGTTCTTAACAGCTTCAAAGGAAATCTCGACAAGCTTGCTATCGTTCTTGACGATATCAAAGGCTTCCCTGTGACAGACGAGGAATGGGCTCTCGCAGAGCGAACAACCGAGCCTCTCGCTGACGGAAACGTGCAGTGGCGTTGGAATGACGAGAAGGGTGGTCTCAAGAGCATCGAAGTAGACAAGGTAACTGTTGAATATCTCAAGCAGGTAATCAACGAAAAGAACGAAAAGGGCGATTTCGGACTTTCTGACAAACCGTTCATCACATTACTAGAGAAGCTCTCATAAAAAAGAGCTTGTGCAGCCATCTGGCTTGCACTCTCGACCTCAAAGGTGAGATCAAGAGTGCAGCCCAGAAACGGTCTGCGGTTTCTAACCTCTTCCACTCTTCTTGGAAGTAAACAAATTGAAGTAAAAAATATGCCGGAAACACCAAATAAAAGAGAAGTAAATGCCGACAACGTAGAGATCTTGAATCTCGAGGACGACGTTCAGGAAACTGACGACGAAGCCGAGGATCTAGACGAAGAGGTTATTCCCGCAGTCGATGAGGAAGCTCTAGACGAAGAGGAAGAAACCGAAGACGATGTTGAAACGGCACCCGCTGAATCTTCTCCAGAGGGAACAAGTGTTGAGGAGCCAGAAGTGGCTAACCCCGCACCTGCACCTTCAAAAAAAGAACCCGCCCCAGTAGAGGGAGAAACTCCACGTGAAAAGGCTCTACGGCTTGAGACACAGCGTCTCAGAGGATTATTGCGGACGAAATCCGTACATGATCTCGTAGAAGTAGTGCCTGGAAGTGCACCGGCCGACCAAGAATCCATTCAGAAATTGAGGGATCTCGGATATTCGGACGAGGACATTTCAAACATGGAGAACGCAATAGATATCATAGCTTCCAAAAAAGGCTATGTGAAACAGGAGCAGTCAATTCAACAGGCTGTAGATGGAGTAGTCGAGACTTTTATCGAGAGCAATCCCGAATATAAGCCCGAAAACGATCCTGAAGATGTTCGATGGAACCGCTTCCAGGAAATCCTAAAATCCGGTATCTATAATCTCTCCGGCAAAGCACCCAAACAGCTTCGTGTAATCTTCGACAAGGTTCATAAAGATGTGGTCAGTGAGCTAGGCGAGCCAAACGTCACTACGGAAGTACGACGTGACGCAGCACAGCGACACAAGATCAAGGTTGTATCTCACTCCGGCGGAACGAAGACAGCACCAACGAAACCGAAGACCGCCATTGATCCGGGAGTCCGGGCAATGTTCAAGGGATTCGAAGACGACGACCTGTCCTAGTAAAAGAAATCGCATTCGTTATGCCAAAACGGATCCAGTGTAAATCACTGGACGTTTTTGCGTTTTACCAACTATCTTAAACCCTAAATATATGTCTTTTAAAAGAATGAAAGGATCTGACAAGGGTTTCGTTCGTCGAAGCATCTCATCTCTAGCACTTGCTATTGGTGATCTCGTTGCTTATGACCGATCAAACCATGTCGTAATCAAAGCGACATCTTCGACTTCAATCGAGGACGTTGCCGGTGTTGTGGTAGAAGCCACAACCACTGCAGACACTACAGTGCTCTTGCAGGAAATCGTTGATGGTGACGTTTACTCAGTAGACTCAACCAACAACTCAAACGAAGACCACAATTATCAGCGAATGGTGCTTACCGATGAGAGCCACGTGAACAACACCGGTACAGACTCAACCAATGATGCTGCGGTATTCATGCAGACAGGAACCATCGGTGCAGTAGGCGATAAGAAAATCGTCGGTCGATTCGTGCGAGTACAGGATCGAGCATAGTCTTTAGCAATCTTAATTTTAATCATCAACTTATATGTCTAGCCCTCTAAACTTAGGCCAGATCGCCGACACAACAAACCTTGCCATCCAAAAGATGTTCAAGAAGGACGCTAAAGGCGAGCTGCAGCTTAAAAAGTATTACAACTTCCGAACGACTGAAGACTACATCGAGAAGGATTCGTCTCTCTCAGGTCTTTCTGAAGCGGAATTTACCAACGAAAACGCCGAGATCACTGAAGACGTGCCTATCCAGGGCTACGATCAGACCTACACACAGGATGCTGTAGATGTGCTCGTTCCATTCTCATACAGAGCTTGGAAATTCGGTATCAAGAAGCGAAAGCTCAATAACATTGCTGTCGAGATCAATCGTGCTCTCAACCGAAAGAAGGAGCGTCTCGCTGCTGAGCGTCTAACCAACGGATTCCTCACCTCTTACGTCCACATGGGCCGAAATGGTGCGAACCGAACCATCAGCCTCACCGGAGGAGACGGACTCGAGCCTTGGTCAAATGCCCACACTCGAGAAGACGGAGGTGCGAATATGAACAACGTCGTATTCGACGGAACCACATATTCCCTTCCATTCGACTATGCAGGTCTCAAGGCCGCATATCGAACTGCAGCTCTCTTCGTTGATCCTCGTGGAAACCCAATGCCAGGAAACCTCGATACCCTCGTATGTAAGAAGGGATCGACTGTAGCTTTCAAGGCAAAGGAAATCCTCAAGGCCATCAAGGACGGAAAGATGCCTGAATCTAACGACCACGACGGTACTGCGGTCGGAGCGTTCACCATCATTGAGCTCGATTACTTGACTCAGGATGCTTATTGGTTCATGTTCGACAGCTCTTCCGCTCTCACAGACGAGTACGGATTCCAGTTCATCGAATCTGAAGCTAACAACCTTGATCCTGTAAACATCGTTTACAAGACTCGAGAAATGCAGTTTGCCGGTCACACCATGTTCCAACTCGGACACAATGACGTGGCTCGTTGCTGGGTCGCTTCTGCAGGAGATAACACAACCGTTTAATAGCTAACCTTGGCTTTTGACAGTGGGATTGAGAGTGACATCCTCTACTCTATTCACGAAAGCCTCTAAAAAATCATGTCTACCAAAGATAATCAGCCATTCTCAGATCCAAAGAACATCAACCTGCAGTACGGACTTCTTCGCTTCGGACGCACTCGACCATCGAATCCATACGGATCAGCATCCAACGGACTCTATGTAAATGCTTCGAATCAGCTCGTCTATTCTGCTCAGGGTGTTGCGACGATTCTGACGACCGGAGGCGGTGGAGCTCCTACATGGGAGACTCTCTACGCAGCCGATCAAACATTCAACATCGCTTCAGGAGGTTGGACGATCGCAGGAGCTTCAGGAGGTGCAAGCAACGTGCTTTCACTCTCTAACTCAGGTGCCGGTTCAGGTGCCATAATTGCGATCTCAAACTCAGGTAGCGGTAAAGATATCCTCGGTACTTCAAGCACTTGGGATATCACGAAAGCCGGAGTAGCGACATTCGCCGGTGTTGTGATCAGCGGTACCTCTGCGGCATTCTCCTCAACCGGAGCAGCCGTATGGACGCTGAAGGATAACGATAGTGAGGCATTGACCATCAGCTCTTCAGGAGCGACTGGCCTTATCGCCATCGATACAACCAACAACTCCGAATTAGTTAAATTCGGAAAGAGCATTCAGGTTACGGACGGTCTCGCAACCTTGATCTCTACTTCGAACACCATTGCAAACCTTCTGATCACCAACGACACCGCAACAACTTGGGGTGCAACAGCGGCCTCAGCCGGTATCGCAGTGATCCGATCGACTTCTCTTACAACTGGTACTCTCCTCAAGCTTCAGCTTACGGAGGGAACATTGAACGGAGGATTCTATCTCGAGGCATTCGATGTGACTGCAGGTAATGCTGTATTCACCATCGGAGAAGACGGTGCGACAACTATCGTCGGTGTAGGTGGGTCAAACGTACTCACTGTAACCGCCGGTGATGCCGTACTTTCAGATGGTTCGCTTGCTATCACTGATGCCGACAATGCGGCAACATTGACAGTGACGAACAACACCGCAACGACTGCTTCAGTCGTGGTGTTGGCGGGATCTGGTGTCTTCACTGGATCTACGACCACTTCATGGATGACAATCACCCCTTCTGGTCTTACGACTGGTACGGCGGTATATGTCGCTGTGAATGCCCTCACAACCGGTAAGGGAGTGCATATGGTAGCCAACGGCCTTACAACCGGTCAGGCTGTCCACATCGCTCACACAACCGCTGTGATCGCCGATGGAGGTTCGCTCGTTCGAATCTCTTCAACATCGATCGATACAGGAGGTGCGACAAACGGAACACTTCTCGACATGAGCTCAACGGCTCAGATCGCCGGTGTTCTCGCTCGACTTGATTCAGCCCTTACGACCGGAGGTGCACTCATCGTGACTTCTTCGGCCGCAATGACGACAACCGGATATCTCGTAACCCTTACAGCAAACTCTGCTACAACGGCTGCGGGTATCTTCCGAATCAATGCGAACGCTCTCACTTCAGGTATCGCAGCAGTGATCACCTCTTCAGCGACAGCAATAACAGGTGCAGGACGACTCCTTTATGTGAACCATACAGGTGCAACCGGTACTTCAGCTACTCTTTCCGAGTTTGCTTCTGCTGCCAACGATGAAACGGTTATCCTCAAGGTAACAGCTTCGGCTGCCCTTGCGGCAGGTGCGATCTTCAAGGTGAGCGGTGCTTCAATGACGACTGGTGCGGGAATTCAGATGAACGACCTCAACGCCCTTACATCGGGTATCGGGTTGCACATCGCTTCAAGTGCCACAGCTATCACCGGAGCAGGACGTTTGTTCTTCTCTTCACATAGCGGTGCTACCGGAACATCTGCAGTGTTGAACGAATTCGCTTCAGCAGCGAACGACGAGACTGTAGTGCTTCGAGTATCTGCTTCAGCAGCCCTCGCAGCCGGAGTATTGCTCGATGTTTCTGGTGCGGCCGTTACAACCGGTACGATTATTGATGCAAGTGATGCAGATGCCCTTACAACCGGCTTCCTCGCAAACTTCATCTCTAACTCCGCTTCAGCAAGCACTCGAACTCTCTTGAATGTTAAGAATGATAACGTCGCAGCGACCGGTACGACTCCTCTTTCTGTCGTAAATGATGCTCCTACAAGCACCAACTACTTCAAGATTGCGGTCTTCGGAACTGTCACACTGTGGTGTGGAAACGGTACTACTCCGAACGGAAACCTCTCTGCAACAGCAGGAGATATCCTCTTCGGTGGAGACTCAGGAAAGGCGTATTACTGCACAGGTACAACCAACTGGACAGCACTCGCTTAATTATCAGCTTCCGATTCTCTCAGACTGGCCCTCTCGGGGGTCAGTAGAGAGAACCGGAAATCTAACCTCACAAAAATATGTCAGCAAATCTTACAGGAAGGCTTATGACTGCAGTGGTCAGCCACAACACATCGGGTGACAATGCCGTTATCGCCGCTCCTACAGACGGATATATCGCAATCGATCACATCAACTTCGTGCCGACATCAGCAGTGGGAGTCACCTTCAAAAGTGGCGTAGGTGGAACAGCCACACCACTCTCGGGAACGTACCCGCTTACTGAAAAGCAGCCGGTTACTCTCGAAAACACGATTCAGCACCAAGATGGAGTGATCACTTGTAAAAGGAATGAAGCATTCAACATTTCTCTTGATGCGGGTCAGCTCGTATCGGGATTCATCCGTTATCGAATCATAGGAGCATAAACATTCATGCAGAATCTATCCCTCACACCTCTATATCAGAAAAAGCGAGAGCTCGAAGTCGAAATCGGCAAGCTCGCTGAAATTCGTGATACGGAAAAGAGAAAGAGTGAGGAAGCGATAGCTGCGAAGATAGATCTCGAGAAGCAGCTTCGGGTTCTCAATGAGCTCATAGAGACCATTGAGAAAGCCGGAGAGTCGGCGATGGATGAGTTGGTAAAAATCGTCACTCGAGCTCTCACTACAAGTGAATCGTGCATTGCGACTATCGACGGAACAATGGCGATGCTCGGAAGGTTAGACTCAGCGATGTCAGAGAAAATCGCTCGTATCAAAAAGCTTGATGAGGACGAAAAGTCTCGCCTCAGTCGTATTGCCCAGGACAACCAAAAGCTAGATATTCGAGAAAGAGATCTTCAGATCTATCAGGAAAGGCTTCAGAAAAAATTCGATGAAGTCGGGTTGGGAAAAATCATTTTATAAACAATAACTTTACCTTACTAATATGTCTCACATCAGCGTAAGAGGTGAACAGTCAACATCCACAGAGATTGCCGCCCTCGCAAATCTCGCCGCACTTGCCACCTCTGGTGCGGGACAATTCATACGAAAAACTGGCCCGACCACTTTTGAAAATGCGACTCCCGGATCTTCAGGATCCATCGTAGTCGGCCCTGTCTCATCTACGGATGAGGCAATCGCACGTTTTAATGGAACAACAGGAGCGATCCTGCAGAATAGCGTCGTTACAATCAACGATGCCGGTGCAATGGCAGGACTCACTTCACTCACGATGAGTGGAAATATCATATTGGGAAGCAATTACATTTCAGGAGACGGAGGAAACGAGGGTATCACCATAGATTCGGCCGGAAACGTCACCTTCAGCAATGGTGCGATAGCCGGTGGAATGAATATTTATAATGCACTTGGAGTTTCCTCAAGTGAAATTAAAATCTCAGTATCTTCTCAAGGAGGAGTGCTCAAATCTATTGATGCGGCTACCGGAGATACGAGTCTCGCAACGAACGGATTCATTGAAGATGAAAAATTCGGAGTCTGGTTCGTGCAGTCAGCAGGAGCTTCTGCTGCAGAATTTGATAGTGCATACACACGATCAGGACGGCTTACAGCAAAGGTGACAACATCAAGTGGTACTGGATCAGGACGGCTTGTGATTGGATATAACGGTGCTACGGCATCTTCGGTGAATGCAACAGGTCTTCAGCGACATGGAATTCCTTTGAAGCCTTCGACAAAATATCGTCTTAGTGGATGGGTGAGATATGACAATCTTGTTGCTACTACCGGATGTATCAACCTTCAGGAATTTGATTCTGCAGGTACTCGCCTTGTGAACAATACCAACTCTTCAGTGAGTGGAACTTCGGGTGGATGGGTGCAGATTGTTCTTGAGGTGACAACGAATGCCTCAACTGTATGGGGAGTTATTGTAGGAGCAGCACTCGCAGCCGGTGACGCTCAAGAATTCTGGTTGGATGTGAATTCAATCATGCTGGAAGAAATAGGAACTGACATCACCACAACGACTGTCGGCCCTGTTCCCGCTCGTCTTGTTTTCACAGCACAGACAAGTACCGATAATACCGACAATTTTGCCGATGCCCTTGCTGCATATGCCAATACCTACACTGTGCCGGTAGCAATTAGTGAAGCAGCCGGTGACAAACTTACTTTCACTCCCACCAAGAAATACGTGACTCAAATTGGTCTATACGTCGTTACCAAGGGAACAGGAGATTGGAAGGTTACTCTTCACGATGCAAGCAATAACCCTCTTAGAGAGCTTCTCATTGCCAATGCAAGTGTGACTGCGGGTGCATGGAATTACTTCGATGTTCCTACCGTATGGCTCGCAGGAGCACTCCATGCTCACGTTACATCTACGGTTGCCGATGGAACGGTCAAAACCAACACCTCGGCCGACTTCTCGACCGCTTCATACATCCAGCGATACGGAAAGAAAACTGAAGGATATTCTGCGGTGATCAACGGAGTTCGAACACGACTTATGGCCGATGAAGACGGTATGCTTCATGGATCGGTAATCGACCTCGATAACGGAAAGTATATTTGGGAATCTCCCATCTATCAGAACGACTCAGTGGCGACTGACGACATCATCGCCTTCACCGATGTTCATTCAAGCGGAGGCTCTCTGATACCGAACTTCGGCGTGAGCAAGCCTCAGAATAAGCGATCGTACACACTCAACGCTGTCAACACTTTCTATCCCGCATCTTCAACCTTCGGTAAGGTGATATTCAAAGTGAACACCATCCTTCCTGCAAAGAGAATGGATATCATCGCTTATAGCGGACGATCAGGACTCACCTACTCATTCGACAATATAACTTACACGACTCTCACTCCGTATGATGGAGGACACGATCAGGCTCGAAAAGTGAGCATCGAGATGAACGGAAGGAATATCGTATACATCAAACTCGAGTCTTCAGGAGTCGGTGCAAGCAGTCAGTCTTACGGAAACATCGAGCTCATCCAAGCTGATCTCGATGTCTCTTCATTGCCGATCGGAAAAGTCTACCCAATCAATGCGGTCAACCAATTCACCGAGACCATTCGTATTCCTCGAATCGCAAACCGAGTCTACTTCCGACTGAATAAATTCTCTAACGAATACGGCATTCCGATGCCTGCATTGGAGTTCATGTCTTCGACAGGAGGCGTGTCATACGGATATATCCCGCTGAAGATCGATCACAGCCAGGAGACTGCAACAAAGGCAGTGAACATCATCCTCGCTCAGACGACCAACGCTCAGCAATCAGGAACAGGTTCGGCTGATGGTCTTACCGGTTACATCCTCAATGATGCGGAATATATGACATTCACCTCGGCGGTGTCTGATATCACTCTCGCCTACAAGGTGGGAACTGGTACGACATCATTCTCAAACATTACGCTGAATGCCTACTATCTCAGCTCAAACAGCGAGAACAATAGCTCATCCCAAGATCCTTCCCACAAGATGAACGTGTCATTGGGAGCAAGAAATCAGGGAGCGATCTATACCCTTTCCGACTCACTGAAGCTTCAGAATGATGCGAAGCAATATCCTCTCCACATAAACGATGTAACCATTGCTTCAGGAACGGACTATACTCTCACGACCTCTCTTGCTGTGGTGTCATTTGGAACGAGTGGAAACGTAGAGCTCAAACTTCCTGATAAGGGTATATACGAAGTTACCGCTGATATCCACGAGGACTTTTCAGGAGTGACTGCGAGTGCATCTGCAAACTATTCTCTCTATCAGCTCTACCGAGACGGCCTTGCAGTGGCAACGACTGAGCGAACAGGTATGGGAATCTCAATACTTGCGGGAGCGGTTACTGGCTATAACGCAGGAACCCTAAGCATGAAGTGGATCATCACCTCATATCGAGCAGGAACACTCGTCTCTCTTTATGGAAAGAAGAATAGTGCAACCACTGGAAACTGGCTCGTAAAATCAGATGCAACAGGTCGAACAAGATTCAGCTACAGGAGAATCGCCTAAATATATGTCCACACCCGAATCACACATCGAAGGGCCTATCCCACCGGCAAACACTTCGGCAGAGGTGAACATTCACCTCGGATATCTAAGGCGAGACATTCTCAACCTCACCGCTCAAACTTCAAAGGATCTCGGTGATATCAAATCTCAAATTTCAGATCTCGATGATCACTACATCAGCGAAGCTGAGTTCGGCCCAATTAGGGATTCGGTGAAACAAAATGCCGAAGATATTCGAAGGCTAATTGAGTGGAAGGATACGTTTAATGGCAAGATGATTGGCTTCGGTGCAGCAATTAGTATAATTACTGCAGCAGTGTCATTCTTCCTAAACAACTTTATAAAATGAACATCCTACCAAAAATAAGAACAAGATACGGTGAGAATATCGGAGTGGAGATCTTCGTTTCCCCACCTTTCGTAACCGAAAATTATGCGACTTTCGTTGCAGTGGATGCCCTTTCAGGGGTGTCCACTTTGACGGTTGATAACGGATTGAAATTCTCGATCGGCCAATACGCCCTTCTCGGATCATTCGGGTATGAGAAATCGGAGATCGTGCGACTGCACACTTCGACCGCTCCGACTGCGACACTCATCACTCTGAATGCAGCATCGAACTTCGCACACAATCGAGGAGAGAGAATCGCCTTCATTCCTTACGATCAGATTGTGATTGAGCGATCGACTGACGGAGGCGTGAACTACGCATCTCTCGTCACTGTCAACATTCGTCCTGACAGCACTGAGACCTATTACAACCACACCACCGGTGCGGCAACCGATTACTATCGAGCAAGATTCTCAAACAGCACGACATCTGATGTTTCTCAATACTCAGATGGCATTCCTGGAAATGGATATATCGAGAACTCCGCAGGTGCGGTGATTCGTGCAGCCCTCACTTCTCTTGGAGAAGAAATCGACGACGTGGTGACAAAGGAGTTTCTTTATGTCGCTCTCGGAGAAGGACGCACAGAGCTTGATCAGACTGTTGGAGTGGAGCGATGGAGCTTCAGAACGGAATTCGATTACAACGCCGGTGTCGTCATTCCTGGACAATACAAGATCACCCTTCCGGCCGATATGCGGGAGCCGAGCACTTACAAGAATCTTCTCTCGGTTCGAATCGGACGAGACCGCTTCCCTCTTTCAAAGGTGGATAAGCAGGCATTGAATCGATGGTATCAGGGTGTCGCACGATCGACTCTCGCAAGCCCGATCACTCCGGCATCTACATCAATCGTTCTTACGGAATCAGGAGACTTCGATGATGGAGGAGCGATCAACATTGCAGCCGCAAGCGTCTCTGATGAGCTTGATGTTCCAAGCTACGTGACAAACACCTATGCAACCAACACTCTCGGAACTGTCACAAGCATCGCTGACAGCCATGCTGCAGGAGCTCTCGTATGGCAAGGTGCATCGTTCGGATATCCTACCGAATACACCGTAGATGATGGGGAGCTTATCTTCAGTCAGCCTTTCGCAAACGATCGAGCAGGAAACAATATTTGGATTGATTATTATCGAAAGCTCGAAGACATCGACTCCGATGCAGATCTTCTCGATGAGCCGAATTACAAGATGTATGTTCCCTACCTTCGATATCGAATCAAGAAGCGTCGAAACAAGGATCTCGTGCGAGATACTGACGACGACTACAAGACTTGGGCAGAGAAGCGTGATGGTGCCGTTCAGAAGGAATTCCTCGGCCAAGATGTCCGCCTAATAATCGACATCCCTTAAATCTATGAGCGAAAAAATCTCAATCCCACCATATCAAAACGGAATCGTGCGGGAAGCCGCAGTCGATGAGAGTCTTGTTCCCCAGGACTCTGTTGAGCTTGCAGTGAACATGAATTTCGACAGGATTGGGGCTATCACCCGCCGACCGGGAACTACACGCCTTGGTGATCAATTAATCGACAATAAGGCCATTCTCGGAATGGGTGTCTACAGAAACAACGCTGGAACGTCCTATGCGGCTCTAGCGATGATTGATACCGTCGTTAAGGCTTGGCAGGGCTCAGGATGGGCAAACGTGCGTACAGGGCTCACCAGTGGCTCTAAGGCACGCTTTACGAACTTCGTAGACTACGTTTTCATGGTAAACGGCCATGCGAATGAGGTTTGTTCCACATGGAACGGCACAGGAAGCTTCGGATCTACCAATGTCGCTGATCTTCCAAAAGGAGACTTCATTGAGAATTACCGATCTCGAGTTTGGGTGGCCGACAACTCAGACGATAAGGTTTATTATTCTGACGTTGTTACCACTTCAGGAACCATCACAGGAGGTCTTTCATTCATTCAGGTATCACCGGCCGATGGAGAGAAGATCACTGCATTGAAGAGGCATCCTCGAGCTCTTCTCGTATTCAAGCAGAATCACATTTACCGAATCTTTAGCATCAACTCCACAGATCCCGATCCAAGCATTAGTTGCGGTACTTTCTCCCAGGAGTCAGTCGTCGATGCGAAGGATGGAATCTATTACCATCACTCAAGCGGATTTTATAAGTTTGTATTTGATGGAGAGCAGGAAGAGATCTCTCGACCGCTTATCGATATCATACGTGCGATTCCTCGATCAAATTACGAGAATATCACCGGATGGGCTGACGACGATCATGTGTATTGGTCGGTCGGAGACATCACTGTGAACGGAATCACTTTCAGCAATCTCGTGTGCCGAAGGACGATATCGACGAAGATCTGGACGCTTTACTCTTACCCTACCGAATTTAGGTCTGCAGTGGTGTATGACGATGGAACGAATCTCACTCAGCTTCTTGGCGATGATGATGGAAACGTGCAGAAATTCGATATTGGAAATGACGACAACGGATCAGCGATTTTCTATGACGTGATCACTCACTGGACTTACCTCACTTCGAACAAGCATCTTCAGAAGAGCATGACGAAGATGGCGGCATTCCACGAGAATGCCCAAGGAATGCAGATCTCGTATCAGCTCGACTCAATCGATCAGAAGAATACGAACAACGCATGGAAGCCTTTCGGTGATATAAAGAAAAATATCTACGATACTCTTTCATGCAACGCTCAAAACTTTACCCGAATTCGATGGAGATTGTCGGGTAACAGCACAGGAACTCCGCTCATCTTCAGAAATTTGGAAGTAATCGATCTGACGGTCGCAGGAGCAGAATAAAAAATATATGTCTGACATCTACTCATACCTCACAAAAAACCTCTACGTGATAAACGGAGGAGCAAGCACGAATGAAGACGGCACATCAAGTGCGGTCGCTTCTTCGTCTTCAGGGAGCAGTGGAACCGGAAGCGAGATCGCTTCGGAATCGATTGTTTCGGGTGAAGTAGACGGAAACCTTTCCTTCATCGGAGGATTCATTCAGAGCAAGAACTTCGTATCAGGATCGATGGGTTGGAGGCTCTCTGCAGACGGAACATTCGAGGCGGTGAATGCGATTCTTTCGGGAACTATCGTGGCGACAAGCGGTACTATCGGAGGCTTCAATATCGGATCTGATTACATTCGAGATGTTGGAAACAGCATGGGTCTCTCATCGACAGTCACCGGAGCGAACGATGTTCGATTCTACGCCGGTGACACTTATGCGAACCGAAACACCGCACCTTTCAGGGTGTACGAGAACGGATCTGTGGTGGCATCAAATATCGTGATCACCGGAGGATCTGTCGATGCGACTCTTCTTGCCGGTCTCGTTCCTCAAACGAATTTGAATATTGCAAACAGAGGATGGAGCCAAACATGCGTTTTCACAGTCTCGGATGCTGATACAGTCGCATGGAGCGGAGGATCTTTCGTGTCAGCCGATGGAACGGTCTATGCCATCTCTTCAGGAAACACCGGAGACATGGTGGCGAAGACGTATATCTATCTCGATATCGGAGTTTCGACCACTGCATATCAGACAACTACCACCGCTGCGAATGCTGTCGGAGTCGGAAAAGTTCTCATTGCCATCGCTCAGAACGGAACCGGAGAGGCGACATTCCAGGTTCTATCCGGCCAAGGAGGACAGAATATCGATGCTTCATCAATCGTTGCATCATCAATCACTGCAAATGAAATCGCAGCGGGGGCAATTACCGCAGGTAAAATAAATGTCTCTCAGCTTTCGGCTATCACAGCCGATATGGGAGCGATTACTGCAGGTACGATTGTCCTCCCTTCAGGTGGGTATATTCGATCAGGACAAACTGCATACGACACCGGAACAGGATTTTATCTCGGAAACGATTCTGGTACGCCAAAATTTTCAATCGGGAACTCAGCGGCCGACAAGCTTTTGTGGACTGGCACATCTTTGGAGATCACCGGAAACATAACAGGATCGACTATCACAGGAGGTACGTTTCAGACTGCGGCAAGTGGGGAGAGAATTGTTATTTCAGGATCGACGAATTCGATTGTGTTTTATGACGGAGCGACGATCATTGGTACGCTCGTTCCCCGAGTTCAGCTCACCACTACAGGATTCGATATGTTCGCTCCTGAAGAAGGAACTGAGGGATCTCGAATCGGTTTGCTTTACGATCCTGTCGACGAAGAGGGAATCATCAATCTCTATGCTTGGGATGATACTATTTCTGGTCTTCAGATGAGATTCTTGGTCTCGGAAAACTTCACTCGTCTTGATTTTCAAACGTGCCGAATCGATGGGGATATGGATCCAGAAGCAGATGAGACGATTGATCTTGGAAACTCGAGCTTAAAGTATGACAATATTTGGTGCGATACGATTCACAGAACTTCTGAGAGCTCACCTTCAGATAGAGATTTGAAGGAAGATATAAAGCCCTTTAAAAGGGGTCTCGATGAGATTTTAAAATTAGATCCTAAGAAATTCACTTGGAAACATAACGGAGAAAAAGGCTATGGATTCATTGCTCAGGAAATTAAAGAGGTAATACCTGAGATGGTGAGCCCAATCATGGAAAAAGAAGATCCGAAGCGAGATGCAAAAGGAAAGAAGATAAAGAATCAGATTCGAAAGAAGAGTCCAAAGTTGAAACCAAACGGAGATCCTCTTCTTTCTGTCGATTACAGCGTATTGAACCCAATTTTGGTGAAAGCGATTCAGGATTTAAATAAGAAAGTTGAAGATCAGGCAAAATTACTAGCTAAAAATGGTATAATATAAATCACATGGCATACACAGGATCATCAATCGTAGACTACTTGAACTCAGTCGGAAAAGCTTCCGACTACAATACACGTGCGAAGCTCGCCGCTCAGTACGGAATTTCAAACTACTCAGGATCTTCTTCCCAAAACACACAGCTTTTAAATGCAATGCGTGGAGGATCTTCCTCATCGTCTTCCAAGACAACGACGACACCCGCAAAAACAAGCTCAAGCTCGTCTTCGAGCTCTTCAAAATCGTCTTCTTCCTCATCTTCAAAATCATCAACGTACACAGGATCTTCGCTAGTTGATTATCTTTCTTCAGTCGGCCAGTCGAGCAATTACAGTAGTCGAGAGAAGTTAGCGGCACAATATGGAATCAACAACTATACAGGAAGCTCGAGCCAGAACACTCAGCTTTTGAACGCTCTTCGAAGCGGACAAGCTCCAAAATCTTCTTCAACACCCACTCAGCCTTTAACCCCGACAAAGACGAATACACCTACTCCAACTCCCACACCAACCAAGACCACCACTTCTGCATACGACACTCTCATAAAGAATAATCCGGTTCTTGCCGAACAGTTGAAGGATCCTGCTGTGAAGGCTCAGTTCGATTCCCTTCCTGAAGATCTTCAGGCAATTTATCTTCAGACAGCATCGGCTCTTGGAAAGGCGATCGAATCAGGAAAGGTCGTGAACCCGAATATTAAGATCACCGCAGCAGAAAATCGAAAGCTTCTGAAGCAGGCTGAGACTGAGATCGAGCCTTACTACAAAGAGAAGTTCGATCTTCTGAAGAACGATTTCGAAACATCGATCAGTCGTCTTCTCGGAGACGTTGGAAAGAGTGCCGAACGTGCCAATGAGAGCTTCGGCCTTCAGTTGGGAAATGAGGCAGAATCGGAGGCTCAGAGCGGAACCACATTCTCAAGCGGTCGAGTAGATAGAAAGAATCGTTCAATCACTCTCGAGCAGAATGCTCTTGATGATATGACTGAAGGTGCGAATAGGAACGCCCAGGATCTCGCCACTGCTTACGAGAAACAAGCGGGAAGCGACAATTTGAGATCCCTCAACATCCCAGGTCTTACGACTTACCGAGCTTCAGATGCCGGAGTTGGTGCGGGTGGATCGAGAAGCTTGTATGCTCCGCTTGGAAATATCAAACTTGGAGAAATAAACAAGCAGAAGGAGGTCGATACAGCAACGAGAAAGAGCGAGCTCGAGAGTGCATTCAGGTCGAACCGCATACTCGATTTATCAAAATTAAGCTAATTATATTTTTATGGCCGACAATCGTTTTGTAAAAGTAGATGGATCGTTCGAAAGACCTGCATACGGAGGTTCTTCTGTCGTCGACTATCTTTCAAGCACAGGAAAGCCTTCGGACTTCAGTTCTCGAAGGGTGCTTGCCAATGATCTTGGCATCACCGACTACAGTGGAAGCGAAGAGCAGAATCTTCGCCTTCTCGGATCTCTCCGGGGAGACAGCCCGACATTCACTCCATCGCCTGACAGCGGTTCTTCGGCCGATCTTCCAGGAGCTCCTGCGGCACCGGCTGCATCGGGAGATCCTATGGATAATTTCAATCTTCTTCTCACCGGTATGCTCAAGGGTGCACAGGGTGTGAACACTGCGGATTACCTGAAGAAGAAGCGAGAGCTCGAACGAGCATCATTGGGAGAGACTTCGAATATGACCGATGAGGATCTTCGAACGCTCTCGCCTAGCCAACAGGCTGCGATTCGAAGCGGAAAGACTTCAGCTCTTCGTCCTGAGATCGATGCGAACGCATACGAGCTCGAGAAGGCACAACAGAACATCGACAACTTCTTCAGGGTTCACTCCGAAGCACAGAAGCTCGGACAGGAATTTGCCGACAAGATGGTTGCTCCTGAAAGCGTGATCCTGAATGCTCGAAAGATTATCGAGACAAATCCCGATTCCCTTTCGACCGTTCTTGCGGGATTCAACGACAAGAGCAAGCAGAAGATTCTTGAGGGAATCGACTATGGAAAAATGAAGAGCACTGATAGCACTGATCCAAAAACATCTATCGTCGATGTGAACGGACGAAAGTTTGTGGTAGATGATGCGACTGGAAATATCATCAATGAAGTTGCTCCAACCACTTCGATTTCTCAGACTCCTGAACAGCAACAGAAAAAGGAAGAGGTTCTCGCTCTCATCAATGAGCTTCGTGCTGACGATGCTACTGGAAAAGGAAGTGCGGTCGGATCTAGTGCTGCAAAACTCCTTCCATTCGGTCAATCTCTCGGTCTTCAGGGAAATAGAACTGCTTTCGAAGCACGACTCAATACTCTCAAATCAAACCTTACTCTCGACAACCTGAAGCTCTTGAAGGGTGCAATGTCTGATAAAGATCTCGCATTCTTGCAGGCTGTTGCCTCTTCACTTGATGTGAATATGTCTGAGGAAGCATTCAATTCTGAACTTGATAGATTGAAGACGACTCTCGAAGCCGCTCCCGCAGCACCGGAGACGAAAGAAGTAAACGGAGTGCAGTATCAGAAGGTTGATGGTGGTTGGCAAAAAGTGTCTTTTAACTCTGGTGAGGCCGGTACCAATAGGCCACAGCGAAATAACAATCCGCTGAACATTAAGGCGAGCTCATACACTCAGAGTTTTCCAGGAGTGGCAGGTCTCGATCCCTCACCGGCATCCGATGGAGGAAATTTCTTGGTGTTCGATAGTCCTCAGTCCGGTCTCGCTGCAGCAGAGAGACTCATCACTTCGGGATCTTATACGAATCTTTCAGTTGATGCCGCACTTCGTCGATGGAGTGGAGGTGGTTACGGAGCGGAGATCGTTCCTGGCTTGAAGAATAAAACGATCGGCAGTCTTACTCAGTCGGAACTTTCGAGCCTGATTCAAACGATGGCACGAAGAGAAGGATTTTACGCATAAAACATATGAAAGACTTTCTAACAGACGAAGAGATGATGAACCTCGAGCAAGGCTCGGGTTCTTCCGTTTCCACCGCATCACCGGCGACATCAACACCTGACTTCATTCCTGATGATCAGGCAGATTCATTTTTCGGTGCACCAAAGCCTGTACAGGACGTGAAGACTTTTAGATATTCAATCTCCCCTGAAGAGGACAAGAAGGCGAAGATGGCAAAATATACCGCTGAGGCTGATGCTGCGAAAAAGGAAGCTGATAAATACAAAGGATTCGGATTCGTTAAGCAGTTCGGAAAGGAGCTTTTCAATACCGTTGCCGGTTCAGAAGTGAATCTCGGAAAAACGATCGGAAGCATCATCGCTACACATGATGGAACGCTCGACAGCATGACCAATTCTCTTTCTCAACTTGAGAAGAACAGGGCTGATGCAATTAAAAAGATTCGTGAGAAGGAAGCAAGAGGAGAAGACGCTTCGGCCGACAAGCGTTTTTATAACAGCACGTCTGACACAATTCAGACCGTTCAGGCAGATCTCGATCGCCTCATCGGAGGTACTCAGAAAACGACCGGTCAAGTTGTCGGAGAGCTCGGAGGCACAGCACTCGATCTCCTTTCAGCGGGAACTTACGGAAATGCAGCGAAGGGTGCGAAGTCATTGAAACTTCTTCCAAAAGGAAGTACAGCACCGACCGTTGTTGAGGGAGTGAAGACGTTGGCAAAGAAACCTGCGGGATTGTTCACCAAGACCGGAGCTGCACGAGTAGCAGAAGGTGGAGCTCTCGGATATGGGTACGATGTCTCTCAAAATCTTCAGAATGGAGAAGAGTCAGCATTCACTCCGGGATATGGAACATTTATTGGTGCAGGTCTTCCCGGATTGTCCGGTGCAGCAGGATCTCTGAAGAATGCACGATCATCTACCAACTTCATCGAGAAGCGTGCAGGTGCTTTTGAGGATCTGTTCAATTCAGGAGTTGGAACTAAAAACCTTGCGGATCGCATCACCGGCAAAGGCCATGATGTCGCAAAGACACTCGCTGCGAACGATCGATACATTCCCGACATCGCTGAAGGCAAGATCATTCCCGATCAGGCCATCGTGAACGTCCAGGAAGATACGAAGCCTCTCGCAGAAATCATTCGTGGTGTCATTGAGAGCGAGAACAAATACATTCCTCTCGACCAGGTGAAGACTGCTGCACTTAAAGAAATCGAGGGTCTCAAGCTTCGTGGAGACGAATATAATCGTGTTCGAAACAATATCGAGAAGGACTTCATGCATTACGCACAGGAGTTTGCAGATGCCGAGGGTAGAGTGCCTCTCACCATCATTGACGACATTAAGAAAGCGAAATACGGAAATATAAACTGGAACAATCCTGATCTTCTTTCGGCCGATCGTGCGATCTCAAAGTCAGCTCGAAGAGTGATCGAGGATTCAGTAACCGATGCAAGCATCCGGGATCTCAACGCTGAGCTCGGAAAGCTTTATGATGCTCAGGAAATGCTCGAGAAGCTTGGAGGTCGTGTGGTGAAAGGTGGCCGACTCGGAAAGTATTTCGCTCGAGGATTCGGTATCGCAGTCGGAGCTCCGGGAGGCCCACTAGGATCTATCGTCGGAGGAATTACTGCAGACAAGCTTGCAGATCTCATGCAAAGCTCGTACTTCCAAAATCCTCTTCTGAAGAAGATGGTTGGTGAAATAAGATCTGCACGTCCAAAGATATTCGATGATGCGGAGAAGCTTATTGCAAAAAGAAAATCAGATCAGGGATCACGCCTTCAGCTCGGAGCTCCCTCTTCAATGAGAATGCCAGGAGAAGCACCAAAGGAATCATCGATGTTCGTCACAAATGATTACAATGAGTTCTTGGAAAGACAGGGATTGCCACGAATAAAAAAAGATCTCCCGATGCTTCCTGCAGGAAATCCTAAGAATATAAATGGGCCGACCATAATCGTTCCCGAGAAGCTTCAGTCTAGCGTTGATGCTCGAGAAGCCGCACGTCGAAAGTCAGGAGAAATAAAAACTCCAAAGACTAAGCCAGGACGACCTAAGAAATCGATCTATAATCTTCCACGTCGAGAGCGACGTATAGATTTAGAAGGCCAAACCACGTCGCAAATGAATGAGACGACGCAGAAGACCAATAAAAAGCCTACTATTGACATACCTGAAAAAGTACCACAGAAGAAATCAAAAGTAAACCCATTCAAGAAGAAGGCTTCCGAAAAAAAATATAGTCGAACACTTAACTTAAACAATCCTGATGATGCTGCTCAAATTGAAAGAACCTTCAGTGAGAGTCACGTCAAGGACTTTAAGGAAGGAAGATTCGATTATGGAAGGTATAAAAACGACAAAGCCAAAATTGAAGAAATTCTAGGAGCAAATATTGTCTCTGAAGATTTCAGCAAGCCTAAGCTAAATATATCGAAATACACAGGAGGAAATACCTTCTATCATGGCACTATTCCTGAGAACCTGATCAATATCCAAAAGAAGGGATTCTTAAAGGGATCTGATCTCGCAGAAGATGCTCATCGAGGAGGAGGTTACGGAAAGATACAAAACAGTATCAGCTTGTCTTCAGATCCCGATATGGCATCTCGATTCACAGGATCTAATAGTAAAGGAGCTTTGATAGAGACAAAAATCAAACCAGGTGCGAAAATAATATCCGTTAAGGGTGTCGAGTATGCAGAGGATCTCAATGATTATGTCGATGATCTCATAAAAGATGGTGTCGATGCTGTATGGATCGGAGGAGGTGAGAACGAACTAATTGTTTTGAATCCGAAAGTTCTAACGGTTTCAAAAAGCAGACTCTTCGATGTTCAGAAAGCAAAAGAACAACTGAAAGATTTTAGAAATAACCAATAAACTTATGATCAATACACCAAAATATCTCATCATTCATCATGCCGGAGGAACGGATGCGAATCCTCTTGCCGACAGTTCGAACTTCAATTTCAGCCAATGCAACGAATTGCATAAACAGAAATTTAATTTCAAGAGTTCTCTAGGTTTCTATATTGGGTATCACTATTACATCGAAAAAGATGGTAAAATTACCCAAGGTCGAGCGGATAGTGATGAGGGAGCACATACCATCGGATATAACAATCAGAGTCTTGGAATTTGCCTCGCAGGAAACTTCGATGCGACTCTTCCGACACAGGCACAGATTGATGCCCTGAAGGGTCTCTTATTGAAAAAGATGTCTGAGTATGGAATCACAGCCGACAAGATTGTGCCTCACCGAAAGTTTGCATCAAAAACATGCTTCGGAAAAAAGCTCAGCGACTCGTGGGCTGCAGATCTTGTGAAGGTAGTTCCTGCTGTTCCTGTAAATGGAATCGACAAAGAGTCTGTTAAAAAGTCTCTCGAGATCATCGATCAGGAAATAGCAAAAATAAAGAAAGAACTTTATAAATAATTTAGAAAAAATTTATGACCGAAATAGCACTCGTCTTTTTAGTGAACGCAATCACCTCTGTCGTTAAGCGATGGATATTTCCGAAGTATGGAAAGTTCGGCGTTCAGGTAATCGCATTCGCTCTGGCAACTATTGGTGCTGTGTACTACACATACCACAATGAAATTCCAGGACTTCAGAATGTTGTTGCAGCGGCAATTTCCCTCTTCAGTCTCGCAGTCGCTTTCTACGAAGTGATCTTGCAATATATTCCCCTTTTCAAAGGCCCAGCGATTGAGAAGGAGTCGGAATGATGTTAAAATAAAGGAGCCTAGGGTTACGTGTGTTTCCCGAAGCAGGATTGATATCAATCATTTTCTCGTCTCGCACAAGCTCTCCTCTCGGAGAGTTTTGTGTTTTATACCTGAGATAGGCGAATTTGGAGTTTCTAGGTGGGTATACGGCGTTTAAAACCAAAAGAGGATGAATCACCCATGAAAGAGATATGAAGCCTCCTGAGCCATTGTGGAGTGAATGGAGAACGTATCACCTGTAGGTGATACGTCTATCATCTGGTTGTGATACGTCTATCACCTGTAGGTGACCATAATAATATATATATAATAATAAAAGATAAGAATATTTAAATTTGCATCGCAGATTGCGATGCATGTGGATAACTCACTAAACTTTTAATGACTAGAGGTGATATACTTTATGAAGGTCGAGTTATTAGAAAAAATAATTAAATTCAATGAATAAAATTCTCATCACATTTTTGGTCGCAGTCGCTCTTCTTGCAGTTCTTTTCGGAGGTGCAGGAAAAGCACTTTCTTTCGTTAAGGAACAGGTCAGCTATTCTATCGAAAGAAGTCAGATCGGAGAATGTGAGAAGTGGCAGAGAGAAACCGAACTTTTCGAAAGATACGATGAAAGGTTCGACACCGGATATTACATTCTGAAGTGGCAGCACGATCAGTGCTAGAGTGTCGGTGTTGCGGTGAATGCTTATGTTAAATAATACAATCGTGTCGGGAATGCTTGCTACTCAGGTCTTGTCAGGAGTCCTCGGACTTCATCAGATCAGAGAGGTAATAAAAATCCCGGTGCAGGAGTCGGAAGTGAGAGTTGTTGAAGACGAGCCTCACTTACGACCGGGCGTGATATTGGATGGCGAAGTAACCGCATACACATCAAGCCCAGAAGAAACGGACGATGATCCATTCATCACCGCTTCAGGAGAAAGAGTCGGAAAAGGAACAGCGGCGTGCCCATCAAGATATTCCTTCGGAACTGAGATAGTGATCGAGGGAAAGACATACAGATGCCAGGATCGGATGAATTCAAGATATCGAGAGACAAACAGATTCGATATTTGGATGGAATCAAAAGACGAGGCATACGAATGGGGCATCAAAGAATTACAAATCGAAGTTAAAAATAATACACACAATGTACCTAAATAAAGCACTTATCATTGGCAACTTGACGAGAGATCCCGAAATGAAGGCTCTCCCATCAGGGATGCAAGTGACAAGTTTTTCAGTAGCAACGAATCGGGTTTGGAAAGATAAGGCCGGTGCAAAGCAAGAGTCAGTCGATTACCACAACATCGTGGTATTCGGTAAGCAGGCCGAGACATCAGCTCAGTATCTCAAGAAGGGTCAGTCCGTTCTCATCGAGGGAAGGATTCAAACTCGATCGTGGGATGGAACGGATGGTAAGAAACAATATCGGACGGAGATCGTGGCCGACCGAGTTCAATTCGGACAGAAAACCGGAGGTGCGACAGGTGCACCAAAGAAGGAGAAGTCTCCTGAAGAAGCGGAAGCAGATCGTCAGTTCGATTCCTACGGTGAGGAAGGTGCACAGCCCGGAAAGTCGACCGGAGACAGCGACGAAATTAACGTGGAAGATATTCCCTTTTAATCTATGGCTGCAAAAAAGACAAAGAAGAAGGGTCTTCTCGATGAGCCGTTGAGAATTGATCCTATCGAAAGTACGTTTTTCCTCGAGTCGTTGGCAATGAAGCGTTTGAGATGGTCTGCGAAGTTTGGAATCCACAGCGTGCTTCCGAAGACTTATCACACCTACAAGATGATTCTTGAATTCAACGAAGAGCCGTATCTAGACAGAATCCATGATCTTGAAAAGGATCTCGACGAGTCGCTCTTCAAGAACGAAAAGGTGTCGAAGAAGCAGGTGGCGAAGAAGATTCGTGACATTCGAAATCAGATCTCACGACTGAGAAAAGATTGCGTGAAAATTGAATTCACTGCGACAGTCGAAGGTCTGAAGTACAAAGACTCAAGCACTGATCTAACCATTCGGATTCCCGATGATGTTATCGATCCATTGAACAAGCAGAAAGTGCGATTGGATCTCTACAAGATCAATCTCGTACCGATCGTTTAAAAATTAATAGAGACTAAAAAACACACAAAAATGTTACTCAAAAATATTCCAATATCATCACTCACCGCTTCGAAGACGAACCCACGAGGAAAAGACTTCAAAGGCCCTGGATTTGATGATTTAGTTGCAAGCATAAAAGAGAAAGGCGTACTCGTTCCTATTTTGGTTCGTCCACTCAAATTGAATGGAGACAAGGTAGTTTTTGAAATCATCGCAGGACATCGCAGATCTGAAGCCGCATTGGTTGCCGGTCTCGAAGAGATACCTGCAAGCATTTCAGAGATGGATGATGTCGAAGCCCGAGAAGCTCAAATTGTTGAGAACCTTCAGCGAGAGGACATCCATCCGCTCGATGAAGGAGAGGCATACCGGATGCTCATCGAGAAATCAAAGCCTCGATACGAAGCGAAAGACATTGCTTTGAAGGTCGGAAAGTCAGAGAGTTATATTCGTGGAAGACTCGCTCTCACAAATCTTTGCGAGAAGGCAGCGAAGGCGTATCGTGATGGAAAAATCAAAGATACTCAAGCACTCCTCATCGCTCGAATCGACAGCGAGAAGCTTCAGAAGGAAGCTGTCAGAAATGTAGTCGAGTGGGGTTATGAGACTAGCCGTCTCCGGGATTGGATCGAAGAGACTGTTTACACGAACCTATCGAATCGTCCTTGGGCGAAAGACGCAAAGCTTACCGAAATGCTCGGAGACAGCGAGAAGCCTTCTCTATTCGGCGACAAATCAGCCGGTATCGATCCTGTTGCACATGCTGAGCGGTTGGCCGCATTCATCGAAATAAAGCTCCGGGAAGCGAAAGAGAAGGGAGAGGAGATGGTGAAGATCTCTACCGCTTGGGGAACTGCTGATACGAAGGGTGCTCTACCGAAGGATTCTTACAAGATCCTCAACAGCAAAAAAGAAATCAAGGATGCCAAGGAAGTGAAGAAGGGTATCGTTGTCGAGGGTGACAATATCGGAAAGATATTCACGATCTCAACTGCAAAAGAAGACGTGAAAGAGAGCTCGGTTTACAAGAAGACTCCGGCTGAAAAGGCTGCAATCAAAAAGGAGAAAGAGGCATCGAAGAAAAAGAAAGACAAGCTTGAGGCTGACTTCCAGGAGGCTCTTATGAAAATCAAATTGCCTCTTTCGAAGAAGCATTTGGATCTTCTTCTCGAGGCGGCACTTTATCGATGCGGATTCTCTTATCAGCAACCTACTGCGAATCTCATCGGTGCGGTGATCGTTAAGAAATCCAAGAAGTCGTGGTCAGACGGAAAGATGCGAATGGAGTCCGACTATGGAGAGTCTTTGAAGCAATATGCTGAAGAGAACGGAGATACTGGAAAGATGCGAATGGAGTCCGACTATGGAGAGTCTTTGAAGCAATATGCTGAAGAGAACGGAGATACTGGAAAGATGCGAGTGATATTTGCTCTGTTGATGCCTCACCCAACGCCTGATTATTCCGAGGACTTTATCAAGATCTCTAAGAAGTTCTAAATGTCCTCGCTCAAATTTCAGTTGAGCAAATCCGATCTCGAAAGGATGATCTCGATTCTTGAGGAGAAGTCTGACGATGTAGATGTCGAGGAAGAGATTGAGTTTCGCAAAGACAACGGCGAGAAGGTCGTGATTGAGATAGTCTGCGACGAATGCTATGGAACAGGAGAGGTAGAAACGATGGAGCAAGTTTGGGCCGATGAACCTCACATGGCACCAACCGGAGTCGAAAAGTGTATGTCGTGTCAGGCTAGAAAACAAGAAGGATGAAAACAAAAATAAAACCAAAATATAAACTGAGAGACTATCAGCAGGAGGGAGTCGAAAGAATCCTCCATCACTTCAAGAAAGGATCCGAGAAGGATGTGCCGGTCATTGTTGCTCCCACCGCTGCAGGAAAGTCCATCTACATTGCGAACGTCGTTCACGAGCTCAAATCAGGCGTTCTCGTGCTTCAGCCGTCGAAGGAGCTGCTCGAGCAGAACTATGAGAAATACACCTCATACGGAGGCGAAGCAAGCATTTACTCGGCTTCAGTGGGAGAGAAGGAAATCGGCCCGGTGACATTCGCAACGATCGGAAGCGTGCTGAAGATTCCTCATCTTTTCGTTCATGTTAAATACGTGATCATCGACGAGTGCCATCTTGTGCCTCCTGAAGACGGATCAATGTACATGAAGTTCCTGAAGTCTCTGATCGACGTGAGAGTTGTCGGGCTTACCGCTACAGCATTTCGTCTGAAGAAGTACCGGGATCCTTTCACCCTTCAGCCGTATTCTCAGATCAATCTCATCACTCGAGAGCGTCCACGATTCTTCAATTCGTTCGCACACATCACCCAAATCAAGGATCTCTACGCAAAGGGATATTTGGCGAAGATCACTCCTGTCGAGATGGCATGGAGCGATGGTGAGCTCAAGGTGAATTCCACCGGTGCCGAATATACCGAAGACTCGATGGATCTATCGATGAAGCAACAGAAGATCTATGAGAGGTTGCCGAGCATCCTGCAGCAGTCGGTCAAGAAAGGAAGAAAGCATCGGCTCGTGTTCGTGAAGAATGTGACGGACGGAATCATGCTCACGAAGAAAGTTCCCGATTCAGCCTGCGTTCATGCCGGTACGAAGAAAAAAGACCGAGAGATTATCCTGAATGATTTCAAATCAGGAAAGATAAAAACAGTCTTCAATGTCGGGGTTCTCACTGTCGGTTTCGACTTCCCCGCTCTCGACGTGATCATCATGGCGAGGCCAACGATGTCGCTGATCCTTTACATGCAGATCATCGGCCGAGGAATGAGAAAGGAGGAAGGAAAAGAAGATTGCGTGTTCGTCGATATGTGCGGAAACATCGAAAGGTTCGGCATGATCGAAAACATCGAGTACACGATCGATGAGAAAGGAGGTTGGATTATTCACAACGGAATTCGTCAGCTCTCGGGAGTTCCTCTAAACAAAAAATAAATGGCACAAGAAGGAATTATCAAGCGAGAAGTGAAGCTGAGACTTGCCGACGAGGACTATGTATTTTGGAGCGGAGCGAAAGCGATGTATCAGAGTTCAGACATCTTCGGAGTGTTCGATTGCATCGCTGCAAAGCGTGGGTCGATCAATGAGTTGAGATTTATCCAGTACACGAGCATATCCAACATGGCCGCCAGGAAGAGGAAAATAAAGCAGTTCTTCATTGCGAACAATCTCTTCATCGATTCGGAGATATGGGGGTATGAGAAAGGGGTGTTCAAGATCGAGAAGATAGAGAATCCCCTGTAGGTGTGGATAACTCACTAAACACATTATGATTAGTAGTGATACAATATAAACATGAGCATAAAAAACGTAATCAAAAAAATAGATCCAGAGAGAGACTACAACCTAAGCACCATTGCGAAGGAGGGAATCTTTCCTTGGACTGCGGATTATCGAACCGTCCGAAAGTTGGTTCGAAGAGACTTTGATGGCGAGAAGATGCTCAAATCTGTGATCACAGGCGAGGGTCGAGCCTTGGATTATAAGATTCGAGGGAAACACATTATCAAGTTCTTAGAAAAGTACGGGCCGGGACTCATGGTCTCGATCCCAAGAAAGGAGACGGTTAAATAATAAGGTTAGTTAAAATAAAACACACACATGAAAATAATAAATTCAACAGATCCTCAGCTCAAGCCTTCAATAGTAATGATTGTTTACGGAAACGGTGGAGTAGGAAAGACAACTTTCTCTTCAACAGCTCCGACACCATTGCTTGTTGACTGTGAGAATGGATCTAAATACTTCGGTCTCCGAGGTATCAAGATGGACGTTGCAAAAGTAGGAACTTGGTCAGACATGGAAGGACTCTTTGATATCGCAAAGAGTGGAAAGTACGAGACCATCATCATCGATCCGATTGGTGAACTGATGGAAAAGCTCAAGAGATTTATGATCTCAAAGGGTGACAAGAAGCTCGTGATGTCAGATGGATCTCCTACGATCGCCGGTTGGGGTTGGTTGAAAGACACGATGCGATCGACTATCAAAGTCCTTCGAGATTCAGGAGTGAATCTTCTCATCGTCGCACACGTTGAAGAGAAGCAGGATGGTGAGGCTCTCGTAAAGCGTCCTATGCTTATGACGAAGCTTTCCGATGAAGTGATCAACATGGTTGATATCGTCGGCTACATGACTGTGGTAAACGATCCTGATGCCGGAGAGAAGCGAATCATCGTCGTCGATCCTGCATCTGATAAGTACATCGCAAAGGATCGCACTGGTCAGCTCGGCAAAATCATTCCTCCAAACTTCAAAGATATCATCGATGCTTGCCAGGGAACGAAGACATTTAAGTGGAGCAATCCTAAAGCATTGAGTGAAGCGAAGCCTGAAGGAGAAGAGGTAACAGCTCCGACTGAAGAAGCAACACCTGCTGCAGGAGCAACGAAGTCAGCGGTGAGTGACAAACTTACAAAGGCGACAGCTAAACCTGCAGCAAAGGCTGCAAAGAAATAACATGGCTACCAAAGAAAAACGACCAAGCGAGATTCTTTCGTTCTACGGAGGAAGGGTGAAGATCGAAAAGAAGCCCTGGGGAGATCACTACCGATTCATCAAGGTTGGCGAGAAGGGAGGAATGTTCTCACCAACGAGAATCACCAAGTTTCTCGACAAGAGCCAGGCACTCATTCCTTGGGCTGTGGGTTTGGTTGGTACGCACATCAAGTCGACTTTCGAGCTTCGAGAGGGAATCCAATTCTCAAAGGAGGAAATCTATCTCGTTGTCTCTGAAGCAATACTGAAGCCGGAAGAGGCAAAGGTGAAGGGTGGATCTACAGGAGATCTCATTCACGATTTCGCTCACGCATTTGCACTATCGAAGATGTTTAAGGAAGTCGTTCCTCCAACTCTCGATCATCTAGATCCTGAAGATCCTGAGCACGCAAAGGCACTGAACGGAATTAATGCTTTCCTCGACTGGTACAACGGCAACAAGATCGAGTTTCTAGCACTCGAGCACGTGGTCTATTACAACTCATTCTTTGCCGGTGATACGAAGGAGGGTGAGGAAGTGATCGAATACGTGGGAATCATGGACGTTCTCGTGAAGGAGAACGGAGAAGTGAAGGTGATGGATTACAAGACCGGTAAGCGTGTATACAGCGAACAGCGATATCAGCTCTCGTCATACCGCAAGGCTTGGAATTCGAACGAGGATAATAAGAAATTCCTCGCTACCTCTTCGAAGGTTCTAAACTTCAGCAAGGAGACCGGAGAGCTCGTGCCCCTCGAGATTTCAAACGAGGAGAGCGAGAAGGATTTCAAAGCATTCAAAGGTCTCTTCGCAGTCGCAGTCAGAGAAAAGGAATTAGACAGCAATTACTCAAAATAATTTATTAACATGCAAGACAAAGAAATAACGTGCAAATGCGGTCAAAAGTTCGTTCATACGGTCGAAGATCAGAAGTTCTACGAAGAGATGAAGTTCGAAGAGCCCAAGCGATGTAAGCCTTGCCGAGACAAGAAGAAGCGGGATCGTGCCACTGCAGGGAAGGATAACTAGCAATGAAAAAAATATCTCTGCACGACATCATCCTGGCATATCTGATCGATAGCAACGGATGGGTGAACGGAGGAGAGATTGAGAGGCTTGCTATGGACAAAGGCTACAAGGCAAGCAACGCCTCGAGACGGTTGCGGGAGATGCAGAACGACGGTCTCCTGGATCGAGAAGAGAGGATGGGAGAGCACGCACGATCGGTCTGGTACAAGATCATTGAAGATAAAATCATACGGATATGATCAGCAAGCCAATACCGAAAAAGATGCGTGATGAGATGGAATCAGATCCTTTCATGCACCGGTGCTGCGTTACCGGAAAGCCTCGCAGTCCTTTCGTGAAGATTGAGTGGCATCACGCCTTTCAGACGTATCAGAATGGAAACAAAGGAAGGCTCAACGAGAGGTGGTGCATCGTTCCTTTGTGGGATAAAGTTCACGACAAAGCGAGAGTCTCAACGGTGAAAGATATCATCGATTGGATCATCTTCAATCGAGCGACGGATGAGATTCTTCAGTCTTACAGCAAGGCAGAAGATCTCATCGCAAAGAGAGACAGGCTGAACAAAAGATTCGGAGTTTGGAAGGAGGGGAAATTACCAAAGATGGACGGTATCAAACTATAAAAGCAATGTCCTTAACTGAGAAAAAAATATATCCAAAATGGTCAGTGGAGATCCACGATAACAAAGTGGTTTTCCAGGACAGGGATTCATTCAACAAGCACCTGATCCCATACGAGGGAAAGGCGATGCAGCTCATCGTGAAGCATGTTGTGAAGGAGCGAAGTCGCCAAGAGGAGAAGTTCTATCACGCTGTAGTGGTTAGGATGGTGGCAGAAGCGATGGACATATCGGATCAGGAGGCTCACGAGTTCCTCAAGAAGATGTTTCTTACTGTGGAGGACAAAAGCCCTGCAGGGTACCGGTATACCCACGTCCTGAGCACCACAGACCTCTCAGACAGGGCTTATAGGGAGTATTGGGAGAAATGTATCAAGTGGGCTGCACAACCCACCTTAGACGGGCTTACATTCGATTCAGGGCTCGGGCTTTATATCCCGATGCCGAACGAGGTAGACTATGAAAACGCATAAATCCAATGAGCAAAATTAAACCACCATCATTCATATTGATTCCTTATCAGCTTCTTGCTGATGATCGAATCAATTCAATAGAAGAAAAACTCTATGGATTCA
>Ga0172380_10001274_pt1 | contig 43839 bp, 40 predicted proteins | sample Leawe162metaG_FD_119747 | JGI IMG/M metagenome (GOLD analysis project Ga0172380, IMG submission 119747) | Leachate microbial communities from a municipal landfill in Southern Ontario, Canada - Leachate well 162 metaG | ecosystem: Engineered > Solid waste > Landfill > Unclassified | place...
CCACGCCGCCACGCCGCCACGCCGCCACGCCGCCACGCCGCCACGCCGCCACGCCGTGAGGACGGTCCTACGAACGATCGTCGCCGGATGAGGGGCGACGCACTCGTTGCCCCGCACACTCGTTGCCCCGCGCATGTCGCCGAGCGCGCCGTCCCCATCCGCCCGGCTGACGAACCAGCGGCCAGCGCGCGGTGACGCCGACACCGCATCGCGGTGCCGGCGTCTGCATGCGCGCACGCGCCTGGTGCTTGCTAGCGGGACACCTCGATCACCGGGAGGCCGCTGGCGTATCGCGGCGCGACCGCGGGCGAGTCCTCGGCGTAGAGGTGGCAGGCCACGTGATGCCCGGGCTCGGGCTGGCGCACCGGCGGCGCCTCCTCGGCGCAGATGTCCATGACGAACGGACAGCGCGTGCGGAAGCGACAACCCGAGGGCGGAGACAGGGGGCTCGGCAGCTCGCCCTCGAGCGGGGGCACATCGGACGCGACGCCCACGCCACCGAGCACCGGCGTGGAGGCGAGGAGCGCGCGGGTGTACGGGTGCAGGGGGTTCTCGTACAGGCGGTCCGCGCCGCACGTCTCCACGGCCTGTCCCAGGTACATGACGCAGACCGAGTCGCTCATGAACTGCACCACGTTCAGGTCATGGCTGATGAAGATGAAGGTCAGGCCCAGCTCCTCCTGGAGCCCCTTCAGGAGGTTGAGCACCTGCGCCTGCACGGACTTGTCGAGCGCCGAGACGGCCTCGTCGCATACGACCAGCTGCGGCGACAACGCCAGCGCCCGCGCGATGTTCACGCGCTGGCGCTGCCCGCCCGACATCTGGTGGGGGTAGTACGACGCGTGGTTGGCGTGCAGGCCGACCTGCTCGAGCAGCCAGCTCGTGCGCTCCCGCTGCTGCTCCTTCGTGAAGCCGTGAACCTTCATGGGGAACGAGATGATCTCGCCCACGGATGCCCGAGGGTTCAGCGAGGAGTGAGGGTCCTGGAACACCATCTGCATGTTGCGGCGCAGGGCCTTCTCGCTGGGTCCCGGACGGTGGAGCTGCCGGGGCGCACGCACGTTGGCGCCGTCGAAGATGATGTCGCCCTCGTCGATGGGCAGCAGCCCCACGATCAGCCTCGCCGCGGTGGACTTGCCGCAGCCCGACTCGCCGACGATGCCCATCGTGCTGCCGCGCACGACGTCGAACGAGAGCGAGTCGACGGCGGAGACGTATCCGCGCTTCAGCGGGCCGAGGCGCACGGGGAAGCGCTTGCTGACCTTGACCACCTCCAGCAGGTTGCGTCGCCCGGGCGACGCGGGAACGGGAGGCTGCGGCTCCGTGGCGATGGACTCCGTGACCATGAGCGGCTCCTTACTCTCGAACGTCGAGCGAGTCGCGGATGGTGTCCGCGAGCATGTTGAACGAGATGGACGTCAGGAAGATGAAGAGGCCCGGCAGGGCGGCGACCCACGGGTTCATGTAGATCGCACCGCGCAGCGCGTTGAGCATGAAGCCCCACTCCGGCGTGGGTGGGCGCACGCCGAGCCCGAGGAAGGAGAGGCTGGCAGCGGTCACGATCGCCAGGCCGACCAGGCCGGATGCGTACACGAAGATCGGGCTGAAGATGTTGGCGAGCACCTGCGTCAGGATGATGCGCGAGGTCGACGCGCCGCTGAGCCGGGCCGCCTCGATGAACTCGGAGACGACGATCCGCCGGGTGGCCGCCTCCGCGACGCGCGCGATCGGCGCGATGTAGATGATCGTGAGCGCGATGATCTGGTTGACCAGGCCCGGGCCGAGCGAGGCCGAGATGGCGATCGCGAGGAGCACGGCGGGGAACGCGTAGAACATATCCATCGTGCGCATGATCACCGCCGCGACCCAGCGGCCGAGAAAGCCCGAGAGCGACCCGAGGGCGGTGCCGATCACCGTCGCGAGGGCGACCGGCGTCAGCCCGGCGATCAGCGACATGCGGCCGCCATACAGGATGCGCGTCAGCATGTCGCGTCCCTGCTCGTCTGTGCCCAGGAGGTGGCCCGGCGCCCCGATCGGCCGCAGGCGCGCGGTGGCCGCGCCGATCGCCGGATCGTACGAGGTCAGGAGCGGCGCCAGCAGGGACATCGCGATGAGCGCGCTGAGCACGGCCAGCGCGCCGAGTCCGACGCGGTTGTGGAGAAACCGCCGGCGTGACGCCTGCAGGTAGGACTCGGGCCGCGCTGGCGCATCCCCGGCGGCCCAGCGTGCCGCGGCGCTGCTGACTGGGTTCGCAATCGTCATCTCCGTCACCTCTCCTCGGGCCCTCGGCGGAACGTGCACGCGGGGCTATGCGCCTCGCTTGAGACGGGGATCGAAGATCATCTGGATCAGGTCGACGCCCAGGTTCAGCAACACGAACGTCGAGGCGATCACCATCGTCGTCGCCTGGACGACTGGCAGGTCACGCGCTGCGATCGCGTTGAAGACGAGCTGGCCGAGCCCGGGCCACGAGAAGATCGTCTCGATCAGCACCGACCCGCCGAGCAGGAAGCCGACCTGCAGTCCCGCCGTGGTGAGCACCGGCGACGCCGCGTTCTTCGCCACGTGGGCGAGCACCTGCCACTCGCGCAGTCCTTTGGCGCGCAGCGTGTCGACGAACTCGGCGTGGAACGTCTCCACGATGCTCGCGCGCGAAACGCGTGCGGTGATCGCGATGCTCACCATCGAACCGGACAGCACCGGCATCAGCAGGTGGGCGAAGTAGTTCCCGGCGCCGTGCTCGAACGTCGCCAGTCCGCCCGCGGGCAGCACCTTCAGCTGCGCCGAGAACAGGATCAGCAGGAGGATCGCCACCCAGAACGAGGGGACGGAGAGCCCCACGATCGCGAAGCCCGTCACGAAGCGATCGACGCGCGAGCCGCGGTACACGCCGGCGAGCGTCCCCAGCGCGACACCCGTCAGCAGCCCGAACGTCGCCGAGTAGACGGCGAGCGACGCCGTGTTGCGCCACGCGACGGAGATCAGCTCGGCGACCTCGCGGCGGCGGAACTGCGAGTAGCCGAAGTCCCCGCGCACCACATCGTCCAGCCACATCACGTAGCGCACCGGGAGCGCGCGGTCGAGGCCCAGGCTGCTCGCCAGGTGCGCGCGATCAGCCTCGGTCGCGTCCTGGGGAAGCAGCCCCGCCAGCGGATCGCCGGGCAGGATGGAAAGCAGCAGGTAGATGATCAGCGTGACGCCGAAGAGGGTCGGGAGTGCCATCCCGGCCCGGCGCATGACGAGCACGAGCATCAGCGGGCCCCTTCCGGCGCCGCCAGCACGCAGCGCACCTGCTGCGTGGGGCTGACCACGGTGAGATGGGGCAGCGCCTCCCAGCACTCGCCGCGCGCGGCGTGGCAGCGCGGGGCAAACGAGCAGCCCGGCGGCAGGTTCGCCAGGTTGGGCGGCGCGCCGGGGATCGCCTCGGGGCGTTCGGTCTGGCCGGGGCGGATGTTCGCCTCCAGCAGGCCTCGCGTGTACGGGTGCTGCGGGGAACGCACGATGTCCTCAAGCCGCCCGGACTCCACGATCCGCCCCGCGTACATCACCGCGATGTCATCCGAGATCTCGGCGGCGACCGCGAGGTCGTGGGTGACGAAGATGATCGCCATCCCCAGGCCGTCCTTCAGCTCGCGGAACAGGTCCAGGACGCGCGCCTGCACGGTCACATCCAGGGCCGTGGTCGGCTCATCGGCGAGCAGCAGGCTCGGGCTCGACACCAGCGCCATGGCGATCACCACGCGCTGCCGCATGCCACCGGACAGCTCGAAGGGATACGCCTTCAGCCGCCGCTCGGGGGAGGAGATCTGGACGGTCTTCAGCAGCTCCAGCGCACGCTCTGATGCCGCGGCCTTCGACATCGGCCTGTGCCGCCGAATCGTCTCGACCAGCTGCTGCTCGACCGTGAACACGGGATCGAGCGCCGTCATGGGGTCCTGGAACACCATGGACACCCACTCGCCGCGGATATCCTTGCGCTCTCGCGGCGACATGCTGATGAGATCGCGGTCGCGGAGGATGACCTCGCCGGAGATGCGCGTGGACGTCGGCTGGAGGCCGAGGATGGTGCGCAGCATGGCGCTCTTGCCGGAGCCCGACTCGCCCAGCACGCCCAGCACGCGGCCCGCGCGCAGCTCGTAGGAGACGTGGTTCACCGCGGTGAGCCAGCCCTGCCGCGTGGGGAACTGCGTGACGAGGTCGCGCACGCGGAGCAGCGGCCGATCGTGGGACGTCTCCGTCCCGGTCCAGGCGAACGGTTCCTCGGTGTGCTCCGCAACGGGGACTGATACTCGCAGTGCCAACGGATCCTCCGTTCGTCGCCCGCTCGGGCATCGCGCCCTGTGACGCTCCCGAGGCTATGCGGCGCACGTGTCATCCCCGTGACTCGCGAGTGAAACTCGCGTGTCCGGTCCGCTTCCCGGAACTTACGGACCTCTTTCGATCGTGAGACGGCTGTGTTTCGTCCTGCGCGCGTGTCCTCAGGCCCGCCGCGCCGCCGCAGTGTGCTGGCTGCATCGCCGCAGCGGCGCGGTGACAATTTCTCACAGGCCATTCACGGTCAGGTCACCGGGCGGAAACGCCGCCCGCGCAGGCTCACGACAGAGTGACGGTGCGCAGGTGAAGGAGTCTCCCGTGGACATGCCGATGACGATCCAGGAGGCCGCGGCCGCGATGCGCGCCGGCACCCTGACCAGCACCGCGCTCACCCGGGCGCACCTGGACCGGATCGAGGCGCTGAACCCGACGCTCGGCGCGTTCATCACCGTGATGCCCGAGGTCGCCCTCGCGGAGGCCGCGGCGGCCGATGCGCTCTTCGCGCGGGGCGTGGATCACGGTCCGTTACAGGGCATCCCGCTGGCGGTGAAGGACATCATCGCCACGAAGACCGCCCCCACGACGGCGAACAGCGTGGTCCTGGACTGTTGCTGGATCACGCGGACGTGCCGGAGCGTACGCAGGATCGCGAAGCCATCGAGCACCCCGTGGACCTCGACCGCGACCCGCAGTACCGGGCGACGCTCGATGGCCGCGTCAAGCTGCGCGAGTCCGTGATCGCGCTCATGGACCGCTACGACCTCGACGCGCTGATCTACCCGCACAAGCTGCACGGTCCCCTGAAGATCGGACCGCGCGACGATCCGGAGCGCGCCTACCAGCCGAACCAGATGAGCCCGCTCACCGGCCTGCCTGCGTTCATCGTGCCGATGGGCTTCACCGCTGAGGGGCTGCCGGTGGGGCTTGAGATCCTCGGACGCCCGTGGAGCGAGCCGACGCTGATCAAGCTTGCGAGTGGATTCGAGGCTGCGACGGACAACCGCCGCGTCCCGGACACCACGCCCCCGCTGCCCGGCGAGCGCATCGACTACTGAGCCGCCCGCCGACGGGGTGAGGGAGCGAAGGAGCGAGGGAGAGCGAAGGAGCGCAGCCGTCGGTGCGTGCGACAGCGGGGTATCATCGAGGGGCTGCGGACGGCCGCGCGGAGGGTTCCCCGGTGTTTCGACTGGCTGCCCTGTCCTTCCTCGTCACCGCGCTGATCTTCGCGGCCATTGGCACGGTGGGATACCGCACCCTCCGGCCGTTGTTCGACCCTGCGTGGGGCGCGGCGGCCGCCGCCACGTCGGCAGAGGCCATGGTCGGGCGCGCGGCGCCGGACTTCAGCCTCCAGGACTCCGTGACCGGCCGTGACGTGCGCCTGTCGGACTACCGGGGGAAGACCGTGGTCCTCAACTTCTGGGCCACCTGGTGCGGCCCGTGCCGCTTCGAGATGCCGGCGCTGGAGCAGGCGTACCGGGAGCACGGCGGCGCGGACGTGGTGGTGATCGCCGTCAACCTGCGCGAGACGAACGACGAGGTGGCGGCGTTCCGCCGGAGCCTGGACCTGACGTTCCCCATGCTGATGGACCGCCAGGGCGCCGTCTACGCCCAGTACGACGGCCGGGTCCTGCCGCAGACGTTCTTCATCGACCGCAACGGGGTGGTGCGGGGCAAGCATGTCGGCGGCCTCGGCCCGGCGGACCTGGCGCGCGGCGTGCAGGTCGCCCGGGACGAGGAGTAGCCGCCCCCGGCAAGGCGCACGCGCACCCCCTCCCCGCCGCTGCCGGCGACGCCGAGGCCCGCACCCGGAGTCAGCCTCAGCGGTCAGGCGCGCCGCCGGCGCGGGTCGCCGCCTCGTACCGGGCCTCCGTGTCGGCATTCGGTGGGTACAGCCCGGGCAGCGCCGCGCCCTTCGCGATCTCGCCGAGGATCCACGCCTCCAGCCGCTCGTGCTTGAGCGCGGACGGGATCAACTCGTCCAGTGCGGCCGGGGGAATGACCACTCCCCCGTCATCGTCCAGCACGATGATGTCGCCCGGCAGGACCGCGACGCCGCCGCACCCCACAGGCTCCTGCCAGTTCGCGAGCGCGAGGCCCGCCGTGATCGGAGGCGCCGCCATTCCCTGGCACCAGACCGGCAGCCCGCTCGCGATCAGGCCGGGCGTGTCTCGCAGCGCGCCGTCCGTCACCAGCGCGGCGACTCCGCGGTAGCGCATGCGCGAGGACATCACGTCGCCGAAGACGCCTGCGCCCAGGTTCCCCATGGCGTCGACCACGACGACCGCCCCGGGCGGAACCACCTCGACGGACTCGACGAAGGAGCGCCGTTGCGGCCAGGCCTGCGGGTTCGAGAAGTCCTCGCGGAACGGGATGAAGCGCATCGTGAACGCCTCACCCACCACGCGCGGCTGCCCGGTCCGCAGCGGGCGGGGGCCGCGCATCCAGACGCTGTGCAACCCGAGCCGGCGCAACTCCGTGGTGATCGTCGCGGTGGACACGTGCGACAGGGCATCGATGACTGCGGGGTCGAGGGACATGCTGTGCCTCCTTCATGTCCAGTGGCGGCCGGCACGCCCGGAGGGCCCGGCCGGGGTGACATCATCGCGCGCGGCGACAAGCGGCGGGCCCGAGCGGCGGCATCGACGGGCCCTCGGCGGGATCGCCGGCGCCCCGAATGCGTATAGTCCGAGGGGACCGGACAGCCGCGCGCGGCTGAGGAACGGAGAATCGCGATGGATGCCGTGCTGATCGTGGTCGGGATCGTGATCGTGCTGGCGATCGTGTCCGTGAAGGTGGTCTCGGAGTACGAGCGGGGCGTGATCTTCCGCCTCGGCCGGCTGATGGGCGCACGGGGCCCCGGCCTGTTCCTGGTGATCCCGATCATCGAACGCATGGTGCGCATCGATCTGCGGGTGATCACGCACAACGTGCCGCCGCAGGAGGTCATCACCCGCGACAACGTGACCATCAAGGTGAACGCGGTCCTCTACTTCAAGGTTATCGACCCCAACCAGGCCGTCACCGAGATCGAGGACTACGCAGCGGCCACCTCGCAGATCGCGCAGACCTCCCTGCGGAACGTCGTCGGCCAGTCCCACCTCGATGAGCTGCTCGCGGAGCGGGAGCGCATCAACGCGCGCCTCCAGCAGATCATCGATGAGCAGACCACGCCGTGGGGCGTGCAGGTGACGCTGGTCGAGGTGAAGGACGTGGAACTCCCGCCGTCGATGCAGCGTGCCATGGCCCGCCAGGCCGAGGCGGAACGCGAGCGGCGAGCGAAGGTGATTAACGCCGAGGGCGAGCTCCAGGCATCCGAGAAGCTCGCAGAGGCGGGGCGCATCCTGGCTCAGGTGCCTACCACGATGCAGCTGCGCTACCTGCAGACGCTCACGGAGATCGCGAGCGAGCAGAACAGCACCATCATCTTCCCGATCCCGATCGAACTACTCGGCAACCTGCTCTCGCGTCCGGCCGCGGTTCAGCCGGACGCTCCTCCGCCGGCGCCCGTTGTGTAGGCAGCGCCCGGAGGCTGCACCATTGTGCACGTCTGCACGGTGGAGCCAGCGGCGAAGAACCGAGAGAGGCCCGCAAGGAAGATCGCGCACGAGTTAAGGTGAAGCCGAGCCCCTGGCCCGCATGCTGGTTCCCGCACGAAGGGAGACCAGCATGCCAGCACTTGGATTCAGCCTCTTCCTGGTGACCCTCGGGGCCATCCTGCTGTGGGCTGTCAACGTCCCGGCCGCCGGGGCGATCAACATTCGCGCCGTCGGCGCCATCCTCTTCGCCGTGGGAACCCTCGGCTCCATTCTCGCGATGCTGTTCTGGACCAGCTTCGCCCCGTTCGGCACGCACGTGCACGAGCGCGACACGCACGAGCATCTGCACGTCGAGTAGACGCAGGTGCTACGTCCCGTGAGCCGGCGCGGCTGCGTCGACGCGGCGGAGCGAGGGCACCGTCACGTACAGCGCGAGTGCGAACGCCGTCACGGACAGCGCGCCGAACGCCACGGCGGCAGGCGCTCCCCATCGTGCGGCGATCAGCCCCGCGGGGAGGCCGCCGATCGCCGACAGGAAGTACGTCATGCTCCACACGCCCATGACGCGGCCGCGCAGCTCGTCCGGTACCAGCATCTGGAGCGCGGTCAGACCGATGTTGAGGTACACGGACGAGACGTAGCCCCCCACGAAGAGCAGCGCCAGCGAGAGGGGGACGGAGCGGCTGAGGGCGAACCCAGCGATAACGATCCCGAACAGCGCCGCCGACAGCAGCATCGTTGGCCCCAGGGGGAGCCCGGCGCGCAGACGAACCATCGAGAGCGTCCCGAGCAGCGCGCCGATCCCCGCCGCCGCCTCCATGAACCCGAAGCCCCGCACGCCGGTGTGCAGCACCTCGTTCGCGAACGCCGGCAGCAGGATGACGTACGACGTGCCGAACAGGGAGGTGAAGAACGACAGCCCGATCGTCGCGAAGAAGATCCGATGCCGCACGATGTAGCGCATGCCCTCCAGCATGCCGCCCCGCTCCTCACTCGACTGCGGGGGCGGCACCTCGAGGCGCAGCGTCTGGATGATCACCGCCGAGACGGCGAAGCCGGCGGCGGTGACGAAGAACGCCTGCCCCGTCCCGATCACGGCGATGAGCAGGCCGGCGACCGCCGGTCCCACGATGCGCATCACGTTCCACACCGCATTGGTGTACGCGACGGCGCTCGCGATCGCCCGCATCTCGATCAGCCGGGGGAGGATAGCGTTCTGTGCGGGCGTGGCCAGCGCCAGCAACGCCCCGACGACGATCGACCACGCCAGGACGAGCCAGATGTTCGCCACGCCCGCCACGATGGCGAGCGCCATCGCGAGCGTGCATGCCGCGGTGGCGGCCTGCGACCACACCAGCAACGCCCGGTTGTCGAAGCGATCGGCGAGGAGCCCCGCGGGCACGGACAGCACGATCGTGGGCACCGCGGAAGCCACGCTGACGATGCCCAGCCAGAGCGGCGAGGGTGTGAGCTGCGTCACCAGCCACAGCGATCCGATGAAGCGGAACTGCAGGCCGAACACGCGCGCGACCGTGGCGAACCAGAAGCGCCGGTAGTTCGGGTATGCCAGCGCGCCGAGCCGCGACGATGTCACCGGTTCATCCTCGCGGCCATCTTCGTGTGCCGGGCGGTGTGCGGAGGCCATCGCGGACCCTTCCAGAGCCGCCGGGGCGGTGTGGCCCGGGCTCCACATCATCGCATCCGTGCGGGAGCGCCCGGCGTCCGGGTGCGGTTCGAGCGCGCCGGGACGCCGGCTGTCCACACATACGCGCGGCCCCCCGCCCGTGGGCCGGGGGATCACACAAACGCTGCCGAAGACTAGCCGTTCGGCGGGGGCGGGGTGCCCCGGGCCCACGTACGTTACGGGTGACAGGGATCGCGCATCGGCAGGAGCCGGCCATGTCCACTGGAGCCGCATCACTCCCCCGCACCGGGCCCGCGCCGAAGCTCGTGGACGGTTTCCCCAGGTGCGCACGGTGCAGCGGGCGCCTCCTGTTGAGCTACGGCGCGTACACGTGCGTCGCCTGCGGCTACGAGTGGGAGCCCGGCGAGCATGAGGCGTGGCCCCCGCCGGAAGGAGCACGGGATGTCGCCCAGCACACTCGGCCGTAAGTGGGGCCGTAGGCCACCCAGCGCGACGCTCCTGAGCCTGGCCGTCGACCCCGCGGATGGCCGCGTGCGGATGGACGTGGCGTTCCACGAGCCACGCGTGGACGCGGACGACTTCGCCACCACCATGGCGCGCCTGATGCGGCCGCTGCTGAGGCCGGGCACCGGAAACGTGCGCGTGGACGTCTACCAATGTGACGGTGGACTCGACCAGCCGATGACGCTGGTCGCCACGGCGTCCGCCGTCGCCGATGACGTCGTGCGCGCGGTGCCCGGGATCTCCGGTCCCGCGGCGGCGCTGTCCTCACGCGCGCCGCGGGCGCACTCGGCGGCGTGAGCCACCCGGACGGTGCCACGGAGAGAGCGCGGGGCAGACGAGAGCACACAGAAGAGGACACCGAACAGCACTGGAGGATCCGATGCCTGAGATCACGCTTCGCGACCCACTGACCGCCGCGACTGAGGAGCTCTGGTCGGACTGGCCGAACTGGCCCGTCATGCCTCGCCGCTGGCTGCGCCGGGCGCTCCGCAACGCGGAGCTGCTCGGAGAGGCGGCACCCCTCGACATCTCGAAGCACAACGGCGACCTCGTGATCCGCATGTCGCTCCCCGGCTTCGCCGCCAACGAGATCTCGTGCGAGGTGAAGGACGACTTCGTCACGGTGAAGGCCGAGCACGAGGAGACCGCGGAGGAGAAGGCCGAGGAGTACTATTCCCGCGAACGCCGCGTCGGGGAGATCGCCCGCAGTTTCTCGCTCCCCCAGGCCGTCGATGCCGAACGCGCCGACGCGACCTACCGCAACGGCGTGCTGGAGGTGCGGGTGCCGGTGAAGCACGAAGAGGCCACGAAGCGCGTCACGATCAAGACTGAATGATCGCGCCCCGGCGGGGTCGCCGGTGATCGTGATCAGGGTGGACGGGCGGCCGGTCACGGCTCCGCACGCCGGACCTGCCTGGTGAACGGTCGCCCTCCGCGTACGCTCGCGAGCTGCGCGAGGAAGGACGGCGGGCCATGCTGAAGTCTCAACCGACCGGGCACGAGCTGGCGATCCCGCTGGCGCTGGTGCGACTGGCGCCTGCGAATGCCCCGATCGTGAGCGCGTACGCAGACTGGCGCGTCAGCGAACGCGGCCTGCACGAAGCCCCCACCGTCATCGAGCACCACCTCCGCCAGTCGCTGGCGCAGCTCCCGGTGCGTGGCGAGGCCCACGCCTCGCTCGCCGCCGATGCGGAACGCATCCTGCACTACCTGGCTGATCAGGCGGACCCGGCGGCGCGGGGTCTCGTGATCTTCGCCTCACACGGCCGGGGGCTATGGTTCGTGCAGGAGTCCGTGGTCCAGGTGGCGACGACGGCCCACGTGGGCGACGCCCCGCTGCTGCTTCCCTTCGCCGAGCTGGTGCAGGATGCCGGCAGCGGGCGCATCGCCGTGGTGGACACCGAGCACCTCCGCCTGATCGACCTGAGCTACGCCGGCGTGCGTGAGCTCGAGGGATTCGACGACGACACGTGGGGCGCGACGCGGATCTCCTCGCGCGCGGCGTGGCGCACGGCGAACCGCCAGCGCGCGCACGAGACCGCGCTGGAGCGCTTCGCGGGGGAGATCGCCGGCGAGATCGCGGCGGGGATGACCGCGTCCGCATCGCAGGCGCTGGCCATCGCGGGCGCCGACGAGATCGTCGCACTCGTGCGCGACGCGCTTCCGGCGGCGGCTCGCGATCGCCTCGTGCTCACGGGACACGTCGACATGGACACGCCGGAGGAGGAAGTCGTCGAGCGCATCTGGCCGCAGATGCAGGCGATCGCCGCCGCGGCGCGACTCGAGGACATCCAGCGCCTGCTCCGCACCGCGACGCGCGCGGTCGGGGTGGAGGCGGTGCGCACGCTGATCGTCAACCGGCGACTCGCGACGCTCGCCCTCGATCCCGATCGCCTGCCCGCCGCGCAGACCGAGCCGCTGCTGCGCCAGGCGATCGATCAGCACAGCCGCGTGATCATCGCGCGGTCGGCCCCGCAGCTCGCGCCGTTCTACGGCGTGGCCGGCGAGGCGCGCTGGTAGCCAGATCCCGGGTAGCTCAGATCGCTGGTCACGCAGCGGCATCCGCACACGAGACCGGCGCCGGCCGGGCAGCGTCGAACGCTAGCCCCCGGCGCCCGGCTCGTCCTCGCGGGACGGACCCAGGACCAGCGGGAGCACCTCGTCGATCCGGTCGCACCAGTGGACCGTCATCCCGGCGCGCGTGGCGTCCGGGACGTCGGGCCAGTCCTGCTGGTTCGCGCGCGGGCCCACCAGCTCGCGGATCCCGCTGCGGTACGCGCCCAGCGCCTTCTCCTTCAGCCCCCCGACGGCCAGGACGCGACCACGCAGGGTGATCTCGCCGGTCAGGGCGACCCGCCGGTGCACCGGACGGCGCGTCGCCGCCGAGATGAGGGCCACCGCGATCGTGAGCCCCGCCGAGGGCCCGTCCTTCGGGATCGCCCCCGCGGGGACGTGCACGTGGACATCGTGCCGATCGAGGGCGTCGGGTGGGATGCCCAGGGCCAGCGCGTGAGATCGCGCGTAGGTCAGCGCGGCGGTGGCGGACTCACGCATCACGTCGCCCAGGTGGCCGGTGAGGATCAGGTTGCCGGTCCCGGGCATCAGCGCCGCCTCCACCGTCAGCACCTCGCCGCCGATGCTGGTCACAGCCAGCCCCGTGGCGACGCCGATCTCGTCCGGCTCCGCGGAGACGTCGTCACGCACCGCCGCGGGGCCGAGGATCGACGCCAGGCGGCCGGTGGTGATCGCTGCCGTCCCGGTATCGCCGCGGGCGATGCGCAGCGCGACCCCGCGGACCACGGCCCCGATCGCCCGATCCAGCGCGCGCACGCCCGCCTCGCGCGTGTAGCCGGAGATGATCGCGCGCAGCGCGTCGTCGTCCACCCGCACGGCGGTCTCCGTCAGCCCCGCCTCCGTCAGGCGGCGAGGCAGCAGGTACCGCCGCGCGATCTGGAGCTTCTCCTCGTCCGTGTAGCTCGGGATGTCGATGGTCTCCATGCGATCGAGCAGCGGCGGCGAGATGGTGTCCGCCTGGTTCGCCGTGCAGATGAAGAACACCGTGGAGAGGTCGATCGGAATCTCCAGGTAGTGGTCGACGAACGCGGCGTTCTGAGCCGGGTCCAGCACCTCCAGGAGCGCGGATGCCGGGTCGCCGCGCGCGTCGCCGCTGATCTTGTCGACCTCGTCGAGCATGATCACGGGGTTGTTCGTCTCAGCGCGGCGCAGCGCCTGCACGATCCACCCCGGGAGCGCTCCGATGTACGTGCGCCGGAATCCGCGGATCGCCGCCTCGTCGCGGATCCCGCCGAGGGACGCCCGCGCGAACTCCCGGCCCAGGGCACGCGCGATGCTGCGCCCGAGCGAGGTCTTCCCCACGCCCGGCGGACCGACGAAGCAGAGGATCGGGCCGCGCGCGTCGTTGCGGAGCTTGCGCACGGCCAGGTATTCCAGGATGCGCTCCTTCACCTTCTCCAGCCCGTAATGATCCTCGTCCAGGACCGCCGACGCGCGATCGAGATCGAGGTGATCCGGCGTCCGCCGCCCCCAGGGCAACGCTGCGATCCACTCGAGGTAGCCACGCACGGTGCTGTACTCCGGTGAGAGCGGGCTGATGCGGTCGAGCCGGAGGATCTCGCGATCGGCGACCTGCCGCGCCTCCGGGGTGAGCAGGGCGGCATCCAGGCGGCGGCGCAGGCCCGCGACATCCGAGCCGCTGGTCTCGCCCAGCTCCTGGCGGATGGCCTCCATTTGCTCACGCAGCAGGAACTCACGCTCACGTTGCGCCGTGCGGTGCTGGACATCCTCCTCGATCTCCGCGCTCAGGCGCTGCCGCTCGGTCTCGCGCTGGAGCAGCAAGAGCACCTCCCGCAGGCGTTCGACGACATCGACGGTCTCCAGCAGCCGCTGGCGCTCGGGCGGCTTGAACGGCGCGTTGGCGGCGATGAAGTCCGCGAGGTCACCCGGCCGCTGCGCGTGCAACTCGGCGTCGGCCAGCTGCTTCGCGTAAGCCGGCGCGACCGCGGCGAGCTCGCCGAACGCCGCCAGGACGTCCCGGTGCAGCCGCTGTGCCTCCTCGCCGCCGGGGAACTCGTCAAGGGCATGCACGAGCGCTGTGGGGAAGGCGGGCGCCTCGAGCACCTGCTCGACCCGCACGCGGGCGAGGCCCAGTACCAGGGCGTGGATCGTCTCGTCGCCGTGGGACATGCGCAGGACCCGCCCCAGCACCGCGACGGCGCCCGTCGCCGCGGCGACACGCGCCCCCGTCCCGTCGCGAGCGGCGCTCTCCTCGCTCGTCCCGTACGGGACAGGGTCTGCGCGCTCCGCGGACGCCGCAGGCGCAGCGAGCGCGGACGAGGCGATCAGCACGAGGAGCCTCGCCGGGGCGTTCGCCGCCGCCTCGATGGCGCGGGCCTCCGGCCCGAGCGCGACCGTTACCGGCACGGTGAGCGCCGGGAAGAGCACGTTCTCCCCGGTCCACATCACGGGAAGCGGAGCACCCAGCGCGGCACGCTCTGGCGGTCCCAGCGGCGAGGGGAGAGCGTTCGAGGTGAGGTCCGGGTGGGTCATGCGGGCTGGGCCGTGAGCATCGTGGGCGTCATGCGCGGTGTGACCGCGCAGAGCGCCGGAACGCTACTCGTGACGCTTGAGTTCGATGCGCAACAGCCCGTTCTCGTGCTCCACGACGGCGCCATCGAGGATCGTGCCCGCCGGCAGCTCCACGGTGCGGCGCCAGGGACCGGACCACGTCTCGAGCTGCTCGATCGAGGAGCCCGCACGATGCAGCGGCGTGGGGCGTGTGCCGGAGACCTCCAGGGTCCGCCCGGTCAGCGCCACGTGAGGCTGTTCGTCCCGCGTCCCCGGAACGTCGAGCACGATCACCACGCGATCGGCGGAGACGGCGACGTCCGCCGCCGGCACGTGCTCGAGCCCGTGCATGGCGCCGCTGATCGCGACCCCGCTGGTCGCGGGCTGATGCAGCGCGCCGTCGGCGCGATCGACGCCGCGATCGATGAGGGGTACAGGGATGCGGGGTACAGGGAAGTCATCCAGCCGGGCGAGCGTCGCGCTTCCCCAGACGGCGTGACCGCCCATCGCACCCGGGCGTGGCGTTTGATCGCGCGTGCCCAGGTTCCACGTGCCCTGGTTCCCGGCATCCAGGTGCCACGAGTCCGGTGCGTGCTGCACCACGTCGCTCACGTTGCTCATCGGATGCCCCCGGTCGTGCGCCTGCCGATGGACCTGACGCTGGCTGGATGACGGCGGGATGGATGACGCAGAGCAGAGCCGCGAGACGACGACGAGCGCGAGAGAGCCGCGCCCGTCGTCGTCCCGCCCGGTCAGCCGACAAACTGCAGCGCCTGCTGCGCCTGCTGCAGTGCCTGCTGCGCCTGCTGGATCGCCTGGTGGATCGCCTGTGGCTGCGAGCCCGGCGAGGTCATGGGAGGCGCCATCAGTGGCGACGCGAACTGCCCCGGTTGCTGCCAGGCGGAAGACCCCTGCTGGTAGGGGCCCGCCTGCTGGTACGGGCTCGCCTGCTGGTACGGGCTCGCCTGCTGGTACTGGCCTGGGGAGAACTGGCCGGACTGGGACGGCATCGCGAAGGACGGCGTCGCGGAGGGCTGCTGGGCGGCCACCATCCGCGCGAGGTTCTGCGCCTGCTGAGCCTGTTGCTGCGCCTGCTGCGCCTGCTGCTGGACCTGCTGGATCTGCTGCTGTGCCTGCTGCTGTGCCTGGATCGATTGCTGCGCTTCCTGCAGCACGGCCTGCAGCTGCTGCTGCGTGCCCTGCAGCACCTGCTGCGCCTGCTGGCACTGCTGCCGCGCCGCCTGCACCGCCTGCGCGGCCTGCTGCGCCTCGCGCTGCACTTCCTGCACCAGCTGCTGGAGCGCCTGCTCCGCCTGCTGGCACTGGCTCTCGGCGATCCGCTGCACCTGCTGTGACTGCTGCACCTGCTGCTGCGCCTGCTGGCACTGCTGCTGGAGCTGCTGGATCTGTGCGAGCGCTTGCTGCGCCTGCGTCTGCTGCGCCTGGATGGCCTGTTGCTGCGCCTGCTCGGCCTGCAGCTGGGCCTGCTGCGCCTGCTGTTGCGCCTGCTGTGTCTGCTGCTGCGTTTGCTGCTGGTATTGCTCCGTGCTCGTGACCATGAAGTCGATTCTCCGTTCCTGCCAGTGGAAGGGGTCCCGAGGAGAGCTCGTGAGCTCAGGAAATCTCGGTGTGGATAAGTCATCGCGGCCGCAATGAGCGCGACGAAACTACGCGCCATCCCCCGGCAACACATCACGACCCCCTCGCGGACGGCAGCGTGAGGTTGCAACCGCGTTGCGTTTGCCTCTCGTCCGCGCGAATCCCACGAGGTCCGCCAAACGCCCATCGTGATCCTCACGTCTTCGTGCGGCGGCGCGGTCGGATCGCGCACGGCCGCGATTGCGCGCGCGCCGGCGAAACGCACGCGCGACGCACGGCCGATGGCGGGCCGCTCGGCGTGATGCCCGCGCGATACGATGGCCTGGACGCTCGGGCAGCACGAGGAGGGTCCGCCGCGCGCATGAACGCCATCGCCAGGGTCGTCACCGCCGTCGCACTCGCCCTCCTCGGGCTCATCGCGTGGTCGGATCGAGGGCTCTCGCAGGGCGCGGGCGCCATCGCCTGGTCGCCCTGCGGAGCGCGGCTGCAGTGCGGGACCGTGAGGGTGCCGCTCGACTACGCCGCGCCCGGCGACCGGCAAATCGAGATCGCCGTCGCGCGCCAGGTGGCCCGGGATCCGGCGCGGCGCATCGGCGCGCTGCTGACCAATCCCGGAGGCCCCGGCGCGTCGGGCGTCGACTTCGTGCGCGGCTGGGCCGCCGCGCTCGCACCCGAGGTCCAGGACCGCTTCGACATCGTCGGCTTCGATCCGCGCGGCATCGGGCGGAGCACTCCTGCGCTGCAGTGCCACGACCAGATCCAGCAGCTCGTGGCGCAGGACCCGAACCCGGCGACGCCGGCCGCCTGGGCCGAGGTGCAGCGGACGATGCGCGCCTTCGCCGACCTGTGCGCCGCGCGCGCCGGGGACCTCCTTCCCCACCTGGGATCCCTGGACGTGGTCCGCGACATGGACCGCATCCGCGAGGCGCTGGACGAGGATCGCGTCAGCTACTTCGGCTACTCGTACGGCACGGTGCTGGGCGCGCTGTACGCCGACCAGTTCCCGGAGCGCCTGCGAGCGGTGGTGCTGGACGGACCCGTCGCTTTCGGCCGCTCGGCGGACGACCTCGCCCTCACGCAGGCCGTAGGCTTCGAGCGCGAGCTCGAGCGGTACCTGGAGGACTGCCGGGCGAAGCGGTGCGCGCTGGCGGCGGGCAACGCCGACCCGCGTGCCGCGATCGACTCGCTGCTCGCGCGCAGCAGGGAGCGCCCCATTCCCGCCGCGAGTGCCGACCGGCCGGCCGGGCCCGGCGAGACACTGCTGGCGATGGTGAGCGCGCTCTACGGCCCGTGGTCGTGGCCCGCGCTCACGCGGGCGGTTCAGCAGGGGCTGGATGGCGACGGCAGCGGACTGATCCGCCTCGCCGATCGCTACCTCGATCGGTCCGGCAACGGTTATCCGAACTCGTTCGAGATGAACGCGGCACTCAACTGCGTCGACTACGCGTACAACCGCGATCCGGCGCACTACGTGGCCCTGGCCGCGGAGTTCGCGAGGGAGGCGCCGCACTTCGGGCCGTCGAACGCCACGGGGACGTTGATCTGCGCGTACTGGGCCGCGCCGCCGAAGCCGATCGGGATCCCGCGGGCCACGGGCGCGCCGCCGCTGCTGGTCGTCGCGGCCACGCACGATCCCGCGACGCCGCTGGCGTGGGCCCTGGACGTGCGCCGCGAACTGGCCTCCGCCGTCCTGCTGAAGCGCGAGGGCGACGGTCACACCTCATACGCCTCCGGGAACGCCTGCGTCGATGGCGCGGTGAACCGCTATCTCGTCGGCCTCGCAGTGCCCGAGGACGGCGCTGTCTGCGGGACGGAGATCGCGCCTCGCGCGCCATCGGAGCCGCCGTCCACGCGCAGCCCTGCCGGCGCGGACGCGCCCGCGTACGCCGGCCGGGGTGTGCCCTTCGCCGCGGTGCTGCTGGTCGCGATCGGGTGCGTGGTTGTGATCGTGGTCGTCGTGAGCGTGCGGCGCGGCGGGCGCGAGAGTCTGTGACGGCAGGCCGGACGTGCTGATCGACCGTTGGGCCGCATCGACGGGGCGTGCCCCCGCCACTCGGCGCGTCCGGAACACGGGAGGAGCGCCGATGGCACGGCGATCATGCCGATCGTTATGATGGCGGGCATGTGGAGACACGTCCGCGAGACTACCCTCCGCCGCAACCGGCCGCTCGAAGACGGCGATCCCCGGCGGCGCCTGCTGGCGGCGGCGTTCCACCAGCTCGCCGGGACCGCTCGCGCGGTGGTGTACGAGGTGCCTCACCCACTGCGCCCCCGCGCCGTCACCGGCAGCATCTTCCCCCGGAGCACCGCGCCGTGGCGCGGCTTCCTGGACGCCCGCGAAGCCGTCGACACGGGTGAGCCCACGGTCCTCGTCTCGCTGCGCGTGCTGGACGACGAGGAACGACACCTGGCGGTGGACTGGGGGACGACGTACCCGAACACGTTCCTGCTGGTGGAGCCGCACGATTACCGCTGTGACCTGAGCGACCCCGACAATCCGTTCGCGCGCCGGCTGGCGGCAACCGTGGACGCGCTCGCGGTGGCGCCCGGACGAGGCGCGCGCCCCCGGGCGCCGGGGAGGAGTCCCCTCGATCGCCTGCTCCGGGAGATGTTCGGCACATGGCGCTACTGGCCGGCGACCGAGCGCTCCGGCATGACGCGCGGGCGGAGGCTGGAGCTGCGCGACGGCCGCGCGACGATCTGGTCGAGCCTGCTGCCGGAGCTGGTGGAGCGCTTCCCGCAGGCGGCATTCGACCGGGCGCTGCGGCGGCTGCTCGCGTCCGACCGGGAGCTTTTTGCGGGGCCGGTGCCCCGCGCACGCTCGGTCTTTCGCACGCGGCTGGGGCTGCCGTTCCTGCATGATGCAAGGTACGTGGACCGGGCGGTGCGGCGGCTGGTCAACGCCGGGGCCCTGTCCGTGGTTGCCGCGCCGCCCCGCCGTGCGACCTTCGGACCTGGCAGGCCGGTTCCGGATGGCATCCCGGAGGAGGATTTCGAGCGGTTCGTGATGATATGACGCTCCCGGGGCGCCCTCCCGGGTTGCAGAGACGTGCGGGTCCTGTACCCTCTCGTCAACGTTAGGTACATTCCCAAGGCGAGAATGAAGAAACTGCTTCGACTGCTTCCCTACACGCGCCCGTACCTGCCCCAGATGATCCTCGCCTGGGCGTCTGTCTTCGTGTCCGGTGCGCTGGTCCAGTTCAGCCCCGCCCTGGTGCGCTTCGCCCTGAGCGAGGGATTGCAGCCCGTGTACGAGGGGGACCGGTTCATCCGCCTCGATGGGAACGCGCAGCTCCTGATCTACAGCGCGCTGGCGATCGTGGTGTTCGCCATCGGCCGCGGCCTGACTCAGTTCGGGCAGACGTACCTCGGCGAGTCGATCGGCCAGGGGGTGTCATACGACATTCGCAACGATGTGTACGACCACATCCAGCGCATGAGCTACGCCTTCCACGACCAGATGGAGACCGGCCAGATCATGTCGCGGACGACGCAGGACGTGGAGAACGTCCGCATGTTCTTCGCGCAGGCGCTGTTCCGCATCGCCTACATCGCCGTGCTGGTGGTCGTCAGCCTGATCTTCATGTTCATCATCAACTGGCAGCTCGCGCTGGTCAGCATGGTGACGATGCCGATCGTGATCTGGCGCTCCGTGGTCTTCCAGACCCGCGTGCGTCCGATCTGGCTCGCGATCCAGCAGAGCCTCGCCGAGGTGACGCAGACCGCCGACGAGGCGCTCACCGGGATCCGCGTGGTGAAGGCGTTCAGCCGCGAGGACTTCGAGAGCGAGAAGTTCCGCGCTCGCGTCCAGGCGCAGGCGGACCTGAATCTCCAGCAGGCGCACGCGATGGCGAGGAACCAGCCGCTCCTGCAGGGGCTCGGCATGGCGCAGGTGGGGCTGACGGTCGGCGTGGGGGCGCTGCTGATCGCGCGCGGCCAGCTGACCGCGCCGGACGTGCTGGCGTTCGCGCTCTGGCTGAACACGCTGCAACTCCCGCTGCGCACCATCGGTCAGCTCGTGAACGCCACCGCGCGCTGCGTGAGCTCCGCGGAACGCGTGTTCGAGCTCATCGACGTGGAGTCCGAGGTCAAGGACGAGCCGGGCGCCACGGAGCTGGCGGACGTCGCCGGGCACGTGCGCTTCGACAACGTGTCGTTCGGCTACAACAACGTGAGCCCCGTACTGTCGGGCGTGAACATCGACGCCCGTCCGGGCACGGTGATCGCGCTGCTCGGGCCCGCGGGGAGCGGCAAGTCGACCGTGGTCAACCTGATCCCGCGGTTCTACGACGTGACCGGCGGCGCGATCACCATCGACGGCAGGGACATCCGCTCGGTCACGCTGGAGTCGCTGCGCAAGCAGATCGGCATCGTGCAGCAGGATGTGTTCCTGTTCATCGGCACCATCCGCGACAACATTGCGTACGGCCGCCCCGGTGCGACGCAGGCGGAGATCGAGAGCGCCGCGAAGGCGGCCCGCATCCACGACTTCATCGTGAGCCTGCCCGCGGGGTACGACGAATGGGTCGGCGAGCGCGGCGTGACGCTTTCCGGCGGCCAGAAGCAGCGCATCGCGATCGCGCGGACGTTGCTGCTGGATCCGCGCATCCTGATCTTCGACGACTCGACGGCGAGCGTGGACTCGCAGACGGAGTTCCTGATCCTGCAGGCGCTGCAGGAGCTGATGAAGGGACGCACGACCTTCGTGATCGCGCAGCGGCTGCGCACCGTCATGCGCGCCGATGAGATCGTGGTGCTGGAGCGCGGGCGAGTGGTGCAGCGCGGGACGCACGCCGAGCTGCTCCAGCAGGAGGGCCTGTACCGCCGCATCTTCGACCTCGAGCTGAAGGACCAGGAAGAGGCGCTGGGCCGCCCCGTGGCCAGCCGCCGCCCGGATGCTGAACCGCCCCAGGATCGCGTCGGAGTCAGCCAGGAGGCCGAGTAATGGCGATGTGGGGCGGCGCGGGTGCCGCGGGCTGGAGCACCAACATCGGCGGCGGTCGCATGGGCGGCCACCGGGGCACCGACGGCTGGGACGACGAGTACCTGGGCAAGGTGTACGACGCCGAGGTGGTGCGCCGGCTCGCACCGTACCTGCGGCCATACCGCTGGCAGGTGCTCCTCGCGTTCCTCGCGATGTCCGTGCAGGCGACCACCAGCTACATGCAGCCGCTGATCGTGGGCTTCACGGTGCGCGCCGGGATCCGGCACGACCCGCGCCAGGTGCTGCTGCTGATGGGCGTGCTCCTGGGGATGGCGGCGATCGGCTGGCTCGCCCTGTTCATCCAGCAGATCACGATCAACACCGTGGGCAACAAGCTGCTCGTCCAGATCCGCACGGACATGTACGAGCACATGCAGAGCCTGTCGCTGAGCTTCTACGACGAGATGGAAGTCGGCCGCATGATCAGCAGGCTGACCAGCGACGTCACGGTCATCCAGGACCTGCTGACCAGCGGCTCGCTGAACTTCGCGGCGGACATCGTCGGGCTCGTGATCGTGGTCATCACGGCGCTGCGCCTGGACTGGCAGCTCGCCCTCGTCACGTTCGCCGTCGTGCCCCCGCTCGTGGCGGTGATGGCCTACTGGTCGACGCACGCGAAGAACGCCTTCGTCAACGTGCGCGTGAAGGTCAGCGCGCTCTACGGCACGCTCGCGGAGAACCTGTCGGGCGTGCGCGCGGTGCAGTCCATGTCGCGCGAGGATGAGAACAGCCGCCGCTTCGACCAGCTCAACCGCGAGAACCGCAACGCCGCGATCTGGGCGGGCATGCTCAGCGCGGCCGTGCTGCCCGCCGTGGAACTCGCGGTCGCCATCGCGACCACGGGGGTGATCATCGTCGGCGGCCTTCGCGCCTTGAACGCCGTGAACGTCGATGTGGCGACGCTCTTCGGCCTGCTGACCGCGTTCACCCTGTACGTCGGCCGCTTCTTCGACCCGATCCGCGACCTGGTCCTCCAGTACACGATGATCCAGCGTGCGATGGCCGGCGGTGAACGCGTCTTCGAGGTCCTCGACACCCCGCCCCGCATCCAGGACCGGCCCGACGCCATCGAGCTTGATCAGGTGGAGGGGCGCGTGGACTTCGATCACGTGTTCTTCCACTACGTGGAGGGCATCCCGATCCTCCGGGACATCGACCTGCACGTCGCCCCCGGCGAGACGATCGCTTTCGTCGGGCACACCGGGGCCGGGAAGACCACCATCACCTCCCTCGTCAGCCGCGGGTACGAGGTCACCGGGGGCGCGATCCGCATCGACGGGCACGACCTGCGGGACATCAAGCGCCGCTCGCTGACGCGGCACATGGGCGTGGTGCTGCAGACGCCGTACCTGTTCAGCGGGACGATCGCCGACAACATCGCCTACGGGCGGTCCGAGGCGACCCGCGAGCAGATCGAGACCGCCGCGCGCGCGGTAGGCGCGCACGAGTTCATCGAGCGGCTCCCGCTCGGGTACGAGACCGTGCTCCGCGCCGGCGGGCAGAACTTCTCCATCGGCGAGCGGCAGCTGATCAGCTTCGCGCGCGCCATTCTTGCCGCGCCGCGCATCCTGGTGCTGGACGAGGCGACCGCGTACGTGGACACGCAGACCGAGGCGATCATCCAGCGCGCGCTGCGCGAGCTGCTGAAGGGGCGCACCTCCTTCGTCATCGCGCACCGCCTGTCGACGATCCGCGAGGCGGATCGCATCGTGGTGCTGGACCAGGGCAGCATCGCGGAGGTCGGCACGCACGACGAGCTGCTGGCGGCGGGCGGCGTGTACGCGAACCTGTACCGCATGACGTACGAGAGCGAGCAGGCGGCGCGCGAGACGGAGGCCCTCGGCGAGGACGCGGCCATCGCGCGGCGCCGGCGCGGCGAGGTGCCGGTCCAGGCTGCCGGCGACGCCTAGGCGGCCGGACGCCACGCCGGTTCCCTTCCCCTCGTCCGGGATCGCCTCTGCCGTGGCGGGCGCGGGCGCGCGGCGTCTCAGCCCGTTGATACCGCCAGCGGCAGCCGCACTGTGAAGGTGGTGCCCTCGTGCTGCCTGCTGCGCACCTCGATCGTGCCGCCGTGGCGGGTCACGATCTCGCGCGCGACGTAGAGGCCCAGGCCAGTGCCGTTGAGCACACGCTCCCCCTCGTTGAGGCGCGTGAAGGGCTCGAAGAGCCGCGGCATCCGCTCCTCGGGGATGCCGATGCCGTTGTCCGCGACCGCGAGATCGGCACCGCTCTCGGTCCGGGCGACCGTGACGGTGATCGTCCCCCCGTCCGGGGAGTACCGGATGGCGTTCGAGACGAGATTCGTCAGCACCTGCTCCATCCGCGCCTCGTCCCACTCGCCGGTGACGGGAGCCGGTGCACTGAGCACGAGCAGGTGCTTCGGCGTGGTGGACGGGTCTGCGCGCAGGCGATCGATCACCACGCGCGCGAGCTCCGCGAGGTCGACGCGCTGCACGTCGACCAGCAGCCTGCCATGCCGCACGCGAGAGGCATCGAGCAGATCGTCCACGAGCCGCTGCAGCCGTCTCGCGTAGGCGTTGATCTCACGGATCGGCTCCAGCAGCGGTGCCGCTCCCAGGTCGAGCGCGGCGAGGCGGCGCGCCAGGAGCTCGGCGTTCCCGATCAGCACCGTGAGCGGCGTCCTCAGCTCATGCGAGGCGGATCCCAGGAAGTCGTCGCGGAACACCAGCGCCGCCTCGATGTCGGTGCGGGCCGCCTGCAACTCGCGCGCCAGGCGCCGGTGCTCCGACACGGCGGACGCGAGCGCGAGGGTAGTGACGGAGATCACGGCCATGAAGGCCTGGAGGAGCAGCAGATCGTCGTTCTGCGCGAACCGCGCCCACGGCCCGAACCCCTGCAACGTGCCGACCACCGCGATGCTCGACAGCAGCAGGATCGCCGCCGCGGTCGCGCGCATCCCGGCGCCGCATGCGGCCCACACGAGCACGGGGATGACCAGGAAGCCGATCGGGAAGTTCTGCCTCGACAGCCCGGCGACGCCCCCGAAGACGAGCACGCCGGTCAGCAGTGTCGCCAAGAGCACCACCGCGGTGCGGCCAAGCGTCTCGCCGGGACGCGCCGGCGCCGCCCACAGCAGCACCGCCGGGGTGATCAGCATCGCCCCGCTGAAGTCGCCGAGCCACCACGTGTACCCGACCGTCACCGCCTCAGCGGATCGCAGGGCACCCGTCAGCCCCAGGCTGAGCACGCCGATCGCCGCGCTGATCAGCGTGCTGACGAGCACGATGGCTGTGAACACGAAGACGTGGCGCGGCCGCGCGAAGCTCGCGACGCCCTCGCCCGCCCTCCGCACGAGGTGCGAGGCGGCCAGCGCCTCCAGTGCATTGCCCGCGGCGATGCCGAGCGAGGCGGACACGGGCGTGGCGGGCGTGGTGATGTTGACGATGAACGCCCCGGCGAAGATCGCGGGCCACGCGCGGGGGCCGAGCAGGATCAGCGCGGCGATCGCGATGCCGGTCGGCGGCCAGACTGCCGTCGCGTTCGACTGCACGAACGCCAGCCGCAGCCCCAGCTTCCCCGCCAGCACGTAGATCCCCACGACCACAGCGAGGCTGATCACGAACCGGGCGCTGGTCAACGACGAGCGGGAGTACGGAGAAGCGGTTCCCTCCCGTGCAGTCGTGGGGAGGGCTGCTGCCGGCGCTCGCGACAAACGGCGACTCCTTCACAGCTGCGCGGCGCCCGTCAGGCCCGGACTTCGCTCCGCGGATGCCGAATCATCGCCCCCGAATGTCGGGAGCACGTTGCGGGGGAACGTAGCACCGGGGGGATTGCAGAGGCATCAACACCGGCTCAGCCACAGCACGAGATCGCCGAGGCGCTGCTGCGGGACCGGCGCTCGTGAAGAAGCCCGCCATGCGGCGGGCTTCTTCACTGGGCCCTGTCGGTGCCGATGCTGCGGCGCGCGATCGTGCTGGTGCGCGGCGCGCGGGCCGGCGGCGGCCTCGCCCCGGGCGCTGCCTACGGATTCGTCCCGTCGATGCAGCCGATCACCTGCTTGCCTCCGGAGGTGTAGCCCGCTTTGGCCGTGTAGGCCGCGTTGGACCAGTTCCCCTGCACCTTCCACGCGGTGCCGTTCGTGAACTGGATGGAGGGGCCACCGAAGGTCCACGCGCACTTGTCGGAGTTCTCGTAGCCCGAGCGGTCGTACCAGCCGGTGCCTCGCGGGTCCGTCACCGCCTCGGACAACTCGTGCGCGCTCACGTTGGCGAGCGCCTTCAGCCCCTGCGATTGGTTCGCGACGGTGCTCTGTGGGTCACAGCCGCTGTCGCCATCGAGGTTGAAGAAGAAGCCGAACTGGATCGGCACCGTGACCGTGCCCGCCCCGTCGCCGTAGTCGTACGCCACCGACCCCCACGAGTGCCACGCGCAGTAGCCCGCGGTTCCCCGGGACCCGTCGATGTACACGGGGTAGTAGCTGCTGCCGTCGCTGTTGGGCGCTGCCGCGACCCCGGACGTCACGAGCTTCTGGACTTCGGCGAGGATCGTGGACGTCTTCGGCGCGCCGGTCGGGCCCTTGGAGAGGTCCGTCACCACGGCGTTCGCATGCACGGTCGTGGTCACGTAGCCACCGATGCCGTTGTACTCGGTGTTGGTTCCCATGTAGCTCGAGCCGTTGGCGCCCGCGTAGAACAGGTTCAATCCCGATTGCTTGTCGCCCAGGAAGTCCGTGCCGAACTTCGCGCCCCAGAAGATCGGCGACACCGTGGCCGCCGGGAGGATCGGACCGTTGTGGTAGGTCAGCAACGGCGATGGTTTGCCGCTCGACGGGGCACCCCCGCCCCTGGCCCAGTGAATGCCCAGCATCTCGGGCTCCGGGCGGCCGTGCGGCCCGGGAGGCTGCTGCGCCTCCGCAACGCCCACCGGCCCGGCGCCCGCACCGAGCGCGAACGCGACGGCGAGAGCGGCCACCGCGAGGAGTCTGCTGTTGCTGAACATCACGAACCTCCGGCTGCCCCGCGGCACTTCATTGCTGTCAGATTCCCAGTCGCCGCAGGACGCGCGGGAAGGAGCGACGAGCACCCGGGTTCCGCGCCTCACCCCGGTGAGGCGAGCGCGCAGCCCGCATGAGGCGGCGAGGGGCCGCCTCGCGCTCCCGGAGCAGCCCGAACACCACGTCGCGCAGCGACTCGAGGAGCACCGGCTTGCCGACGAACGCATCCGCGCCCGCCTGCAGCATCCGCACCACCTCGTCGGGGCGATCGAGGCTGCTCAGGATCACGATCGACGGGCCGGGGACGCGCCCCTCGCGAGAGAGCGCACGGATCAGCCCCGTCGCGCCGATGTCGGGGAAGCGCGGATCGATGACGATGAGGTCGCAGGGGACGTCGGTCGACCGCACTGCCTCGATGGCGGCTCGCCACTCGTGCATCTCGGTGACCGCGAATCCGACCCGCCGCAGGTCGGCAGCGACCGCCCGCTGGGCGGCGGCATCGCCATCGAGCAGTAGCAACCGTGGTAGACGTTCGGACATCTCGTTCTCCCCGCCAGTGCAGCGAGCGTACGAGGGGCGCCTTCCGGGCTTCATAAGACACGCCGAAGAAAACATGTGAACTCGTCCGTTGCCTGCGGCCGCGCGTGAGTGCGAAGCAGGCTCGTGCGAGTGCGTGAGGCGGCGAAGCGGTGAGGGAGCGGGGCGGAGCGGCTGGGCGTGCCCCCCAGGCGAGGATGGGGCTACGGAATGATGGGCGCGCCAGACTCGCGCGGCACGCGGCCATCCAGCTTCCCGCCGCCCCCGCGGGAGCGGGCGTCGCGAACCGCGTCCATGAAGCGCTTCCGCGCGGACTCCACCGTCTGGGTGTCCGGATCGAGGGCGTCGACGGCCTGGTTCGAGGCGGAGGAGGCGGGGCCCGGCGGCTGGCCCGTGGAGGTGCCGCGCGGAGGCCGGCCGCTCACGCGACGACCCGCGGCGAGCACCATCCGGAGAGCCGACAACACACGGGCGACGATACTCAAGCGCGTTCCCGTTCCGCGGCGACCCGCGCGGGCGAGCCGCTGGGGATCTGCCTGAAATAGTAATAGAAAGGCAGAAGATTGTCTGTGCCCGCACGCACCCACGCGCAACATCGCTGCCTGCATAGTCCGCCGCATTACCCGCCGGACCCCGGCGGCACTACTGGAGGTTCCCCGTGCGAACGACCTCGCACGCGTACCACTCCGCCCGATTCGCATCCGTCGCCGGCGCCAGGAGGGTGCCGTGAGCATCCACCCCCGCCGCCCAGCAGTACCAGTCCGTCGGCTCCCACGGCGGCCGCCCGCCGGTCAGCGCCAGGGCCTCCTCGAACGTGCCGGGCCGCGGATGCCCCGGCGAGCCATTCGCCATGCCGTCGTCCATCCAGTCGAGCACGTGCGCCAGTTCGTGCTCCAGGACCATCTGCCCGATCAGCGTGCTGGTATCCACATCGCCGAGGCGGATCCGCCAGACATCGTCGGGGCAGGTCCACCGCCCGTCCCACACCCAGCGTGCGCAACCGGAGTCCGCGGTCGCCCGTACCTCGCCCGTGCCCACCGTGACGAGACGCGGTGCCGAACGTTCGATCATGACGCGGGGCCCGATGATCGCGAGCAGCACCGGGATCATCGACGACATTCGCTGCTCCGCGACCTCCTCCGGACTCGGGGGCGCGGTCTCCACCGGGGCGGGTGCGGGCGCGCCAGGTTGCTCCCCACCGGCCGCGCAATCGTCCGGCGCGGCGCCATCCTCAGGCACGAGCTGCTGGCAGCCCGGTGGCGATGCCGCGACGTCACCGCCTTCCGCCGCGAATGTCCTGCCATCCGGCATGGACACGCACAGGGTGGCGGCGACGAGCAACACGAGGAATGACACGGCCTTCACGGCAGATTTCGCCCCCGCACAGGTGCGTCAGCTGTCGTGAGCGACCGCCGTTCGCGATCAGTTCATGGTTGCCGCCTCGGTGAAATGCGTCTGAATTGCGCAGGAAGTCGCAAATCGCCGCCCCTGGCCGCAGGGCCGGGGATGGGCGATGCCGCGCTCCGGCCTCGTCCCGCGCGGCGCGCGAACCGCGGTCGAACGGCGGCGCGGGGATGCTGGGGTCAGCGAAACATCAGGCGCACAACGCCCCGCGAATGCCCCACGCAGGGCGGGCACGGAGCCCGCAAGGGGGTCGCGACGGCCGCTCTGATGCAGGCTCACCATTGCGATCAGGGGCTGGAGCCGGTAGAAGGTCATGAAGGGCTCGGCTCGGTTGATCTAGGCAAGAACACGTATCGCCTCGCGCGCACCGCACGGATCACGCGCACGGATCACGGGCGACCGCAGACACGCAAGCCCTTGCCGGCATGCGCCGGGGCGGCTGCACCGATGCTGCGTTGGAGGTCAGATGTCGGGCCGCACAGACGCCGAGGTCACGCGTACGATCCTGCGGGCGGCGGCCACCGTCCCGGGCCCCGCGCCGTCGGCGATCGAGGCTGCGCGCCGGAAGCTGACGCAGGCCGTCCGCTCGGGCCAGCCTGAGGAGGCGGTCGCCGCGGACTGACCTCGGCGGCTCGCTGAGCAGACCCGCTCGCTACGTCAGAACGGCGCCCTTCAGGAACAGCGCGCTCAGCACGCCCACCGCCAGCGCCGGGCCAAACGCGAACGTGCTCCGCCGGCCGCGGCCGGTGGCGAGCAGGCCCAGCGCGATCACGGCCCCCGCGATCAGCGAGATCGCCAGGTACGCGGGCACGCCGCCCAGCCCGAGGAACGCGCCCGCGAAGGCGCTGAACTTGGCGTCGCCCAGTCCGAGCCCGCCACGCCCCAGCACCACCAGTCCCGTGGTGACGGCACCCGCCGCGAATGCCCCCCCGAGCGCGCTGAGCGCCGCGGGGATGCCCCCGAGCAGCGCAGCGACGACGATGGCGATCAGGGTGCCGTTGTACGTCACGAGGTTCGGGATGCGACGCTCCCGGAGGTCGATCGCCACGACGAGCCCGGTCGTCGCGCCGAACACGACCGCCCACGCCAGCGCCAGCGCTCCGTGGGTGCGGGTGACGGCAACCAGTCCGAACGCGAGCGCGCCGGCGGCCACCAGCAGCGCGAAGTGCTCGCGGCGCACGGGCATCAACACAGCTCCAGGCGAGCGCCCGGGTGCAGCTGCAGCGCCTCAGCGTCTCCGGCGCGCAGCTCCACAGTCTGTCGTGCGCCGCGCGGCCCGAAGCTGATGCGCCACGGCCGGAGTCCACGCACCACGCGCAGCACCTCCGAGCCGGCGTTGACGTAGACCACGTCGATGGGGAAGCGCATGAAGCACGTGTGCACCGATCCGCAGGCGGGCAGCCACAGAGCGACGGATCCGGGCAGCTCGCTGCGGCCCATCAGGCCCAGCAGCCGGTCCAGCGCCGTGCTGGCCACGGCCGCCAGTCCCACCTCGCGGCCATCCACCGTCAAGCGTGCCGCCCGCATCAGCGCGGGGCCCCCAGCACGTCCATCGCGTGGATGATGACCGGGCCCAGCAACAGGATCAGCAGCGTGGGGAACATGAAGAGCGCCGTCGGGAGCGTGATCTTCACCGGGACCTTGCCCGCCATCTCGCGCGCCCGTTGCCGCCGCCGCTCGCGGCTCTCAGCCGCGTGGTTCCTGAGCACCCGGGCGATCGGCGCGCCTGTTCGCTCCGCCTGGGAGACCGCACGGGCAAACACGCGCATCTCCTGCACGCCGCACCGCGTCGCCATCTGCTCGAACGCCTCCGAGCGATCACGGCCGAGGCTGATGTCGCGCACCACGTGCCCGAACTCCTGGCCCGCGGGGCCCGGCATCTTCTCGGCAACGGACAGCAGCGCGGCCTGGAAGCCCAGTCCCGCCTCCACGTTGGTGATCACGAGGTCAATGGCGTCCGGAAGCGATCGCTGGATCGCCAGGCCACGCGCACGCACCTTGCGGCGGAGCCAGTTCCACGGGAGGTACAACCCAACGAACGACCAGAAGGCGCCGGCTTCGAGGATCCGGATCTCGCTGGTGGAGCTGAAGGAGAGGAACGCGATCACGAAGATGATCGGCGACACCACGCCGGCGGCCAGCCAGATCGCGACGAACCGGCTGAAGGACGCGGGGTCGCCAGCCATCTGCAGGTCGCGCCTGATGCGGCCCTCGATCCGGGCCGGGAGCACGCGGGCCAGGCTGTTGGCCGCGTTGCCCATCAGCGGCCGCAGGATACGGTCACCGAACGAGGGCGACAGGGGATCGGTTTCCACGTCCTCGCCGATCCGCTCGAGGCGCCGGCGCGTGTCATCGGGACGGTTCGGTCGCCCGATCGCGAACACCAGGAGCGCGACGGACAGTCCAGCGAGCAAGGGCAGGAGCCACTGCATGTCAGACCTCCACCTTGCTGATCTTCTTGATCACGATGTAGCCGAACAGGTCGAGCGCGAGCGAGACTCCGAGCAGCACCTGGCCGCGCGGGTCGATGAAGAGCAGCTTGTAGCGGACCGGATCCATCAGGCCCAGGAAGGCGACCAGGGCCAGCGGCAGGAACGCGATGATGACCGCCGAGAACCGCTCGCGCGACGTCAGCGCGGACAGCTCGAGGCGGAACGCCTGGCGGTGCCGGATCGTCTGCGACACGCCCTCGAGGATCTCGGCGAGGTTGCCCCCGCTCCGGCGCTGGATGGCGATCGCGGTCGCGACCATGTCGAAGTCCGCGCTGTTCAACCGGCGGTTCAGCTGCTCGAGCGATTCGTCCACGTCGGCGCCCAGCCGGATCGCATCCACCAGCCGGGTGAGCTCGCTCGCCAGCGGATCGTCGAGCTCCGAGGCCGTTGCCGAGAGCGCCTGCAGATAGCCGAACCCGGAGCGCATCATCGACGCCATGAGATCGGACATCTCCGCGAGCTGGCGCTCGATCGCCTTGGCGCGGCGGCTCGTGACCACGCTCACCACCACCGGCGGCGCCACGCAACCGAGCAACAGGCCGAGGCCCAGCCCCACCACCGCCGAGAAGCCCAGCAGCAGTCCGGCCCCGAACCCGAGCACGGCCCCCAGCAGGATCGCCGCCAGGCGAATGGCCACGTACTCGCCGACGCGCAGCGGCAGGCCGCTCCGCTCCAGCGTCTCCGCGGTCCCCGCCGCCACCAGCCGATCCAGGCGGTAGCCCAGGTTCGCGAACCCTCGACGGGTCTTGAGCAGCGAGACGTCGTTGGCGTAGATGCTGGTCGCCTCGGCGAGCGCCTGCACGCGGCCCTGCACCGTGCGGGCCGGGGATCGCATGGAGGCGACGCCGGCGACCAGCAGCAGCATGGCCACACCGGCCGAGATCGACAGCATGACCGGGATGAGGCCCTCGCCGATCATCGGATTGCCATCCGCTCGGTCGGCCCCGTCCAGGCCTCGGAGATGCCGAACTGCGCGAAGCGGTCCGCGAACCGCGGCCGGATGCCGGTGGCGCGCATCTCGCCCTCCACCTTGCCTTCCGGGTTCATGCGGATGTGCTCCAGGCGGAAGATGTCCTGCAGCGCGACGATGTCGCCTTCCATCCCGGCCACCTCGGTGGCCGCCACGACCTTGCGCGTGCCGTCCGACATGCGCCCGATCTGGATGATCAGATGCAGCGCGGACGTCATCTGCTCGCGGATCGCGCGCGTGGGGAGCTCGAAGCCCGCCATCATCACCATGTTCTCGATGCGCGCCAGGGCGTCGCGCGGCGAGTTGGCGTGGACGGTGGTGATGGAGCCCTCGTGCCCGGTGTTCATCGCCTGCATCATGTCGAAGGCTTCCGAACCGCGAACCTCGCCCACGATGATGCGGTCGGGGCGCATACGCAGCGCGTTCCGCACCAGGTCGCGCTGCGTCACCGCGAGCGACGACTCGCCGGTGGGCGGCCGCGCCTCCAGCGTGACCACGTGCGGCTGCCGGAGCTGGATCTCCATCGGATCCTCGATGGTGACGATCCGCTCCTGGCGCGGAATGAACGCGGAGAGCGCACTCAGCAGCGTGGTCTTGCCGGAGCCGGTGCCGCCCGAGATCACGATGTTGACCTTCGACGCCACGCTCGCGCGCAGGAAGCCCGCGACCTGCTCCGAGATCGTCCCGATGCGCACCAGGTCGTCGAAGTCGAACCGCTCGGGCTGGAACTTGCGGATCGTGATCGAGGGACTGCGCACGGCAATCGGCGGGATGACGATGTTGACGCGCGATCCATCCGCCAGGCGACCGTCCACCAGCGGGGAAGCCTCGTCCAGCCGGCGGCCGAGCGGCGCCACGATGCGGTCGGCGATGCGGCGGATGTGATCGTTGTTCCGGAAGCGCACGGCGCTGGCGTAGATCACGCCGCCCTTCTCGAAGTAGATGTCGGACGGCCCGTTCACCATCACTTCGCTGATCTCAATGTCGTCCAGCAGCGGCTGGATCGGGCCGAAGCCAAGCACCTCGTTGCAGACCGCCGCGGTCAGCTCCTGCTTGAGCACACCGGCGATGCCCGGCGCGATGTCGGCCAGCATCACGGCGACGCTGCGCTCCAGGTGCGCCTTCGCCTCGACGGGCGGCAGGGCGTCGAGCGCCCGCACGTCCACGTCCTGCAGCACGCGCTCGTGGACGCGGATCACCAGCCGGTCGCGGGATTCGTCCGTGTCCTCTGTGTCGATGAGCCTCACCGAGGGGTTCCGCGGGGGGATGGTCGTGGTCATTACGCTCTCCTACCGACCAGCGGCAGCCGCTTGCCACCGATGGCGAACACTCGACGCTGCGGGGGCGCCTCGCTCACTCCGGCGAGCGCCTCCGCGACCGTGCGCAGGGCGCGGGCGTACTTGCCGGTTGGCTGCGAGATGACGACGGGGGTACCCGTCTGCACGGAGACACCCACGGTGGGGTCGTACGGGATGGTGTAGGACACCTTCAGGCCGGTGGCGCGCTCCACGTCCTCGGGCGAGACCGCCGCCGCGCGCGTGCAGTCGTTCGCCAGCAGGCGCACGCTGTCGCGCGGCACGCCCCAGGCGTCGAGGATGCGCACGGCGGTCTTCGTGTCCTTCACGCTCGACACGTCGAGCGAGGTCACGAGCAGCACGAACGCCGCCTCGTGCAGGGACGTGGCGACCGCGTCATTCATGACGCCGGGGGTGTCGACGACGACGTACTCGTGCGTCTCCGTGAGCGCGTTGATCATCGCCGCCAGGTGCGGCGCCTGGACGGCGCGCCAGTCATCCGGCTCGGATGCGGCGAGCAGCACGTCGACACCGGACTCGTGCCGCGCGAGGTAGCGCCGGACGGTGTCGCGGTCGATCACGCCCTCATTCCGCGCGAGGTCGGCGATCGAGTGCTCGACGGGGAGGTCGAGCATGACCGCGACGTCACCGAACTGGGCGTCGCTGTCGATCAGCGCCACGTCCTGCCCGGAGATCTGGCGCAGGAGCACGGCCAGGTTCGTGGAGATCGTGGACTTCCCGATGCCACCCTTCGCGCCGGCCACGGTGATCACCGTGCCGCGTGCGTTGGCCGCTGGCTGATCGGACCAGCGGGCGAGCTGCCGCTGCTCCTCCTGCGCCAGCAGGCCGTGGATCACCTCCTGCAGCTCCGCGGCAACCACCGGCTTCTCCAGGAAGTCGCGCGCGCCCGCACGCATCGCCTGGCGCATCAGCGCCGGCGTGATGGAGGAGGAGTACACGAGCACGGGGATGTCCGGCAGCTGCTGCAGCGCGTCCAGCGTCGCGAGGCCACGGACCGGCGGGTCCTCGAGGCCGACGAGGATCACGTTCGGCCGGTGCTGCGTGGCCATGAAGGTCGCTTCGGTCCCGTAACCCGTCTCGCCGACGCGATCTAGCCCGATCGCGTCCACGGCCGTCGAGACGTCGAGGCGGGAGTCAAGGTTGGGGTCGACGATCAGGACCGTCAGATTGCGCGCCATGGAACCCGCCTTCGTTCAGGAAGCTCGATGTTGTGGGGGACTATCGCTGGACGGTGTTGGTGGTCGCCTGCTGCGGCTGCAGCTTGAGCAGCGGTGCCAGGCTCTGGCGCTCGCGCTCGCCGAACGGGCGCAGCACCAGCCCGATGGTCCCGGTCTTCGCGGACATGAAGAGCGACTGCGCCTGGTCCGGGGACACCGCGAGCGTGACGGAGATCGCCTTCGGCTGGGCCTTCGCCTCTTCCCCGCGCAGCGTCGCCGCGTCGCCGTCACCCTTCACGGGGTCCGTGATCTGCTGACCCACAGCCAGGACCAGGACATCCTGCAGCGCCGTCAGCACGGTGGGGTGACGCGACTCATCCGTCGTCGTGCCGGTCTGCCGGGCGGCGAACTCGTACGGCCCGAAGAGGTTCGCGTACTCGGTCGCCACCAGCACATCCACGCGGTCGCCGGGGACGATGAGGCCGCCGGCCCCGCTGACCTCGGTCACGGGGACGGAGATCGCGCGCATGTTCTCCGGGACGGTGAACGCCAGTCCCGTGCCCGAGGGCGCGTCAGCGCTGACGAGGCGCGATCCCAGCACCTGCTCGCCAGCGGCGATCGGGTACCGCGCCACGCGGCCGTTGACGTCCTTGATGTCGAGGATCGCTCCCTCGAGGGCCAGGCTCGCGGGGATCTGCCGCGACTCGAGCATCGCGCCGGAGATGCGTGCGCCGGCCGCGATCGGCTGCCGCGTGATCACCACGGTCCGCGTGGCGGAGCTGCCGTTCACGGCGCCAGCCTGGAGTGCCGCGTCCGCGCGCACCCGGTTGATCCACGCCAGCGACGCGGCGGCCGTGACGATCCCGAGGATCGTCGCGAGCAGCAGCAGGCCGCTTCCCGATGCCATTCGCTTGAGTATCCGCATCGCAACCCCTCGTTCCTCGTGCGCGCCGGAGCGCGCGTTCCCGGCTGTTCGCGCTGCCGCGCGGTCATGCTGCTACTGCTTCAGGAAGACTCCGATGTCGCCGTTGGCCGCCTGCAGGCTCAGGTTCACGTTCGTCTGCGGCAGTTGCTCCACGAACCGCACCCACAGGGTGAACGGACCGCCCGCGCCGCCCGCGCCGCTCCAGATGCAGTTCTTGTGGAAGACGCCGGCGCCGTCCGTGCACCCCTCGATGTACGCGCGCGAGAAGCCGCGCACGATGTAGCACTTCGAACCGCACTCATTGACGGCGTAGTTGTTGATCGTGATCAACTGCACGCTGCGCGGGCTGGTCTGCGCGCCGGTCGCCGCGTTGCAGTCGTACGGGACGAGGTCAACCGCCGGGCTGCTCGCGGAGGAGTCGTACCGCCAGACCTCGTAGAAGTCGTCCATGCCGTCGGACCGCGATGGGGTATGCAGCGGGATGTTCGCGACGGCGTTGAGGGCCGCATTCCCGGCGTTGAAGTTGGCCACGGTGCCGCCGTCGTTGGTGAAGTTCGACTCACAGGCGCCGTCCACGGGGGAGCCGGGTGCCATGCCGGCGAGGCGATCGACGATGCCGGTGCGCACCTTCTGGATGTCGAAGCCTGCCTTCGCGTTCACCTCGTCGCCGATGCTGCAGATCATCTGCACGCCGGTGACGGTGTTGTTGTAGACATCGTTCGCGCCGGCTCCGGTGTCGGAGCACGTGGGCCCGTCGGGGTCGATGTTCAACTGGCTCGCGAGTCCGGTGCTCGAGTTGTCGACGTAGATGGGGCAGAGCATGCCCGGCACCGGGACACGGTTGCCCAACCCGTCATCCTCGAAGCAGGCACTGGAGGCGGACATGGCGAAGGGCAGGAAGCCCACGACCTGGTAGGGACGGCCGGCGCACGCCGTGGCGGTGGTGTTCACGTGCCACATCGAAATCCCGAGCACGCCGAACAGGAAGGTGCGGGGATCGCGCTGCAGGGACACGGTCACGCCGGTGGGCACCGCGTCCGAGGCGCTGTAGCAGGTGTTGATGACCTGGACATCCAGTGACACGCCGGGCTCGGCGGTGTCGATGCCGTTCTGCTGCGCCCACTGCTGCGCCGCGGCGGTAGCGGCCGTGGTGTCCGCGGCGGCATCGCCGGGCTGCAGAGTCAGCTGGAGCGCGCCCGCGAGCGCGGCCTTGTCCACGTCGCTCTGCGCATCGCGGCGGTCGGTCAACATCAACCCGACGTCGATGGAGAGCGCCGCGAACAGGGCGAACAACGTCGCGGCAAGCACCGAGAGCACGATCGCCTGGCCGCTGGAGTCAGAGAGTCGTCGCTTCATCGTCAGCTGCAATCCGCGCCGGCACGTGCGGCAACAAGGGTCTGGTTGGAGGGAACGGATTCGAGCCTGGAGTCGGAGCACGCCCCGAGCGTCCAGGTGGTCGGAAACAGGCCCCCGGAGATCAGCGACACGATCGCCGGGAGTGGCGTGATCGTGTTGTAGACGTGCGAGATGTGCACCGCCACACCGGAGCCACGCAGGTACAGTCCGCTGGTGGCGTCAGGGTTGTGGTACGTCACCGTGATCTCGTCGCAGTCGACGAGCTGGTTGCTGGTGTTCCATGCGCGCTCCTCGATGGAGTCGGCCGCGCACGTCCCCGCGGTGGCGCTCGGGAGGTTGGCCACGGCCGCGTACCGGGCGGCCTCGGACGCGGAGTTGCGGACGGTGATCTGCGTGTACAGCGCCAGCCCGAACTCCGCGATCGCGAAAATGAGCAAGAGGAAGAAGGGGAGCATCAGCGTGAACTCCACGATCGCCTGGCCGCGGTCGTTGCGTGTCCGGTGCATCTGCTCCCCTCCTTTCTGCTCGTCAACACATCACGCCCGTGCCGCAGAGCACGCGGCGCCACTGGCTACACGAGATGGCTGGCCAAGTTGCCCAGCACCGTGCCGATGCCCCCCTCGATGTCGATGGTCTGGAAGGCGAGGAAGAAGAGGACGACGATCACACCGAGCACGAGGGCGTACTCGACGAGGCCCTGGCCCTCTTCACGGGCGGGCAGCTGGGGCATGAAGCGCTTGAAGATCTTGGTCATCTGGGAAGTTCCGTTCCTGTGTTCCGGTGCGGGATGGCCCGCGCGTTGTTGCTGTTGCTGGGTGACCACGGGTGGTGTGGGAGCCGGATGCTTCGAGGCACGTCCCGCGTTGGCGCGCCTCGCTCCGGAAGTCGTTGAGGGAGTCCCGTGATGTGCATCTCCTTCCGCGTCCGGCGCGAGGCCTCTGCGTAACCGATCAGTGCTTCGAGAGAGAGACTAGGAACCGGGCCGTATGGGCCCTGCACAAGAGATGTATGAAATCGAAGGATCCCGGCAGAGTGCCGAGCCGTTGCGAGCGAAGCGGGCGGGGGAGGTGGTCCTCATCTCCGGCTCCGAGGTACGAGAACGTCGCTCGCACGAATAATCCAACCGATCGCTGGTGCATCGGACAGCAAATATAGGTGGTTCCCCCGACGGATGTGAGGGTAGAACCTACTTGTGCCTAAGAATTCACCAACCCTCTACGCATCTCGCGCAGACCCTTAACGGAAGGGCGGGGAGATGCCTCGACGAAGAATCGATTAGTCGTGTAGACCAACGACCAGTTCGTTGTCGCCGAGCTGGATGCGGTCGCCGTCGTCCAGCTTCGCCCATGTCATCGGACGCCCGTTGACGAAGCACGCACCCTCCGACTCGAGGCAATGCAGGAGCACCGCGTCCCCGCGCACCCATACAAGTGCATGATCGGGCGCCACGCCCTCACCCTGCAGCACCACGTCGCAATCCTCGCGCGATCCGACACGGAGCGGCCGGAGCCCGACCGCTACGCGTGCATGCTCGGGCGAGGAGGTGAGCTCCAGGTGCGCCGTTACCTCGGCAGGTTCGGCCGGTGCGACGGCGATCCGCTCAGCGGCCTCCAGGAAGGCGGTGGTTAGCCGGGACTCCACGCGCTTCTGCAGATCCTGGTTCGCCACGCGTTGATCAGCGCGCCGCTCGAAGGGCTCGCGCGCGAGCCTCAGCGCCCATTCGCCCACTACCAGCGCGCCGCGCCCGATCAGGACGACGGTGCCCCGCAGTGCGCGCCAGGTGAGCCGCCGCAGCACGCCGAGGGCCCCCGCTCCGATGCGCGCACCCCGGGGCGGCGCAGCGCCCTCCGCCGCGCCTTCCTCGACGGGCAGCGCCGCTCGCTGGGCCATCGCGCGCGCGCGCAGGTACGCCGCGTCCAGCACCTCCAGCCGCTGCAGCGCACCGGGATCGGTGTGCAGTCGCGAGAGGTACTCGTGCGCGAGCGTGGTGTAGGCGGTGTCCATCTCCTCCACGGAGGCGCTCGCGTGGAGCTGCAGCACCGCGTGCGGATTGAGCACGCGCACGGGCACTCGCCGCGTACGCAACAGCGTGACGATCAGGGCGCCAACGCCGGCCACCGCCGCCGCCAGTGCCGCGGGCACGCTGATGGTGCCCAGGAGCGCGACAGCGCCGCCCGTGAAGCCCAGCACCAGCGTGACGAGCACCCAGCGGAACGGCGACGCACCGTCCTCGGAGGCGTGCGCGGCTCTCGGGGCCAGGGAACGCTCGCGGTCGTACTCCGCGCGCAGCGCGGAGTCCATGACGATCGCCAGCGCCTCGTTCAGCTCGGCGATCGCGGCGCGCGCTCCGGGATCACCCGCGCGCTCGGCCTCCAGGTAGCGCGCGACCTTGCCCCAGTAGAGCTCGCGCGCGACGGCCGTGCTCGCACGGGCGTCGATCCCCAGCAGTTCGTAGACGTCGCGCCGGTCGTTCATTGCGCTGATGCCGCCTCGGCTGGCGCGGCCGGGGCCAGGTGGAAGCTCCAGTCGCCCACGGCCACCTCCTCGCCCGCCTGCACCACGATCCAGAGATCCGCGGGCTGCTGGGTGCGCGGGCCCGCACGCCGCTCGGAGAGCCCGTGCACGCGCAGCTCACCCGCGGGGGTGGCCGTCAGGCGCACGTGGTGCGGCCGCACGGCCTCCCCGGTGATCCGGATGTCGCAGTCGTCCGCGCTGCCCAGGGTGAGCGGCCTCCCGCTCACCGCGTGCACGTGCTCCGCGCCGCCCGGGTCCCGCAGCACGATCCTCGCGAAGTCCCTGCGCGTCCATTCATCGCGCGGGCGGAGCAGATCGGGATCGGCGGACAGCGGTCGCATGCGCGGCTCGATCTCTTCCATCATGCCTCGCGCGCGACGCCTGCGGATCACGATCACGGCACCGAGCGCCAGCAGCAGCAGCCCCGCGCCGGCGAGCATGAGCATCCCCGTCGAGCTGGCCGCCGCCACCTCCACCGTCTGCGACGCGATCGGGGGCTCTCCGGCCTTCGCGTGGAGCGTGACCTCCACCGTGCCCCCGCCCTCAGGCGCGGCGAACTCCAGCGGCGACGCCGACCGCCCCAGCCCGACGCCGCCCGCGGTCGCAACGATCACGGGGGACGGGATCCCCTGTGCCCGCCCGGTGGCCACGCGCCAGCCGGTCCGCGCGGCGTTGGAGACGGTCAGTTGCGGTGGGAGCGCCGGGATGGTCACGGTCACGGTGGCTCGTGCCACCGAGAGCCCCGAGGCCGTGGCTTCCACCTCCAGCCGATGGCTCCCCGGCGCGAGCTCCCACGGATCGATGAGCAGGCGATCGTTCCCCTCGACGGTCACACCGGCGTGCGCGCCGTCCACCAGTGCGTCGATCCGCGCGGTATCCGCACGGATCCCTGCCACCGTCACAACGATCGCGCGGTCCGGCGCGCTCGCCGCCGTGACGTCGAGCGTGATCGGCACTGCCGGACGCGCGTCGAAGGAGGACGTCGCCTGCACCTGTGCCCCGGCGATGCGGGCACGGACGACGAGCTGGTGCTTCCCGGGCGTCAGGCCGGTGGCGGTGACCTCCACCGTGCGCGTGGCCCCCAGGCGCCCGCCCAGCGTGGCGAAGAGCTCCGGGAGCGCGCTGTTGTCGAGCACCGACCAGTACGTGCCGTGGCCCGCGTCCGCCAGCGCGCCCAGGAATGCGGCGTCAGTGTCCTTGCCGAATCCTACCGCGTACACGGTCACGGAGGAGTCCCGCACTGCCTTCAGCGCGGCCTCCTTCGAGGACTTCGAGGCGCCGGAGTCCTGGCCGTCGGAGAGCAGCACCATGATCCGGTTCGTCCCCGGGCTCGCCGCGAGCGTGCTGACGCCGGTGGCAATCGCGTCGTACAGGGCGGTGTCGCCGGTAGCGGACAGCTGCGAGATCGCGGTGTCCACGGCGGACGATCGCGGCGCCAGTGGCGCTCGCATCGTCACCGAGGAAGCGAAGCCGAGCAGGCCGACGGTGTCGTTGTTCGCGAGCCTCCCCACCAGCGCGCGGGCGGCGCTGACGGCCGAGGACAGCGGGGCGCCCGCCATGCTCCCGCTGGTGTCCATGACCAGGAGCACGGTGGGGCGCCCGGACACGGCCGGCGCAGTGGCGGCGGGCGCCGATGGCGAGATGACGGGCGCAGGGAGCGCATCGATCAGCACGGCCGGCTCATCGATCGTCTCGTCGCGTGACCCGTTGGCGCGCAACCGTACCGCGATCACTCCGCGATCGGGCTGGTGCTCGATGCCGAGGATCTCCAGGTTCGACGCCGGCGCCGGCGTGGGTGCCGGCGTCTGCGCGCCCACGGGCGCGGGACGCCACAGGGCGAGCGCGACCAGCAGCATCAGGGCGACGGTTCGGAGCAGGCCGCTACGGGGGTACGCAGTCATCTCGCGTCTTCACGTCCATGCACTCACCCGCTCGCCCGCGCACTGGTGCGGCTCAGCGGTCGCAATCCCACACCATGTACATGGCACGGGACGGCCGCCCTGTTGCGGGCCCTTGAAGGTGAAAAGAGCGAGGAATTCGCGGGGCCGCGGAGCAGTGCCCGCGGGCCGCGCGCCGGTGCGGTTACGCGCTGACCGGCGGTGAGCTCCGGCGCAACGTCCGGCGCGGCGTGGCCGCGAGCGCGTTCTGCGGGGCGCGACCCGACTCGTCGCGACTTGACTCGTCGCGGAACGCACGGACGGCACGGAGCAACAGCGAACGGAACGCGCCGTGCGACCGCCCCATGACCTCCGCCGCCTCGATGCCGCTCAGTCCGATGATGAAGCGCAGCTCGAGCGCAGTGCGGTAGTCCGGGTGCAGCCGATCGAGGATGTCCCTGATCTCCAGCTCCAGGAACTCGTCGCGCACCGCGGTCTCATGCTGCAGAGGAATCGGCTTGCGAGACCGATAGTGCGAGGCCAGCTGGTGATGAGCGATCCCGAAGAACCACGCCTCGAACGGCTTGCCCTGCCAGCGGAAGCTGCCAATGGAGCGGAACGCTTCCATGAACGTCGCGGACGCGAGGTCCTCGGCTTCCTCGGACGTGGACAGGCGCGCGCGGAAGAAGCGGTACACGCGCGTGTAGTGGAGATCGAAGAGCGTCTCCCAGGCGCGCTCGTCGCCCTGCTGGGCGGCAGCCACCACGGCGGCGGAGGTCGTCGGGGGGGACGTGGATGCCAACGCTGCCTCCGCTGACCGCGCTCCGCGCGGACGCCCGGTGGATGTTCTCTCGCGGCTGCTGCCGCTCGTAAGAAGGTACCCAACCAAACGTGCATTACTTATAAGAGGAACGCAGAGAATGTTAGAAACGCCCCGAGGTTCTGAGGTCCGGGGCAGCGTCCGAGGTTCGCGCGTTCCTCACCGGTGTCGGAGACAGCCAGCGATCCGACTCGAAGAGTGTACAACCATCGCAAGGAAGCACCCCACCCGAACGTCGAGGTCCGCGAACCGAGGGCCGCGGACCTCGAGGCCTGCAGACGGGGAGACGCGGACCGGGGCGGTCAGTTGACCGCCCCGGTTCCAGACCCGCCCACGGACGGGGTTCGTCTACTCCTGGACATCCCCTCGGGCGGCCATCGGCTGCCGGGCCGCGCGGCGCAGGCCCGCGCGTGCCATGAGGCCCACAGCGATGGTCAGGAGCCCGACCATCGCCGTCGCCGAGAGTCCGCCGCCCGAGCGGCTGCCATCGCCGGTCGGCGGCAGGGTCAGCCCGGCGACATCGATGATCGCCAGATCCGCACTGGCCGGACCGACCTGGCCGGCAGCGCCGGGCCCGGCACCGTCGAGGTCGAGCGATGCCAGCGCCTGGTTGACCGTGCGGCCGGGCAGCGTGCTCTTCAGCGTGCGGAAGGTGAGGACGTAGTCACGCGTCACCGTTCCGGCCGCGCCCGGCTTGCCGGGCGACACGCTGCCGATCCCGCACGCCAGGCTGGTCTTGCCGGGCGCCGTCTGCTGCGGGATGACGAGGCATCCGCTGGGCGTCGAGCTCACGAACTGCAGGTACTGCGTCTCGAAGGTGTCGATGATGACCACCTGTGTCACGTCCGTATCACCCGTGATCGAGAGGCGCACGTTGAAGTTCACCAGCTCCCCCACCCGCGCGGGGTCAGCCGACGCCAGCTGCTTCTGGATCGCCGCCGTCGAACCGAGCACCGCAGCCCCGGGCGGGCTGGGCGGGGCCGGCGGGGCCGGCGGGGCCGGTGGGGCCGGCTCGTCGTTCGGCTCCTCCGGCGGAGACGGCGGCTCGCTGGCGATGTCATTGTTGACGATCGTGCACGTCACGCTGGACTCCGCGGCGAGCGTGACCGAGCCGGTCTGCGCGTTGCCGCCGTTCCCGACCGTGCCGCCCTCCGAGCAGGACCAGACCCCACTGAAGTATCCGCCGATCGCGTTCTCGTGCAGTGAGTAGTTGCCCGCCGCGAGCTCGGTCAGCGTGTTCGAGGTGTACGTCTTCGTCGTCGAGCCGGTCCCGGCGTCGAACGTCAGCGCACCCGCCGAGGTCGTGATGCCGAAGCTCCCGACCGTTGCCGTGCCGCCGTTATCGTTGACCACGATCTTGCGCACGGTCAGCGACGACGGACCCACCTCGACGGGGATGTCGTCGTTGGTGATCGTGCAGGTCACGCTCACCCCGGCGATCAGGGTCACCGTCGCAGACTGGGCGTCGCCGCCGTTGTTCACGGTGCCGCCCTCCGAGCAGGACCAGGTCCCCTCGGTGTAGCCGCTCAACGCGTCCTCGTGCAGCGAGTACGTGCCTGCACCCAGCCCGGTCAGCGCCGTAGCCGTGTACGTCTTCGTCGTCGAGCCGGTCCCGGCGTCGAACGTCAGCGCGCCCGCCGTGGTCGTGATGCCGAAGCTCCCGACCGTCGCCGTGCCGCTGTTGTCGTTCACCACGACCTTGCGCACCGTCAGCGACGAGGTCGCCGGAGCGATGTCATCGTTGGTGATCGTGCAGGTCACGCTCACGCCGCCGGACAGGGTCACCGTCGCGGTCTGGGCGTCCCCACCGTTGTTCACGGTGCCGCCCTCCGAGCAGGACCAGGTCCCCTCGGTGTAGCCGCTCAGCGCGTCCTCGTGCAGCGAGTACGTACCCGCCGCGAGGCCCGTCAGCGCCGTAGCCGTGTACGTCTTCGTCGTGCTGCCGGTGCCCGCGTCGAACGTCAGCGCGCCCGCCGTGGTCGTGATGCCGAAGCTCCCGACCGTCGCCGAGCCGCCATCGTCGTTCACGACGATCTTGCGCACCGTCAGCGACGAGGTGGCCGGAGCGGCGATGTCATTGTTGGTGATCGTGCAGGTCACGCTCACGCCGCCGGACAGGGTCACCGTCGCGGTCTGGGCGTCGCCGCCGTTGTTCACCGTGCCACCCGCGGAGCACGACCACGTGCCCTCGGTGTAGCCGCTCAGCGCGTCCTCGTGCAGCGAGTACGTGCCCGCCGCGAGGCCCGTCAGCGCCGTCGCCGTGTACGTCTTCGTCGTCGTGCCGGTGCCCGCGTCGAACGTCAGCGCGCCCGCCGTGGTCGTGATGCCGAAGCTCCCGACCGTCGCCGAGC
>Ga0172380_10001275_pt1 | contig 43833 bp, 69 predicted proteins | sample Leawe162metaG_FD_119747 | JGI IMG/M metagenome (GOLD analysis project Ga0172380, IMG submission 119747) | Leachate microbial communities from a municipal landfill in Southern Ontario, Canada - Leachate well 162 metaG | ecosystem: Engineered > Solid waste > Landfill > Unclassified | place...
CGGGGACGGGTACGGGTACGGGTACGGGTACGGGTACGGGGACGGGGACGGGGGCATCTAAGTCCCCAGCGGGGCCGCGTCATGCGTCCGTGGAACGTCGCTCGGCTGGGCGGCGGCCTGATGAACCGGGCGCAGGCGGCCCCGCAACTTTCCTCTTGACGAACGCAGGGGTGGTGTGCTAGCCTGATTGCAGGCTGACCGAATTGAAGGGTGACTCATGTTTGCAGGCGTGCGCTCTCTGGCTCGGGACCAGCACCCTTCGGGATGTTCGGTCAGCCTACCGACCAGGGGGCGCACGCCTCTTTGCGTGAGGACGGAGCCGTGACAGACTGCAAGTGGCTCAGGTGCGTCCGGTGGGAGAAATGGCAGTCCTACCGCCGCGACCGCGGGCAGCCGCCGTGGATCAAACTGCACCGCCGACTGCTCAGGAGCCTTGACTGGCTGGCGCTCGACGATCGGCAGCGCGGACAGCTTGTGGGGATCTGGATGCTGGCCGCCGATCACGATGGCTTCATACCGAGTGATTCGCTTATTGTGAAAAGGTTGGCCGCAATGGACACAGTTCCGGATCTCAAGTTCTTTCAAGACAAGGGGTGGCTTGAATCTGGCGCCAGAGTGACGCCAAAGCGGCGTCGTCGTGTCGCTCCAGAACAGAATAGAATAGAAAAGACTGGCGTTAAAACGCCTTCTCCGGACGAAGCGGCGCTGGTCGCCAAACTCGCACAGGATCTCGGGGTCGCCTAAGCAGGAGGGGGACTGACCATGACCGACCGTGCTCGTGACTTCGCTGATGCGGCGTGCTCGGACTTCGGAGGCTACTGCGCGGAGCCCGTCAGCGATGACTGCGCCCTCGTCTACATGGGGGAGGGCGAGTTCGAGTTCGTGACTTCTGACGACGTGGATGAGGTCCGCGCCTACCGGCGCTCTCCCGAAGCCAGGGCGGGGCGCAGAGACAAGGTAGCCGCCAAGAAGCGGGAGAAGCGGCGGCGCTGGAGGGAAAACCGCAGGGCTCGTGACGCAGCAAGGGGGGCCTGAATTATGAACTGGCCGACGCTTTGTAGAAATTGCCTTGGATCAGGACAGGCATTCTCCGATGACGATCCTCTGGCCGAACGCGATCTTGTGGAGTGCCCACAATGCAAAGGATCGGGCAAAGTTTTCCCGTCTGTTGATGGAGAGATCGTCGTCATGCCGGGTTGCCATCCTGGCCGTCTGGAGGACAGAGACCTTGGGCTTGTGCTTCCGATTGCTGGCCACCGCATTATTGTCCAGCCCATCAGGGAAGGGGACTGACCATGCCGCCTAAGCACACGCCGTTAATCGCCGCCCTGATCGACCGCATGATCAAGGGCAAGGACCACCGCCGCGTCTTCGATCTCATGTGCGCCCGCGACATGAAAGCCGGGAAGGTGCGCGGCCAGCACGTCCGTCTGAGGACCATCGACCTTCAGCGCGCCACCGGCCACAACTCCGACGAGCAGCGGTTGCGGGAGATACGGAACTGCTATCCTGACCTGTTCATCGTCCACCATTGCAAGTACCGCGACCGGGGCGGGTTCCACCACGAGTACCAACTGCGCCGCGGGTGGGTCGAGATTCTGAGGGGCTACGAAAGGGGACAGTCGTGATCACGCGCCAGGAGATCGAGTCCTTCATCCCCGGCCAATGGACGCTGACCGACGCGCAGATGCAGGAGATCAAGGATCTGGCGCTGATCGCCTACGATGATTTGGTGTCCGACCCGTTGGCGAACGTCCGTCGCATGGCCGATGAGATCGAGGACGGCATGGTGGTCGAACCGGAGGTGCAGGAGTGAGCAACATCGAGCGCACGATTCGCAGGAACGCCGCGAGGTCCGGCCGAACGGTCGCCCGCAAGCAGGCGAAGCGCGAGAACGTCGTCGCCCAGGTCTTCGCGTTCCTCAAGGCCAAGCGGGCGAAGAAGGCGCGGGACAGGGAGCGGGCCGCCAACAGGAGCGGGAAGACCTACGCCGCGATGGGCATCAACGAGGACGACCTCATGCCCGAACAGGGGGCGCAGCGATGAGCGACCCGAAGAAGCCAGACCCTGACGTTGCGTGGATCGCGGGGATCGTGGGGCAGGTCAACAAGTGCGGCGGCATGACCGATCTGCGTTTCAAGACGATCGAGAAGCTGATTCGCGTGGCGGGGGAGGGGATCGCGTCGCGGGCCTTGGTGGGGTCACTTGAGGACGAGCGCGAGGAACTGTGTTCCGCCTGCCGGATCCTTGAGCGCGAGCGCGACGAAGCGCAGCGCGACCTTGCCGCAGCCCGCGCCGAGATCGAGCGGCTGCACAAGCAGCGCGTTGACCTGATCGAAGCGCTCGAGGTGTACCAGCGCGGAGGCGGGGTGGCGATCAGGGCTAGCGGAGATATCCCGGTGACGAAGGCCACCTACGGGGACGATGAGTCGAAGACCGGGGAGGTGTGACGTGGTTACGAACGAGTGGCTGAAGGCGGAGGCGGAACGCATCGACGCTCGCGTTACCGATCTTGAGAGTTGCGGGTACGTCGGTGTGCAGAAGCCGCTCCAGAAGACGGCTGCGGCGTTGCGCGAGTTGCTTGAGCGCCGCGAGGCGGAGGCGGGGGGCGTCGAAGTCAGGCGGTACGAACTCATCCCAAACTTCCGTCGCGGCATCCTCAACGAGGTGAGCAAAGAGCGCGATCGGCAGGACGCCAAGCACGGATCCTTCAACATCACGAACACCCCGAACGATTGGGCGAGCATCTTGGCCGAGGAGGTCGGAGAGCTTGCGCGAGAATGCCACAAGTGCCACTGGCACGGGGCGCGTTGGTTGGAGATGCGAGATGAGGCGATTCACGTTGCGGCCGTTGCAGTCGCCATCGTCGAGGCGATCCGCCGCCGTGCGGAGAAGGGGGAGTAGCGTGGAGATCAAATCGTTCCTGATGGGCTACCGGAATCTGTGCGCCTCGATGGCGACTCGTCCTCTCACCGAGGGCCAGCTTGCCGAGTGGCGCGATCACGGGAAGATGGCCGACCTCGCCCTCGAATGCCTTGAGCGCCGCGAGGCGGAGTGCGACCCCGAGGGTACCGGAACGTGGTGGCGAGGGGCGTGCCTGAAGTTCCTCGCGATGGCTGCCGGCGAAGCGGACGGGAGCGCGAACGTATGCGGCCCCGAGGTCGAACGCGCTCTCCAGAAATACGGCGGCACACCGAGCATGATCATCGGGGCCGCTATTGCGCTGGGGAGAGAGCGCGGGCGCCGCGAGGCGGAGGCGGGGGAAGTCGTGGCCGATAATGCGACAATCGTTGGCATCGTGCGCTATCCAGTCAACGCGATGTCCAAACGGTGCTGACGTTCGAGAATGACAACCTAGACGGCGTGCGGTTTGGCGATATCGTCACGCTCCGCCGCCGCGCCGAGAAGGGAGGCGGGGGGAATGGAGAATCGTAAGCCGTGCGGGCATTGCGGCGGCGACGGGAAGCTGTTCAAGTACGTGTCGCTGACATCGGCCACGAACCGCTGCCGCCGCGTGTTTGATCGCAACTGCGACCGCTGCAACGGCACCGGCAAGGTCTGGCCGAGCGTGGCTGACGAACAGGTGATCGTATTCCCGTCGTCAGAAAGCGACTCGGGCGGGGACCGGATCTACTACGTCGGCATCGGAGCTATCGAGGTTCAAGATCCAGGCCGCTACCGCGTGATTATTCAGCCCCTCCCCTCGCCGTCCGAGCGGAGAGAAAGCGAGGGCGGCCGTGAGTGACATGAGAAATCCGCTGGCAAAGGCCCGTGATGAATGGCTGGAGAGTAGCTACGCACGCACCTACTGCCGCGGTCCCGTGGACGGAGTGTTTCTTCGCAACCGTCTGATCGCTGCGTTCATCGACGGGTGGGCCGCGTGTGAGCGCTCTCAGCCCCTCCCCTCGCCGTCCGAGCGGGGAGAAGGAGGTGGCGGCCGTGAAGAAGGCGCATGAGGAGTCGTTCGAGATGCTGAGTTACGACACTCCGGTGCGCATCGCCAAGATGCTCAGGAAGGTGGCCCCGAGCTATGCGTCGCAGGCTTACGGAATGGGGCCGCTGGTGAGCGTGATCCGCGTGACCGTGTGCGTCGAGGTCGTCGAGAAGGAGGACACATGCACGTCATAGCCCAATGCTTTGCCATCGGCCTGGGGTTCGCTACGGGCCTCGCCGTCGTCGCGTTTGCGCTGTCGGCGTCGGGGAAGGCGCGGGCCAATCGGCACCACGCCGAGTTGGTCGAGCAGTACGCGAGGACCGAGGACCGGCTGGTCGAGTACACGCGGTACATGGGCGTCGTGGCGCACGCCTGCAAGCGGTGGGAACACCTGATGGACCACCCGCTGTCAACGTACACGGTGGACGATCAGGAGCCGAAATGACCGCGCCAACTCCGCGCCGCAAGAGGCCCGTCAAGCCCGAAGCCGAGAAAGCCGCCGACCGCTTGCGACGGCAGCAGGTCAAGAAGCGAGGCGAACGGTGGCAGGACATGCTCGCGGCCGGGTTCGAGGCGCTGACCGCTCCGCACGATATCGACAAGGTCGAGCCGCCGGTGAAGATCATCCGGCCCTTGGGCGCGGGCCGCTACGAAGTCGTGTTCACCCGCTCCGGCGACGCCGATTTCAGAGGCGGCTATCGCGGCATCATCACGGCCGTAGAAGCGAAGGACACCGCCGCCGACCAGCTTGAGCTACGGGAGATCGACGACGCGCAGAGCGATGCGTTGGCGCGGGTGCATCGGCAGGGAGGCATCGCCCTGGTGGCCGTGCGGTTCGGTGACGAGTCGGCTTGTCGAGCGTGGGCGTTGCCGTGGGCGACGGTGGCGGCGATGCGGGCGGCCGGCAAGCGGGTAGTGACGGAGCGTGAGTTGGCAGCGGGGGAGTTCGAGGCGTACCTGATTCGCGTCTGCGTGTTCTGCGGGGACAGGGTGGCGCTGCTCGACCAACTGATGGAGGAATCGCTTTTCAATCTGCCGTCCGCCGTGCGCGAGATGGCGGGGAGGGGGTAGGCGTGAAGCGCGGCACCCTGTACGACAACCCGGCCACGATGGCGCGCGAGATGTGGTTCGCAGGGAAGATGCTCGGCCACCTACAGGCCGCGCTCATTTGCACGCGCGGATTCCGGGGGCATAGGTCGCTGCACTACGCATTCAGCGTCGGGCCGTGGTGCGCGGGGCAGATCCTTGGACCTTCGGACAACATCAGCGCCGCGGCGCTGGCGGGGAGGGGATGAGCATGCCGACAGGAGACTTTCCGCCCCAACACTACTGGCCGCCGATGCAGTATTGGTACACGCCGATGCCGACGACATTCCCGCACAAGTGTCCGGCGTGCGATGGGATCGGACTCGTCAGCAAGCCCCCGGGTGTCGCAGGAGATCAGCAGGAATGGACCAGCACCAGCACGGGACCGTACCCGTGTAAGGCGTGCGGAGGGGGTGGCGTGCTGTGGGGATGATCATGGAGCGGCATCCGGGGTGGACGACGAAGCGCGTACTGCGCCCACGGCCAAGCGCACCGTGGATGAGAGACCACTACGCCGAGCGCCGCGCCTTCGCCGACAACCGGCGGGCGAGGTTGCGTTCCAAGCGGGCGCGGAGGCTCGACCTGAAGGCAGTCACCTGCAAGTCGTGGCGTCGCGCTCTCAGGCACAGGGGGCGGTCATGATGACCCGCCTCGCCCTCGCCCTTCGCAGAAAGGAATCGGAATGAGCAATAACCAGAAGATCGACAGGATGCTGGCTGTGGCGGTGGAGCGACTGTCCGAGGCCCGCGAAACGTATGCCAACGCCGTTGCCTTGTTGCGTCGCGCCGAGGCCGTGGAATCGACCCTGCGCGATGTGGTGTCTGAAATCGAAGCCGAGGAGCGCAAGTCGTGCGAGTAGCCCTCGCCCTTCTCCTGCTCGCCGAAAAGAGGAGGAATTCGTGATGCTGTCGATCGGTATCGTGATGGTCGGCGTGGTCGTGTGGATTAATATCCTAGGATGGGTGCTTGATAATTCAGACCGGATGGATGGGCCTGTCAGGCGAGTTTATTTAATCATTCACGCAGCGGGGATGATTGGCCTCGCGCTGTTGCTGGCGTGCGCCGTTGACGCTACCGCCGCGCCGTGGACCGCGCCCTACCCAACGACCGGCTCGCCGTGCGTCGAGTGGCGGTGGCGCGCGTTCGACCCGTCCGGCTTCACGTTCTACGAAGTCGTGACGGACTCGAATCACGTCGTGACCCCCGATCCGGACGTGCCGCAGAAGGTCGAGTGCCAATGCTTCGACGCGCTGGGCCGCCCGTCGCCGTGGTCCGTCGCGTCGCTGCCCTACTTCCCGCCGCGGCTGCTCGCGCAGTACCAGAGGGCGGGGACGACGCTCAGATTCGGATGGCTCTCGATGACGATCGCGCTCGTTCGGGGCGTGGCGTGGGTTGACACGACAGGAGGGACGCCGTGAATACGAAAGGCCCGCTCGGGCCGTGGGACAACGGGCTCAGGATTCGCGCCTCAGAGGATTTCTGTAGCGGCCCCGGGCTGTCTCTGTACGGGATGCAACTTGACTACAAGGGCGACTTCGACGGCGCCGTGACCGGAATCTACATCAGCCATGAGAAGCGGAACGATCACGAACGGCTGAACGTCTTCGGCGTGCTGTCGATGGTCGCGGCGAAGCAACTCATGGACGACCTGTGGCGGGCTGGAGTGCGCCCGACCGATGCGGTCAGCGGTGACGCCACGACAGAGGCCACGCGCAAGCATCTAGACGACATGCGGAAGTTGGTCGCGCACTATTCCAAGTGCGGGCTGTAGGGGCGTGGCGTGGGAGGATTCGGTGAGATGAAAGGAGGTGTACCGTGGACAGGTTCCTGCTTCTTCTCGCGGTGATCGACCTGTTCTGGTGGTTGAGGAAGTAGCCGCCTAGACGGATCGACGGCCGGGCATGGAGGCCCACAGGAGGCGCGATGCTGCACGTTCTTGAGTCCATCGGGATAGTCCTCCTTATCGCGCTGTGCATCTTCGCGGCGTGCTTCGTTCTGGTCGGTTGGCTATTCGGGCGCAAGCCGTGAGGCGTTGGGCGTGGATCATCGGCGTGGCGTGGGCGATGTGGGCGATGCCCGGAGCGATCCGGCAGCTTGCCAATTTCCCCTACGACTATCCCGTCTACTACGCCAAGGCGAACGGACTGCCGTTGACCGAAGCCGCTCCGTGGGTTTACCCTGAACGTGCGGCCGTGTTCTTCGCGTGGCTCAAGGGGATGGACTTCGTAGACGGCTGGACGCGGATCTACGGGGCGTTGGTGATCGCGGCGGGGGTTCTGACCTGGAGGCTGTTCGATGGCGAGGCGTGGCGTAGGTGGCCGGTGCTTTCGATCCTTGCGCTTGGCGCTTGCTTCACCGGGCCGGGAGGCGGCATCGCTGGTTCGCTGCGCTGCGCGAATGTGGACCTCGTTCTGGCCGCCTTGGCGCTCCACCCGGCGGGGGCTGTTCTGGCTGGCTGTGTTAAGCCTCAACTGTGGGCTTTGGTGTATCTTCACGCCGCCGTTTGGTCGGCTAGGCGAGGCTGGTAGGTTCGTGTTCAACAACAAGGCGCTGGTCTACGTTTTGGTGGGGCTGATGATCGTAGCGGAAGGGGTGCGAGACGATGAGCAAGGCCGAACGTGACGACGAGGAGTATTTCCACGAGTGCGCCCAATGCTCAGAGGTCGAGGACTGCGCGGCGCTGGAGTGGCAAGCGTGCGAGGGCAAGGGCGCTCTGTGGTTCTGCTCCGAGGAATGCGCCGAAGCCTACGAGGTCGAACAGCAGCGGGAGCGGGAGGACGAGGCGCACCGCGAGGACGAGCGGATCAACGAGGACGATCCGAGGGAGGACCGATGAAGCCGCCCCTTGCGGTGCGCCTGATCTTGGCAACCCCGTGGGTGATCCTGCTGGTTCTGCTCGGGGTGGCGGCGGCTATCGACGGAGCGCTTGACTGGATCGAGGGCGAGGCGTAAAATGGGATCGATTGACGACGAACTTGGTCGCGCCTCTATTCGCCATGACGTGGTGGACGACCTAAAGAACGCGACCAGTTTCTTTCTCGTCTGGAAAGACGAGGCGGGCGACTGGCGCAGCACGTGGGATGCCGAGTCAACCCTAGAGACGCTTGGTGCCGTGACCGAACGACTTGGCCGGTTCCAGAGAAGTCTAGTTGACACCGATCCCAGCTAGCGATATCTTGTTCCCGATGTGCACCAGCATCGCGCCCCGTGCTTGCTCGCGGGGCTCCGGGCGCTGCAACCGCCCGGGACCGGGTAGCCTCCGGGTGACGGGGTGGGCTAGTACCTCACCCCGTTCTCTTTGGTCATCGGATCTTAATAGTGCTCAAGCCTAATCAGAGTTTTGCGCGAAGTCTTAACAAACGAAAGGGGCGGCCCCGCGACCGCCCCCGATCTTTTCCCCCTACGCGCCTGTAGGTTCGCCCCGCAAGGACTCCCACGACAAGAGCGATTCGTCGAGAGACACGAACTCGTCGAAGGTGAACACGCGGTATATGAATCCGGTTTCCCCGTTTTTCACCCGCACCAGACGCTTGTCGGCGTCCACTTCCAGCACGCGGTCTTGCCCGTCGCACGGCTCTATTGAGATGCCATGCCCGGTTTCGCTTCCGGTTTCCCCCTCTGTCATGGCGTCGAATACGATCCGCGCCAGATAGGCGTGATCGTCCCACCGGAGGCGACGGGCTAGTGCCCTCTGGAGCGTGGCTGGCAACTCTGTCCCGGCCCAATGCGTGTACAGGTGGACGCCCCTGTCCTGGCCTTCCATCATGCGGATGTTGGCTCTGTCTCCCATGATCTTCCCCCTTGTTTCAGGCTTCCGCCGCAACCGCCTCCATCGCGGCGCGGCGTGACATCGGCATTTCCCACGGGTCGGTGGGATCGGGCGAGCGGTGCGCCGGAGCGATGGCATGGCCGCAGATGGCGCAGTTTCCCCCGTGCGCCTCGCGTAGCATGATCGCGGCGCTCGGCAGGTAGTAGGCGCCGCAATCGGGGCATTCGTAGAGCGTCATGATTCCCCCTTTGCGGCGGCGAGGGCGGCATCTGCCAGCTTGATAACGTGATGCTCGCGCCCTTCCTCGTAGAATTCCGCCAGATAGTCGGCGCACGACGCCAGAGCTTCCACCAGGGCGTCGTGCGAGTTGCAGGCGCGGACGATGGAAAGAGCCGTGTCCATGACCGGGGACACCTCGACATAGCAAACGTGCATTCCGTTGGCTGCCACGATCTGAGCCCGCTCGGCGTCCGTGTCGATGCCCACGGCCAGCGGCAAAAATTCCTTGCCCATGATTCCCCCTTGCCCCTTGGGGCGGTTGACTTACCACTCCCGCCGGCCATCGGCCAGACGGGCGAGAACCGAAAGCGCGACCTCGCGCAGGGACGGGCGCTTTTCCCCCTTGAGGCAGGAGCAAACAGGAGTCACGCCGTCTATCTCCACGTTCGCGGCCTCGTCCATGATGTAAATCACCTGTTCGTGGCGCTTGGGCTTCGCGCAGGCGGGCGCGGGGTCGGCCCATTGGCCGATGCTCCCCGTCCGCATGATCGGCGCGCCACGGCCATCGTAGGCGTTCAGGCGGGCTTTCATGGCGTCATTCCCCCCTGATCTTGCGGATAGCGCGCCGCAGTTCGTCGATTGCCAGAAGCGGCTGCGAACTCGGACCCATCGCCTCGCCCGTCCCTTGGCCGGTAAGCCAATGCAGGGCACCTTCGGCGGCGTGTAGCAGGTCGATTGCCTGCTCTCGCGTCATGGTTGGCATACTATTCCCCCCCGTTCAGTTCTGCCTTAACGGCCGCCTGAATGGCGACCACGGAAGCGCGAAGCTCGGCAAGGTCGGATTCCAGCCGGGCGCGCCGGTCGGCTTCCGCCTTCCGCTTGAGCGCGAGCTGCACCAACTGGTCGGCTACCTCCGCGCACAGGGCGCGGGACTGGGCTACGATTTCGCTTGCGGTCATGGCGCTACTCCTCGTCCCCGTGTGAAACTTCCTCAAAGCAGAAGCCGCGATCGTAGTTTGAATCGCCCACGGAATAGGTGAGCCCGCTCTTGAGAATCACCCACCATTGACCGTGTTCATAGGCGGTGTCGAAAGTCCTTATGCGGGCGTATTCACGGAACGCCCCGCGGATGCTCTTTTCCATGGACTTTGTGTTTTTCTCGCAGTTCAACATGGCGCTATTCCCCCTCTGTGACAGGCTGATAATCGACCCTGATTCCGTCGCGGTAGACGATTGAAACGTTTCCCCCGTCCTCTTTCACTTCGGCGCGCAGCTTGAAAGCGTCCAACAAGGCGCGCCGCAGCATGTACTCCGTTGCTGGCCACGCTATGTCAGTCCCGACAACCCGCGCCCGGTGCGTCGTTTTCATTTGATCGCCCGGAAGCATGGGCTATTCCTCTCCCGGATTGCGCTGGTCGTCGTCGTACAGGGACACCAGATAGGCAATCTCGGTGATGGCGGCGGCGTTGCCGCAATACGCCTGCACTCCGGCGCGTCCGTGGTCGCCCAATCCCCACAGCCGACAGTTGTTGGCGCTGACAATCGCAACCCCTACGTTGTTCGCGTTGTGAATGCGGAAAATGGCGTTGCGGTCATCGGCGACGGTGGCGGCCGCCAGAGCGTCGATAAGGTCGGATTCGTGGCGTCGGGCCAGAATCTCGCGGCACTCCCGAGAATGACGGGCATGCACGAACCGATTTCCGCCGGACAGGATTTCCCCGCTGATGGGGCAATGCCGGATGTGTTCGGCAACGTCGATTGCCGTTTTCTCGGCCCGCCACAAGGGTAGCGTCGGGTCCTTCACAACCACGTCGATAGAGCTTCCCATACTGTAGCTGTTGCATCGGACGGACACGGCCCGCGAGGTATGCCCCATGCGCTTGAAGGCGGCACGGATCGTCGCGGAATCTTCGGCTGGCGAAGTGTAAACGCCTACTGCCATGATTTTTCCCCCTCTGCCGGCAGCGCCGGCGGTTCAGTTACCAGTTCGCATCATCCATGCCATAGCACTTGTTGAACATCATTTCCCGGACCTGATCGGCCGCTTTGCTGTCGGCGTGGTACGCCTTGCGGTCGCGCGGGAAATAGGCGATTTCGTCGCCCTTGCGGATCGGCTTGCCGGTTTCGGGACAGGTTCCCGCAAAGCGGGCCTTGCAGAAATAAGGATCGTTTCGCATGTCGTTCACTCCCCTTTGTCGTTCCAGCGGTAAACGGTCGTTCCATGCTCAAGCGTGGCGACGATCTGGCGCCCCTGAAGGTCAGGAAACCGCAGGTCGCCCAAGGTGTAGACGGTCCCGTGGTGCGTCCGCTCGCTTGTGTGGCAAACGGTGTCGAGCGCGTGTTTCGCGTCCATCGTTATTCCCCTCTCAAGGCGGCGGCGCGGCGGGCGTGGGCGTCCGAATGCTGCCGGCGCCATGCCCATGCGTGGCACTCAGCACACGCGAAGTCGTGCCAGATTTCGGTGGGAAGGGGCGAACCCTGATAGCACGGGGCCAGACGTTCAACCGTCTCTTCGCATCCGCAGGCGTATCGTATCGTGGTCGCCATCTTCAATCCCTCCCGTTACTTGGAAACCGTGCGTTTCGCCCGAGGTTCGGGCTTGTCCGGGTCACACTCGCAAAGCTTGAGCCGCTTTGCCGCCTCATCGGTCACAGTCTTGACGAGCGTTCCGGTCGTAGGCCACGCCCAATCGTACTCATCGGCGCCGCCCCAGGCGCTCCACATGCCCCGGCAGGCCCTGCAAATTCTCACCTGCATTGTTCACCTCCCTTGCTAGAGTTTGCGCCCCGTGGCGTGTTAGGCTAGTCGCGGAATCCCAAGCAACCGACATACTGCCCGCGACCGTCGCGCGTCCGCTTGACGCCGTAAACCGGTTCCAACTTGTCGGGGTCTGCCGCTCCCGGTTCGAGTCCGAACGTCCCGCCGCAGTTGACGCACGGGGCATCCGAAACCGCGAGCAAGTCCGCCGCCGTATCGGTGTAGACGGTTCCGCAGCGTTCGCAGTGGTAGTAACTGTGCGCCATGATCGTCCCCCTTGTTCGGTGTGTGCGGTGCGCTCTTGACTACCATATTATCGCCCTCCGGGAGGGTTGCGTAAACGTCCGCTAGGGCGACGGCCGAATAACCCCAGAATATCGCGCCCATTGGCCGAATTATTACGCGACAAATCTTGTCCTGAGTTACTCCGGGAAGGTTCGTTTCGTTTTCGCCTAGGTCGGGCATGGTGCCGGGACCGTGCGGGCAGGGTGCGAACAGGATGCGCCAATCAAGGACCATGCCTGACCGCCCGGTCACCAAAAGAAACACGCGCCATTTAGACGCTAAACCCCAACAATCGGCAATTGAGAATGACCCGCTATTCGCCAATTCAAGCACTTGCCCCCCAACTTAACAGATTATGCACCCGCCCAAAGGCTCCGCCGCCTCAATCAATCAAGGCGCGCAACCGTCTAACCTGTCCCCACAAGTACACCTAGAAGTTTGTTGAAGATTCTTCTTGACAGATTCTCAGCCAACGCCCCTCTTATTTGCCAGCGCCGCACGGGAGAGAAGAGCGCCCCGGCGGAAGCGGAAGCGTGAGCCGTCCCCAAGCGGGGCCGCGACACCTAAGCCCAGGCTCCACAAACCGCCCCGCGCGCACCAACCCCCGAAAGGTCACCAATGCCCTACTCACTCCGCTGGATCGACGAACATACCAAAACCCTCCTCGCCGATATCCCCCGCTTCCGGCAGGTCGCAGAAAACGCCATCGGAATCATCGGCGAAATGCACTCCGCCTTCGGAATAGACGCCACCGCCCTAAGCGAATGCATCAATTACGACGAAACCGGCCAACTTAGGGAAATCGTGGATGAGTATTCCCGTAGGCGTGTGGAAGGCATTGAAAAATCCCTTTTCGCCTTGGCCAGCGGAGAGATAACCGCGTCGTCGCAACGGGTTACGGCGATGATGGCCGTATTGAACAACCGGCACCCCGGATATGGAATGCAGCGTGTTTCGCATAGCGGTACGGTTAGCTATGCCGCTCCTGCCACCCAGGCACCGGAGGATATCGAGGGTCCGGCCGTGCTAAAGCTGTTCAAGTCGGCGGCAAACGGCCCGGCCCCTGATAAGGGCGAAGGGTAGATCGTTCGCCTACGGGCATCCTGGCGCGCCGGATTGTGTCCCGCTGGGTACAGGATGCAGGCGAAAGTCGCCGATGTTCCACGGCTTCAGGCGCTCCCGTCCGCCGTTCACTCATAAGCCGCGCCACTGCAGTGACTTATCTCCAACTTAACGTAATACCCATTATGTTAAGCTGATCGCTTCACTCCGCGATAGAGCGCACCGGCGCGCATAGACCACACCCTAGGCCATCCCCATGCAGGACAGGCTGGGCGCTCGCGCTTGGAAAGACAGGCGCGCGAGCGGAGTGAGCTAGGTCCGACCGGGGGTACCCTCCGCCCACGCCGGGGGCCATGTGATGACGTGATGGGTGTCCTCGCGCAAAATCTCATTTTCCCGGGCTTAGTTGCGGTGTTGATTGACTGTAAATCATTTGGGAGTTGACGTTGCTATACGGGTATAGTAGGGTTGGAGGTGGAGGTGGTTGGGATGTCGAGGGATCGGGTGGTGATGCTCCGCCTTGGCGAGAGCGAGGAGAAGTTGCTTCGGCTGTCGGCTGAGTTGGCAGGGGTGGCGGTTTCGACGTGGATACGGCTGGCGTGTCTTGAGAGAGCGATCAGCGAGGCCGTAGATCGAGGGGAGGGCGGAGATGGCGAGGGATAGGGGATGTCCTCCGGGGAGTGTGTGCCCGAAGTGTGGCCGGGATCTTCAATGTGCGACGATCAACGTTGCTGACTGGTGCGCCCCGACGCCTGTTGAGTGGAGCGTTCCTGACGGGACGATAGCGATGCAGGCGCATGTGGTGTGCCCGGCGTGCAGGATCATCCACGCGGCAGTTGCCAGTTGTAGCGGATACGAGGCGAGAACGTGGTTTTCGTGGCGGTCGCTGTTGCGGTGTAAGGAGGATCAGGCGGTGGCGTCGCTGTTGGCGTACCTGGAGCCGAAGGAGGGATCAGATGGGACAGATGGTGGGGTTGAATCTGGCGGCGTGTCGTGAGGAGAACGTGCGGTTGAGGGCTGCGGTGGGACGGTTGCAGGGGATGCTGAACGCGGTGGGTGCGCGGGACCGGGCGATGGAGATGGAGCAGCGGTTCATCGCGTCATACGCTCCGCTGTTCCCGCCGGAGCATCAGTCTGGGGCGATCCGGGCCGGCAGGGATCTAGCTCGGCTCTACATCGAGCAGTTGACGGCGGAGGAAGCGGAGGCGACGGAAGAGAAGGGGGCAAGCGATGTCGAAGGAGAGTGATCTTCAGGGGCAGATCGACCGGCTTGTGGTGAGGGTAGGCCTGATAGACGGCCGTGGGGACCCGCGAACGGGATTCCCGGCAATGTCGAGGAAGGGAGACCTTGAAGACGTTGCTCAGAGGGTCGAGGGCCTTGATCGCGGCGCCAAGATGGAGGCTCAGACCTCGTTGGAGCTGAGGGGCATGATCGGGGAGTTGGCGCTAAGGATCGGGGCGCTGGAAAGGCACTTTGAGGCGCTGACCGCGGTGGCGTCTGGCGTCAGGAAGCCCTTGTGGCAGGAAGAGGCGCAGAGGCCGTGGCTTCCCGGCCATGAACCGCCTCCCCCGACCTGCGGGACGTGCCGGTTCAACCCAGGTTCTGCGATTGTGCTTGGCGTGTCCTGTGAAACATGCAAGTGGTTCAAGCCTGATGGGCCGTACAAGCCCTACCGCCCGCTAGACTTCAAGGAAAGCGGCATTTGCCGGGCGCATCCAATGGTAGTTGCCAAGATGTCGGATGACACCTGCGGCGAACACTCTCCGCGGTAGGGGGCGATATGTGCGACTGCTACACGGCACTATGCGAAGTCTGCGGGATGCAGGGCGGCGGCGTCGAGATGCACATTGGAGACTTTCTGTATCCACGGGAAGACTTCAAGGTGTGGTGTCACAAGCACATAGACGAAGCTCCTGTAGGTGCCACGATCTGCGAATGGGGAGAGTACGAGCCGACAATGGGAAGGTGCGCCATTGTCGGTCCTGCCCTTGATCCAGACGGAGACAACGGGCCAAACTTCTCTGGCCCCGTCAGGACGCGACTGAAGGGGTAGGTCGGAAATCTGCCGGTTGATGGGGCGGTCCACGGGGGCCGCCCACTTTCTTGCCACGTTCCACATGGAACTACGGACAGTCAATTCCGTGATTGAAGAATATTCTTCACTTTAACCCTTGACAATGCCGATTCCGCATGATAGATGTACCTGTAGGTACGTAAAGCGTACCTGGAAGTACATGTCACATTTGGAGCGTACCTGGAGGTACAGCACGTCAGCAAGGAGCGTGGCGGGATGAAGCGTAGAGCATCGTTGGCGGGGGTTCTGGTCTTGGTGACGGCCGGGATGCTCGCCGGCGTTGCTTGGGCCGCGAATCCTGCGGTAACGCGGTGGGCGGGACGGCCCGATACGACCGTGGTGACGATCGTAGGGACCGCGCTCGCCGCGGGTGGAACAGGCCCGACATGGGCCTACTACGAGGACTTCGAGGGTCCGCAATGGTTCAACGGCGCGGTTCCCGATACTTCCGGCGCCCTGTCTATCAATCCCTTCTCAGCCCCGTATAACGGAGTCGCTGCGAACGTCACGCAGTTGCGCTGGATGTCCGGTTACGGCACCAATGCCGAAGCCTATGGCTGGGCTCTCAGCCCCACGCGCGGACACAGCGGCACACGGTCCCTGATGTTCGACGCCACGCGAGGCAAGGTCGGCACGATCCGAAGAACCGACTGGCAGGCAAACGCCTGGTCCACATTCGGCGTTCCCAGCACACGCATTCTCCCCAGTTCCGCTACTGAGCTGTTCGTGTCGTGCTGGTGGTACGACCTCGTAGACACGACGAATCTAAACCTGGCGCATGAACCGTACCGCGTCGTGATGAGTGTGGAGGCCAACGCCGCGGACGCGAACATCAAAGCCTTCTTCCTCAATCCGGCCCGGTTCCATGCCGCACATGACAGCACCCGCCTCGGCACCATGGTCAACACAACCTACGACGCGACAACCCTGCTCGGATCGAAGTCCCGCTACAAGCTCCTGGTGAACCAATGGAACAGGTCTGATCTGTGGGCCGTGGTCGGCAACGGCACCACCACCAGCCGACTCTATTCGTCGCTGAACTATGCCGTCCTCGATTCGACTGGATCGAGCGCGAATCTCGGCGCCAGCAACCACTTCGATAAGGTCAAGTTCAACGGCGGCATGTATTTCATGAACGCGGACTCGACGCGCTCCATGCCAGCCAAGACCTTCTACGACGACATCTACATTTCCGATTCCCCATGCCGAGTCGAGCTGGGCGACAAGATCGTGTACCGCAACTGCACGAAGCGGTACATCCAGCCGCTCGTCAGCTGGAGCGATACTCAGGTTCAGTTCAGGCCGGTGCTGAAGGATCTGACCTACTCCGGCGCTACGGCCAGCACGACGCATCGGGTCTACGTGTTCATCATCGGACCCTCCGGGTTGGGCAGCCGCGGCGCTGACAACGTGGGCAATGCGATCGACTCACTCGAAGTCCTGCCCCCGGAGTTCTCGGCCAAGGCCACGGCAAGCAATACCCTCAATGCCATCGTCCAGGCCACGGTCGATAGCTTCTCCGTCTACAATCCGAACCTGTTCACGTACAACCTGACGTGGTATCAGGCTTCTGCGCGCTCCAGTTACACGACTCGGCGTCGGGAGCCATCTTCGATCGTGGTCAACTGGGGCGATTCGACCACTCCGACCACAGCGACCCGGACCTACGCCGGTGTCGATAGCGTGTTCACCCACGCCTACGCCAAGGCTGGGTCGTACACGATCAGCGTGACGGCAGCCAACGCGGCAGGATCTGTCACCAGGACCAAGGCGATCACGGTCAAGGATGGCTCGACACGTCGCCTCACCGCGGTAGGCACCATTGCCCTGCCGAACAACGTGTTCGGCATCAACCAGACCATGATCCAGCCCCTTGTCGGGGACGCGAGGATCAGGACCAAACGCAACGGAATCTGGGACTCGCAGGTCTGGACCGTTCAGGCGCCCGGTGGAGTGGTCACGACCGGGATCGACAGCCTGCGGATTCTGAACATCACGGCAGGGGATACAATCCAGGTCCAGGTATTCTAAGGACCGATGATGGTAAAGGTCGGCGTCAAAACCGGACTCACCAAGGCGGAGAAGATCCGTCAGGGTGTCATCTTTGCCAGACTCCAGAAGTGGGGAACCTACGAGAACGCCTATGCCGACTCCGGGCTGTGGGAATGGCTCACGCACGTCAAGACCAAGGACGAACACGACCACAACAACCCGGTCAAGAAGTTCCCCATCGGTGAAAAGGACTACATCACCTTCGTGATGCTCTGCTTCCTCATGGGCTTCGATCCAGAGCGCGAGGACATCTCGCACATGCTCGGGATCCGCAAGTCGCGCCAGATCCTCATCACGTGGTGCGAGGTGGTGTTCCTCGCTTGGGTCGCTTGGCGGCGGCCGTACTCGGAGATCCTGTTCCAGACCAAGAAGGAATCCGACGCTCTCGGAGCGATCAGCAAAGGCCGCGAGGATCCCGATGGCGGACGTATGGCGTTCGTCATTCGCAACCTCCCGACATGGCTTGGCGATCCGGCCGTGGCGCGAGGGGACGGCAACAAGCGCGGCGAGTTGATTGGCCTCAACAGCAGCCGCGTCATCGCCGCTCCGCAGGGAGCCGATCAGGTCGCGTCCCACACCGCGACCGGCTTCTGCTCCGACGAGGCCGCGCTACAGGAGGAGTTCGAGGGCGCGTACTACAAGATCCTGCCGGCCGTTCACGGCGGCGGGTTCTTCCTCATGGCGTCCACCGCGCAGCAGTCGTTCTACTGGAGAATCACCGAACGCGGAGCAGACGAGGACCAATCAGAGAATCCGTTTGCGGAACTGCTCGATCGCGTCAACATCCCCAAGGGAATGGACTTCTACATGAGCAAGTACGGGTTCCCCGTGCTGACGATCCACTATAGCGCAGACCCGGACAAGGATCCTGCTACCGAATCAGGAAAGGCGTGGGTCCAGAGGATCAGCAAGCGGTATCCGCTCGGCATGGCCGATCAGGGCTGGCAGCGCGAGATGGAGATGAACGCAGAGGTTGGAGATAGCGAGCCGGTGTTTCCTCAACTGGCCGATCCCCTATGCCCCATCTTCAGGCCCGTGCCGACCGACGCGGATATCGAGGCCATGCAGTTGTACGCTGGCTTCGATCTCGGCACGCGCAATCCGTCCGCGTGGGTCGTCGTCGGTGTGGACAAGCAGAACCGGCTCTGGTTCATCCACGAAGTCTATAAGCCGTGCAAGAACTACAGGGAACTGGTCGCAGAGATCAAGGGCTGGAAGTACTACGATCGGGTCAAGTACACGATCGCTGACCCCTCGATCTTGAACCAGGCCACGCACCCCGGCCTCGACGGAGCCAATCACACTTGGGGCGAATACTTTGCCGGGGTTGATTTCGACCTCGTTCCGGGGCGCCGTGGCCAGGATTACGCCGTGTCGGTCAAACTCAGGTCCGAGTACTGGAGTAACCCGACTGACATCAGGGCCTTCATCACGGATGGTTGCCCCAAGGGACAATGGGAGTCCCGCCTGCTCATGTACAAGAAACTGAGTGAGAAGGCAGCGATCCATCGGAACCAGCCCGAAGAGATCATGGACAAGAACAACCATTGGTTCGACGCGGCCGCGCTGGTTCTCGACTCCTTGCCCGAGTTCAAGGTGCAGCAGGAGAAGAAGGACACCTGGCTGACGTGGGACTACTGGGCCGGACTTATCAAGGACAGGGAGAGGGAGAATGGAATCCGAGAAGGACGCGCCGGCGCCTGTTGCTAAGGTCACGAAGCGGTACAACAAGCACACGCTGTTCTACCGCTGCGATGCCGACGCTCTTGAGCAGAAGATTCGAGACGAGTTCCGTGGCTCTCACATCGCGGGGTTGATCGTGCGCTACGTCTGCCGCAACAATCCCGAGCATTGGCACGAAGAGCGGAGCGTGTCGTACAGCGAAGGCCGATTCTGCGTCTTCTGCGGATGCCTGATGTCCGCGAACGTGGTCAAGGAGCAGCCGTGTACGGAACCCCAGTAAAGGTGCCGACATCTGCGATGACCAAGGACGTGCGTTCCTTGTACGACCGTATCCGCCGGTCGCAGAAACGCCGCGACCTCGAAGTTCCCATGTGGACCGTGATCGAGGACATGGTTGACGGTCAGGAATGGGCCAAGAAGAAGCGCGAGTTTCAGCGTCAGGATACGGCGAGAATCAATCTCTGTGCCGACTTCATCCGTCAGCGTCAGTCCGCGGTGCTGCCTCGCGCGCCGCGCTTCGTCCTGCGTCCCGTCAAGAGGACCGACTATGCTCCGGTTCCCGTCGATGTCTACGACTCCGTTACCGGACAGTCCGTGCAGGAGGCTATTCCGCGTTACCGGGTTTCCGAGGACACGCTCAACTTCGTGGCGCAGCACCCGGACCTGAATATGTTGCAGGCCATTCAGTTGATGGACAAGTCCGCGTTGATGGCCATTGGCGTGCTGATGGTCGGGTATCTGGCCGATTACGAAACGGTCGAGCCTGGAGTTGGTGCCGAGGAGGTCCCGCCCGATCCCATGACCGGTCTGCCCGACCTGTCCGGCATGGCCCACGACGACAAGGGCGAGCTTCAGGAAGACGAAGACGGCAATCCGATCCCAATGGTCACGCCTACGAGCGAGCAATGGTTCGTCGAGTGGGTCCCGTATCGCCGGATGCTGTTTGACCCCGATGGCGAGAACAGTATCAACAGCCATTCGTGGATCGGGATGGAGGTCATCCGTCCCCTCAAGGCAGTCAAGCGCGACAAGATTTTCAAGAACACGGCCAGTCTCAAGGCCACCGGTCGCTACGACGACCAGGGGAATCTGATCGCTCGCGCCATCGACTCCGAGCAGGACACCGACAACGACGATGACGTTGTTCGACTCTACTACCTGTGGCTGTGGGAGGACAACCGGTTCGTCGTCCTTGCCGATGGACACGACAAGAAACTGCGTGATACCGAGATCCCGCGTGGAGTCGATAAGCACCCGTTCGTGATCGAGCGGCTTGAGGAACGCATCAGGGCGCGCACCGGTGAGTCTGGCGGATCGTGGTACTACCGGCCCCTGCTGGCCGATCTGGTCCCTGTGAACCAGAACTACGATCGGTTCAACACGCACCTGCTTTCCGCGGCCTCGCGTTCGGCGCGCAAGGCAGTCGCCCGTAAGGGGACATTCAATCCGCAGGAGATGGACAAACTCACCAGTCCCGACGACGGAGAGATCGTTGAGGTCGATGTCGCCGCGCAGATCCCGATCGAGGGGCTGGTCGTTCCAGTCAACTTCCCTCCGATGTCTCAGGACATCCCGATGGCGATTCGGCTCCAGGAGCAGCACTTCAATCGCCTCGCCGGTCAGGGAGTTGGCGGAGGGCAGGCCGATTCCGCCACCGAAGCCTCGATCTGGCAGGGAAGCCAGGGACTACGCGAGGAGGCGCACCGGAACCTCTTAGCCGGAGCCATTCGCCAACTCGGCAAGAAGCTCGACGACTCGATTCAGGGCAACATGACGATGGAACTCGCCGTGGCGATCAACGGAGCGGACGGCCGCTTGCATCAGATGATCGTGAACCATGACGACATCGTGGGCGACTTCGATGTGACCGTGGACGTTCAGGACATGATGCCGCGCAACGAGCAGACGGAGAAGGCGCAGATCATCGAGGTCTTGAACGCGACCGTGCAGGGTCCGTGGCTGATGACGGAGAAGCCGGTGGCGAGGACCATCCTCGGGACGTTCGGAATCAGGGATGATTCCGTGATCGACGCGATCGTCAAAGCGGCGCAGAAGCAGACCGCGGCGATGAATGCTCCGGCTCCGGGCGCTGCTCAGGACGCGGGCGCGCCTCCGGTCCCCGGTCAGATCGGCCCCGGAGAGGGCGCTGGACCGCCGGAGAATACCGGCGAGATGCTGATGCAGCAGGGCGGCCAGATGGGACCGCTACTTAGGGGGGCGGCATGAGCTACAAGTTCATCGACAAGCGCCAGGGACCGCACATCTGCGGATTCCGGTGCGACTGCGGGCAGAGGAGCGCCGAAGCGTTCCCGCCCGATGAAGACAACCCGATGCTGCGTTGCCCGCGGTGTGGCGCGTGGATGTGGCGCGACTTCTCCGGTATCGGCATCGGAGGCGATCTGCCGAGCCGACACCCGAGCGGTTACATCAAGGGCGCTCTGTTGAGCGACGACGACATGGGCGATGGTCGGTTGCTCAAGGAAGTCGATTACGTCGAGAAACATCACGGGCCGTCCCCGGTCGAGCAGCGGGACGCCACGAATACCATCAACTCTCTGGCGAAGGAACGTCGCAATCGCCAGCGTGAAGCCATCTGCGACGAGGTGCTTGCGAAGGTTGACTTCGAGCCACCTAAAGGACTCGACATGACGGACGGCACGGCGTAACCGGATCGTCCAAGGAGCGTGAATCATGGACCCGACTACGGAAACCTCCCCGAAGGCTGGCGAACTCCCGCCCGAGACGGCTGTACTCGACTTGGGAGACATCGCTGAACCCGAAGGCGAAACCGGAGAAGGCGAAGACGGAGCGGAAAGTGGAGAGGGCGAAGACCCCGCAGGGGAGACTCCGCCCGAACCGCAGGAGCCGAGTTGGCACGAATCGTTCGAGAAGTCCGGCGACCTGAATGTCCTGCCCGGTGATCACGGTCGCAAGGTCCGTCGAGCGATGACCGAACTTGGTCTCCTTCGGAAGAAGATCGAGGCGCTTGAAAGCCGCGGTCAGACATCTGCTAGGCCAGAACGTGCCGATACCGGCACCGCGGACGGGCCGCCCCCTGTCGATCGCTCCAGCGAGGAAGCGTATGACGCCTCCATGCTGGCTCGGCAGGAGTGGGCGGCGAACCGGGCCGCGGAGAAGCGGATCAGCGCGTTGCAGGCCGAGATGCAGGCGCAGACGCAGACGACTCAGCTTCGGGCCGATGATCAGGCGCGTACAGCCTGGGTCCAGAGTCAGCCGGACTGCACCCCCGATGTCATCAACATCATCAAGGAACTCGGCGGATACGAGATTCCTTGGGAGGAGAAGACCGAGGAGCAGCAGTTCTGGGCGACACAGTACTGGAACAACCATGGCCTGAAGTTGCTCTACAAGGAGGCCGTTTCTCGCGTCGGCGGCAAGACGCGAACGGCACAGGAAAACAAGAGACGAGCGCAGATCCCCGCTTCCGTCACTCCTCGCCCGAACGGGTCTGGCACGGCGAGGTCTACGACCCCCGTAAACAGGTTCAGGGGCAAGAGCATGGATGAGTTCTTCGACATGATCGACGGCGATATCCAGGGCGGAGCGGGCTGAGCGCTGAAAGATGGTGAGACGAAATGGCTGCTGTGACCAACGCGAACGCGCGTAGTGCCGCGATCGACACCTTTCTGGCCCACGTCGGGGACAACGTCTCCGAAGTGCTGTCCGATGTGGTCGGCCGTGCGTGTGCTACGGTAGCGGAACTCCCCCGAGAGCCGTGGGACGGTGGACGAACCATCGACCAGGATCTCATGTACGACTTCTCTACCGGCTTCTCCGGCGTCAAGCCGTGGGAGCGCCTGAACGTCGTCGGCAGCGATGGCGTGACGCAGGCCATGTTCCCCTGCAAGGAGCTTCATCTCCCGATCGCCATTTCCGGCCCCGACATCCGCGCCAATGCGGGCAAGGGCAAGCTCAAGGATCTGGTGAAGACGAAGTTCAAGCAGGCCGTGATGACGGAGCAGAACAAGTTCTCGCAGACCCTGTTCGACGCGACGACCACCGGGCTGGCCGCGCAGACCGCGAACACGGGCGTTCTGCCCCACAGCTTCCCCTGCCTCATCAGCACCAGCACGTCGTACTACCCCGGCGGCCTCGCTCCGGCGACGTATGCGTGGTGGGACAATCCGCGTCTGGCCGCTGACGAGACGACCGAGACTCCGGCCGCGGCCACGACCTACAAGATCCTGCTCGACAAGATCGACGCTGCCGGCCTGCTGGCCGCGAAGTACATGGGTGGTATCCCGAATCGCGGCTGTTGCGACCTTCGCACCTACCGCCTCGTGATGCGGGCTCTGCGCAACCTCCAGCAGATCGTCGTGGCGGACAAGGGTCAGTCCGGGTTCGAGTCCATCTCCATCGGCTCCCTCGGCGGACTGAAGCTGTCGTTCGAGGAGCATATGTGCGATGCGAGCGGCAACCTGAACTGGGACAACACTCCGCTGACCGGGACCATGTACCTGTGGAACACGAACTTCATGAAGCTTCGTATCCGCACCGGCATGGACTGGAAGGTGTCTCCGTTCAAGGATCTTCTCCCGTGGCAGGACGTGTACGCTTCGGCGGCTCTGTGGGAGGGCAATATCACCACCCCGAACCGCCTCAAGAACTCGGTCCTGTACAAGATCCCGTGGACCATCAACTCGTAAGGCGGTGAGTCTCAATGCCTGGATACGCAATCGGCGGGCCGGATCAGGGCGGGACTGGTAAGTCCTGGCCCGATTTCCTGACGCTGACTGTCAAGGCCGGAGAGGCCATCACCGCCGGCCAGGCAGTCGGCTTCTACAAGACCGCGACGACTCTGGACGACAACATCGTCTATATCGTTGGCGCGGCGACTGAGTTTGTCGCTGGTGTGGCGCTCGATACCGCCGCTTCCGGTGCGATGCTCAGGATTCAGGTTTGGGGTCCGAACCAGGTGGCCATGACCAATGCTGGAACTTCGACGAAGATCCAGTACATGGTCCCCGGTGCGGCCGGTATCTTCACCAGCACGGCCGGAGCCCACGCTACCTACGTTCCGACCATGTTCGGTCAGGTCATGGTGGCGAGCGGTTCGGCCGCGCAGCCGGTAAACACCGTGTTCCTCAACTGCTCGCATGGGCCGGCCCGTGCGATCGCAGGGGTGGATCAGGGCGGAACCGGATCCTCCTTCCCGGCTCCTGTGTACCGCATGGTCGCTGCTGGCGTGGCGACGATCGTTGCTGGTGATCCTCTGACTCACTACCTGTCAGGGGCCACGGCTGCGACTTCGGACGCCAACAAGGTGTACCGTGCGGCTGCTGTGACGCAGCACGTCTGCGGCGTGGCGATGGAATCGGCTACGGCCGTGGGCCAGATGATCAAGATGCAGGTGTTCGGCCCCAATCAGGTGGCGATGACGCTCAAGAGTGCTTCGACCTCCTCGGAAACGAACGCTCTGACCACGGGCGACAGCGCCGGGGTGTTCATCGCTACGGCGTCAACCCATGCCGACGCTCACAACTGCGCGTTCGGTCATGTCATCACCGCTTCGACCCTGACCGCGCAGCCCGTGAACACGGTGTTCCTGACCTGCCCGTTCGGCAGCGGTGCGGTTGCCGGGCAGGATCAGGGCGGTACGGGCCTGACTCAGCAGGAGATCGAGACGATCGAGGTTATCGCTGGTGGAGCGATCACCGCGGGCAATCTGGTGACCTGCTACAAGTCGGACCTGACGGCGGACACCTTCGATTCCCTGAAGGTCTACGCTACGGGCGTGGTCACGGAGCAGGTTCGTGGCGTGGCGCTTGAGACGGCGGCCTCCGGGGCTCCGCTCAAGATCCAGACCTACGGGCCGAATCAGGTCGCTATCGTGATCGGCACGGGCGACTCGACCGTGGGCCACGACCTGATTCCTCACGCGACCGCAGGCGCGGCGACAAGCTGTGCTGTCACGGCCACTCAGGCGTCGGCCTTCGCGCACGTTCTGGTGGCGAGTTCCGGCAGCTCGAACGCGGTCAACACCGTGTTCCTGTACTGCGGGAAGGGCTAGGAGAATGGGCGCCATCGTCAGCGAAGTGACGGCCAAAATCCGTAACCTCGTTCCCGAATCGTCCGGTCGTTGGTCGGATGCGGCCCTTGCTGCGCTGATCCATCAGGCCGAAATGATGGTTGGGGAACAATGTGACTCGGATTGGACGACAACCGAGATCTCGCTGGTCGCTGGCGCCCTCTACTATCCCCTTCCTGTCAGCATGATTGGAGTCGGTTCCGTTGTTCTCGGCGTCAACGGGACCGACTTCATCGACGACGTTCTGTTCCCTTGCACGATCGCGGATCTGGACGCGGCCGATGTCGATTGGCGGGACACGGGCGGGACGTATCCGACACACTACTGCCTGATGGGCGCTCCCGGAAGCGAATCGAGTCGCATCCTGCTGTGGCCCAAGATGGAGACGGTGACGGCGGAGAAGGTTCAGATCACGCACCTGTTCTCGTACACGGCGGTCAACCTTTCGCTGGTGGCGCGGTCCATGCCCGCGGAGGTTCAGGACAGCGTGTACGTCCCGCTGGTCATGGGCATGATGTACGCGACGATCGACCAGCAGCGGGCGAACCTGTATTTCCGGTCTGCTTTCGAGGCGATGCCTTCGGTTCGGTCGCGGTTCGTCAGCCCGTATTCTGGCGGGACGCCGGGCTATACCGATCCGACGACCTCGCGCGTAGGGGGGCAGTTGCGATGACCTTCATGGATCTTAGCAACGCCTTCAAGCAGATCACGGGGGACACGAACGAAGTGTTCTGGACCGCGGCGATGAAGTTGGCGTGGGCGAACGAGGCTATCGGCGCTGCGGCTCGGTTGACTGAGGCGATTGAAAAGAGGGCGACGATTATCTCGGTGGCGGATCAGGGGGAATACACCCTTCCGTCCGATGTCCAGTTCGTGCAGAGGGTGGCGTTTGATGGCGAGGCCTTGGAATTCACGAACAAGTCGAATCTCTCGCGGTCAGACCGGAATTGGACCGACGATCCGGGGACTCCGTTCCAGTTCTATCTGGACATGATGAACGGGAAGGTCGGGCTGTACTACGTACCGCAGGTTGCGACGACTCTCTCTACTTTCATTGGTGAGTACGGAGTCTTACTTGAGCCGGAGACAGGATCCGCGCTTGGGGAGTATGGATCCATCGTTGATCCGCTGGATGCTACCGACTTCTATTCCAGCGAATATGGCGATGTCGCGTCTGGAGTGTCGGGGAACGACATCGAGGTATTCTATGTCTCGTCAGCCACGGCCATCGCGGCAGCCGAGACTCCTGATCTGCCGCCGTGGTCCCATGGGCTGATCCTGTTCTGGATGCTCGCCCGCGCCTATGAGGCGGAGACGCAGTTGCAGAATGTAGGTGCATCGCAGTTGTTCATGCACTTGGCGGAGAAGATCATCGGACGCCTGGCTGTCAGGTCAAAGGGGAAGTTGCCGAAGGTCTGGCAGATGCAGGCTGGGTATAGCAGGCGCGACGACGATCCCGACGTAGATGATCGTTTCCAGTACGCCTCTGAGACATAGGAGGAATCATGCGTAGAGCCGCGATCATCGCCGCGCTTTCGGCCTCTATCATGCTGATGCTGATGGCGGCCGCTCCTGGCACCGTGCGTCGGATGGGTCCGAAGGATATGGTGTGGGGATATGGGAATCAGACGCAGCCGTCGCGGCTTACCTCCGGAACCATTTCTTCTCCCAAGATGTCTCCGATCAACGTGCTGGCGAGGGGTGTTACAGCAAACGACGGCACGGACGATACGGATAGTCTTCAGGCCGTCATTGATGAGGTTGAGGCCGCAGGCGGAGGGTCCGTTTGTCTTCCTGCCGGAAGATATCGTGCCAACATCACAATAGAATCTGACAACGTTCATCTGATTGGAGAGTCATTCAACAATTCGGCCAGCGCGAAAGCAATGATCCAATATGCGGACAGCACGCTACCTGTACTTACGATTGGTGGCGGGACGGCCTACGTTCAGGGGGTTACGGTTACTGGCGTAACGCTATCGGGGAACAGCGGAGTCGGTGTTGGCGGTCTGGTAGTGCAGGGAGCATACCGCTGCACTTTCAGGGATTTCTCGGCTATTGGGTTCGAGAAGTACGGGGTCCGGCTGAAGTCAACAGCTACGAGATACACCTGCCACATTCTGTTCGATGGATTCAATATCAGCGACGTTGATAGCAACTGTGTAGAAATGCGATATGGCCCTCAATTTGTGTCGGCGATTTACTTCAGCAATGGATACATTTCTGACACGTCAGGCGGGCGCGCAATCATCAATGAGGGGGTTAGCCCGTACTTCTCGAACGTGTGGATTCAGGCCCACGACGGCGCCGGCCTTCTGCTAAAGAACTCCGGATCTACTGTTGGTACGATCAGGGCCACGAACTTGACAGTTGATAGCGATGCGTCTACGGATGTTCTTGTTGAAAGTGGGGACAACGCAGAAATCTACAACAGGATCAGGGGGCAGTTCAACGTTGATGGCTACTATAAAATGGGCAACGACAGCACGTTTGTTGCCCCGTCGAACGTCCAAACGTCACGGTGGTGGCTGTCTACTCCTCGAATCATCGGAGACTTGAGTTTCGCAGATCAGAACGACAGCGTGGCCTCGAAGTACACCTACCCAACATCGGCGAAGACGAGGATCTACAATTCTGGAAAGACTCTCAATCTCCAGAGCGCCGGACACATTTACTTACGACCTGGATTAAGCGGGGTCACATACCTTAACAGCCCCAACGGAGCATATGCGCAGAACAAGCGCGTGTATGTGGATTCTCTGCTTGAGAGAACGTCTGCCGGTGGTCTTTGGGCTGACTATGTTGTTCTGAAAGACAATATCGTTCGAGCCACCAGCGCGAGGCTGGACACCGTGGCGATGAAAACAGCCCTGCACGGCGTCGTGATTGACCCGGTGCTTCCGATCAACTCGACGGCTCGGGCGGCCGACGATTCGCTCGGCATCGCGGAGAATGTCATCCATTTCAGCGGACAGTCCGCCAACGTGTTCTGCACGCTGCCGACCTACGCCACGGTGCCAGTCGGCAAGACGTACCTCGTCATAAACTGCGATGCTACGGCCACGGACAGCGTTTTCGTCGAAGCGAACGGAGCGGAGTTCCTGAACGGTCTGGCGACGCGCCGAGCGGTCGGACTGCGGGGATACGACGCCGCAGTTGGGTACGCTCGCGCCAAGATCATGTACGTCAGCGCCGCGGTCGGTTGGGCGAGGATCGACTAATGGCTCGCAAGTGGACATTCGGGACCAACTCCTTCGGATCGCTGGTAACGGCTGCGGCTCCGCATCTGCTGGACTCCGGCCAGTTGCAGGTCGCTGAGAACGTCAACCGCGACGTGGCGGGGCAGGTGTCGCCGTCGAAGGCCGATACCGTTGTCCACCAGATGACCGAAAACATCAACGGGATGAAGGCGCTGCGCTATGGCGGCGCTACCCATGTTTTTTGCGCTGACGAGAACTACGTCTACGAGGATGGCGTGTCGATTGGCGAGTCAGGCGGAAACACGGCGCACCGGTTTTTCACCGACAGCGAGCGCGTCTACATCCTGAACGGTCACGCGAACAGCGTTTGGGACGGCACAACGTTCCGCAAGTTCGGCCCGCTAGGATCCGGCCGCGTCGGAACGTCCACCGCCCCCATCGCGGCTGTATTCAAGGAACCCGGAAGCGGAACCCCGGCAGGGCTGACCGGCGCGTACAAGTGGGCGCTGTCATACCGCGTCACGCTGGAGTCTGGGCAGGTCATCGAAAGCCAACTCTACTCCACGGACTCCGTGACTCTGGTGTCCACAGACGGAGCCATGGTCTACTACAAGACGATCACTCAGGCTACGGTTGATGCGTGGTGTGCCGACCTTGGGACGGGAAAGGTCGAGGGCGTGATTTGGCGGACGAAGTCCGCGGGGGTGGATTACTGGCAGCAGTCAGTCATCCCGCAGGCCACGATTGTCGGCGTAAACGCGCTGCTTTTCGTCTATGACGAGGTTGTCGATGCCGATCTCGGGGCCGAATACCTCGATGCAGACAATGCCCACGGCACGCCCCCGGAAGCGGCCGATCTCGCCGTGTTCTGCCAGCGCCGCCTGTTCCTCGCGGTCAAGGGCAGCCGGACACTCTACTTCTCGGGAATCGACCAGTACGACTACTTTGCGCCCCTGGCCAGCGTCAACTGCGAGGAAAGCATCGAAGGGCTGGACGCGCTGGGCGAAAGCGTGGCAGTCGCCACACCGACCAGCATCCGGCTCTGGTCGCCCGTGGATGCTACGGGCCAATGGTCGAACAGCGCATCCTCGGCTGGGACGACGTTCGCAGATGGGCTTGCGTCTACGGACTTCGGGCTTCTCTTTGCGCGACTCGACGGCCTGTACCTGTTCGACGGCAATTCGTCGGTACGCATTTCCGCCGCGATCGACCCGACGTGGCAGCAGTACAGTTCCTACGTCGTGGCGTGGCATGGCGCCTACGCGAACGGGATGGGGTTCTACACCAACGGGATCATCGCGGTCGAGTTCAAGTATCTGGGCGGGAAATTCGAGTGGTCCACGTCGAGCTTCGTCCAATCGAACGTCGCTATCGGAATCGTGTGTGCCGATCCCACCGACAACGGGCTGTGGGCGGTGAACGCGAGCGGCCAGATCGTGCGCTTGCACCTTGGGGCGAGCCTCAACACGATGACGATCAAGACGAAGGATTTCGGGGACGGAAACGTTCGTCATTGGGACAGGATCACGGTCGATTTCAGCGGGAGCTTGACGGCCACTATTCTGACAAACCGTGGGTCCACACAGACTTGCGCGCTTTCTTCTACGGACAGGTTGCAGGACAGAAAGATGCTCTTGGCGACCATGATCGGGGAACTCTGCAACGTGACGCTGGTGGGGACCGGCACGGCGCACCGCGTCGAATTGGAGACGACATGAGGCCGATTCTCAATGGGCTGTCCCGATCCGACATTCAGGGCGCGCTAGATGAACTGTCCCGCGCCGTCACGTCTTTGATGGACTCCAGAACGTCTGGCTTGACCGTAGCGAGGACTGACGACATCAGCAAGCCCGCGACGGGCAGGATCGGTTACAATGCCGCTACGGGCAAGCTGGCGCGGTTCAGCGGCGAAACCTGGGTGGATCTCTAGGAGGCCAAGATGGCAAGCAAGGCGATTGCAGGCGCGGCGACAGGCAACCCATATGTGGCCGGAGCCGGCCTTGTCTTGGACGCCGCCGGCGCGCTTGTGGGCGGCAGCAACCAGCCCAAGGAGCAGACCTCTTGGTACGTCGCTCCAGAGCAGGCGGCGCTGCTGCGTCAATTGATCCTGCAACAGTATCAGGGCGGGGACGCCGGGCTTGGCGCGGACCTCAAGGCGGGGTACGCCACGATGGGCCAGTCCCTCGCCGGCCGCGGGATCGCACCGACTTCAGGGGTCTACACCGGGGCCATGGGTGACATGACGGCTCAGGCTGTAGCCGCCGCGGCGCAGCGCCGGTTCGAGAATCTGCGCTCCCTGATCTCTATGTCTCCGGCGATGGTCACGGGCAAGATCGGCAACCCCGATGTGGCGGGGTACTCGTGGACTCCCGAAGGGCTTCAGGAGCGGCAGCCGGGAACGTCGAACTGGGGTACCCCTGACGCGACATGGGACGGGACGAAGAATATCAACGCACAGTCGCCAAATTGGCTGAGTTCTCTCGGATCCTTCGGGGGCTCTGGCGCGGTCCCCAAGCAGTCGTCAACGCTCGGCTCCGGCTTCGCATTGGGGCGCACCCCGACGCAGCGTGCGCGCGTCGGCTTCGGAACCGGAACCGTGAATCGGGGGTGGTAGCGGTGGGCAACAAGCCGAATTGGGGCGCGGCAGCGACCACGCTCGGGTCCGGACTGCTCGGGCTTGCCGACCAGACGCGCAGAGAAGCCTTGCTCAAGGCGCAGCGCGAGCAGGAAAAGGCGGACTTGAACCTCCGGTTCGAGCATCAGATGTCCGCGATCCGCGAGGAAGCCCGTCTGCGGGAGTTGGCGCAGGAGGCGCAGGACCAGCGCAATCGCCCGGAGCGGTCTGTCCCGTTCTTCGGTGGCGCCGGAGGCTCCATGCCCCTGGGGCGCATGTCCGATTCGGACTATCGACAGACGCTTCAATTCGGAGCGAATCAGGCCGACGAGGCCAAGAGATTCGGGCTTGCGGAACGCGGGGTCAAGGTTCAGGAAGACCTCGCCGCGTCCACGATGGCCGATCGTGAGGCCGACAATGCCAGAATGGCGGCCGCCGCGGCTGCGGCCAACGATTCGCGCACGGCGGCCGCAGCGGCCCGTAAGACCGGGTTCCTGAAGTCTTACGAAGGTCTGGCCGGAGGGGAAACTCCACGGGTCCCTGGGAAGTGGGTTGACCCGGACGGCACGGGTCCGCTACCGCCTGTTCTCCAGAACGCGCCGCAGCCCCCGGCAACGGAATGGGACATCCTCAACGCGACTGGCGGCCTCGGGGAGCAACTGCTTCAGGCGGTTAACAGTCCCGAATACGAGGGCGTTCCGATCGACATCGTAGCGGCCGACGTGCGCCGGAAGATCAACAACGAGCCGGTCGATCCGACGCTGATGTCTACCCTTGGCTCCGGGTTCTCGGCTACTCCGGCGACTCGCCCGATGACCACCCCGGCGCGGGGATTCCTCGGCATTCCTTACGACAAGAAGACCGAGGCCCCGCTCTCCGCTGCGGAGCGCATCGCCAACGATCCCGCATTCACCGGGATGTTGCGCGGACTGGCGACTGATGGCAAGTTCACGATGCCGCAGATTCGCGCCGGACTCCGGCGCTTCGCCCGCGAGAATGCATGGGATCTTAGGGCGGTCGAAACAGCATTCGGGATCGTGAGTGGAACGGGCGGGACGATCGCTCCGACGAAGAACGCGCCGCCAACGCCCAATGGTTACGCGGCTGTAGACTCCATTACCGGGGGCTAAATGGCCAAGACGATTTCGGAGATCCGCAAGGGCGTGGAGGAACGGGGGATCGCGTGGACCCCCGAACTGCACACCTATGCCTTGAGCAAGGGCGCGGTGGACGATACGCCGCCGCCCGTGGATCTATCTCCGGCGATGGCCTACACCGGGCCGAACACAGCCTTGGCCCCGTATAATCCGATGCTCGCCAATGCGGCGGCCGGTCTGATCTCTGGTCGCACTTTCGGCCTCTCTAGCCGAGCCATCCCGAAGCAGCAGTACCCAACGTCAACGAAAGTCGGAGGATTCCTAGCCAACGTCCTCGCTCCGGTTGCGGGCGAAACCTACGGGTTCATGCAGACGGCGGGGAAGATCCCGGTGTCTGCTCCGTTCAATGCGAGTACGGCGATCGGAAAGACCGTAGCGAAAGCGGCCCCGGTCGCGGAGCGCCTTGGCAAGTACGGGCTGGTCGCGGGCGGGATCGAGGGGGCGAGGGACGGCGGCGGTGTCCGTGGCGCTCTGCGCGGCGCGGCTGAACGTGGCGCTACAGACGCAGGAATCGGTCTTGGCCTTGGCCTCGTTCCCAGTCTGCCGAAAGCGATCGGTGGCGACTATCTCAAGTCGGCCCTGACGATGGGAGGTCTGACCGCGGCACAGGGCGGGTCTGTCCCTGAAGTCTTGGCCGCGGCGATGACGGGAGCCGGGGCGGAGGCAGCCGGGGCGGGAGTCTTCAAAGAGGCGCAGCATCCCAACTATGAGCGCCCAGCCCCCAACAAGCGCGGCAGGGGCGCGGGGGAAACCGTTGGCGCGGTGTTCCGCACGACGGAGGGGCAGTTGCAGCGCCTTTCTCCGGAGGGCCAGGTTGTCGCGGAGAAGGCGCGCTCCGTGATTGACGAATCCCGCGAGGGAGTTGGAGAGGGATCGGCTCCCTTGGTCAAGGCGAAGGCGAACAAACTCAAGGGATCCGATGACGTTGATGTGTTCCGTGCGCTCAATGGGACTCCCCTCGTACTGAACAAGAAGGCTCGGGTCGCCTATGAAGCCGCCCGTGGCTATCTCGATGCCTTTCCGGCTCGGGCGCAGGCGGAAGGGATTAAGGTCAGGGTGCGCGGGAAGACGGAGGCGGTCCCGCAGCAGTCAACGGAAACCGGCGAAGTCACCTTCAAGAAGGTCAAGGTTCCCGGCAAGTGGGTAGACTTCCCCGACGCGAGGCCCGACTACGCCCCGCACATCACGCCCGAAGTCTCCGAAATGAAGGCTGGCCGCGGCGGCAAGAGCGGGAAGATCCGTACCGACATTCTCAACCGCTTGGTTGACGATGGCGTGTTCCCCGATCGCCCCACGGCCGTGAAGATGCTGGACAGCTACGTCGCAACGATCGAATCCGGCGGTCGCGGCGGGACAAACGCCTTCGCTCAGCACCTAGTGGATTCAGGGCAGGCGACTTCGCTCTCCGCCGCCAAGGGCAAGATCCTGATGTGGAACAAGCGGAGCAAGCAAAGCACGTTCTCTCCCATTGAGCGTGCCCGCCAGTTCGACAATCCGTTCTGGGATCCTAGCCTGCGCCGCATCATGCCGAAGTACATCGAGGGGGCGGAGCGGAGACTGGCAGAGACGCGGCACTACGGGCAGAGGCTCGACAAGCTCGCGTCGGTCATGGGCAAGGTCAAGGAACCGGGGGAGCGCCAGCTTCTAGACAGCCTCGTAGACGCTGCGCGGGGACAGGTCAAGAAGGAGAATCCGCTGCTGATGTCGGCCGGCGCGAAGGTCCGCAGGATCGGATCCTACGCCCTGAATCCCGTCACGGCGCTGCGAAACCTGGGGCAGATCAATGGCATCCTGCTCAACTCCGATGTCCAGTCGTTCGTCTACGGTGGAGTCAAGGCGCTGACGCCGGAAGGTCGGGCCTTGGCGCATCGCTCCGGGGCCACGGCTGGAGTGGTCTTGCGCGACATCGAGAATGTGGGCGGAGCTTCAGGGCGTTACTACAAGGCCATTGGCATGACCGGGACAGAGATGTTCATGCGTTCGTGGGCCGCCAACGCCGGGGCGCGTTACGCCGACACGATGGCGAAGCGGCTGGTGGCCGACCCTGCCGATACCTTCGCCCGCAACCAACTCAAGAAGTTGCGAATCAGCGCCGACGAAGTGCTGGCGCAGGGCGGGCTGACGGACAAGCAGTTGCTCCGCGGCGGGTTCAAGATGTCCGACCGCACGCAGTTCGGATACACGGCGCTGGACGTGCCGCCGTGGTTCAACGATACCGTATTGGGACGGTTGGTGTCGCAGTTCAAGCCTTACGGAGTGCAGCAATCGAGGATGCTGATTCAAGAGGTCGCTGACGAAGCGCGGGCCGGGAACTACGGGAGAGCCACGCGGGCGTTGGTGCTGATCGCTACGCTCTACCCCGCCACGGGCGAGGTTTTGAACGACATCGCTGCTCTGGCTACGGGCAAGAAGCGCGACAAGGATTTCGGCAGCCTTGAGCGGTACCTGGAGAACATCACGCAAGCGGGCGTCACGAATGCGCTGGTAGACGGGTATCAGTCCACGAAGTATCGGAGCGGAGCCAAGGCGTTGATCGGCCCGGCTCCGGCGATGGGGGTGGACGCCTCCGCTGCGTTGCTCAACATGATCTCTACGGGCAAGATGACAGAGGCCGACGCTCGCAGGCTGTGGCGCATGATTCCCGGCGTCGGTCCTTTGACGGCATACCGGGTATTCCCGAAGGACTAGGAGGATTCATGTCTGGTAAGCGTTCAGTCCTCATCCTTGCGATGGCTCTTGCGGTGGGGCTGATGGGGGCGACGAAGCCGCGGTACGGGGCGTTTCAGGTTACGGGCGTAGGGCAATACGGCCCTCAGTCCGGGTTCCCCGGCGACACGCTGACGTGGCTGTTCTGCATCGACGACAGCGGCTCGGTCCACACCGAATGGCCGGCGGATCCTGATTCGATTCTTGAGGACCAGGCCGGGGAGATCTTCAAGTTCGACAACGTGTCGAAAGGGCTTCCCGACTCGGCGGCGATCGTGGGCGCCACCACCAACACGGCGTATAGCACCGAAGCCACCATCCCGAACGCTTCGGCCGTCATGTCGATGATGTGGTGGGATCTTTCCATGTTGCCGAGAAACATCACGATTCTTGACGCGAAGCTCTGCGCGCTGGCGGCGAACGCGATCGACGCTTCTGACGTCTATGGCCGCTATGCCGTGCTCGACACGACCAAGCGCGACGAACGCTGGCTGTCTCCTACCTCGATGGTCCTCAGTACCGGGCAGGTGCGGATGACGCGCGCGTGCTGGGCCACGGCCACGCGAAAGACTGGCGGGGAGTGGGTTCCGCTTCTCGACAATCGGCACGACCTTGCTGACTTCGGGATCCTTTCCACACGCAACGGCGCGGCGCAGACGGTCGGCGGAGAGGCTACCTTCGACGTCAAGGACGCGGTGCAGCAGTACGCGAACTATCGCCACGCCAACGCCGGTTTCTGGCTGACTGGCACAATCAACAGCTTCGGCGCGTCGTATTATCGCTGCTTCACGACCACGCCGCTTGGAAGGATGCCGTTTCTCAGGGTCACGTTCATTCGCAAGCCGCACCGGTTTCAGTGGGGCGGATACCCCGTTGCCTTCGCGTTCACCACCGACGACCAAGTCAACGACAACATGGGGTGGAAAGCAATCTGCGACAGCTTCGGCTACAAATTCACGTTGTACTGTCGTGGCGACGTGATGCCGTTCACGCAGATCGCCGAGACGAATCGGCTCTCAATCGCACAACTCCAGGAGTTCTACGCCGACGGCTACGAGATCGGCCATCACAGCACCACGCACAGTTCCCCGAATGCTGGCGTGTGGGGTCTCGGAGACATTTCCGACGCCGACTCGATGAACGCGCAGCTTGTGCGGCCGTGGCTTGCTACTGCTCTCGGCATTCCGACTTCGTCCATCACGACCTTCGCGTATCCTAGCGGAGGCTTCAACCTTCTGGCGATCGAGCGGATCAAGGCCCACGGATTCTTGCTCGCCAGGGGCGCCGGAGACACAACCTACTTCCCAACGTGGACCGACGCGGAGCGGCAGACGTATCTCCGCAGCGATCGTCCACGGAATCTTTTCCAGGTCGCCAACCTTGTGAACATTCAGGACCTCGTTGGCTACGCCGCTGCCGACACGGTTGGCTATGCCGGGATGGTGGAACGGTTCAACGATGCAGTTGCCAAGTCAGCCAGGAACGGCTACGCGCCGATCATCATCGTCACGCACGACACGAAGGCTCGCACGACCTACCCGGACGGCATCGACTTCGACGACCTGTCCATTCTCTGCCGCCTGATCCAGCAGAACGGACACGTCGGCGTGTTCACGATGGGCCGCATCGCTGAGATGCATCGCGGCCGCCATCATCCGGTGGATCCGCCAGATTGGGCAACGAAAGCGATTGCGGACGGGCAGGTCGCTGCGGATTCGATCTGGTGGGGCAACTAAACCTCCAACATCCACGGGCGCGGGGGCGATATGAACGGTGACACGGGGAACAGGGATCTGTGGGAGGCCGTGAACAGCCTACGGACAACGGCCGGACGGATTGAGGTGTCCGTAGCCAAGATAGAGGCCACGCAAGCGGCGACCAAACTCCCGTGCGAGGAACACGCGGAAGAAATCGGCTGTCTCCGCAAGGAGATTGGAACCTTGCGCGACCGCGTGACATCCGGCCTGACAATGAAGGCCGTGCTGTTCTCTGCCCTGTCTGCCGCCGCCGGAGCCATTCTCACGGTGGCGCTGATCTGGAATCGCGTGTCGGTCGCCGTCGCGGCGATTGCGAAGGGAGGGCAATGAGCATCGACCCCAGGAAGATCGCCGTCATCGAGGGCTTCGAGGGCCGGGAACGCAAGCCGTACCCAGACACGCACAGGCCGCCCAAGTGGTCAGTCGGCGTAGGCTGCAACGTGGAGGACGATCCTCCGACGCTACAAGAGCTTCTGGCGATCATGGCGGACGGTATCCCCGAAGCCGCGATCGACCTGATGCGGGACAACCGGATCGCACGAGCGGAGAAGCAACTGACGTGGTTGTTCCCGTCGTATCCGGGCTGGCCGCCGGCTCGGCAGACGGCGCTGCTTTCGGTGATCTACACGACGGGGCTGAAGGGGCTTCAGGGGTTTCACGACATGGTGGATGCGCTGAAGGCTGGAGACTGGCCGCGTGCTGCTGCGGAATTGCTTGACTCTCGGCGTTCGCGTGAGACTCTGAAGACCTCTCCCCGTGACGAGATCGAGGCGCAGATGATTCTCTCTGGTGAGTGGCCGTCCTAGCTGGTATATATACCTGCTAGGCTAAGGAGGGCGACATGGACGGACTGTTCAGCGGTCAGTTGGCGGAAGCGGCTCTCGCTGCGCTCGTCATCAAGGTCTTCCTGTCGGGGCTGAAGGTGGTGTTCCCGCAGGTCGGCACGCCTTCGCCGTTCACGCCGGTTCAGATTCGCGTGGCGGCCCTGGTACTCGGCGTGGTCTGCGGTCTGGCGCTCCAGCTTGCGCCGTTGACTCTGCCGGCGGGGTCGCATATCGTCTGGACCTACGCCAACCATCTGCTTGGCGGACTGCTTATCGGCATGGGCGCACTCGGCACCCATGAGGTCGTGGACATGGTGAAGAAGCCCTGAACTTCTCGCCAGTGGCGGGCAGTCTATCAAGGCCGACCGGGAGCCCGTCTGACGAATCCCGGTTCAATTAACCATCCGGCGATGCCGGCAGAGGGGAAGTGAGGGCATGAGTTTCATTGGAGAGATCAAGAAGTTCGCCGTCATCGTGTGGGGGGCAATCTCCTACGCGCTGACCATCCTCCCGCGCATCCTGTCCGCGCTCGACGCGCTCGGGCTGACCGGCGTGAAGGAAACGCTCATCGAAGGCATCAGGCGCGGCGGCATGCAGGCTGACGACTACATCGAAGAGAACGCGGACAAGCTGCTGCACGTCGCGTCGGTGTTCAGCGCCATCTCGGACTGGGCTTCGGAGCGCGCCGCGCTGTTCATGGACATCCACGAGGAAGGGACGAAGGTTCGGGAGCCGGGCGTTGACGACGCGCTGACGCCGGACGTCATCGCTGACTTCGTGCGGCGCCTGCTGGACGTGGACAACACGGCCGACATTCAGGCGGCGATCCAGAAGGTGACGCCTGATCTGGTCGTGGCGGCGTCAGCGAAGATCAGGGGGGACGTTTCGCAGAGTCCGACGCTCGACGCCTAGCCGCTGCGCTCCCGTGTTCCCTCCACGGTGACGCGCGCGGTCGGGGCCGCTTGAAGTCCCCCTCGGGCGGCCCCGCCAACTTCCCCGGTCGCGGGCGGAAGGAGGGCAGGCACGGCAAACCGCGGTCGGACGGTCTGGCCCCTCGGCACTCACGCCGGGGGGCTTTTTCTTAGAATAGATGTTGACACCTACTAGCGTATGTGCTAGTCTCTGATTTGTCAGGCGGCTTGGACTGGGAGGTCGAGTCGTTCTGGCCGCGGGGCGGCCCCTGACTTCTGGAAGGGCCAGCCGGATTGCCGCCGGGCGTCGCCTTGACAGACTATTACGCCTGTGCTATGGCTTGGCGGGAGGATGATGTGATTGTGCCATCGCGATCGTCGCTGACAAGATGGATCCTCGCGATCGCGCTGCTGTCCGGGTCGCTGTCAGCCCTCGTGCTGTTCATGCAGCGGACAGCCAGGGCGCAAGAGCACACCGGCCTGACCGGCACGATCCAGTACGACGGCGCGCGCGCGGCCGACCGCGGGCAGGGCCGCATCGCGTGGACGGCCGCGCAGTTCGACACCGTCGCGGCGCATGATCTTTTCCTGACGCAAGCCTACTGGATCTGGGACCGTCGCCTTGGCTCCGAATGGAACGCCGTCCCCGACAGCCTGCGCCGCAGAAACCCCGACATCAGGATCCTCGCTTACGCCAAACCGTGGATGATCCCGATCGGATACAAGGGGGTGACGTTCGACTGCCTATTCAGCCGCATGTGGACGGCGATGGCCGGGTTCCTGTACGTCAAGGCTGACGGCGACACGTTGAAGGACAACGCCGGCGGCTACTACCTGCGCGTGCTGGCGCCCGGCTTCGCGGACTCCGTGGCCGCCGTCTACGCTCGGGCGCTCGCCTCAGATTCGTCCCCGGCCGGCAAGGTCAAGGCCGGGATTTTCCTCGACGTCCTCGAAAGCGACGGGCTCGCCCAGTGGGCGATGCACAGCCCGAGCGACACGCTAGACTGGGACGGCAACGGTGTCCCGCTGTGGTCCGATGAGGGAGAGCGGGAGGCGGTCAACCGCGTTATCGTGCAGGTGGCCGACGCCTTCACCCGCCTGATGCCGGCGGACTTTCTGGTCACCGCGAACTCGTGGACGGTCGCGAAACACCCGGAGGTGCGCGAGCACTTCGACGGGGTGATGATGGAGGACGTGCCCAACTATGCTGACGGACTCGCGCCCCGCTGCGACGACTGCTTTTCGGCGCTGTTTGGGCTGGCCCCCGAAACACCGACCAGCCTGCCTGACATGTGGACGATCCGCGACGGGCTACGTCAGAACCGGTGGCCGGTGGTCATGCTGTTGAACGCGGCCCTGGGTGGATCGTCGACAGCTAGAGAACTCGCCCTTGCCGGCGGCGACGGCTTTCTCGCCTTCGCGGTCAAGGGCTATGGCCGCGGCGGGCTGGCCCTGGGCGCCTTGCCGCCGGCCACCGCTGACCTCGGTGCCTGCCGGGGCCATTCGTGGTCCGGACGGGAACTGACGACGCGCTATGACCGCGCCACCGTGCGCCTGGACGTTGCCGACCCTGGTGTCTGGCCGAGGCCGTTCGCCTTCGCGATCGAACAGTAGGCCGCCTCCAGGCAAACATTTGCGACATCTTGCCCAGCGAACGCCAGCGGGCCGCCGCTGAGTGATCGTTCCGAAGTTCGGCACCCGTGGCGGCCTGGCGCCGCGTTCGTCCTGGGGCAACGCACGGCGTCCAGCAAAAGGAAACGCCGGCGATCCTATATTTCCAATTGCTGCGCGGGCTGGCCGAGGCCGTCGACGGTCACGACGCCGTCAGGATGGAGCACCAGCCCGGTCAGGAAGGGCCGCAGCTGGCGGACGTCGCGGACATCGGCCAGGGCGGCGCGGCAAACCCGCGGCCGGACGGTCTACGTCCCCCCGGCTTCTCCTGGCCGGGGGGATTTTCTTAGAATAGATGTTGACACCTACTAGCGTATGTGCTAGTCTCTTTGTGTTGGGGCGGGCAGGGGAGCCGCCGGCCTCAGGGAAACCAGAGGATGACCCGGAATAGCGCGATGATCCTGCGCCGCCCCGACCAACCACACGGAGGGAACGATGATCTTTCTACTGCGAAAGCGGGCCGGCGGGTTCTCTGTCGATGAGGTGATTGATGGGGTTCCGACTGGGGCCAAGATGATCAGAAGCTATTTCCCGTCTGGTGGCCGAGTGGTGTACAGAACATATGAGTATGCCACTTCCGACCGCAATCACGGAATCGCCATCCTAAAGCACGCGACCCCGGCGCGGAAGAGGCGGACATGAAGCACCGCTACCTGACGCCGAAGCAGCGCAACGCGAGGATCATGGCGCTTGGCTTGGCGCGTTTCGGGACGAAAGTCGAATTCGCCCACGCGATCGACTCCGAGCCGCGCAACCTAGACAACCTGCTGAGAGCGGACAATCCGAAGCTGAACACGCTGATCAGGATCGCGGACGCGCTAGACGTGTGGGTCGCGCACCTGATCGAGAAGTAGTCTCACCACCAGCGGAGGGGGAACCGCATGGCTGACCGCAAGTTCGACCCGAAATGCCCGACGATCTCCGTGCCGGGAATCTACGCCGACGTGCCGATGGACATCTACGTTGGCGACCCCTGCCCGTCGCCGTCCGTGTCCACCAGCGTCGTCAAGGCGCTGTCCGACCGCTCTCCGCTCCACGCCTACAACGGCCACCCGCGGCTCGGTGGCAAGAGCAGCGAGTCAAGCCGGGCCGACCTCGGGTCCGCCGCGCACGCCGTCCTGCTTGGCGGGGCGGAGCGTATCGTCGTGGTGGACGCCGCGGACTGGCGAACCAAGGCGGCGCAACTGGCCCGTGATGAGGCTCGCGAGGCGGGCAGGATCCCGATCCTCGCGGCGCAGAGCGATCCGATCCTCAAGATGGCGGCTTCCGCCCGCGCCATGCTGGAGTTCCACGGGCTGAACGACCTGCGCGCCGAGCGGACCCTGCTGTGGGAGGACGCCCGCGGGGTCTGGTGCCGGTCCCGCCCGGACCTGATGCACGGCGAGGAGTGCGACCCGGTGATCGACTACAAGACCAGCACCAACGCCGACCCGATGACGTGGATGAAGACTACCCTGTTCCGCGGCGGCTACGACTGCCAGAGCGGACTGGTCCTGCGCGGGCTGGACAAGCTGCTCGGCCAGCAGGAGCGCCAGTTCCTCTTTCTGGTGCAGGAGATCGAGGAGCCGTTCGCCTGCTCCCTGGTCGGCTGCGGCCCGTCGATCGTCAGTCACGCCACGCAGAAGGTCGAAGCGGCCATCGACCTCTGGTATCGCTGCCTCAAGAGCGGAAAGTTTCCCGGCTACGACACGCGAATCCATTGGGCCGAGTTGCCCGCGTATACGCAATCCGACTGGTACGAGCGGCAGCAGGCTTATGGGGAGGATGAGGTCTGATGGCGAAGTTCATGTTCCGTCCCGCGGTGCGCGAGAACGTGTCGCTCCTGATCGGCATGGCCGGCGGGACCGGCAGCGGCAAGACCTACTCCGCGATGCGGCTGGCGAAGGGCATCTGCGGCAAGCAGCCGTTCGCGGTGATCGACACCGAGGCCGGGCGCGCGAAGCACTACGCCGATGTCTTCCGGTTCGACCACGGCGATCTCCGCGCGCCGTTCCGCCCGAAGGCGTACCTCGAAGCGATCGAAGCGGCCGACGCCGCCGGATATCCCGTGATCGTCGTGGACTCCGCCTCGCACGAGCACGCTGGGGACGGAGGACTGCTGGACTGGCACGAGGATGAGCTGGACCGGATGGCCGGAAACGACTGGACGAAGCGCGAGCGATGCGCCATGTCGGCATGGATCAAGCCGAAGATGGAGCACAAGCAGTTCGTCCAGCGGTTGCTCCAGGTCCGCGCGCACCTAATCCTCTGCTTCCGGGCGGAGCAGAAGGTGGAGATGGGCAAGGACAGCGACGGCCGGACGGTCGTGCGCCCGAAGGAATCCGCGGTCGGGCTGAACGGCTGGATCCCGATCTGCGAGAAGAACCTGCCCTACGAGATGACGGTGAGCTTCCTGCTGATGGCCGACCATCCGGGCATCGGCCTGCCGATCAAGCTCCAGCAGCAGCATCGGGCCATGTTCGACCTGACGAAGCCGATCGGTGAGGAGTGTGGGGAGCGGATCGCGGCGTGGGCGTCGGGAGGGCTGAAGACCGGGCGCGTGGAGATGGCGCGGCTGGTGCGCGAGGCGGGGAGCCTCGATGAACTGCGGGAGATTCACCGGAATCAGTTGCCCGTGGCGCGCAAGGAGGGGTGGGAGAACGAGCTTCTTTCGACCCTGGCCGGCAAGCGTCTGGACCTCGAGAGCCCGGCTGCGCCGCCGGAAGAAGGAGCGGAGCGGACGGACGGAGCCGAGCGGACGGAGCCCGCGGGCGGAGCGGGGGGGGCGGCGGTCGCACAAGCCGCCGAACCCCCCGCCGAGCCCGAGAAGCCGAAGCGTGGCCGGCGGCGCGCGGCGGAACCGGAAAAGGAGGGGGGCGCGGAACCCCCGGCGGCGGCTGCGGCACCACCTGCGGCCCCGACGCCCGCCCCTCTCCCCCCCCCTGTCGAGCGCGTCTTGGGCGACGGCGGGGATCCGGTGGCGCCCGACGCCAGGCCGACCTGCTACTACTGCGGGAAAGACGCGAGCAAGGGGGACAAGCACCCGCTGCCGGACGGGAAGGGGACGCTGGCGTACCGCTGCCCTCCGTGCAAGATCATCTACGAGCTTGCGAACCCGCCCAAAGGGACCGCTCCGCTTCAGGAGCCTGCTCAGGACGAACGATCGACTGGGGAGCCGTGTTCTCACCCCGGCTGTCAGGCGGCGGGTTGTACGGTCAAATGCGTCGATTGCAGTCATGTTTTCTGCAAGGCGCACCTTCACCTCCTGCCGACCGGGGACGCGGTGTGCGACGAGTGCGATTCGTAAGCCGGAGCGATCACGGGGGAGGACTCAAGATGCCGTCTAACAAGACCTCGATCCTGAAGCAAATCAACGCCTGCAAGAAGCGCATCGCCCATGAGCGGGACGTGCTGACTGACCTGATCGGCGACTTGCAGGCTATCGAAGATTCGACTGGAGATGCTCTCAGGGCGCTTGAGGAAGCGTCCGACGCCCTGAGCCAGTATCTCTAAGCCGGAGCGGGGGAGTCGGTCTTTCGTCAGCGGATCGCTCGGCTCCCCCGCCGAGGCCGAACCAACCCGAGAAAGGAGACTGGAATGATCGAAACGAAGACGACGATGGCCCGCGAGGGCGACAAGGTGATCGCGGTGCTTCAGCGCGGGTGGGTGGTCGTGGGTCGCTACCATCAGCAAGGCGAACTTTGCTCTCTGTCCGAAGCCGCCGTGATTCGCAAGTAGGGAACGACGAAGGGAATTGGCGAGATCGCTTCTGGCGGACCGATCGCGGGGAAGACCGTTCTCGACCCATGCCCGCCCGTGTCGTTCCATCTGCGCGAGGCGGTCATGCTCATGGAGTGTGATCAGAATGCGTGGCGATAGCGCGGTGATTTTGTCCGGGTCCGGGTACGGGTACGGGTACGGGTACGGGTACGGGGACGGGTACGGGTACGGGTACGGGTACGGGTACGGGGACGGGTACGGGTACGGGAACGGGAACGGGAACGGGAACGGGTAGTAGGAAGAGCAGGACTGGAAAGAACCGC